>Ga0326727_10001846_pt1 | contig 75877 bp, 69 predicted proteins | sample MB2enrmetagenome_FD_207643 | JGI IMG/M metagenome (GOLD analysis project Ga0326727, IMG submission 207643) | Lab enriched peat soil microbial communities from McLean, Ithaca, NY, United States - MB29MY | ecosystem: Environmental > Terrestrial > Soil > Wetlands > Peat | place: USA: New York... | reverse complement strand
CAACAAAAGGAGATATTTCAAGCTCTCGATCTTGACCGTTTTACAGCCAGTTAGGTCATACAAAAAAGGGGCATTTTCTCCTATGGTATCAATTACTTACACAAAATAGGCGGTAAAGTCGGGCTAGTGAACTGAAAAAATAGTCTATTTTATTTTATTCGTGTATGATTAGCAATTGTGAACAAAGTTGGATGGGTGGACACAACTCTCTAAATTACCACAACAAAATTCGCAGGCCCTGAAACAAAATCAAAAAGTACCTACCTTAACCTTTCCTTCCTTCAACTGCTCCAGAACCTGGGCGACCTTATCATCAAGAGAATAGCCATCGTCAATGATGTCCATTCTCTCGTTACAAATTCTTCGACCATGTTTCGCAACGTTTCCGGATTTATTTGATCGTAAGGGATATCTATCCCTTCTTCCTGAATGTCGGTTTGGATTTTCTTGACCATTGCTCAACCGAAAAATCATACATCCTTGGTTAAAGCCGGGAGAGATTCACAAATATATAACATACTTTTGATATTTCGGGGTAGATTGAAATTAATATTGCCCGGAGAAGCCGGTTGGACTAGGAAGAAGGGGAAGGCGAAGAAAACTTGAAAATGAATTTATACTTTTTTACTCAGATTGGGCAGTAGGAAAGATTTCAATCCCATTTAACCGTGGCAATTAATGAGCAAATCAAAGCAAATTTCGAATGCCCTTTATCCCAAATCCTGCAGGGTGAAAAAATAGCTAGCCTTCTTTTTGATCAGATTGTTTCAATTCTTTTCAGCTATTGCCAAAACATCAAAGGATACGTGAATAATCAGTATGCAAAAAGGAGCTAGGCAGAATTGCCTAACCCCTTGTTTTGGCTGGTGAGCCGCCGCGGGATCGAACCGCGGACCACCTGATTAAAAGTCAGGTGCTCTACCTACTGAGCTAGCGGCTCGAAAGATCAAAAATAAATATATAACTGATTATTTAAGAGACGTCAATATTTTTGTAAAAATCATTCAAAGGGGTTTTTCAGCATGATGGTCTGATCGCGACGCTCCCCTACAGAGATGAGCACTATGGGGCAGTTGATCAGCTCTTCCAGGCGCCTTACGTAGCTTTGCGCCTTTTCCGGCAGGTCAGTGAAGCAGCGTGCCTCTCTCAAATCCTTTTTCCACCCGGCCATCTCCTCATAGACCGGCTGGCACTTTGCTAGGACATCCAGCTTGGCCGGCAGCTCTTCAAGTATTTTGCCGTTATACGCATAACCGGTGCATATCTTGATTGTGTCGAACGCGTCCAGGACATCCAGCTTGGTCAGCGCCACACCGGTCAGGCCGTTAATCCGGACCGCGTATTTCCCAACTAGGGCGTCGAACCAGCCACATCGCCGAGGCCGCCCGGTGGTGGAGCCGAACTCGCGGCCAATTTTGCGCAGATTTTCACCGTCGGCATCTTCCAGCTCGGTGGGAAATGGACCGCTTCCCACACGAGTGATATACGCCTTGGAGATACCGATTATTTCGTTAATCTCCCGGGGACTGACCCCTGCGCCGGTGCAGACCCCCCCCGCGCAGGTAGAGGAAGAGGTGACATACGGGTAGGTGCCGTGATCAACGTCCAGAAGGGTCCCCTGCGCTCCCTCGAAAAGGATTTGTTTCCCCTCCCTGATATCCCGGTAAAGGACCAGGGTCGTATCAGCGACATATTTCCTGAGGACCTCGGCAAAGCCTGTGTACTGGTCAAAAATCTCAGCGAAGGTAAACGGTTTCTCGTTGAGCAGCTTTTCCAAGATGAAATTCTTCTCTTCCAGGTACTCCTTGAGTTTGCGGCCAAACGACTCCCGGTCGATAAGATCCATGAGGCGGATACCTCGCCGCCCGATCTTGTCTTCATAGGCGGGGCCAATGCCGCGTCCGGTGGTGCCGATCTTCTTCGCCCCGCATTTGACTTCACGGGCAATGTCAATCCGTTTGTGATAAGGCATGATGATATGCAGCGATTCAGAGAGGAGCAGACAGCCGTCGTCCTCCAGCCGCCCTTTATTTTTCAGATCGTTAATTTCGCCTATGAACACCTCCGGGTCTAGGACCACACCGTTGCCGATAATGCACCGTTTACCGGGATGGAGGATCCCGGAAGGAATGAGATGGAGCACCAGCTTTTCATCACCCACCACGAGGGTGTGTCCGGCATTGTTTCCCCCCTGATAACGGACAACGTCATCCGCGAACTCCGTATAGATGTCAACAATCTTCCCCTTACCTTCGTCGCCCCACTGGGCGCCGACAACCGCGACGTTGGGCATGCCATCTCCTTATATTATTTCCTTGTCAGCAGTTAAACGCTTGAGTCGATATCAGCGCATTGAAAAGTGAAATCTTCCCTATTCAGGTCTCTCTTCTTGATCTTTATCCCTTTTCCGTCGGCTACCCGGACAATATAGACCTCATCGTCCGCACAATAATCGCCCCCTATCACCAACATCCGCAGGATGTTCGTCCGTCTTGCATACTCCAGGGAACTGGCGAAATCCCGGCGGATAATGTCTCGGGCCGTGGAGAATCCCCTGCGGCGCAGGGATTGGGCGATCTCCAACGCTTCCCGCCGGTCGTCCCGGAGATTGAAAAGGAGAAAATCCCGAGTTTTGCTGGCTTCTACCTCTGGGCGCCGCTCCAATGCGGTTAGGAGCGCCAGGATGTTGCACGCAAAACCGGTGGCAGGGGCGGGAAAACCGTATCTGGCGGTCAGGCGGTCATAACGCCCGCCGCTGCAAACCGGCTCGCCGAGGCCGCTGACGAATCCTTCAAAGGTAATGCCGGTATGGTAATCGAGCCCCCGGATCTCCCCCAGGTCGATGGTCAGGTAAGCACTGACTCCATAAATATCGAGGATATCGAGCACCTGGTAGACATTGTCTAGCGCCCTTCTGGCGCGATCGTCCAAGGCCGCCTTTTCCGCTTCCGCCAATACCTCGCGCCCGCCGAAGAGCCTGGGGAGGAGGGCAATAGCTTCTTTTACGGCATCGCTAGCCTCCGCCTCCGCCAGAATTGCCCTGACAACAGACGACTCTTTCTTGGCGATCGACTCCCGAAGGAGCCTCTGCACAGGTGTAGCAAGGCCTGACGCAGCCATGATAGAGCGGTAAAAATCGACCTGGCCAATGTCAACCTTGAAATCGTCAAGACCAAGCCCCTGCAGCACTTCAACAGCCATCGCCACCATTTCGGCATCCGCCTCGGGGGAGTCGAGGCCAATCAACTCAACTCCGGTCTGGAAAATCTCGCGGCTTCTTCCCGACTGGAGCTCGGCATGCCTAAGTACTCTGCCGGTATAACAAAGCCTGTGGGGGAGTGGATAACCATGCATCCTGGTTGCCACGATCCTTGCCACCTGCGGGGTTATATCCGGCGGAATGACAAGAAGTTTTCCGGTATGCCGGTCTTCGAAGCGAAAGGTCCTTTCCTTGAGGTCTTCCCCCAGCCCCAGAGCCATGACATCATGAAACTCCAGTGACGGCGGGATAATCCGCCTGAATCCCCAGAGTTCAAAGACCCGCTTGATCCGCCCTTCGATATAGCCGATCTTGTCGGCCTTCTCGGGAAGAAAATCGCTTACCCCCTTAGGCAGGGAGGCTTCTATGGGATTGGGATTGATCACGACGGCACGGCTTTCTGACGGGTGATATGAGTCTGAGAGGTAATATGCGGTTTGTCCTGCATTCAAATCCGTATGGAGCAGGCCTTCGACCGGCATCCCGCAAAACGGCAAAAAACTAACAAACTCCAAAAATCGTAGCAATTTACCACTGGAAAGTCAACGATTAAATCCCCTTGAAAATATCGCCGCAGTCGGGTAATAATCAAGTCTTTAAAATCTTATTACCTCTGCCTGTCAACCCTTGACCATTAAGTATGGTAAACTTGTTCCATGATCAATGTCGAAACTTACAAGGGCAAATCTATTTCCGAACACCGCGTGGAGATCGTGGAACGCAAAGGGACCGGGCATCCGGATTTCATTTGCGATTCCGTCATGGAGGCCGTTTCCATAGCCCTCTCCGCTGTATATCTGCGGGAATTCGGCGTTATACTTCACCATAACATCGACAAGGGGCTCCTCGTAGCCGGGCAGGTGAAAAAGTGGTTCGGTGGCGGGGAGGTGGTGCAGCCGATGGAGGTGATCATCGGTGATCGCGCCACTTTCTCGGTCGGGAGCAAAACCGTTCCGGTTAAAGAGATTGCCGTGGCCGCCGTCAAAAATTGGTTCGCTAGAAATCTGCGCCTGGTTGATCCGGAACGTCATGTGAACTGCCGGGTTGTGCTTGCTCCCGGCTCAACAGAGCTTACCGACATCTTTTCCCGCCCCGGCAAGTTCAGGGTTGCCAATGATACGTCCGCAGCCGTCGGTTATTATCCGCTCAGCCCGACCGAGCAGGTGGTCCTTGAGTTGGAGAGGTATCTCAACGGACCACAGTTCAAAGAGAAATATCCGGAGAGCGGCGAAGATATAAAGGTAATGGGGCTGCGCCGGGAAAAGCTCCTCGACCTGACCGTAGCAATGCCGCTTCTGGCTGGGGATGTTGGGTCAGAGCGGGATTACTTTGCCCGCAAAGAGGTAATCCGTATGGAAATGGCCGCTTTCCTGAAACAGTACTCCTTTTTTTCCGGCATCGATGTCCATTTCAACACCCTTGATCAACCTGGAAGGGGACTGGGAGGGGTTTACCTGAGCCTTCTCGGTACTTCGGCCGAAGATGCCGATTCCGGACAGGTCGGGCGGGGCAACCGGGTAAACGGTCTTATATCCTTGAACCGGCCTATGGGGACCGAAGCGGCCGCCGGGAAAAACCCGGTCAGCCATGTGGGGAAGATCTATAACATTCTGGCTCACCGTATCGCCAGAAAGATTTATGAGCAGGTCGTCGGAATCAAAGAGGTTTACGTCCTCCTTTTGAGCAGGATCGGCGAGCCCATCGATCAACCCTCCATGGCGGCCGTCCAGGTACTGCTGGAAAAAGGGCGGCATATCGACGAAATAGCGGCGACGACCGAGGAGATATGCGCCATGGAGCTTGCCCGGATCAACAATTTTTGCAGGGAACTGGGGAGCGGCGTGTATCCGGTCTGCTGAGTTTAAGTTAATACCCTTGACACAATGTAGCAAAGAAAAAAAGCATTCTGATATTTGATGAAATTAAGAAATTTACTGACTTCTTTTTTTCTGGCACCTGGCGTTAAAGCATTAATCGGATGCTTCCTTGTGCTTGAAATTTATTATAAAATTGCCTTCGCATTGAGTATGCCGGTATGAATGTTCCGAACACGATAACCGTTTTGCGGATAATGTTGGTGCCCGTTCTCGCCTATTTTCTGCTCCATGGCGACTATCGCGCAGCCATCTGGGTCTTACTGGGGGCAGGTTTAAGCGATGCGCTTGACGGCGTAATCGCCAGGCGCTTTAACCTCATAACCGATCTCGGCGCGGTCCTCGACCCTTTGGCAGATAAGATACTCATAATTTCGTCCGTGCTCGCCCTTGCCTGGGTGAGGCTCCTGCCAAGGTGGCTGGCCATTGTCATTATTGCACGTGATCTGATCATTATCGGCGGCGTAACCGCTTATTACCTGCGCGCCAGGCGACTGGAAATGCACCCGAGCATCCCCAGCAAGCTGAACACCTTTGTCCAGCTCTGCATGGTCTTGCTGATCCTTGGAACGGCGGCAGGAATAGTGAAAGCGTCCGGCTGGCTTCCCGTGCTATTCAGCTTCGCCCTTTTTACAACGGTTTTTTCGGGAATTCATTACATCGTGGTATGGGGACGCAAGGGAGCAGCGCTGAAAAAGAGAGCAGCTAGCGGGTAACGAGTTAGCATTACTTCCCCGCGAGTGTCTGCAGCCGGGCCATGTCGAGAATGATGACCCGGTTTCCTTCCACATTTAGCACCCCTTCTTCCTTCAGTTTCCTGAATGTGCGAGAGAGGGTTTCATTGGCCGTGCTGAGGCGGGAGGCGAGTTCCCCTTTTTTCATGTCGAGGTCAAGGTAGGTCTTCCCCTGATAAGAAGTCGATTTTTTCGCGGCGATTTCAATCAGGTAATTGGCCAGGCGGGTCGGCACTTCGGCAAAGGAGAGCTCTTCGATCTGCCGGGCAAAGCCGCGCAGGAGCAGTGATAGGGAAATAATTAGATTGAGGGAAAAACGCGGATTCCTTTCCAGAAGCCCCATAAACGCCTGCCTGGGGAAGAAGAGGGCTGCGCCACTTTCCAGTGCCCTGGCTTCGGCCGGATATTTACCGTTGCCGAAAAAGGCTGCTTCGGCAAAGGTCTCAAACGGATGCACGAAATGGAGCACTTTTTCCTTGCCGTCAGGCGAGACCTTACAGAGTTTAATGCTTCCCGATGCTAAAAGATAAAAGCCGGTGGCGGTTTCCCCGTCACCGAACAGGGTTTCTCCTTTACTGAACGCCCGATTTACGGAGATTGACGCCAATTCGGCCAGATATGCCTCTTCGAGTCCGGAGAAGAGCAGCGATTTCTTCAGGATGGTCATGTTGTCCATGAATTAACCTTTCCAGTGGCATAAGGAAGTTTTTATGATTCTTCAGCTTTTGTTAAGCGATCCGAAGATAGCATATCTTTCGCCTGCGGGACAAGACAAGAGTCGTATTTAATGTTTTTGCCTGAAGCCGCGATGTTGCTAAACTTACATTTCAGGAGAAGCTCCCATGTCCGACACTCATGACCTAGTGATCCTCGGCTCCGGCTCCACCGCTTTCGCCGCGGCGCTCAGGGCACAGCCCCGCGGGGCGCGGGTGCTGATGATCGAAAAGAGCGTACTGGGCGGGACCTGCGTCAACTGGGGATGCATTCCAAGCAAGACGCTGATCCATGCCGCCCGATTTCGCCGGGAAACCAGTTTGGGTGCACAGGTGGGGCTGGGCTTCAGCGAAAAAGATATCGATTTTGCCAAGCTAAGCGGACACAAAGAGCAGGTGGTACAATACCTTCGCCAGTCCAAGTACCTGGACATCCTGCAAAATGTGCCTGGGCTAACTCTGATCAAGGGAACCGGACGTTTTCTCGATTCACATACCATCGAGGTTGGCGACCAGCGCATCAAAGGAGAGCGGTTCCTCATTGCTACGGGCGGTTTTCCCCGCCTCATAAACTTCCCCGGACTGTCCGAGGCCGATTACCTGACCAGCCGCAGCGCGCTCCTCCTCAAAACGCTTCCGCGGTCCCTGATAGTGATCGGCGGCGGGGTGATCGCCCTTGAGTTGGGGCAGATGTATCAGCGGCTCGGCTGCCGGGTAACCGTGCTGGAACACGGCCCGCGGATCCTCCCTGCTGTTGAGGCGGAACCGGCCCTGGCGCTGGAAAAGGCGCTCCTTGACGAGGGAATGCGGATCGAGGTCGATGTCGCCGTCTGTTCCGTGCGCAATAACGGCGATTCCATCGTGGTGGCTGCGGAGATCGGCGGCCGCCGGGATGAGTTTTCCGCGGAAAAGTTGCTCCTGGCAGTAGGGACAGCTCCCGCCACTGCCGATATCGGTCTGGAAAAGGCCGGGGTGGAGGTTGACGAAAAGGGGTTCGTGCGGGTGGATGAAATGATGCGTACTACTGCGCCGGGAATCTGGGCGGCGGGGGATGTGACCGGCGGCATGATGATCGCGACAGTGGGCGCACGGGAAGGGATTGTTGCCGTTGACAACATGTTCGATCCCATGTGCGGTTGCCGCATGGATTATCTGACGGCGCCGATGGCCATCTTTACCGACCCCGAGGTTGGGATGGTAGGTCATACCGAAGCCTCAGCAGCCAAAGCGGGTTATGATACGGTTACCAACACCATGCCAGTTTCGGCAATTCCCAAGGCGCATGTCACTGGGTATGAGGCGGGGGCCATCAAAATGGTGGCCGACCGGAAAACCCGCCGCCTGTTAGGCGTTCACTTGTCCTGTGAACGCGGAGCAGAACTGATAAACGAGGCCGCCCTTGCGCTCCGTTTTAAACTCACTATAGAAGATTTGGCAAATACTTTGCATGTTTATCCGTCGATGGGTGAAGGTTTGCGGCTCTGTGCCCAAGGGTTTTCACGGGACTTGAGCAAGCTCTCCTGCTGCGCGGAGTGAAGCCTCTGGAAAACGCCCTTCCGCGGCGTTGCCCGCTCAGCTTTGCTTTTCACATATAGAGCTGTGCTGCTGGTTGCTGCTTGGCGCCTTGCATCAGGACATTTTTGAGCGCTTTCATCGCTTGGCATCGCACGGTGACATTTCATGGAAAACAGCGCAAAAATTGCGAAGCTCGACCCGTTATTGTTAAAGCGACTGCACTGGGCCCTGACTGCGGAAAGAGATGAGATATTCAGGGTAATCACAGACCCGTCCATGGACGTGCAGCTTTCGTTGCTGAAAAACCCTCAGCTCGATGATAATCATCTGCTGGCGCTTTTGAAACGGCGTGACCTTTCGGAAGAGCTGCTCAAGGCCATCTCAAGCCTCCCGATGGTTACGGAAAACCACGATTTGAAGGTTGCCATCGTCCATAACCCGGGCACCCCCGAATATGTCACCCTGACCCTTCTACCTCACCTGCACCTGTTCGAGCTGGTCGATATATGCTATCTAGCAGGGGTGACACCGGACCAGAGGGTCGCCGCAGAACGGGCCATCATACAGCGCCTCTCCACCACACCGTTGGGTAACAAAATTACCCTGGCGCGGCGCGGCACATCTGCCGTGGTCGAAGCGCTGGTCAAAGAGGGGGACCCGCGCTTCCTGGGTGCCTGCCTCACCAATCCGCATCTCAATGAAGCCGCAATCTTTCAGTTCTTGAACGGGCCCGACGCCACTCCCAACGGCATTTCCGCGGTTGCGCGCCATCCACGCTGGAAAGGGCGTGTCACCCTGCAACTGGCGATTCTCAAGAACCCGAAAACTCCGCCGGTCTGGTTTACCCTCTTCCTCCCTCATTTAAGCGCCGTCTATCTCAAGGGAGTCCTTGCATCCCGCCGGATCAACCAGGCCCAGAAAAAACTGGTCACCGATGAGTTGAGCCGGCGCAGAAAGGGCTAATTGCCAGCGGCTGCCGCTAAAGGTCAGCCGGAAACCATCTCCTGATGACAAATCCTTTAACGCCTTGGTCATTTGCCGTTGGATAGTTATCCAGCGGGACCCTACTTTTACGGATATCGATGAGCGCTTCCCGAAGGGAGCGGACCCTGACCCCTCCTCTATTCCCGTTACAGTCGAGTCGGCTTTCTATTATCCGTTCACTGTCGAGGATGATCATTACATGCCCTTGCCAGACGATCAGGTCGAGAGGCTCAACCAATCGGATGATCTGCGCCGTGTCCAGCCCCTTTATCGGCAAAGGCGTGCCGTATGTAGCCAGGGCGGAGGTGTTTCTCGGCGTAAAACCGCCGGTCGCCTCGTAGAGGAGACCGGAACAGTCCACCCCGCGCAGCTGCCAGAAATCCGCAGTTTCCGGAGTATAAGGACTGCCGCCTGCAGGGGGGTAATAAGAGAGTAACTGGGGAATCCCCTCGCGCAAGTTTCCGCCCCAGACATACCTTTTCCCCTGGGCGGCGAGCAGGTTGTCGATAACCACCTGCCTGGGGGGGATGTTTCTTGGCCTTGGGGGAAGGGGATCGGCGGACTCCCTTACGAAGCGGCTGTCGATGAAGTACCCTTTCGTGGTGGGGTAGGGGTAGTCGTCGGTGGTCACCCGGTAGATAACCGAGCCGCCGCGGTTGATGGTCTCTTCGATGCGGAACACCGTGCCGGGAAAGGCGATAAATTCCGTTTCGCGTATCTGGCCACAGCCGTCGAGGCGGACGGTTTTACCGTCCCGGCCGCCGAAGACACCGGCGAAATCAGGGGTGTTCAATACCGGCGCGGGGATAACGGCCACGGCGTAGAGCAGCGCTTTAGGCTGAGCAGCGCCAGCTGTTGTAATAAGCAGAAAACAAATGAGCGTGAAAAGAGGAGCTAATATCTTCATCCGTGCCTCGTGTAAACAGATATATTCAACATTCTCCACCACAATAGCAAAAAAGAGACCACTTGTGCAAATTTTGCCTTAGCCGGCTATTTCCCAATATGTTTCCGGCATGGAAGAGAGCAGTTAGAAAAAGAGCACATCTCTGTTTAAAGCATTTGGGATATTTTGCATCAGTTTATTATTTTTGGAAAAGGAGGTCGGGCATGAGAAAATATTTGCGATGTTAACAGCCATGCTCTTCGCTTTGTTCATTGCCGTCGGGCTTGCGTCGGCAAAGGAGGAGAGTCGGCGCAAACCTTCAAGGCGGGTGACAGGATCTTTGTCTGCGGATGCGAGGCCGGCTGCGACTGCGGAAGGTTAAGCTACAAAACCGGAAAATGCGCCTGCGGTAATAACCGTGGTCGGGACCACGGCTACCAAAGTGGAAAAAGGGAAAGAGTTATTAATATGCATATGCAAGAGGGGAAAGAGTTGTCCGCTCCGGGAGCCGGTAAGTATGTGTGTGCCTGCGGACCGGCATGCAAATGCGAGCCGATCAGTCATAAACCGGGCAAGTGCGCCTGCGGAAAACCGATGGAAAAGGTCGACTGATTTTCCCGGAGTGTAACATCCGGGGAGAACGAGCTTAACCCCTCGTAAAATCTCTTTTACACAGTAAAATGGCCTTCATCTGCGGGCCATTCTTTGTCCTACACCCCTGCCAAACGTTCTACCTCAGCAACCACTGGTGCACCAACGCCCCCGCCAGCCAGACTCCGAAGCCGGCCGACAGTACCAGTGGCAGGGCGACCTGGCGGCGGAAACATGCATAAGTGACGACAAAGAAAAGGATAGTCGGGATAATTCCCCACAGCACTCCCCGTGTGAAGTCTGCCATGAGCCGGTAGTCACCTGGATTGTCCGCGTATAGCCATACCAGCACCAGCAGTGATGTAAGGGGCATAGTGGCGATCAGCCCCCCCAAGGGAGGAGACCTCTTGCCGATCCAGGTGCAGAAAATAATGACAAGATTGGTGATGAACAGCTTGAGGAAAAAGTGCATTGCGCCCCCTATCCTGAACCAGGCGGGCTGAAGGATTTCTTCGTCTAGGTCAGCACTGATTGCAGCGCAGTTTCGATTTTTTCCACATCCACCTGAGTGTTGAAGCAGGGGCCGAAGGGGCGGTCGTTGAGGACCCCGATGACCGGAAGGGGGTAACAGTCCTTGATGCCGGAGGTAAGGTCCCGTTCACAGGCCACCGCCACCACCAGTTTGGGACGTTTATCGATGATGACCTTTCTGGCCAGGGTGCCGCCGGTGGCAACGGAAATATCGATCCGGTATTTCTCCGCCAGCTCCGCAAGCCCCTTGATGTCGCACCTGCCACAGCGGATGCACTTGTTGATGGAACCGGTGACTTTGATTTCACAGTCGAAGAGCTGCAGGCAGTGGGGAAGAAGAATCAGGACCCGGTCAGGTTTTACCTTCAGTTTCTGGGAGAGTACCAGGCTGTTGTTCATGGCAACGAATGACTGGCGGATGGTGTCCTTGGAGATACCGAAAAGCTTTCCCATCATCTCAATCACCGGCAGTAGGCCTTTGATGACGACCCCCCGCATGAATCGGGTGAAAAGTATGTCCTTGCCAAGCGCCGTGGTCAGCACCAGCAACAGGGTCCCCAGCACTGCAAGGCCCGACATGGCGCCCAACAACAGTCCTGCCAGACGGGGGAGGTCGGGGTGGATGTTTGCGAGCCCCTTGGTCGGCACCCACCAGAGAAGATAGATGACTCCCACGATGAGGAGACAGGTAACACCCATGAGAGCCACAAAAAGGCGCTTGCGCGGCGGTTTTACGGGAGTGAGGTTATCAGTCACGTAGACCACTCTTTTCCAGGACAGCGCCTGATTTGATGTTGTAGCCGGCCAGAAAATCTTTTGCTGAAAGGCGCTTTTTCCCTTCCAGTTGCAGCTCTTCGATGAGGAGCCCCCCCCCCCGGCAGGCGACCACCAGCCCCGACCGGTCGGCCTGCAGCACCGTTCCCGGCACTCCGGAGCCGCCGGCAACCCGGCAGCGGTAAATCTTCAGTGTCTTGCCGTCGAGAAAGGTGTAAGCCCCGGGCCAGGGTGTCAATCCCCGCACCAAGTTGCGGATGGTTTGCGGCTCCTTGTCCCAGTCAATGCAGCCGTCTTCCTTCTTGAGCATGGGGGCGTAACTTGCCAGTCGGTCGTCCTGTTTTTCGGGGGTGAGCCTGCCGCTTGCGATGAGGTCGAGCGTCTCGGCCAGGGCCTCGGCGCTGATTAACGCAAGCCGGTCGTGGAGCGCCTGGGCATCTTCATCCGGGCCGATGGAGGTAGTTTTTTTCAGGAGCATGTCGCCGGTATCGAGACCCACGTCCATCTGCATTGTGGTAACACCAGTTTCGGTCCCGCCGTCGATGATGCACCAGTTGATCGGGGCTGCGCCACGGTAGCGGGGGAGAAGCGACGCATGGACGTTGATGCAGCCATTGCGGGGAATCTCCAGAAGGGCCTTGGGGAGGATCTGGCCGAAGGCAACCACCACAATCAGGTCAGGAGTGAGCTCCCGCATGGCGTCGATGAACTCCGGCGCGCGCACCCTGGCGGGCTGCAACACCGGAATGCCGTGAGCCGCGGCCAAAAGTTTAACCGGCGGTGCAAGAAGCTTTTGCCCACGCCCTTTTGGCCGGTCCGGCTGGGTGACCGCAGCAGCCACCTTCTCACCTCTGTCGATCAGCTTTTGTAGAGAGGCAGCGGCGAAGTCCGGTGTCCCCATGAATATCATCCGAAGTCCGGTCATCACACCCGCTCCTGCTGCTCTTCCACCATGCGGCGGTATTTTTTGCGGAACATATCCCGTTTGAGGGGGGAGAGGTGATCAATGAAGAGGATCCCGTCCAGATGGTCGATTTCGTGCTGGAAAGCGATGGCCAGAAGGCCATCGGCTTTATAGGTAATCTCATTGCCATCCAGGTTAAGGGCCTTTACCACTACCCGCGCATGTCTGCGGACGTTGGCGGCATACTTGGGAACTGAGAGGCATCCTTCTTCCTCGTATGATTCACCGTCGGCATAAATGATGACCGGATTGATGGCGACGATCAGCTCCGGCATCTCATCCTTGGCCGAGACATCGATTACCGTGATCCGCTGATGTATGCCGATCTGTGGAGCGGCAAGGCCAACCCCTGGGGCGGCGTACATGGTTTCCGCCATGTCCCGGACCAGTTCGCGCGTATTGTCGTTAATTATCGTCACAGGGACCGATTTCTTCTTCAGTTCAGGGTCAGGAAAAGAGAGTATTTTTCTGATCATGTTCTTCCTTCATTAGAGTTACATATTTACATACTATATACAATTTGCACTGAAAAATGCAAATTATTCCTGTTCAGAGGGGAATAGCCTCCGTTGTAATTGCCCGCATACTCCTTTAACAAACAAGGCTACAGATCGTAGGTATCCAGAAGATGGAATTTTATTAAAGGTTTACAAAACTATGCCGATTGAGTATACATAGGATTATAATCTCATCGCTGAGAAATCACCCATGAGTAAGATACCGACCGACAAATTGATTCCCGGAATGCTGCTGGCTAACGATGTGCGCGACCGCAATGGCCGGTTGCTCCTGAAAGCCGGTGCCGAATTGTCGGACAAACACCTCCATATACTGCGTACCTGGGGCATAGTAGAGGCGGAGGTAGCCGGTGTGGACGAAAACCTTGAGGGTTCCTCGGGTGCGGACGCAATTGATCCGGAGTTACAGGCCAGCATCGTAGCTAAGATTACGCCCCTTTTCCGCCATACCGATCTCAGCCATCCCGCCATAAAAGAGATCCTGCGTATCAGGATTGTACGGGAGGCCAGCGATGGCAACCGTTAGTCCCTTACATCCGGATCTATTGAAACGACTTGTCAACCAGACAGAGAGCGTATACTCCCTGCCGCTCATCTATGAACGCCTTACCGAAGTCATCAACCATCCGCGGAGTTCCATCGCCGATATCACCAAGGTCATCTCCGAGGACCAGGGCCTGACCGCCCGCCTCCTGAAACTGGCAAACAGCCCCCTGTTCGGCTATTTCTCCAAAATCGACTCCATCGGCATGGCAGCCACAATCATCGGCACCCAGCAGTTACAAGCCCTGGCGCTGGCAGTTTCGGTCATGGAAGTTTTCAACGGCATTCCTGAAGAACTGGTCTGCATGAAATCGTTCTGGCGACACAGCATAGCCTGCGGCACCGTCGCCAGGGCGCTTGCCACCTATCGCCGGGAAGCCAATGTGGAGCGGGTTTTCGCGGCGGGGATTCTCCACGATGTGGGGAGAGTGGTCATGTGCAGCACCATCCCGGAGATTGTCAACGAAACATTCAACGCGAGCCGCAACGAGAATTTACTGCTTTTCAGCGCCGAAGAGGCCAGGTTGGGGTTCACCCATGCCGCAGTAGGGGGCGGTTTACTGACGAAATGGCGGATCCCGATGAGCATAGCGGAGCCTGTTGCCTGCCATCATGCCCCTATAACAGCGGAAAATTTTCCTCTGGAAGCCGCCCTTATACACTTCGCAGATATTATCTGCCAGGCTCTGTCACTAGGTTTTACTGGTGATCATTTTGTCCCGCCGCTTGATCCGCTCGCCTGGGAACGCCTAGACATTCCGGCAGGGGCACTCACAGCAATTCTCAAGCAGGTGGAGCCGCAGTTGGCGGAAACCCTGACTATCCTCGGGGAGTGTAGTCCATGAATCCCGCCAAAGTCACAACCGACCGTCTCAGCTATCTGGAAGAGCGTGTCAGCTACCTGGAGGAGGCAAACCGCAACTATGTGGCTATTCTCGACATGCTCGCCTCTTCAAGCGACTTCCAGGCCGATCTCAATCGGGACAAAAGCACGGGAGGCATCTTCCAGGCGACTCTCGCGCAACTTGCTCGGCTCTTTCCGTTCCGGGGGATGGGGTTACTGGAAAACAGGGAGGATAGCAGCTTCGCCCTGGCAGTGTGCGAACCGATATCCTGCAGGGATGAATTGTCTGCCGATATCGACAGAGCAATCATGGACGGGACTTTTGCCTGGGCCCTCAACCGGAACCAGTCGGTAACCGTTCCCGCCGACGGTGGGAGAAGCACTCTCCTTTTCCATGTGATCGCTACCCAGACCCGGATCAGGGGTATGTTCATCGGCCACCTTTCCGGCAAACCCGCGCATATCGACCCCCCCTCCCTCAATGCCCTCTCCAACGTCCTCTTGACCACTGCCTATGCCCTGGAGAGCAGCTCCCTCTACTCCATGCTCCAGGAACATTTGCAGGGGCTGGAGCAAAAGGTCCGGGAGAGGACGGCGGAACTCCAAGCCGCACGGGATATGGCGGAAGCCAGCGCACGGGAATTGAAAGCGGCCAACGAACAGATCTGCCGCGAAATCGTTGAACGGAAACGTGCTGAAGATGAACTGCTCAAGGCTCAGAAGCTCGAATCCCTCGGGGTCTTTGCAGGGGGGATTGCCCACGACTTCAACAACATCCTGACCGCCATTCTGGGTAATCTTTCTTTTGCCCGGATGCAGCTTTCCCCCTCCCACGTCATCGCCAGGCGCCTGGAAGAGTGCGAAAAAGCCACTGTCCGGGCCAGTGAGGTTACCCGGCAACTTCTGACCTTTGCGAAGGGAGGGGAACCGGTCAAAACGCTCATTGTTTCCGATTCCCTGGTCAAGGAGGCCACTTCTTTCGTGTTACGGGGCTTCAATGTCAGAAGTGTCGTCGATCTGGCGGATGATCTCTGGTGCGTGGAGGCGGACAGTGGGCAACTAAGTCAGGCGCTGCATAATCTACTGATCAATGCCGCGCAGTCAATGTGCGATGGCGGCAATGTAACGGTCAAGGCCGTAAACGAGATGCTGGATGCCGGTAATCCGCAGCTGCTTACACCCGGCGCCTACTTGAAGATCATTGTCGAAGATAATGGTTGCGGCATCCCGCATGAAAATCTTGGCAGGATATTCGACCCTTACTTCACAACAAAGTCGCAAGGGAGCGGCCTGGGGCTCGCATCCGTCTATTCCATAGTCAAGCGACACAGCGGAACTGTGGGAGTCACCTCCAAGCTAGGCGTGGGAAGCACCTTCACGATTTACCTTCCCGCCTCACCCTGCAAGCGCCCTGAAGCGGCAGAGGTCAAAAAGGTAGTCGAACCTGTCACCGGCGGCAGGATTCTCATCATGGACGACGAAGATTTCATCCGTGAGATTGCAACCGAAATCCTGCAATTCCAAGGCTATGATGTGAAAGCTTGCAGCGACGGAAGGGAGGCAATCGAGCGCTTCCGGGAGGCTCGCGAGCACAACGCCCCCTTTGCCTGCGTTATCCTCGACCTGACCGTACCCGGCGGGATGGGAGGAAAGGAGGCCGCTCCCTTGCTCCTGAAGGTCGACCCCGATGCCGTGCTGCTTGTCTCCAGCGGTTATTCAAATGACCCCGTCATCGCCGACTACCGTCAATACGGTTTCAGTGGGGCGATTAGCAAACCGTTCGACGCCGGCAAACTGGTCGAAGAGATAGGGAAGCTTATCGGTAGAAAGCGCTGAGCGGGCAAGCGCGGAGGCATGAACTGATCCATACCGGTTCAATTAGATATTTCTTTTCTAAACGTGACGACATAAATCAACGCCTGATTTTAGATGATAGTAAGGCAGCGAGGAGAAGGCCCTGGAAACTTGCAGGTAGTACGTTGAGGGGGCCAAAGGAACTCCGCAAGCGCTCTAATATAGAGTTGATGTAGCACAATAAAATTGCGCCGGAATCACAACTATCAGCATAATGGGAGGTTTCATTGATGCGGAAGCTGTTGTCAAGCGCCGTCATTGCTCTGATACTTGCAGTAGCGTTGCCAGGCCATGCCGCAGAAAAAAAGGTGGGGAGCGTACTTTTCGAGATTGAACAGGACGGGAGGGTTGGTTTCATCACTGTGACCGGCAGGGTTATTGTCGCTCCGCAGTTTAAAAAGAGCAGCGGGAAATTCCGTGAGGGATTCGTCCGGGTTGAACAGGACGGGAAGTGGGGTTATCTGGAGAATACCGGGCGCCTCATCACGCCGCGCTATGAGGATATAGATGACTTCTCGGAAGGGCTGGCCAGGGTCAAGGTTGCCCGGAAATGGGGCTACATTAATTATGCCGGCAGGGAGGCCATTGCACCACGTTTCGAAGATGCCGGTGATTTCCACGAGGGTCTGGCCAGGGTGAAGATCGATGACCGCTGGGGCTTCATTGACATAAGGGGAAAACTCGCTGTGGAACCGCGCTACAGGGAGGTCGGTAACTTTAGCGAAGGGCTGGCGCGCGTCAAGATGGAGGGGAAATGGGGGTTCATCGACCACAGCGGCAGGCTGGCAGTCAATCCCCTCTTCGACGACGCGGACGACTACAAAAACGGTCTGGCCAAAGTTAAGGAAGATCGGAAGTCCGGCTATGTGAACAAAAAGGGGAACATGGTCTGGAAAGAAAAATAGCGCGGACCCATTTCAGTTGCCCACTACCAACTGGTAATCTAATGATTCCTCAACTTCGGGAAGTTCCTTTCCACCGTTTCTGGTATTTCAGCACGGTGAGAACACGTCTTGTCATCGTTTTGCCGTCCTCTATATCCTGTCCCATGGCTATAGAGTCAGTTCTGTCAGCCGAGGATTTCCTAAATTAAATCACAAAGAGCCTGTTTGTCTTCCTACTGAAGAGTAGAAAAGCTGTGCGCGCATGTTTAGGTCAAAGCCTTCCATTGTTTCCGCCGTTTCCAGCTTCGTGACAAAAAGACTCCATTCCATGCATCACTTTTCGCAAGCACCCTCACATCTCTAAGAGTCGGATTTCCCGATTCCGTTTGGCAGCAATAGCTATCCCTAGCGAATTATCTTGGAGGATTCTAGGGCAGGGGAACGCAATGCGGTCCGCTATTACTGTTCCGCCCTCCTGGCGAATATGGATACTGGCAAACTCCCCGAGGAGCAAAAAGTTGAGAAGAGAATAAGCCTGTAGATTGAGCTGATGGCAAGGTATCCTCAACAGCCTTACGAAATGGACAATGGGGAGTATCTTGCCAACGAGCGAATTGAACTTAACAATCGACTCAATCTTCAGAGAGAAGCGGGCAAATAGGGGGCTCTCGTCCCATGGCGCCACCCTCTGTGTCTAGTAGTAAACCATTTTGCATATTCTTCATGCAGAGATGCAACTTTACAGATTCTGAACGTTATGCTAAACAATAACCAATGAATCGGGTTAAATCGCAATCAAAGAATCGAAACCGTAGGATGTCGCCATTATCCGCTCCTGAAAGGGTATTAAGGAAAGCCGCCGCCATTTCTCTTTTCAGTTGCTTGTTGGCCGGATGCGCGGCCGGGCCCGATTTCCGCAGACCAATCCCTCCCGACGCGAAAAGATACACGGATACGGCTATTGTGCCGGAGACCGCCTCTGCGCCCGGTCTCGGCGGCGACGCACAGCGTTTCATCCCTGGCCGTGATATCCCTTCCCAATGGTGGACGTTGTTCCAATCCAAAAGCCTCGACAGCCTGATTCGCCGGGCCCTTGCCGACAGCCCGACCCTCGTTGCCTCCCAGGCGGCGCTGCGCCAGGCCCGGGAGAACAGGCTTGCTCAGCTCGGGTTGCTATTTCCCGCTGTCGACGCCAACTTCTCTGCCAACCGCAGCTTGTACACCGGCGCCTCGTTCGGAGAGCCGGGCGCTCCTGGTAGTCTCTTCACCCTCTACAACGCCTCGGTGAGCCTATCTTACACCCTCGACCTGTTCGGGGGGACACGGCGCGGCCTTGAGGAGTTGAAGGCTCAGGTCGATTACCAGCATTATCTGCTCGAGGGCGCCTATCTGGTCCTGACATCGAACATAGTCACTGCGGCGGTCCAGGAGGGGTCCCTCCGTTCCCAGATCCGGGCAACCAAAGAGATACTGAAGGCAGAAGAGGAGCAACTTACCCTGGTTGAGCAGCAGTTCCAGCTTGGCGGTGGCTCTCGTGCCGACGTCCTCGCCCAAAAGGCCCAGCTTACCCAGACCCGGGCGACGCTCGCCCCCCTGGAAAAGCAGCTCGCCCAGACCCGCCACCTGCTGGCGGTCCTGGCCGGCGAGCCCCCCGGTAATGCAGCGGCCCTTCCGGAGTTTGAACTCACCGACCTTAAGCTCCTCCAGGAACTGCCGGTAAGCCTCCCTTCTGTTCTGGTCCGCCAGCGCCCGGACATCCTTGCCTCGGAAGAGCTTCTCCACTCCGCCTGTGCCCTTATCGGCGTGGCCACCGCGAACATGTTCCCACAGCTGACTATCTCCGGGACTTACGGATCGCAGACGACGATCCTGACTGACCTCTTTTCCGGAGGTACGAACATCTGGAGCATCGGCGCAGGACTCGTGCAGCCGATTTTCCACGGCGGGGAGCTTAACGCTAAACGGCGCGCCGCCATTGCCGCCTATGACCAGGCTGAAGCACAGTACCACCAGACTGTATTGCAGGCTTTCCAGAATGTGGCTGATGTGCTGCGAGCTCTGGAAAAGGACGCGGAGACCCTGAAGGCCCAGAGCGACGCTGAGGCAGCGGCGAAGGAATCTCTAGAACTGGCCCGAAACCAGTACGAGCTGGGTGCCGTCGGTTATCTAGTGCTTTTGAACGCCGAGCGGCAGCATCAGCAGGCCAGGCTCACCCTTACCCAGGCACAGGCAGCGCGCTTCGCCGACACGGCGGCGCTCTTCCAGGCTCTGGGAGGAGGGTGGTGGAATAGGGAATCTGAAAAAAGAACTACGAATGGCATAAAATAAAGGACCTACATTTAATTAAGCCGCTGCCGGAGCTTCCAATTATGAAGAAGCGCATCATTTTAACCATCCTCGGCCTGGCTATCCTCATTGCCCTGCTCGCCGGCATAAAGGTGCTGCAGATCAGGGCGATGATCGAGCAGGGGAAAAAGTTCGTCCCTCCCCCCGAGATCGTAACCACTGCCCTGGTCCAAGCCGAAACATGGGAGACCTCGCTTTCCGCTGTCGGCACGCTGACCGCCGTGCAGGGGGTTACCGTGGCCGCGGAAATGACCGGTAAGGTGGTGAAAATCGCCTTTGACTCGGGGACCCCCATAAAGAAGGGGGAGCTTCTCATCAGCCAGGACGTAAGTTCGGAAGAGGCCCAATTGCCCGGTGCGGTGGCCCAGGCGAAACTGGCCCAGACCATTCTTGACCGCGATGGCAAGATGCTGGCGAAAATGATCATCTCCCAGGCCGATTACGACACTGCCGTCGCCAATTATGAGCAGGCAGTGGCCCAGGTGAATAATATCCGCTCCACCATCGCCAAAAAAACGTTCCGCGCCCCCTTCAGCGGCCGCCTCGGCATTCGCCAGGTTAACCTTGGCCAGATGCTCCGCGAGGGTGACCCCATCGTCACCCTGCAAACACTCGACCCCATCTATGCCGACTTCACCCTCCCTCAGCAGCAATTCAGCCGGCTCCATCCCGGCCTGCCTGTGCGCGTGACCAGCGATGCTCTCCCCGGAGCGTCGATCGAGGGGCGCATCACGGCAATAAATCCCCTGATCGACGCAGATACCCGCAATATAAAGGTGCAGGCGACACTGGCAAATCGCGGCGAAAAGCTCCGGCCGGGAATGTTCGTCAATGTGGCGGTCGGCCTCCCGGTTCGGCAGAAGATGCTGACCATCCCCGCCACGGCCATTCTCTATGCCCCCTACGGCGATTCCGTCTTTGTTGTCGTGGACGACAAGGAGCATAAAGGGGGTAAGGTTCTGCGCCAGCAGTTTGTGCGCCTGGGCGAGAAGCGCGGTGATTTCGTAGCCGTCACCGACGGGCTCAATCAGGGGGAATCCATAGTCAGCACCGGTGTCTTCAAGCTGCGCAACGGCCAGGGCGTGGTTATCGACAACAAGCTCGCTCCCCCCTTCTCGAAGGCGCCCAACCCGGAGAACAACTGACCGATGCGAATAACGGACCTCTTCATCCGCCGCCCCGTGCTTGCCATGGTGGTCAACCTGATCATCCTCATTGCCGGTCTGCAGGCTATCCGCACCCTGAACGTCCGCCAGTACCCGCGCAGCGAGAACGCTTCGGTAACTGTAAGCACCGTATATGTCGGCGCCAGCGCCGAACTGGTGAGGGGTTTCATCACCACCCCCCTGGAACGGGCAATCGCCGCCGCCGACGGCATAGAGTACATGGAGTCCCAGAGTACCCTCGGCCTCTCCACCATAACCATCCGCCTCAAACTCAACTACGATTCCACCAAGGCCTTGGCCGAGATAAGCTCCAAAGTGGACCAGGTCCGCAACGACCTGCCGCCCGAGTCGGAAGTGCCGGTAATCAACATCGAATCGGCTGACAGCCGCTTCGCAGCCGCCTACCTCAGTTTCTCCTCAGACCTGCTCAAGCAGAACGAGATCACCGATTACCTGGTGCGCGTAGTCCAGCCCCGTCTCTCAGCCATTGCCGGGGTGCAGCGCGCCGATATCCTCGGGGCCCGCACCTTCGCCATGCGCATCTGGCTCAAGCCCGAGCAGATGGCAGCCCTCAACATAAGCCCGGCTCAAGTGCGCCAGGCCCTGGCTGCCAACAACTTCCTCACGGCCTTGGGTAGAAGTAAGGGTGCACTCATTCAGGTCAACCTGACTGCGGACACCAACCTGAGCACTGTTGACGAGTTCAAGCGCCTGGTGGTGCGCGAGGAGAACGGGACCATAGTCCGGCTCTCCGACATCTCAGACGTGGTGCTGGGGGCCGAGGACTATGACTCTGAAGTCCGTTTTTCCGGCCAGACCGCGGTTTTCATGGGTATCTGGCCGCTTCCCAACGCCAATTCCCTGGACGTCATAAAAAAGGTGCGGGCCGAGATGGCGTCCATCGAGCACGATCTCCCTACCGGCCTCAAGGCCCGGATCGCCTATGACGCCACCAACTACATAAGCAACGCCATCCGCGAGGTGCTTAAAACCCTGGGCGATACGCTGATGATCGTCATGATCGTCATCTTTCTTTTTCTAGGCTCCTTCCGTTCGGTCCTGATACCGGTGGTGGCGATCCCGGTGTCGCTCATCGGCGGCGTCTTCCTGATGCAGGCCTTCGGCTTCACCGTCAACCTTCTCACCCTGCTGGCCATCGTCCTCTCCGTCGGTCTGGTGGTGGACGACGCCATCATCGTTGTGGAGAACGTGGAGCGCCATCTCGGTCTGGGGAAATCGCCTTTGGAGGCGGCGCTTGCCGGCGCCCGCGAACTGATCGGGCCGATCATCGCCATGACTATCACCCTGGCGGCGGTCTACCTCCCCATAGCCCTGCAGGGGGGGTTGACCGGTTCGCTCTTCCGTGAATTCGCTCTCACACTGGCCGGGGCGGTCACCATCTCCGGGATCGTGGCCATCACTCTCTCGCCGCTCATGTCGGCCAAACTGCTCAAACCGGAGACCGAGAAGCATGGTCTGGCCGGGCGCATAGCCCGCGATTTTGGGCGACTTAAAGATGCCTACGGTCGGCTGCTCGACTCAACCCTAAAGATGCGGCCAGCTGTGTACACGGTCTGGCTCGTGGTCACCCTGCTCACTGTCCCGATGTTCATCATGTCCGCGAAAGAATTGGCCCCCATGGAGGACCAGGGGGTCATCTTTGGCATCGTCGATGCGGCGGCCAACTCCACCCTGGACCAGAACAGCTTTTTCGCCGCCGAGGCCAACAAGGTGTTCCAGAGCGTGCCGGAAACCGACTTCACCTTCCAGCTCACCTTTCCCAACTCCGGCTTCAGCGGCCTGGTCACCAAGCCGTGGAACGAGCGGAGGCGCACCATTTTCCAGATTATGCCCGAGGTGCAAAGGAAGCTGCAGAAGATACCCGGCATCCAGATATTCCCGGTGACGCCGCCTGCGCTACCCGGCGGAGGCGATTTCCCGGTAGAGTTCATCCTCGCCTCCACGGCCGATACCGGGCAGATCCTCGACTTTGCCCGCCAGCTGCAGTTAAAGGCTATGAAAAGCGGGATCTTCGCCTTCCCGCCAATCATCGACGTCAAAATCGACCAGCCGGAAGCCCGGTTTGTCATCGATCGGGACAAGGTTGCCTCGCTGGGGCTTGACCTCGGGAAGATCGGCGGCGACCTGGCTGGGATGGTCGGAGGGGACTTCGTCAACCGCTTCGACATCTCGGGGCGCAGCTACAAGGTCATTCCGCAGATCGAGCGGGTTAACCGTCTCAATCCCGGCCAGCTCGAGAATATATATGTAACAGGGCCAAGCGGCAAGCTGATCCAGCTCAGCACCATCGCCACCCTGAGTGAATCTGTCGTGCCCCGCTCTCTTAACCGCTTCCAGCAGCTAAACGCCGTCAAGATCAGCGGCGTGGCTATGCGGCCGCTTGATGAGGCACTCAGCTACCTGGAGGGAGAAGCAAGGAAGATCCTCCCCAAGGGGTATGTCCTCGACTATACCGGCGAGTCCCGGCAGCTCCGCACTGAGGGCAACAAGTTCCTCCCAGCCTTTGCCCTGGCCGTCATCCTCATATTTCTGGTGCTGGCAGCTCAATTCAACAGCTTCCGCGACCCCTTCGTCATTCTGGCCGGATCCGTGCCTCTCGCCATGTTCGGCGCGCTCCTCTTCACTTTCCTAAAAATGCCCGACCCGAACGTCCCCTTCTTCACCCGAGGCTGGACCACCACCTTGAACATTTACTCCCAGGTAGGACTCGTCACCCTGGTCGGGCTTGTCTCCAAGAACGGCATCCTGATCGTCGAGTTCGCCAACAAGCTCCAGCTTCAGGGCCTTCCCAAGCTGACGGCTGTGCGCCAGGCGGCCATGACCCGGTTGCGGCCGATCCTGATGACCAGCGCCGCCACCATCGCCGGCCACTTCCCGCTCACCCTGGTCACCGGCGCAGGCGCCGCGGCCCGTAACTCCATAGGTCTAGTGCTGGTTGGCGGCATGTTCGTCGGCACCATGTTCACCCTCTTCGTCGTGCCGTCCATCTACATGCTCATCGCCCGCGACCACAGCAATGACAGGGAGCGCGAGGCAGCAGTCACGGCAGCGGACGGGGGAATTGAGACCTCTTGATCCACAAGGAGACAACTCCATGCTCACTGCCACCCCTTCCGCTTTTTCCACCAGCGGCCCGAAAATCCCCGTCCTAAGCCTGCTCGGCCCTGGGTTGCTTTGTCAACATTTACGGCCTGATACTCTTCTACATCGTCCTGGTCCCGAGCATCAACTCCCTGGGGCTCAGGGGCCGCCCCTGGTGGACACCGGCGTCTTTCTCCTCAACATGCAGATGGCAGGAATGCTTTCTGGGGAATCCTGGGAGACAAGAGGGAGCGATTGAGGATCATGATCGGCTCCATCTTTCTTTCTCTACCTTTTGGCCAACATCGCAAATGGCATGGCGGACTCCGTGGAGTGGTACGCAGCGACCCGCTACGTAGCAGAAGCAGGGCTGGCCGTGGAACTGTCACCCTGGCCTCGTAGGTGCCCCATCGGGAGTGCCCGTGCGGGAAGCAAGGGTGGCCCGGTTTCAGGCGATAAGGATGCTTTTAATGACTTACGGAGGACCAGAATGAAGGTTGAATGGCAGGAGTATCTTTCGGTAGGAGTAGCGAAGATTGCCCACCAGCACAAGCTCCTTTTCGATAAGTTCAACGCTTTGCTGGCTGCATGCGAAAAGGGATATGGCGCAGATGAGGTGAACCGGCTCTTCGCTTTTCTCGGCGCTTATATAGTGATCCACTTCTCGGACGAGGAGCGGCTTATGCAAAGGATCGGTTTTCCGGATTACCAGAAACATCGAGATCTGCACTCCTCATTCACTCTGCAGATCGCAGCGCTCAAGGAACGCCTGATGAACGAAGGTCCGACCCAAAGCTTTGTCGGCACCGTCTGCCTGACCATAAACGGCTGGCTCATCGAGCACATCTCCGTCATGGACCGCGCACTCGGGGAATTCATGAAAGACTAAAAAAGGTTAATACCCTGATCCAAGCCATCACAACATTCCCACGCCAGCACCCGCCGTCATGCCAGCCATGGTCAAAACCATGCCCACCGTGAAAAATCGAGAAATAAGGATCGCCTTCGGGCTTAAACACCCGTATGGATAGGCGCCCAATGGATATGCGTAGTAACTATCCTGAGTCCGGATAGACAACATACCCAGTCATCATAGAAGTGACGGCTATCAGAAATAGAAGTTTTTTCATATGGCACCTTCTTTGAGGCGCATGATTCTCATTTTATTCCTTATCCCTAAAAAGCGCATCAAGCCGGTCGGGTTTGACACCAAGTTTAAAACCTTGAATGGTCCAGCATCTCTGTTATCATATGGTGGTATACGTTAACATGTGGAAAAGGATCACGTGCTGGATGAAAAGATGCGGTTGGGCTAAGAGTCCTTTATCGATCGAATACCATGACAATGAATGGGGAGTACCGCAACACGACGACCGGACACTCTTCGAATTCCTGGTTCTGGAGGGGGCGCAGGCCGGTCTCAGTTGGGAAACCATCCTGCGGAAGAGGGAAAACTTTCGTCGGGCTTTTGATAATTTTAATGCCGGAGTGATTGCCCGATACGATGAGTTTAAGGTGAACGAGCTGCTTGCGGATCCGGGAATTATCCGTAATCGGCTCAAGATAGCTGCTGCAATCAACAATGCCAGGGCATTCATCCGGGTACAGAAAGAGTTCGGCAGCTTCGATGCATATATCTGGCAGTTCGTGGATGGTCGACCTCTCAGGAACAGCTGGCAATCGCCCGATATTCCCACGCACACGGCTGAATCGGACAAAATGAGTAAAGAGCTGGAATCGAGGGGATTCAGGTTTGTGGGAACGACCATCTGCTATGCGTTCATGCAGGCGGTGGGGATGGTTAATGATCACCACAAAGAGTGTTTTCGCTATAGTGAGGTCGGTTGACGATATTATTTTCAGTCGGTTCAGCCCCGCTTGGTTTTACCGCGGGAATCGGATTCCGGATCGGATGCAAAAAAGAGATACCCAAAAGCTATAAAAATGGAAATGCAGGCCACCATGACTGCGAGTGATTTGCCGTGCCATAAACCGACAAACCAATTCCTAAGCTCATACGCAAGCACATTAGCCTTTCCGCCATAAAGTTCCAGATTATGCATATACTTCTTGGAATTATCAAAGTCACTAAGCAAATCACCGTCCGAAGCATTATCGGCTTTAAGATAAATCAAGATGGCACTGCCAAGGCCAACCAGCAGGATGACGGCGCTAATCAGGTAACGGCGTGGCAGTAGATTTGTGATTATCCGTTTCATGTTATGCCTGTTTTTCTACATCATTTTTTAACATGCCAGGGCGGCCGCTTTTTGGCTCCTCACCCCCACTCCGGTGTTATTCGGAAGAGAAATAATTACGACTGAAAAGGCGAAAGATTAATTTTATCCAGTGCGCCGTAAAACCCCATCGTTCAGGTTGGGGATATAAGGCGTGCTTTTTGCTTGACGTTTGCGGTTTCATAACGCAAACTTTCTTCAGTTCTTTGATAATCGGTATGGAGTTTCTGGCGGTCACGGTCGCCTGTGTAAAACCGATGCCAACATAGTCGGGTATTTTACGGAGTTTTTGCGTGTGGCGTAAACCAACCCTGCATTGTTTGACCTGACCTAAAGAAATCAAATCTCCGCGTAGAAGGGGGGGGCACACCCGAATTGAAGCCTGCCAAGAAGACGGTGCTTCAATGAAGCAGGAACCTCAAAGGCGTTTAGCCTTTGGAATCCTCTCCCTTCAGGGCGGGGAGGATGTCAAAGTTTTCCTTGGCCTTTCTTGCCCCCTAAACTCCACCCGCTATTAGATTTTACCGATAGTTGCCTGAAGCCTTTGGCTTTAGCCATGGCGATATAAGGACGCTTTTGAGTTGTATTATACAACTTTGTAATGTTTAATATCAATTGCAGAATATAAAGGGAGTGAATATTAATTCTGCATGTTTGACCCTTTATCTTTGCATTCAGCTTAATGTCCCGCTTAATGTCTTAACGGGTTCCCAACAGTTAATTACTATAATGACCAATATTGACATTTGTAAAATGAGGCCATGAAACTAAGTCAATGGGCAAAGACGCGTGGCATCAGCTATAAAACCGCATGGCGGTGGTTCAAGAGCGGCAATCTTCCCACCGGCGTGAAGATGGAGCAAATGTCGACCGGGACGGTAATTGTAACCGAAATGGCTCATCCGGCAATGGTCGTGCCTGGACTGGCTGTCGGCCTATATGCCCGTGTGTCATCATCGGACCAGAAGAACGACCTTGAATCGCAATTAGGGCGCCTGGTCGCTTACGCCAATGGGCATGGCTGGACGGTGACCAGATCTGTGGCGGAAATCGGATCGGGACTGAATGGCCACCGGCCGAAGCTTATGAAACTTCTGGCCGATCCGGAAGTCTCAGCAGTGGTCGTGGAGCATCGAGACCGGCTGATGCGTTTCGGGGCCGAGTATGTGGAGTCATCTCTGGCTGCCCATGGCCGAAAGCTGATTGTGATTGATCCTTCGGAAGTGAAGGATGATCTGGTCCAGGACATGATTGAAGTCCTGACCTCATTTTGCTCCAGGTTGTATGGCCGCAGGTCGGCCAAGAACAAGGCGAAGAAGGCTATTGAAGCAATCCATGAGTGAACGGGCATCAACATACCAGGCAAGGATTGCCCCGACGGAAGAGGATAAGGCCATCCTTGTAGCCTACGCAGCACATTACGGTCATGTGGAGCGGTGTCATCAGTCCGCTCTTGGCATGCCTTACCCTGGATGGGCTGGAGGCGGCAGTCAAAGCTGTAACTCCCTTCCTCACCAAGGTAAACGTAATCCGTTACGCCGACGATTTCGTCATTACCGGGAACTCGAAAGAACTTCTCGAACATACGATTAAGCCGGCGGTAGAGGAGTTTCTCCGGGAAAGAGGTTTGACACTCTCCCCCGAGAAAACACGGATAACCAGGATAGAGGACGGATTTGATTTCCTTGGGCAAAACCCTCGTAAATACAAGGGCAAGCTGCTCATAAAACCAGCCAGGAAAAATAAAGAAGCATTCTTGGCCAAGGTCAAGGAAACAATCCGCAAGCTCGCGGCTAAGAAAACCTGTGATATGATACGTGCCCTTAATCCGATGATCAGAGGATGGGCCAACTACCACCGGCATATAGTCGCGAAAGAAACCTTCAAAGATGTGGACAACCAAATCTTACGTTACCTGTGGAATTGGGTCAAGAAAAGACACCCAAACAAGGGGAAGAGATGGCTGACACGCAAGTATTGGCTCAGCGGCCCCAAAGCTTGGACCTTCTCTGCGGAAGAGAAAACCCCGGAAGGTAAACGCCGGGTTGAACTCATCCTGGCTGCACACACTAACATAAGGCGTCATGTCAAAGTGAAGAGTGAAGCCAACCCTTTCGACCCGAAGTATGATGATTACTTCGAGAAACGAAAAGCTGACAAACAAAGTCGGCGCACTGGTCGTGCCGTGGCAATAGCGGCATGAAGGGGTAACAACCAAGGAAGGAACAGATAGCCGGGTATCCCTAAAGGGAGATTACTTTGGAGTGCTTGAGCCGTGTGATGGGAAACTATCACGCACGGTTCTGAGGGGGGTCGGGAGCCGCAAGGCTCCCCTCCTACCCGGTGTAAGGAATCGGGGGAAGCATGTATGGTCTTTCTGGGCGGACGTCAGAAAAATCCAGGTAGCGGTGCTTGCAGCACACCTCCGGCTCCCGAAAGGGGAGCCTTTGCGGCCGGACCGGCCTTCGCAGGTCGGGACGGTCGGGAAACCCGCAAAGGGCAAAGTCCCGAGGTTCACGGTGAGACCCCGTGACGCGAGTCGCTGGCAAAACTGTTCGGCCATCGCTATGGGCGATATCCCTTGGTAAGGGATATTTGGCCATATTTTAGGAACGGCTGAGATTTGCCGAAAAGCTTAACCTGAAATCACATCAATGGAAAGAAGGCACCATGCTTGACTGGTCCGAATATATGAAGATCTTCACCGCCCTTCTGGCAATACTCAACCCTTGGGGTGTACTCCCCATGTTTCTGGCATTGACCGGCAAGTCCTCGCCTGAAGAAAGAAAGCACATCGCCTGGACCATCGGCCTGTCGGTTGCCACGGTCCTGACGGTAACCGCCCTGGTGGGAGAGATATTTCTGTCATTTTTCGGGATCTCGTTGGCGTCGTTTCAGGTGGGGGGGAGCATCCTCCTGCTCTTGATGGCTATCGGCATGATGTACGGGAATAAAAAGGAGGGAGAGGGCGCCGAAGCGGCAAAGGACATGGAGAGCATCGCGGTTGTACCACTAAGTGTCCCGCTCCTTGCGGGGCCGGGGAGCATTTCGACCGTCATCATCTATGCAAACCTTGCCGCGAGCTGGGTGCATAAGGCATTGATCATCGCCTGCGTCCTTTTGGCAGCACTGATCACCTGGCTCATTTTGCGTGCGGCCACTCGCCTGGGGAGCTTTATAGGGGCTCTGGGTCTAAATATCGCCAGCCGGCTCATGGGTCTTCTGCTGGCGTCAATTGCCGTGGAGTTTTTCACTCGCGGTATCGTCAAGCTTCTGCCGGGACTGGCAGGGAATCCAATGATCAAATAGGGAACTTTCTCGCCGGAGGTCTGGCGTCAGGAAATTGTACGCCATAAATCCACGCCCATGCCGGGCATACACCATGCAAGATCACAAACGAATTTCTCTTCGTGAAAAGATAAAGGCTAATCGATGCCCTCGGAAAAGCAGGCCGCGATCTCGATCTTCAGGAATGATTCAATTTCCAGGGCGGTGGAAAAGTTTAGGACGCGGGCCACAAGCTTCTCCGCCTCGGCCTTGGAGCAGCGGCGCAGGACCTTTTTAACCCGGAGGAGGGAAACTGCGCTCATGGAAAGCTCGTCAAAGCCGAGTCCGAGAAGGATCGGCAGGTACTCCGCCTCGCCCGCCATCTCGCCGCAGATACAGGCGTCGATACCGGCGGCATGTGCGGCGTCGACCACCATCTTGAGCGATCGGAGCACCGCGGGGTGGAGTGGTTCGTAGAGGTGGGAGAGGTGCTCGTTGGTCCGGTCGATGGCCAGTGAGTACTGGATCAGGTCGTTGGTGCCAACGCTGAAGAAATCGACCTCGCGGGCCAGAAGATCGGCGATGATGACCGCTGAGGGGATTTCGATCATTATGCCAATCTCGATCCCCTCGTCAAAGGGGATGACTTCATTCCTAAGCTCTGCCTTGGCCTCTTCAAGCAGGGCCTTGACCGCCCGGATCTCGGCCACGCCCGAAACCATGGGAAAGAAAATGCGCACCTTGCCATGCGCACTTGCCCGGAGGATCGCCCTGAGCTGGGGCTTGAAGGTCTCCGGCTGGCGGAGCGACAGCCGGATCGCCCGCAGACCCATAGCTGGGTTCATCTCATCCGCCAGGCTAAGGTTGTTGACGAATTTGTCTCCCCCCACATCCAGAGTGCGGATGGTTACCGGGTGGGGGGCCATCGCCCTGACCACCTCAAGGTAGGCGGCAAACTGCTCTTCCTCGCTGGGAAGCTCAGTCCGGTTGAAGAAGAGCATCTCGGTCCGGTAGAGGCCGATCCCCTCTGCGCCGTGACCCTTCAGCGAGGGGATCTCTTCGGGGAATTCGACATTCCCCTTCAGGAAGATCCGGTGCCCGTCAGTGGTTTCCACAGGGAGGTCCTTGAGTTTCAGAAGCTCCCGCTCCAGATATTCGTAATGCTGCTTGCGCTGTAGATAATTGTGGAAGGTTGCCCGGTCCGGATTTACCACCACTACCCCGGTGGCACCGTCGATAATGAGCATGTCGCCATTGGCGATTTCCGTGGGGACCCGCTCGAGCCCCACTACAGCTGGGATATCAAGGGCCCGGGCAAGAATGGCCGTGTGGGAGGTCTTCCCACCCAGGTCGGTGACGAAGCCGATCACCTTTGACTTGTCGATCTGCAGGACATCGGCCGGCGACAGGTCGTGGGCGACGATTATCGTCTGCCCTTTCCCGCCATTAAGCGATTCCTGTCTCTTGCCTACCATATTGCGGAGAATCCGCTCAACCACGGTCTCTACATCATCGTAACGCTCACGCAGATAGTCGTCTTCAATCGTGGCGAAAAATTCCCGGAATTTAAGAAGGGTCCTTTTCAGGGCCGCCTCGGCATTGATCCCCTCTTTCTCAATAAAACCAAGGGTTTCCCTGATCAGCATACTGTCTTCCAGGATAAGAAGATGGGTGTCGATTACATAAAGATGCTCTTCCCCCTTCTCGGCAGCGATTTGCTGCTTCAAGGCGTTTAGTTCATCTTTTGCCCTTCTAAGGGCATTTTTGAAACGCTCCACCTCGCCCGGGATCTGCTCCTCCGCCACCGGCTCCTCAACCACCTTGACCCGGCTCCGGTCGGCAACTCTAACCATGCCAATGGCGATTCCGGGGGAAGCCCCGATCCCCTGCATAATCCTGTTATTAATCTTCGCCGAACCCATTATTGATTAATTCCTTAAGGGTAGACATAGCGCTCGCCTCGTCTTCCCCGCTGATCTTCAACTTGATGATGCTCCCTTTGGCGGCAGCCAGCATCATGATCCCCATAATGCTCTTGCCGTTGACTTCTATCTCGTCACGCTCGATCCGGATTTCAGAATTGAAGCGGATGGCGGTCTTCACCAATAGCGCCGAAGCCCTGGCATGCAGTCCCAACTTGTTGACTATGGTAAATTCCCGTTCAAGCATTGAATTCTGCTTCTAACTCCACAAATTATTTCTTGAGATATTCGCCTGCCACTATTATGCTTTCCCGGCCGCATTGTTTCAACTTTTCGGCTAGTTCGGCAACGCCGAACTTCGTGCGGTCCGCGACGAATTTTATCATCATCGGCAAGTTAACCCCGGTGAGCACTTCAACGCGGCTTTCCTGGAGAAAAGAGAGGCTCATATTGGAGGGCGTGCCGCCGAACATATCGGTCATGATGATGACCCCGTCACCGGCGACCTTCTTAATGGAGGAGGTTATGGCGTCGCGGATCGAGTCCACCGAATCATCCGGTTTAATGCCGACAGCCTCGGCGCACTCGATTTTACCCATGATAATCTCGGCAGCTTCCAGAAGTTCCCGGGCAATCCCGGCATGCGCCACCAGTACCAGTCCGATCATTATGCTACTCCCTTTTCCATGTCGCGGTGGGTAATCTTGAGGTTGACTTTTTCTTTGGCGAAGAAATCCCGCAACGCCTCGGCAATGACCACCGACCGGTGTCTGCCGCCGGTGCAACCGATAGCCACCGTCAAATAAGACTTACCTTCCCGACGATAACAGGGAAGCAGAAAGCCCATCATATCCAGGAATTTCTCCATAAAAAATTTGGCTTCCGGCTTCTCCAGGACAAAGCTCCTTATCCTCGGGTCAAGTCCGCTGAAATTTTTTAATTCCGGTATGAAATGGGGATTCGGCAGAAATCGCACATCCATCACCATATCCGCCTCGAGAGGTATGCCGAACCGGTAGCCAAACGACTGCAAATGTACTGTCATTTCCCTGGCGCCCTGTTCCCCCTTGATGCGGGCGATGATTAACCCTTTCAATTGATGTACGTTGAGTTCGGAGGTGTCAATGATAGTCGTGGCAAGCCGGCGTAATCCGGCAAGCTGTTCCCGCTCAAAACGGATACCATCTGGCACTGATCCGCATTCAAGCGCCGGATGGCGACGGCGGGTTTCGGAAAAACGCCGGATCAGCACTTCATCCGTGGCGTCGAGAAAGAATATTTCAACGGTATGTCCCTCTTCCTGGATTTCCTGAATGACTGTTTCATAACCTTTGAGAAAATCCAGGCCACGGATGTCCATGACGAGTGCAACATCACGCACCCGTTCCTTTGAGTTGTCCACCAGTTCGATAAAGGTCGGGAAAAGCATAACTGGCAGATTGTCGAGACAGAAGAATCCCTCGTCCTCCAGGGCGCGCACCGCCGTCGATTTCCCGGATCCGGAAAGTCCGCTTATAATAAGAATCCGCATCCTATTCAACCTCGGCTCCGAGCGGGCGGATTTCCAGTCGTGCCAGGAGCTTTTCGTGAAACTCCCGTGCAGAATGAAAGCCCATACCTTTTAAGAGGAAATTCCTGGCTGCCACTTCGATTATCGAGGTCAGATTCCGCCCCGGACTGACCGGAATCTGCAGATGCGGCAAATCGACACCGAGAATGGTGTAGACCAGGTCATCAATCCCGAGGCGGTCATATTCATGGGCCGGGTCCCATTCGACCAGTTCCAGCACCATGTCGACGATCTTTTTCTCGCGGATGGAAGAAACCCCGTACAGATCTTTGATATTGATGATGCCGAGACCGCGGATCTCCATATGATAATGGATCGATTCCCCGGCCTGGCCCACCAGCGCCGCCGGCATTTTTTTCTTTATGTAGACGATGTCATCCGCCACCAGTCTGTGGCCGCGTATCACGAGGTCGAGAGCGCATTCGCTCTTGCCGATGCCGCTTTTCCCCAGCAACAGGACCCCAACGCCGAGCACATCCACCAGCACCCCATGGATATGGGTGGTCGGCAGCAGCCGTTCCTCGAGAAATTTGGTGATCAGTGAAATAAAGGTGGAAGATTGCAGCGGAGTTAAAAGGAGCGGGATACCAGCCTTTTCCGTTGTCGTCTTAAGAAACCCGGGGGGATCTAGCCCCCTGGTGATGATGATGCAACAAAGCGGAAAAGAACAGAGCTTTTCGATACAGGCAATAGCCTGTTGTTCATCCAGTTGGCGCAGATACGAAATTTCCGTGTTTCCCAAAATCTGCGCCCGGTCTGCATGCAGGTAATCGGTATAACCGGTCAGGGCCAGGCCGGGTTTCTGCAGGCGGGCACTGCAAATACGGTTGGCAAGCCCCCGTGCTCCAGCGATCAGATGAAGTCCCAAGCCGTATTCCTCATCCTTGAGGAGTTCTTCAATGCTAAGGCTGATGGTATTCAATACCGGTTGTCCTGTTCCTGGATTATGCCATAAATCGCCGCAACGTCCGGTGCTTCCACAAGCCTCTTGCGTACCGCCGGGTCCTTGAGGATGCGCGAGATCCGGCCCAACATTTTTAGGTGCATGCCAAAAGCCTCTTCAGGGGCGATCAGGAGAAAAAAAACATGAACTTCTCGGCCATCAAGCGCATCAAAATCTACCCCTTTTATGCTCCGGCCAAAGACCATTATGAGATCTTCCGCTTGTTTCAATTTGCCGTGGGGAATGGCGACACCTTCACCAATACCCGTGCTTCCCAGCTTTTCCCGTTCCTGAAGGACTTGCAGTATTTCAGCACAGCCCAATTTGGGGTGGCGTTCCGCCAGTTTTGCCGCCAACTCATGAAGGGCCTGCTCTTTTGTTTCGGCTGCCAAGCTTGGAATTATGTCCTCGGGATACAAGTGACCGTCAATCTTCATCTCACCCCTTATAAGGTTCTATCAGGCCATAATTTCCATCCTTACGGCGATAGATCACGCTGATGTTGTCGGTAACGGAATCGGTAAAGACCAGGAAATCCTTATGGAGGAGGTCCATTTGCATAACCGCTTCATCCACGGACATCGGTTTTATGGAAAACGTCTTGGTTCTGATAACGACCGGCTCCTGCCGCTGCTCGATACTTTCGGCGGCCACGATACTTTTCCTGACCTGCCGGTCACGGGTTTCACTGGCGGGCTTGTGCGCTTTGATCCTTTCCTTGTAACGCCTGAGTTGCCGCTCGATCTTGTCCACCACGGCATCCACCGCCGAATACATGTCGTTCGTCTCCTCGGACGCCTTGATGGTAATACCCTTGGCGGTAATGGTGACCTCGGCGCTGTGACGGATCTTCTCTACGGTCATGAAAACCTGGGCAACTATCGGTTCGTCGATATATTTTTTTACCCGTTCCAGCTTTTCATCCGCGTAGCTCTTCAAGGCATCGCTCGGTTCCAGATGCCTGAAAGTAGTCGTTACCTGCATGATAAACCTCCTTTTAATAAGTTCCAGGCTGAAAGTTGCAAGTTCAGGCTAAATAATGTTTTCTTTCATATTTCGCCTGGTATTTTAAACCCGAAACTTTTAGCTCAGAAAAGTCTTTTCCGTTCCGATGACGAGCCAATGCGCAACATTTCCCGATACTTGGTGACGGTGCGCCGGGCTATGCTGATATTGTGGGCTGACAGAAGTTCGGCCAGCCTCTGGTCGCTGTATGGCTTGCGCGGGTCTTCGGCATCAACGATCTCTTTTATCTTGTTCTTGACACTTTCCGAAGCAATGAATTCGCCTTCATTGGTGGAAATGCCGCTGTTGAAGAAATATTTGAGTTCGAACAACCCCTGAGGGGTCTGCATATACTTGTTGGTGGTGACGCGGCTGATGGTTGACTCGTGCATCCCGATATCCTCGGCGATGTCCCGCAACACGAGCGGCTTCAGATACTCGATACCCTGGTCGAGGAAATTGCGCTGGAACTTGACTATGCTTTTGGCCACCTTGTAAATGGTTCGCTGACGCTGATGGATACTTTTTATGAGCCACATGGCTGAGCGGATCTTGTCGCTTACATACTCCTCCGCCTTGGCGTCGAAGTGGCGGCCGTTCTTGACTTCAGTTGCATAAAACGGACTGATCCGCAGGTTCGGCAATCCTTCATCGTTCAATACCACCACGTATTCCTCACCGATTTTATAGATGAAAATATCGGGTGAGATATACTGCACGTCTTCCTGGCCAATGGCGCGGCCCGGTTTCGGGTCAAGGCCGGCGATGATCTTCGCCGCTATCAGGATTTCGGCTACGTCAACCTCCAGTGCTTTGGCTATATGCTTGTAATTGCGGATTTCGAGATCTTTCAGATGGTTTTTAAGAATCGCCTCGACCAGGCTCTCTCCCATGCCGAGAAAGCGCACCTGGAGAAGCAAGGTCTCCTGCAGGTCCCTGGCCGCGACCCCAACCGGATCAAACTCCTGGACCCTTCTCAAGACCGACTCCACCAGCGGCTCATCCACCTGACAGGCTGATGCCACATCGGCAAGAGAGGCGCGAAAATACCCATCCTCGTCGATATTGCCGATTATCTCCGCGCCGACCCGGCATTCCAGGTCACTCAGCCTGGTCAGGTTCAACTGCCACATTAGATGGTCAAACAGGGTCCCTTTTTTTGTCAGGACATTTTCATAGGAAGAACGATCATCGTCTTCATAATAGTGCTCGCCAGCGCTATAGTGGTATCCTTCGATATAAGAGTCCCAGTCTGTCTCGTTCAGGGTCCCTTCGCCGGCAATCACCTCTTTGAACTCCGCGGTTTCGATCGCGGGCTTTTGTTCGGTTTCGCTCAGCTCGGCCTGCTCAACCTCCCTCAACTCCTCCAGTTCAGGCGTTTCCTCGAGTACCGGGTTCTCTTCCAGTTCCTGACGCACAACATCCTGCAGCTCGATCCGTGAAAGCTGGAGAAGCTTGATCGCCTGCTGCAACTGGGGAGTCATCACCAGTTGCTGGGTCAGTTTCATCTGTTGGCGCATCTCAATGGCCATAAATATTAACACCTTGTTTCAAGATTCAGGTTTCAAGTTTCGGGTTTGTTATTTCAACTCGGAACGAGGACCTGATTTAAAGTCTGAACTTCTCTCCCAGGTATATCTCCCTCGCCTTTTTACTCTGTGCTATCTGCACCGGGTCCCCGTATTCAAGGACCTCACCGGCATTGAGTATATAGGCCATGTCACAAACGCCGAGGGTTTCGCGCACATTATGATCGGAAATCATGACCCCGATACCCCTTTCCTTGAGGTCGGTGATGGTGTTCTGGATATCGATTACCGCTATCGGGTCAATCCCGGCGAACGGCTCATCCAAAAGAATAAAGCGGGGATTGGTGACCAGTGCCCGTGCAATCTCCACCCGTCGGCGTTCGCCACCCGAAAGGGCATATCCCTTGCTCCGCGCAATATGGGTAATGCGAAACTCTTCCATCAGTTTATCCGCATATGCCCGGCGCTCGCTAGCGGATAAATCCATGGTCTCCAACACGGCCAGCAGGTTTTCCTCCACCGTCAGCTTGCGGAAAACCGACGGCTCCTGGGGAAGATAACTTAAACCTTTGCGGGCCCGCAAGTACATGGGAAGGTTGGTGATGGGTTCATCGTCAATGAACACCTGACCTTCATCCGGGCGACACAGCCCGACCACCATATAGAATGTTGTGGTCTTGCCCGCACCGTTCGGCCCCAAAAGACCTACCACTTCGCCGGCCGGCAGATCCAGATCAACACCTTTAACCACCTGCCGCTTGTGAAAACTCTTCTTTAGCCCTTTGCAGGAAAGAGTCGGTTCAGCGATTTGCGCCGGCATCTTTCCCCTTCTCCTTGGGATAAATGATCGCTTTCACTGGTTCACCCGGCGCACTTGTCACCTGACTGCGCTGGGTATCGAGATAATAGGTGATCTCCTTTCCAGTGACGACGTTTTCCCCCTGATACACGCTCGGATTATCATAAAGAATTATCTTTCCAGCCTTGTTCTCATAGACTGCGTGTCCGGCCAGCGCCGTCCGGTCTCCCTGGACGATGCGCACATTGCCGAATGCCTCGACCTTATCGACATCCTTCTCCTTTTCGGAATAGAATATAACCAGCCGGTCGCTATATATGGTAACATCACCCTGCCTGGCCGATACCTTGCCGGTGAACGTTGCTGTCCGGTTGGCGGTGTCGGTTGCAAGATCGCTGGATTTTATCTGAATCGGCTGATTGTTTCTTTCCTCGGCGGCCATACCCGTTGTATACAATCCACCGGTAACAATGAGACAGATAACAATAGTGCAGAGTCCGCGCACCATTATTTGCCGGCCCTCGGCATTACAATGGCCGTCACCTTTTGCAGGATCCTGACATTTTTCGATGCCGGCATGAATTCCATTCCAACCCCATCTAAATTCAGAGTGCCGTCAGTAAACGTAACCCGTCCGGTCGACACAATCATTGAGCGGCCTGCGAAATATGTCGCATTATCGGAGGTGAATTCCATACCTGAAACACTTGTGGCAACAACCTTCCCCTCCATTCTGACGTCCTTGGAAATGTTATAGAAATCGGCCAAGGGCGAAGTCAGGGTAATGTCCCCGGTGGGGCGGTTGCCTGCGACAACCAGACGAACGTTGGTCAGATGAGTAACTTCCCCCTTTTTTTCGTATTCCGCCTTGTCGGCAACAAGGTCCCATTTCTTCATTCCATCTCTGGTCTCGGTTAAGTGGATTTTCTGCAGAGAGATGTCAATATTCCGGGGAAGTTGGCGGAGCAATTTCGCCTTTCCCCTTCCTTGGTATAGTTTCACAACGATAACGGCCGTAATGGAAAGGCTCGTCACAACAACAAACAATGCCAGCAGTTGCCTGATTTTATTAGCCTTTATCATATTCGCAGGCAAAGTATAACATCTAAAAAAAGAGGTGTAAAGTGCTTTCTGGCGGGAAATGAGAGATTTGGCATGAAGATTGAAAAAGGGCAAGGTAAATCGCAACGTTAGATTTGGAAAACGAGCCATAATCACACATAAGCCCGCCCCTATCTTAATCTGACGCAAAATGAGCAGGTAACACCTCCGGTCTGAGCAGAGTTTCCATAACCCTTTCAACTTAGTTTACGCCACCAATTTCACATTCTTCCCTGTAAGACTGCAACTTACTTAAATTGCTACAATTAATAACTTGGTATGCTCCTGGAAGGAGAAACGGAGAGCTTAGTCCAGTTCTAGTTTAGCCCTTGTTGGCTCCGTAAAGGACAATAAATAATGATTTGCGAATATTTCGACAGGTGCGCTTTTATTCAACATAAAATAGGGACAGTTCCCGTAAATGGTGGCGCTATAGTGCAACGCTACCGCAAATCGGACAAATACGGGTGCGCTAGATTCTGCCTTTTCCGGATTGTTGCGCCAAGCCAGGTTCCTGTCCATATATGGCCGAGTGACGAAACGGAGGCAATGGAAGTGATTGAAGATACATTAAAGATTAATGAGTAGGTTGCAACAGGAAATGTTGCCGCTGTTTCGCGGAGTTTATCAGTATGACAGGGAGTGTTAGATCGAACAGCAAAGAGCAGATCCTTAAAGTCGAAGCTGATTATTCCATGCGGTTGGCTTTGCAGGATATCTTGGAAAGGGCCCCCTTCATAACCGGCACAGCCCTGGATGGAGCTCAGGCTTTAGCCTGTTTCAAGACATTGCTGCCAGACTTGATAATTCTCGATCCAATCATCCCCGATGAGAATGGATTTTCTATCTGCCTGGATATCCGAACTTTTCCCAATGGGAAACACACGCCGATTCTTATAGTTACGCAGCCGGACGATTCGGAATCGATCCAATGCGGCTTCGAGCAGGGGTTACGGATTTCATTAGCAAGCCGCTCAATTTCTTTCTCCTGGTTCATCAGGTACGCTGCTTGCTGGGCATCAGCACGATCCTGAAAAAACCCTCGGTAGACGCAGAAACGCTCATGATGCTTATAGATGCGGTGGATTGTCTCCCGATCGGGATAACCTTAAGCGACGTGAGCGGCAAGATTATCTATGCAAATCCAGCCAAAGCAGACATGCACGGCAACATCCTCGAAGAGCTTATCGGCAAGGTTTGCCCCCTGTTCTTTCAATAACTCATTCCTTCCGGAGAATTTGAAACCCGCCTCGCCCTGGCAACGCGAGGCATAAGCATCCGGAAAAACAGCGAAGTGTTTCCCGTGCAGCTTACTTCAATTCCCGTTAGAAACGCCTCAGGGAAATATTTGGGGATCGTTACCGTCTGCGATGACATCACCAGCCACAAAGAGGCAGAGGAAAAAATTAAACGCCGCGCCTACTACGACAGCCTGACAGGACTGCCCAACCGCGCCATGTTCCTGGACCGTTTGCAACAAGCCATGTGAAGGGCACCAGGTCGGCCTTCTTTTCCTTGACTTGGACAACTTCAAAGATATCAATGACATACAAGGGCACGATTTCGGAGATAAATTTGTCAGGGAAGTTGCAGATCGGCTTAGCAGCGGCATGCGGGAATCCGATACCCTGGCCAGACTAGGCGGAAACGAATTCATCGTGGTCCTCCCCTTGGTAGAAAGCCAGGAAAGCACCCCATTGCCGCCAACCGGGTCCTTTCCCTCTTTTCCAGGTCATTTGCGATATACTCTCGAAAGATCTACTCTAGCGCCAGTATCGGCATTGCTATTTATCCCAATGACGGCCTGGATGAGGAAACTCTTTTCAAATGAACCGATACCGCAATGTACCATGCCAAAACCGAAGGGAAGTCCAATTACCGCTTCTTCTCCGTTTAGATGAATCAGCGTATCATGCGCCGGGTGGCCCTCGAAAGCAATATGCGTCAAGGGATAGAAAAGGAGGAGTTCTTTTTCATTTCCAACCACAATGGGACTTGCAACCTTCCAGAATGATCGGAGTTGAGGAGCTTTTGCGCTGGCAAAACCCGGATTTCGGCCTATTGCTGCCAGCGGAATTTATCCCACTTGCGGAAACCTCCGGCCATATCTTATGTCTGGGCGAATGGGCGCTCCGCACAGCCTTTGCTCAGGCCAGGGAATGGGCGCTGGCCGGTTATCGGGATTTGAAAGTGGGGGTCAATATATCCGGATTACAGTTAAGCCAACCCGATTTTTTCGAAATTATCGATACGATTATCCGTGGAAGCGGTATTGAATCGAGTGCACTTGAACTTGAATTTACCGAAAGCGTCATCATGGGAAACGCCGGGAAAACCATTGATACCATCAGGTCTCTGAAGAAAATGGGGTGCCAGCTGAGCATCCTTAAACTGTCTGAAGCATTTCCCCATCGACCGGATTAAAATCGCCGTTCATTCGTCGTCGATGTCAACCACAGCAATGCTGATGCGACAATTGTCGAGGCGATAATTTCCATGGCCCACTGCCTGAACCTGAAGGTCATCGCCGAAGGGGTCGAAGACAGCGACAAGTTGAATTTTTCTTGCAATACGCAATTGTGATGAAGTGCAGGGGTTTCATCTGCAAATGCCGATGTCCGCGGGGGACAAAGCCGGCAGTATAGGATATCCGGAGAATCTATTGATGCCAGAGAAAAGGCCCGTTCAGGGTGTCAAATATATATAGAATTTGTAGAATAATATAGAATAATAACGAAATATATGCTTAGGTTTAAGCAAGGTGATACAGCCCCCTACCGGGACCGTCATCGTAGAAGAAGTCTGCGACAGCAGGACAATAAGCAAGGTAGCCGCCTATGCCCGAGTTTCAAGTTCAGACCAGAAAAAAGACCTTGAAACTCAGCTTGACAGATTTGTCCAGTTTGCAAACGCTAATGGGTAGCAAGTATCATTTGCCTTGTCAGAAGTTGGTTTTGGTCTTAATGGTCACCGTCCTAAGCTTTAAAACTCCTGGAAGATGCAACAGTCGATTTGATCATTTTTGAACACAGAGACCGCATTGCCCGTTTCGGGTTTGAATATATCGAGGCAACGCTGAAAGCTCAGGGCAGGAAAATACTGGTCATGGATTGCCGCGAACTCAATGAAAACCTGGTGAGGGATATGACAGAAGTATTAACCTCATTCTGCGCAGGGCCAAACGGTAAAAGAGCCGCCAGGAGAAAGGCGGCCCAAGCAATTGAGGCTATGAATGAGTAAGCCGATCTTCACATACCAGTCTCGGGTTCCTGTTTCTCCAGAGATCGAGGCTGGTCTTACGGGATATGCCGAACTGTATGGTCGCGTTTAGAGAAACCTGTTCTCGGCAATGCAGGCCGGTGCCGATCCCTGAAAACTTAAGACATTACGGCAAGGCAATACTAATAAGTATTACAGTAAATACCGGGCAGTGGCGGTTTCCCAGACCCCCTGCCCTTTCATGAGAAGGTCGCAGACCTCCCGCACGGCCCCCATGCCGCCACAATTTTTCGTGATAAAGTGAACATGGGGAATGACCTCATCCACAGCATCGGCAGGTGCCGCGGCGAAGCCCACCCGCCGCAGGACCGGGATGTCGATGATGTCGTCCCCCATAAAAGCGATCTGGGCATCGTCAAGGCCTGTTTTATCCAGGATGTCCAGGTAAGGGGTTAGCTTGTCGATGGCCTTCTGGTAAACATGGACGATCCCCAGTTCAGCAGCGCGGTTCAAGACAACCTGGGACTGACGGCCGGAGATGATGCCGAATTCGATCCCGGCCCTCTGCGCCATCTTGATACCGTGACCGTCTTTTACGTTGAAAAACTTGCTCTCCACCCCATTGGAATCGAAGATGATCCGCCCATCGGTCATCACCCCGTCCACATCGAGGAGAAGTAGCTTTATCTTGTGCAGGCGTTCTTCCATATCTTTCCCAAATGCCGGAAACGTGATTTTTACATAAGATCAAGGCTGTCGAGGGATTGCGAAAAAGTGTGTTTCTAAGCTATTCCCGCCTTCAGCAGGTCATGCAAGTGAATGATTCCAACCGGCTTCTTCGCTTCATCATCCTCAAAGATAAAGAGCGAAGTGATGGAAAACTGCTCCATCTGCTGGAGTGCCCGGGCAGCCAGCTCCATGCGGTTGATCCGCTTCGGCCTGGCGGTCATGAGGTCACCTGCCGAACTGTTCAGGATATCGATCCCCTTACCCAGGGCCCGGCGCAGGTCACCGTCGGTTATCACCCCGATCAAATCGCCGTCTGCATCGGTTACCCCGGCAATGCCGAGCCCCTTGGCGGTAATGGTGAAAAGCGCCTCCCGCATCAGGGTAGTTGAGGGGACCAGCGGCAGATCGGCACCTTTATGCATAAGGTCCTCCACCCTAAGGATCAGCTTTTTCCCGAGCGCGCCGCCGGGATGAAAAAGGGCAAAATCCTCAGCCCTGAAACCGCGCTTGAGGAGAAGGGCCACGGCCAGGGCGTCGCCCATGGCCAGGGTGGCGGTGGTCGAGGCGGTGGGGGCCAACCCCAGCGGACACGCCTCCTCTTTCACGGAAATATCCAGGAAAACATCACCCGCCCGGGCCAGAGTGGAGGCCGGTTTGCCGGCCATGACGATAAGAGAGGCCCCAAGGCGCTTGATGACGGGGAGAATACGAAGCACCTCTTCGGTTTCGCCGCTGTTGGAGAGGGCGATCACCACGTCCCCTTTCATGATCATCCCCAGGTCACCGTGGATACCCTCGGCCGGATGTAGGAAAAAGGCGGGGGTGCCGGTGGAAGCCATGGTAGAGGCGATCTTCTGACCAATCAGCCCTGATTTTCCCATGCCGGTAACAACCACCCGGCCGGATGAGGCAAGGATCAGATCCACCGCCCGTTCAAACTCGCCGTTGATGGAATCGGCCAGGGCCAGGAGCGCCTCCGCCTCGATCCGGATCACTTTTTTCGCTTCATCCAAGATCAAAATAACCTCTCTCGACCTCCACTTATAAAGGGGAGGAGCACAAATCGCCTCTTTCGCCCCCCCCTGATAAGGGGGAATTGATAAAGGTGGACTGCTTTTATTTCACAATTGAATCTATCGCCTTCAATTTCTTCAATAACCCCGGCAGATCATCGAGCCTGACCGAGTTGGGTCCGTCACACAAAGCCTTGTCAGGATCTTCGTGAACCTCCATGAAGATCCCGTCGACACCCGTTGCCACGGCCGCCCGGGCAAGATATTCGACGAATTCCCGCTGACCACCGGACGAACTGCCCTGCCCGCCGGGAAGCTGGACGCTGTGGGTGGCATCAAAAATCACCGGATGTCCCATTGCCCGCATGATAGGGAGACTCCTCATGTCAGACACCAGGTTGTTATAGCCGAACGACACCCCCCGCTCCGTCAGGATAATTTGGTCATTGCCGGTGGAAAGTACTTTATCGGCCACGTTCCCCATGTCCCAAGGGGCCATAAACTGACCCTTCTTGATATTGATCACCCGGCCGCTCCTTGCTGTAGCCACCAGCAGGTCGGTCTGCCGGCAGAGAAATGCGGGGATCTGGATAACATCTAGCACTTGGGCGGCGGGTGCTACCTGTTCAATTGAATGGATATCGGCGAGGACCGGGATATTGAGTGCTTCCCGCACCCGGGACAGGATGCGTAGCCCTTCTGTAAGACCTGGGCCGCGATAGGAGGTGAGTGAAGTACGGTTCGCCTTGTCGAAGGATGCCTTGAAAATCAGGGGAACGGAGACGCCGTTAGTTATGGTCATCAGGCGTTCAGCGCAACGCAGGGTCGCCTTCTCGTCCTCCATCACGCATGGTCCGGCGATCAGGATCAGTGGGCGTTTCCCACCTACCTTTATATTACCGACAAGTATCTCATTAACCACGGACACCCCTCACCCTTAACTCTTCGCCTTTTTATACGCCAGCGCCGCGGCAATGAATGCCCGGAACAGGGGGTGCGGGCTTAGGGGCTTGGATTTGAATTCGGGATGGAACTGGCAACCGACAAACCAGGGGTGATCGGCGATCTCCACCATCTCCACGAGGTCCCCTTCCTGGTATAGACCGGAAAGCACCATGCCACAGGAGACGAACTTTTCTCGGTAAGCATTGTTGAACTCATAACGATGGCGGTGCCGCTCAGAGATCTCGGTTGCGCCATAAGCCTTTTGGGCAAAGGTCCCTTTAACCAGGGCGCAGGGATAGGCGCCGAGACGCATGGTCCCTCCCTTGCGCGAAACCCCTTTCTGCCCCTCCATGAGATGGATGACGGGGTTTGCGCAGTCGGGTTTGAATTCGCTGGAATAGGCATCGGCAAAACCGCAAACATTCCTGGCATATTCCACTACAGCCATTTGCAGTCCGAGACAGATGCCGAAAAAAGGTACTTGCCGGGTCCGGGCAAATTCGATAGCCTTGATCTTCCCTTCAGTCCCCCGTTCACCAAACCCCCCCGGCACCAGAATGCCGTCCACCCCTTCCAAAAGCCCGTCAATTCCCTCCTGCTCGATTTTCTCGGAATCAAGATAGGAGAGATGCACCCGGCAGTCGTTGGCAATTCCGCCGTGCGTTAAAGCTTCGGCCAGGGATTTGTATGACTCGGTCAGATTGACATACTTGCCGACGATAGCGATGCGTACACTTCCCTTGCTTGGGTTTTTCAGTTTCTCCACCATCTCCTGCCATGGGGTGAGATCAGGGGCCTTTGTCCAGATATTGAGCTTATCGACCACCTGTTCATCGAGCCCTTCCCGGTGCAGCGCCAGCGGCACTTCATAGATATGCTCGGCGTCCTTGGCCGTAATGACATCTTTTTCTTCCACATTGCAGAACAGGGCGATCTTCGCTTTCATATCATGGGGGAGATCCTGCTCGCAGCGACAGAGGAGGATATCGGGCTGAATGCCGATCTCCCTCAACTCCTTCACCGAGTGCTGGGTCGGCTTGGTCTTCATCTCGCCGGCTGATTTGATATTCGGAACCAGCGTCACATGGATGTAAAGGACATTGCCGGCGCCGCGGTCCGCCTTGAATTGCCGGATCGCCTCGAGAAAGGGAAGCGACTCGATATCCCCCACGGTCCCACCGATCTCAACAATAGCAACATCGTTCCCCTTGGCGCTGTCCAGGATCTTGCCTTTGATCTCATCGGTAATGTGGGGAATGACCTGCACGGTCCCCCCCAGGTAATCGCCCCGCCGCTCCTTTTCGATCACGGAAAAGTAGACTTGGCCGGTTGTGAAATTGCTCTTCTTGGAAAGGCGGGCGTTGGTGTAACGCTCGTAGTGCCCCAAGTCCAGATCGGTCTCGGCCCCGTCGTCGGTGACGAATACCTCACCGTGCTGAAAGGGGGACATGGTGCCGGGGTCAACGTTAATATACGGATCGAGCTTCTGCATTGCAACCCGTAGACCACGCGCCTCCAGGAGCGCCCCCAGGGAAGCGGAGGAAAGCCCCTTGCCTATGGAAGAGACGACGCCGCCCGTCACAAAAATAAATTTGGTTTTCATAAAGCAACTCCCGTAACAACAGGCAAACGACAACGGGTTAAGGGCAACAGGAAGAACTATCTCTTTTCGCCTTTCGCCGTCAGCCTTTAGCCTTCAGTCTTTCCAGAACTTTCTCAAGATCTGCCTGGGTATCCACCCCAATGGTCTCATACCCGGTCTCGGTAACCTTTATACGGTAGCCGTTTTCCAGCACCCTCAGCTGTTCCAGCTTTTCCGCCAGTTCCAGAAAGGTGGGAGCCATCTGTGCGTACTTAAGAAGAAACGGTCGGCGGTAAACATACAGCCCAACGTGTTTGTAACAGAGGAGCTTGCCGGAAGCAAATTTTTCGTCTTTCAGATCATCCCATTTGTCACGGAAATTGGGCAGTGGCGAGCGGGAAAAGTAAAGGGCAAATCCTTGCCAGTCGGTGACCACCTTGACGACGTTGGGGCTCAGGAAGTCGTGCAGATTCTTGATGCGGGTTTTGAGTGTCCCCATCAGAATCTCCGGATCCTCGATGAGCGGTTTAATAGCCTCGTCGATCATGGCAGGCTCGATGAGCGGCTCATCCCCCTGGACGTTGACGATGATCTCCGAACCAAGACGTTCAACCACTTGAGCCAGCCGGTCAGTTCCTGTCTCATGCCCTTTGTCGGTCATTTCCACCCGGCCACCGAAAGCGTGGACCGCGCTTGCTACCCGCTCATCGTCAGTGGCCACGATTACCTCGGAGACCAGCGCGGCCTTTGCCGTTCGCTCGTAGACAAGTTGCACCATCGGCTTGCCAAGGATATCGGCAAGGACTTTACCGGGAAACCGGGCAGATGCAAAACGTGCGGGAATAATTGCGGTTACTTTCATGAGATTTAAGGGCCATCGATATGAAATCTGTCCCTTTAGTGTGGTGGGACATATTAGGTTACACTAAAAGGAAGGCGCGTGTCAAGAAAGGAAATTCTTTTGCAGCGAGCCCTTGAGATGATGTTCTATGCGGAGTTCATGCGGTCAAACAATTGGGGAGATGGTAAAGATATGACGTTTTTGCCCCTTGCAAAATGGGTTGACCATGATTAAGTTTAAAATAATTATATTACAAAGCTGCAAAAAGGAGATTTTCATTCCATGACCAAGGCCACCAAAAAATTTGAAACCGAGGTCCAGCAACTTCTCGACCTGGTAATTCATTCCCTTTACTCCAACCGGGACATATTCCTAAGGGAACTGATCTCCAATGCCTCCGACGCCATCGACAAGGTCCGCTTCGAGTCATACTCCATCGAAGCGGTCGTGGAGGGGAACGCCGACTGGAAAATCAAGATCATCCCAGACAAAGGCGCCGGGACCATCACCATCCGAGATAACGGCATCGGCATGACCCTCCAGGAAGTGGAGGAGAACATCGGCATCATTGCCCGCTCCGGCACGCGCTCTTTCATGGATAGCCTGAAAGGGAAGACCCTCCAGGAGCACCCGGAAATGATCGGCCAGTTCGGGGTCGGTTTTTACTCCTCCTTCATGGTGGCAGACCGGGTCACTATAATAACCCGCAAGGGGGGGCACGACAAGAACAGCGGCTGCCTCTGGGAATCTACTGGTGACGGCAGCTACACCATCGAAGATTGCGAAAAGGAAAGCCGCGGCACCGACATCATTCTCCATCTCAAGGAAGAGATGCGGGAGTATCTGGATGAATGGCGGATCCGCTCCATCGTCAAGAAGTATTCCGATTACGTCCAATACCCGATTGTCATGGACATAACCCGGGAGGAGACTCCCAAGGGAGTTGACGGTAAGCCTATCGAAGGGGCGGGCACCATTACGAAAACAACGGAAGAGAACTTAAACTCCATGAAGGCGATCTGGGCCCGCCCCAAGAGCGAGGTTACCGATGAAGAGTACGAGGAGTTCTACAAGCATATCTCCCACGATTTTGAAAAACCGCTGAAGACCATCCACTACTTGGCAGAAGGGGTGAGCGAATTCAAGGCGCTCCTCTACATCCCCAGCCACAAGCCATTCGATCTCTTTCTCAGGGAGCATAAGGGGGGGGTCCATCTCTACGTCAAGCGGGTCTTCATTACCGACAGCTGCGAGGCAGTGCTTCCCGACTACCTCCGCTTCATGAAAGGTGTGGTTGATTCCAGCGACCTACCGCTCAATGTCTCCCGAGAGATCCTCCAGGAAGATGTCCAGATCAAGCGGATACAGAAGAGCCTGGTTGGCAAGATCCTCGCCTCTCTTGCGGAAATGAAGGAAAAGAGCGCGGAGGATTATCTGAAATTCTACCGGGAATTCGGGCCGGTATTGAAGGAAGGGATCCATTTCGATCATGCCAGCAAGGACAAGCTCCAGGAACTGCTGATGTTTGAAAGCACGAAGACCGAGCCGGGCGCCTATGTATCCCTGAAAGAATACACCGAACGGATGCCGGAGGGCCAGAAGGATATCTATTACATCACCGGCATGACCCGCGCCGCAGTGGAAAATTCACCACACCTGGAGATATTCCGGTCAAAGGGGTACGAGGTGCTCTTTATGCTTGACCCGGTGGATGAATGGGTGGTGCAGAGCCTCACAGAGTTCGGTAGCAAGAAACTGCGGGCGGTGGACCGCGGCGACGTGGAGCTCGGCTCCGAGGAGGAAAAGAAGGAACACGAGGCCAAAAAAGAGGGGCTCACTAAACATTTCAAGGATCTCCTGGGATTTATCCAGGAAATGCTCAAGGACCGGGTGAAGGAGGTGCGTCTCTCAAACCGGTTGACCGACAGCGCCTGCTGCCTGGTTGCCGACGAATACGGTCTAAATGCCAACATGGAGCGAATTCTCAAGGCAATGAACCAGGAGATTCCGGAATCGAAGCGGGTTCTAGAATTGAACCCCGAGCATCCTATAATGCAGGTATTGGCAAAGCAGTTCGAGCAGGACAGGGAGAACCGGAGACTAGCCGACTACTGCGAACTCCTCTTCGACCAAGCCCTGTTGACCGAAGGCTCCCCCATCAAAGACCCACTCCGCTTCACGAAGCTGGTCTCTGAACTCATGGTCGAAGCAGCCAAGGAATGAAAACGTAGATAAGAAAAGGCTTCTAAAGGTGGTATTTTCGTGCAGTACATGAGGTGGGAACGGGAATGGTCTGTGAACAGGCCATTCCCGTTATCCAGGCGGAGGAGTATTGGGTTTGTTCACACGATTCCGGCTCATTGTCCGGTCAACACTTTATTAACAACTGCTTTTACTTCTTCAGGGGAAAACGACTTCAAGATTACTTCCTTCGCCCCCGCCTGCAGCGCGACCTCGACATCCTCATCAAACCCTATGCCCGTATAAATCAAGACCTTGGCGTTCTTGTCAAAGGATATAATCTCTTTTATGGCGGCAATGCCGTTTTCTTCCGGCATAAAGATGTCCATGATGGTTATCTCCGGACAGTGCTCACGATATTTTTCAACGGCTTCAATTCCGTCGGATGCCTCCGCGACAATCGTAAATCCTGCTTCCACAAGGATGTCGCGCAGCATTTGCCTGAAAAAGAGTTCATCGTCAACGATCATGATTGTTCCAGACGGCCTGGAAGAAGTATTATCCATTTTATGCCCCGTATCGTATCTATTCAAGGTTTTAGTTGGGTTCATTAAGTTCTGGATTTACGGGCTGATATTACACTTTTGCGCCCGCTTGTCAACAGCTTAAGTGACAAAATTTTTGCCTCCTACCGTGCGTCTCGAGACGCATCCTTCGTCAAGGCGGATTCCCCCGCCGCCTTGATATCCTTCACCCTGAGCTGAACGGATTTCCGCCCATTCCCGTCGTTTATCCGCAGGGAAAACGCCAGAGTGACATCCTCCGGAAGGTCCCTCCCCTCTGCGAGATTAAAGCCAATCGCATCCAGGTTTTGCTCACCAGCAGTTAGTCGCAATTTTAAATGACGCTCCTTAATGACTCTGCAATCAGCCACCCGCGCTTTTTCAAGCATAAAGACCGGTTCCGGGTTCCCCATGCCAAAGGGGGCCAAGGCACCTATTGCCTCAGCCAACTCATAGCTGATTTCTTCCGGTTGCAGCACTGCATCAATCATGAGTTCAGGTATAAGATCGTCAGGGGAAAGGAGGCCGCTCGCCATCTCGTCGAAACTCTCTATAAAGGCCGTGAGAGTCGATTCCTCGATGGATAGTCCGGCCGCGTATTTGTGCCCGCCGAATTTCAGGAGGTGTTCCGAACAGGCGTTAAGCGCGTCATGGAGATGAAAACTGGGGATACTCCGCCCTGACCCCCGGCCGTTTCCATCCTGCAGTGCAATGAGAATGGTCGGCCGATGAAACAAATCGACGATGCGGGAGGCGACGATCCCTATCACCCCCGGGTGCCACTCCTCTGAGGCAAGAACTATACTCCTCCTCTGGCTAAGGAGAGGGGTATTTTTGACCATGGCCAGGGCATCCCGAAGGATTGCCTGTTCCAAGGCCTGCCGCTCGGAGTTGCTGGCATCAAGCTCGGCAGCCATGGCTTTCGCCCTCTGCCGGTCGCCACAGAGCAGGAGTTCAACGCCAAGGGCCGCATCCTCCAGCCTCCCTGCCGCGTTGAGACGAGGCGCCAGGCGGAAGCCTACTGCGCCGCAGCTTACCTCTCCGTTCACTCCGGACACCTCTTTGAGCGCCTGCACGCCGATCCTTCTGGAAGTGGTCATCTCTCTTAAGCCATATTTAACGAATATCCTGTTTTCATCAACCAAGGGGACTATGTCGGCTACTGTTCCCAGAGCAACCAGGTCAAGGTATGCACGAAGGTTTGGCTCATCCCGCCCGGCAAAATAGCCTTCCTCCCGGAGCCTTGCGCGGAGGGCAATCATAAGGTTATAGGCGACACCGACACCGGCCAGATATTTGAAAGGGAAAGGGGAGCCAGGCTCAAGCGGGTTAATTACAGCAAAGGCAGGGGGGATGATTTCCCCAGGCATATGATGATCAGTGATTATCAGGTCGATCCCCAGGTAACTGCAAAGTTTGGCCTCGGCAACGGAATTGATGCCGCAATCCACAGTAAGGATGATCCTCGCCTCCTGGGCCGCAACGTTTGCCACACCCTCGGCAGAGAGGCCATAACCTTCTTCCAGGCGTCGTGGAATATAGTAGAAAGTATTATCCAGCCCGATAACGCGGAAGAAATCAATGAGGAGAGCCACGGCGGTCACCCCATCCACGTCATAGTCTCCGTAAACGCAGACCTTTTCCCCCGCATGAACCGCGGCAGCAAGCCGGGCCACCGCTTTTCCCATGCCGGGGAGGAGAAAGGGGTCATGCAGGTCAGCGAGAGTGGCCAGTATAAAGCGACTTGCGGCGTCAGGCTCCACGACCCCCCGGCTGGCAATGATCCTGGCCGGCAATGGAGGGATATTAAGCTCCCGAACCAGCCGCTCTACCAATACCGGTTCCGGTTCTTTCACTACCCATCTTTTAGTGCAGATCCGCTCCAGTTATGCCTCCATCAAAAAAGTCGGAAAAATCAACAAAATCAACAGGGATAGATCAAAAAAATACCTGCAAACCTTTTCGCCATTCCGACAAAAAACTGAATCCGTAACAACAAGCCTCTGAACGCCGGTTTTCACCAGTGTGACGACTATGTTATAAACCTATCAAACAAAAGATAGTCAAATAATTAAACCCATTTGTGTCATCGCGTCTTTGCGTCACAATAGCCTTTTTTCTATCAAAAAAAACCCCGGATCACCGGGGATTTTTTGTTTTATTTTGCGCTTCCCTTCTGGGAGTTCGCCTTCATCTGCACCATCAACCTTTTTACCTGCTGGGCAGCAGGACTCGTGCTGTCCAATTCCAGGTAGTGTCCCCAGGTTTTCAATGCCTTGTCGGGCTGTTTCAGGTCTTCTGCATAAATTATCCCGATATTATAGAGACTCTGCAGATGTTTCGGATCGATACTCTGGGCCTTTTGAAAGTTGGACAAGGCCTTGCCAAACGAGCCGATCCTTTTGTACATGACCCCCTGGTCCGTAAGAAGATTCGGATTCTCCGGATCAAGCTCCAGGGCTTTGGCATAGGTATCGATCGCCTTTTGTGGCTGATCCGTATCATAGTAGTCATTAGCGAGCATGGTCAATGCCTGAAGGTTTTTCGGGTCATTAGCCACGACCTTTTCCAGTTCGGCAATCCTCTGCTGGTACTCTACCGGCGAACCCGACCCGGCAGGCACTCCTCCTGTCTGAGATGGCGCTTCTTTTTTTCCGCTCAGGCTGAAAATTAAAAAGCCCCCGAGAAGCCCGATGACAAGCGCGATTCCAACTATAAGAAAATTTTCCTTTTTCAAATGCAATCCCTCCTTATGCCATGCTCTTGCCCGACCTGCTCTCCATCACCACCACAATCGGGCTGGCCACGAAGACCGAGGAATACGTACCGACGGCTATCCCCACCACCAGGGCAAAGGCAAAGTCATGGATCACCTCGCCGCCGAAGAAAAAGAGTGAAAGCGCGGCGAGAAAGGCGGTAAGCGATGTTACTATGGTCCGGGACAATACCTCATTGATGCTTTTGTTGAAAACGATCGGCAGATGCTCTTTCAGGTTCTTGTGGAGGTTCTCCCTGATCCGATCAAAGACGACCACGGTATCGGTAAGTGAGTAACCGGCAACGGTCAGAACCGCGGTGATGAAGAGGAGGTTGATTTCCTTGTTGAAAAGGAAAAAAACCGCGAACATGGCCAGTACATCATGGAGAGTGGCAACAATCGCCCCGATGCCGAACTTGAAATCGAATCTCCAGGCAATATAGATAATTATCCCCAGCATGGAAATCGCTACGGCGATAAGGGTATCCTTGCGCAGCTTGTCGCCGACCGAAGGGCCGATCTCGCTGGAGCTTTCCATGATGAAGGTGTTCGCGGGAAACTCTTTCTTGAAAATATCCTCGATGGTGTCGGCAACTTTCCCCACTGCCAAGTTGGTCTTCCCCACTTTTATGAGGAGCTTGTTCCCCTCCTTTATTTCCTGCAGGTTGGCCTCACTCAGATTATGCCTAGCCAGGGCGCTGCGGGCCTGATCAATGTGAATGGGATTGGCGAATTTGAGCTGAACAACCGTCCCGCCGGTAAAATCTATCCCCATGTTGGCGGCACTGCGGGCCACCTGAATCACGCCAGTTATGCCAAGGATGGCTATGATCCCGGATATGACGAAAGCGATTTTTCTTTTGCCGATGAAATCAATTTTGGTTTTGCCTATCAGTTCCATAACTCCTCCCTATATACTGATTCTCTTTACCCGGAAGCGGCTGAGAAAGGTGTCGAACACCACCTTGGTCGCCAAAAGCGAGGTAAAGAGATTGATGATAATCCCGAGGCTGAGCGACACAGCGAACCCTTTGACCGGTCCGGTGCCAAACTGGAAGAGGACCGCCGCCGTGATCAATGTCGTAACGTGAGAGTCGATGATCGTCAGAAACGCCTTGTCATATCCCGCATCCAGGCTTGCCTTGGGCGTCTTGCCGAGCCTCATCTCCTCTCGGATCCTCTCGAAGATCAGGACGTTGGAATCTACCGACATCCCTATCAAAAGTACGATGGCGGCAATGCCAGGGAGGGTCAGCGTCGCACCGAGGGCCGCCAGCGCCCCCATCAGGTAGACGATGTTCAAAACCATGCCGAGGTTCGCCACCACTCCCGCGGCCTTATAGTAAATCACCATGAAAATCACTACCAGAGCAACCCCGACCAAGCCGGCCAAAAGCCCTTTGTTTATCGAATCCTGGCCAAGCGACGGGCCGACCGTGACATTCTGGATAATGTCCACCGGAGCCGGCAGGGATCCGGCGCGTAGCACTATGGCCAGGTCCGCCGCCTCTTTCTCGCTGAAGGAGCCGGTTATCTGCGCACTGCCGCCAGAGATCCGCTCACGGATGACCGGTGCGGAATAGATGCTGTTATCTAGCACGATGGCAAACCTTTTCCCCACATTGGCTGCGGTCACCTGATCAAACAGCCTCGCCCCGGTTGAGTTGAACTCGATAGCCACGTAGGGCTGATTAAACTGTGAATCAATCCGCACCTGGGCATCGGTCAGAAGGTCACCAGTGATCAATGACTTTTTCTTGACCACCAGCGGGGTTTCCGAGACCTCCCCGGTCTTCGCATCGACCTTTTTCTCCATGAGGATTTCATCATCCTCGGGTATGTTACCCGGGCTCGCTGTTGCAGCGTTGATGTTTTCGTCCACCAGCTTGAATTCCAGGCGGGCGGTGCGGCCGATCAACTCGATGGCCCGCTTTGGGTCCTTGATGCCGGGGAGTTGGATAACGATATGGTTGATCCCCTCCCGCTGGATAAGCGGCTCCGATACGCCAAACTGGTCAATCCTGTTGCGGATGGTTTCCAGGGCCTGGGCGACCGCCTTGTCCTTCCTGTCCTGCGCCACTTTTTCATCCATGCGGAGCTGGAGGTTGACAAATCCTCCCTCGTCAAACTGAGGAAGCAGCTCCAGTTCAGGATACTTTTTCTTTATAAGCTTCTCTACACTTTCGGCGGTACCCTTATCGTACAGGGTCACTTGCACCTTGTCCGGGCCCACCCTTACAATCCGTTTGAAGCGAAGGGTCTGGTCATTCAGTGTATCTTCCAGGTCGGTGGCGATCATGTCGAGGGCGCTTTCGACCGCCTTTTGTGTCTCAACTTCCATAAGAAGGTAGGTACCACCCTGCAGGTCAAGGCCAAGATGAATCTTATCCTTGGGCAAGACACCCTGCCACCATGACGGGAGTTTGGCAACCAGTGTCGGTGTAAGATAAAGAAACGACAGAATGATGAACAGCAGAATCAAACTCACGCGCCAGGTAAGACCCTTGGACATGGGAGGTGCTCCTTTCGATACAATATGTTTCAGTCTTTTTTGACAACTTCGGCGACATGCCCCTTTTTAATCTTGATATTCACGCCGGTCGCAATTTCCAGGGTAACGATATTCTCATCGAGATTTGTTACCTTACCGTAAACGCCCCCGGCGGTCACAACTGTATCCCCTTTCTTCAAGGCGTCGAGAAGCGCCCGGTGTTCCTTGGCCTTTTTCTGCTGCGGACGAATCAGCATGAAATAAAAAATGCCGATGAGGATAACAAACATCGGGGCGCCGGAATTGAGGATCGCATGAATGCCTGACGGGGCCGCCTGCCCTCCGGCCATGGGTTCTACAGCAAATGCCAAACCTAACATGGTGTTACCTCCATAATGTATTGAGACTGCCTATTTGCGTAAAACTCCTGTCTGAACCGGGTAAACCGCTCTTCTAAAATGGCCTTGCGCGCATCCGCCATGAGCGACAGATAATAGAATAAATTATGCCAGGTATTCAGGCGGGACGCAAGTATCTCCCCGGAGCGGTAAAGGTGCCGCAGATAAGCCCGGCTGTAATTTTTACAAACATAACAGGCGCATTCCCCGTCAATGGGGGAGCGATCTTCCGCATATGCCGCATTCTTTATGTTGATGTTCCCCGTAGCAGTGAAGAGCATACCGTTGCGGGCGTTTCTCGTCGGCATGACGCAGTCGAACATATCGATACCCGAGTTAATCCCCTCAATCAGGTCTTCCGGCGTTCCGATCCCCATAACATAGCGGGGCTTGTCGAAGGGCAAGAGAGGCGCGCAATACTCCATGACCTCATGCATCATTCCCCTTTCCTCGCCGACCGAGAGCCCCCCCAGCGCATAACCGTCAAATCCCAACGCGCAAATCTCAAAGGCGCTCTTTTCCCGAAGGTCGCGAAACATCCCCCCCTGGACAATGCCGAACAGGGCCTGGTCGTCCCGGCGCTTCGCTTCCTTGCAGCGCCTGGCCCAGCGGGACGTCAACTCCGCGGAGCGGCGCACATAATCATACTCTGCCGGATAGGGGGGACACTCATCGAAACACATGATAATGTCCCCGGCCAATGCCTCCTGGATGGCAATGGCCCCTTCGGGAGAGATAAAGTGAGCCGAACCGTCCAGATGAGACTGGAATCTGACCCCTTCTTCGGATATTTTCCGCAATTCACCCAGGCTGAATACCTGAAAACCACCGCTGTCGGTCAGGATCGGGCCATCCCAGTGCATAAACTGGTGCAGCCCCCCCAGCCGCGCTATTAGTTCATGCCCGGGGCGGATATAGAGATGATAGGTATTGGCCAGTATGATCTGCGCACCGATCTCGCGCAGCTCCTCAGGGGTCATTGCCTTGACCGTCGCCTGGGTCCCAACCGGCATGAAGATGGGGGTATCGATCCTGCCACTGGGGGTTGTGAGAGAGCCTAAGCGGGCCGCGCTGCCGCAGTCCTTTTTGATTACCTTGAAATTCATTAAAAAACCCGTTCAAAGTTCTTTGTTTTAAGTCTAAAACCTTGAACTATACTATGAACATCGCATCTCCATAACTGTAAAATCTGAACCCTCTTTGAACCGCCTCGGCATATGCGCTAAGGATAAGCTCTTTCCCGGCGAAGGCGCAAACGAGGATGAGAAGCGTCGATTTTGGAAGATGAAAGTTGGTTATCAGGGCATCCACGGTTTTAAAAACATATCCCGGATATATGAAGATATCCGCCTCACCCGCTCCGGACCGAAGCACGCCGTCCCCAGTTGTTGCCTGTTCCAGCGCCCTGGTTGTCGTCGTCCCGACCGCAACGACCCTCCCGCCGGATTTTTTCCGTTCATTGACCGCTTCTGCAGTCTCTTCGGGAATATGGTAATATTCCCGGTGCATGCGATGCTGCCGCGGATCGTCCACCCTTACTGGCAGGAAGGTACCAAGACCCACATGCAGGGTCAGCGTTACGATCTCGACTCCGCGGCCCCCAATCTCTGCCAGGAGATCCTCGGTAAAATGAAGGCCAGCAGTGGGAGCAGCAACGGCCCCTCTTTCCCTGGCAAACACCGTCTGGTATCGTTCCCGGTCTCTCTCCCCGGCGGCACGCTTTATATAAGGCGGAAGCGGCATGCTCCCGCTCCGCTCGAGCCACGCCTCAAAACCTTCCGCGGGAGAGAAAGAGACTATCCAGGTTTCCTCTTCGCCGCGCTTTAACACGGATGCGGTCATACCTTCCGACAGGAGGATGACTGTCCCCGGCCTGGCGGGCTTGGATGCCCTGATCAGGCATTGCCAGACCTCCCCTGGCTGGATCAGCTTTTTAACGAGAAATAGTTCTGCCCGGCCGCCGCTCACTTTTGCGCCGAAAAGACGCGCCGGGATGACCCTGGTGTCGTTCAGAACCAGCAGGTCTCCGTCACGAAGCAACCCGGCAAGTTCGGCAAAACCGGTCTCACCAATGATTCCGTTCCTGCGTTCGAGCGTCATCAGGCGGGCGGCCCCCCTTTTGTCCGCCGGTTTTTGGGCGATCAGTTCGGGGGGGAGAAAATAATCAAACTCATTTAACAGCATGGCTATTCGCCGTAGATTTTCTCAAGTCGCGTGCCGGGATAATAATAGGAGAGAATCTCCCGATAATCAAAACCGTCGCTCGCCCGTTGTTTTGCTCCCCACTGGCAAAGACCTACCCCATGGCCATAACCGGTTCCAATAAAGCGCGCATTATCACCGGTTGTCGTGACTTCGAAATTCGTGCTCTTGACAACAGAATAGCCGATTGCCTTGCGCAGGTTGACGGCGGAAATCGTCAGACTTCCTTTGGCGGAGAGCAGGGTCAGATCGGTCACTCTGCCGCTTCCGTTTTTTTTGCCGGCCTTAATGTCCTGTAGGCCGTTAACCTGATAACCATTACTCTTCAATAACGATTCAATCTTTTTCAAAGGCAAGATCTGTTCCCATTTGGCAGAAGGGGCTAGCAGACAATAGACGCAATCAACCCCCTTAAGGTATGGCAGGGAAACCCCCCAAACATTTTCCGAAGCCTCCGTATGCCCGCCGCAACTGGAATGATAAAAAGCCTGGATTACTTTATTCTCATAGGTGAGCACTTCGCCGGCCGTTTCCTTGACCCCTCGTGCCGCTCGGCTGTCCTCGATGTCACTCCCTTCATAAACCTGGTCCATGACCGTAGATTCAAGGTGATACACGGCGTCTTTCCTGGCTTCTATCTGGTAGACAGCGTAGGACCTGGCAACGACCGCCTGGGCCTTAATGGCTTCCATCGGCCATTGCGACGAAATTTCGCAGTTTATGAGCCCAAGCAGGTAATCCTCCAGGGGGAGTTCGTTAACAACCAGCACCCCTTTGTCCACTGGAGATATTTCCACGATGCCCCGATATTTTCTGCCATTTACCTGTACGAAAAGAGGCGCAGATGCTGTAAACCTGTGCAGAACCTTGCCGTTTACCGTAAGCCCGTCTCTTGCCCGTATCACGTAAAACGGGGAATTTTCCCTTAATGGTTCCCCGGTTTCATCGGCCGCTAATACGCCATATCCTTCCACCTTGACAATTTCCGCCCCCTTTATCAAGGCTACCCTGACAACTTCCGGCGGCTTAAGAGTACCTCCTATCACCACCGGTGGGATTGTTAGCAGCAAAAGCAGTATTAACAGAAATGGCTTCAAACTATCAATCCTTGGGGCCTGACAGACCCTTATAAACTTGTCGATGAAATCATATATCAGGGAATAAAGTCAATATTTTTTATCAAATTAAATAAACTTTTTATTGCCATGTGAATCGCTAATCTGTTATATCTATAAAGGTTTCCCGACAACTAAGCCGCTGTTGTAACATAACATCGACATCGTCAAACTTGATATGAATACACTCAAAACAAAAATTCTCGGTCTGATAACGATTATTGTCATTGTTATTATTACAGTGGCTAATCTGATCAATATCCAGTTACAGAAACAAATCATCAGTATAACCAAGCAAAACGCTCACATGATGTCGGAAACCATCAAGCAGAGCATACTCAATGCCATGCATTCCGGGCGTGCTGAGCAAATTCAGAATATCCTGGACGGCATAAAATCTCAAGAATCTATAAAAGTATTGAGAATATACGATACCTCCGGCAAGATAATCGCATCCGCCGACAGAGGCGAAATCGGCAGAATGGTTGGAAAAGACGAATTGCCCATGATGATCTCCACTGCCTATGCCCAACAGGATATTCCCATAGGTGACAAGAACCGTTTCGAGACAATTACCCTTTTCAACAACAGCAGAGAATGCAACGGTTGTCACGATGCTTCCAAAGAAGTTCTGGGGGTCATGGAGGTTGACATTGGCATGGACCATCTGCGCAGCTTCTTCGCCGGCATCAGAAATTTATCTTTCATCTCCACTGCACTCATTATTGTTGTCATTTCCATCACCATTTCCATCTTTTTGATTTATTACGTTGAACAGCCGATCAGCCATCTAATTCACTCGATGCAAAAGGTTGAACAGGGTGATTTTGAAAGTAAACCGATCGTTACAAGCAGTGAAGAAATGCGGCTTCTTTTCGATAACCACAACCGGATGGTTGAACGGTTGAAAGAGCAGATTAATACCGCCGTAAATCACGAGCGCGCATTGGCCCGGGCACAAGAAAAAGTGGCGCATCACCATGAAATACATCTCATGAATAAAATGCTTGAAGAGCAGCTCCGGGAAATTGAGAATCTTAACATAACCCTGGAAGAACGCATTGAAGAAATCGAGGAGGCGAATTATAAAATTGCCGATCTCGCGGGAAGCCTGGAAGACAAGAACACGAATCTGGAAAAGGCGGTCGCCAAGCTTTCCACGCTTCATAAAGTAGGACTGGCAATCAATTCCACCATGGATATGGACAAGCTCTTCAATCTTATTGTAAGAACCACCATGGATACCCTCCAAGCCCAGATCGGCTATATTATCCTAACCGGTGAAGAAAAAACGGTCTTAACGGTTACCACCCTCTTAGGCAATGACGTGACATTATCTCCGGAAGGGACTGAACTGCCGATGAAGCCGTCCAATGTCTCCACCTGGGTCATCAACAATCGTAAGCCCCTTCTCATCGCCGATATCAATGAAACTCCGGAATTCGACAGGTTCAGTTCCCTGGGTTACGAGAGCAAGACCCTAATATGTGCGCCGCTTATGACAAAAGATGAGATTATTGGGACCATAAACGTAGTCAATAAACTGGACAATTCGGTATATACAAATGAGGAACTTGAACTCCTCAACACCATCGCCGGCCAGGCAAGTATCGCCATCACGAATGCCAAACTCTATTATGAACAGCAAAAAATTTACATGAATACCATTCATGCCCTGGTTTCAGCCATTGAAGCCAGCGACAGCTATACCCGAGGCCATTCGGAAAGGGTAACCCGCTATAGCATGGAACTGGCTAGGAAATTGGAACTTCCCCAGGCTCGCCTGAAAATTATTGAACGAGCAGCGATACTACACGATATCGGTAAAATCGGCATAGACCTGACTCTGCTTCATAAGACAGAGAAGCTCACCCCCGAAGATATCTACGATCTTCAACAACATCCAGTAATCGGCATGAACATTCTTGAACCGATAGAATTCCTTCAAGATGTCAGAATATGCATCGGTCAGCACCATGAACGTTACGACGGCCAAGGTTACCCTTGCAATGTTAAGGCGGAAAAACTGCTTTTGGAATCAAGAATACTCACTATTGCCGATGCATTTGATGCAATGACTTCCGACCGTCCTTACCGGAAGGCGCTTCCCGCGGAAATGGCGCTGCAAGAGCTGATCAATAAAGCCGGGAGTCAGTTTGACCCGGAACTTGTCCCACACTTCGTTGAACTTCTGGGAAGTGGAATTTTTTCCTTTCAGAAAACATACAATCCCCAGGATATCAAGATCCTTGCCTCCACCGGCTAAAGAATTTACCCCTTCGCCTGATCATGCTAACATCCAGAGCAGGTCTTGGCAAACACGCAAATTGGAGTTACCATTTTGGCAGCACTTCTTCAGGTAAGCGAACTTTCTACCCATTTTCACCTCCCCCATGGAACGCTTAAGGCCGTTGACAGGGTAAACTTCTCCCTGGAAAACGGCGAAACCCTGGCCATTGTCGGTGAATCCGGATGCGGCAAAAGTGTTACCGCCTACTCGATCATGCGCCTCGTCATGCCTCCGGGAAGAGTCGAGTCCGGTGAAGTCCTCTTTGCGGGTCAAGACCTACTGCGGCTGGCCGAAAAAGATATGCGGGAGCTGCGGGGCAATCATATCTCCATGATCTTCCAGGAGCCGATGACCTCGCTCAATCCGGTTCTGACCATAGGAAGGCAGATCACCGAAGGGCTCATATTGCACCGCCGGCTCTTAAGGGATGAAGCACACAGTGAAGGAATAGATATTTTGCAGCAGGTCGGCATACCTTCTCCAGCGGCGAGGTTCAATGATTATCCCCATCAACTGAGCGGGGGAATGAGACAGCGGGTCGTTATTGCCATGGCCCTCGCATGCCGTCCCCGGCTGCTCATTGCCGACGAGCCGACCACTGCACTAGACGTAACCATCCAGGCGCAGATCCTGGAGCTTATCGACCGTCTGCAAAGCGCCAGCGGCATGGGTCTGATCCTAATAACCCATGACTTGGGGATCGTTGCGGAAAGGGCCCTTCATACCGCAATCATGTATGCCGGAAAGATCGTGGAATACTCACAAACTTGCGAGCTATTCCGAACACCCCTCCATCCATACACTCAAGGACTCTTGAACGCACTGCCGCAAAACGCCACCCCCGGTCAACCGTTAAATGCTATTCCCGGTCATGTGCCGGATCTTCTGGCCGATGTGCCTGGATGCGGTTTCTGTGATCGCTGTCCGGTAAAAGAGTGGCACTGCCTGAAGGAAAAACCGGTAATGAAAGAGGTCGGCGCGGGGCATCTGGTCCGCTGCTGGAAATTTCAATGAGCGCTCCCCTTCTCGAAACAACGGCCTTAAGAAGGCACTTCACCGTCAAAACGGGGGCTTTCGGAGCTAAAAAAGTGCTAAAAGCCGTCGACGGCATAGACCTGCGTCTCAATCCAGGTGAAACCCTGGGACTCGCCGGCGAATCGGGGTGCGGTAAATCAACAGTGGCCAGACTCCTGATGGGGCTCATGGTGCCTTCTGCGGGGGAAATCAGGTTCCGCGGCAGAAAGCTTGCCGAGATGGGACGGGAAGACATCTTTTCTTTCAGAAAAGATGTTCAGATGGTTTTTCAGGACCCCTTTTCCTCACTCAACCCGCGGATGCGGGTAGGCGATATCATCGCCGAACCTCTCACGATCCATGGACTCGCTTCCCGAACGCAAAAACGGGAAATGATTCTCAACCTCATGGAAAAGGTCGGTCTGGCCCGGGAACACTTTTCCCGTTATCCTCACGAGTTTTCTGGAGGGCAAAGGCAGCGCATCGGCATCGCCAGGGCACTGGCTGTCTCCCCCCGGCTGATAATCGCTGACGAACCGGTTTCCGCGCTTGATCTATCTATTCAGGCCCAGATAATAAATCTTCTCCAGGAACTGAAAAAAGCGCTTTCTCTCTCCTTTCTGTTCATTGCCCACGACCTTTCGGTTGTCCGCCACATGAGTGACCGTGTCGCCATAATGTACCTGGGGAAAATTGTCGAGACCGGGGGCGCGGAAGCAGTTTTCAGCCGTTTCCTCCATCCCTATACCGAGGCGCTACTTTCCGCCGTGCCCCGGATCAAGCCTGAGCAGAGGAAAAAACAGATCATTCTGCAAGGGGATATCCCTTCCCCTCTAACCCCTCCCCCCGGCTGCCCTTTCCACACCCGTTGCCCTTACGCCACCCCCCCGCTTTGCACAGAAGTCCCTCCCCCTCTGGAGGAAAAGGAAACCGGACATCTGGCGGCCTGTCATTTCAGTAAAAATCTGTATCGATAAAAGCTTTTGATTGACAAATCCGTTGTTCAATTTAATATAAAGGTATCAGCACTATTCATCATAGATGGAGTTGACCATGAATGAGAAGCATTTTGCCAAAAGCAGAGATTTCCATAACGAAGCGGAAATACTGAAAGTACTTGGTCACCCGATAAGGCTGAAGATAGTTGCCGGGCTCTGCACCCAGGAGTGCAATGTCAAGCATATTTGGGAATGCCTCGGACTTCCCCAGGCGACTGTATCACAGCATCTGGCCCTGTTGAAGAATAAGGGAGTCATCGAAGGAAAGCGGGACGGAGTTGAAGTGCATTACAGCGTTGCCCATCCACTGGTAAGAAAAATCATCGCGGTTCTTCAATAAAAACGACCGGCATTGATCATAAGCCCTCCGCCTGGAGGGTTTTTTCTTTTTAGAAGAGGCATGGAGTGCAGATGGTAAAGATTGTTTTGCAACGGGGTGAGGACAAAAGAATACGCAACGGGCACCCATGGGTATTCAGCAACGAAATCAGTAAAATAACGGGGGAAAAGGAGCCCGGCGCGGCGGCTGAAATATATGATGCGGGGGGCGCTTTCATCGGCGTCGGTTACTACAATCCCCGTACCCTGATTGCCGCGCGGCTACTGGCAAGAACAAAAGTTGATATCGATAGTGCCGGCTTTTACCGGGAGCGGATCGCCCGCGCCGTTTCCTGCCGTCATCTCCTCTATCCAGGGATGACGGCTTTTAGGGCGGTATACGGCGAAGGCGATTTCCTGCCAGGGTTGGTGGTGGACAAATACGGCGACTATCTGGCTGTACAGTTTCTCACTTGCGGCATGGAGATGAGAAGGGAAGTAATTACCGGCGTGTTGTTGGAACTGTTCGCTCCAAAAGGTATAATTGCCCGGAACGATGCAGCGGTGCGTGCTCTTGAGGGCCTGGATGAAAGAATTGAGATTCTCCACGGTAATGTGCCGGAGCAGGTGGAGATTGAGGAGCACTCCCTCCATTTCCGGGTCGATCTGCTCCGTGGGCAGAAAACCGGCCATTTCTTCGATCAGAAGGAGAACCACCTATTGCTGAAAGAAAGAGTTAAGGGAAAAGAGATCCTCGATTGCTTCTGCTACTCGGGGAGTTGGGGCATCCACGCAGCCTCCTTTGGCGCCGCCAGGGTAACCTGTGTCGATATATCAGAAAATGCCGTTGCCCTTACCCGGGAGAATGCCGCTTTGAACGGTTTTGCCGCTGTTGTGGAATGCGAAACGGCGGATGCCTTTGAACGGCTGAGAACTCTCAAAAGTGAAGGGCGCAGTTTCGGCGTGGTGGTGCTCGACCCTCCGGCTTTCGTGAAAAGCAGAAAGGTTTTGCAGGAAGCGCTGAAAGGTTATTTTACCATCAACCGCCGCGCCATGGAGCTGCTCCAGCCCGGCGGATACCTTATCACCTGTTCCTGCTCATACCACCTGGAACGGGAGATATTCCGTGAGCTTCTGGCAAATGTGGCACAAAAGGCAAGGCGGCTTATGCGCCTGATCGAGGTCCGTTCCCAAGCCCCAGACCATCCGGTCCTTCTTGCCGTCCCGGAAACTGAGTACCTCAAATGCTTCGTACTGCAGGCGGTGTGAAATAAATATGTTCCGATTGCGGCTAAGGTTGAGGAAGAGACTTCCAGAACCTGCCTATCTATCTGCCTCTCCGTAAATCACCTCGTAAGTGGCCGGAATGAGGCCATCAACAGCATACTCACGTTGGTAGAAATCCATCATGTCGAGCATGACCCGTCGCTCGGCAAGGCCGCGGCTTCTGGCCGGTGCGGCATTACCGGCGCCTATCCGCCTGAGCGAACGCAAAAGTTTCGGAATATCCGGATAATATTCGACCTCGAGCTCAGATGAAACCCAAGCACCATTAAAGCCGGTCCTGCAGAGTACCGCCTCGACTGCGGAAGCAGTTTGAAAGGTATGGGTCCGATCTTCCGGACCACGGCCGCTCTTATCCCAGGCGCTCCTGTAAGATCCGCGCAATTCGAAGAGGGTCTTTTCACCGAACTGTGCGAAGACGAACCGCCCCCCAGGCGCTAGCACCCTAAACGCCTCGGCACAAACCGTGTCAAGGATCTCAAGCCACTGAAAGGTGGAGGTGGAGACGACAAGGTCAAAAGCCTGGTCACGGAAGGGGAGCGCCTCGGCATCGCCAGTAAGGACTCTAACGGAATGGAGCGGCGCAAGATTGGCCCGGGCTTTTAGGCCCATGCCGAAGGCCAGGTCGAGGCCGATTTGTTCTGCTGCAGGATAAAGCCCGGCCAAGTTTCTCAGCAGCATGCCGGTACCGGAGCCGATATCGAGCACCCTCCGTGGAGAAGCCGGACAGCCGCGCAACAGCCCGGTTAAATGGGCTAGCACCCGTTTCTGAACGCGGGCGTGCGCATCATACTCCCCGGCATGGAGAGTGAAAGCTTGCTGCACGCGACGGCGATCAATTCCGACCATACACTTTTTCCCGAAGGAAACTCCTCAAGACGGCGTTGAACTCAACTGGTCGCGACAGAAACGGCGCGTGCCCTACCCCGTTTAACTCGACAAGCCGGGCATCCGGTATCCTCTTTGCCAGGTAGCGGGCCGCGCCTGGAGGACAGACGGTGTCGGAGCTACCGTGAATAATTAGCACCGGCCGGCGGATCTCAGGCAGTATTGCCCTGAGATCCGCTGACGCAAGAATGTTTAATGTGGCTTGGGCCACCGCCTGCTGCGGCAGAGGCCCCTCCACGACGATCTCTCGGATGATGCGGTTTTCCTGCTCACAGGAAAGCTCTTCTGGCGCGAACATCCCCCGGAAGAATTCTTCCATCGTCCCATTGAAGTCTCTTCTCAAACGTAGCCCCATTCCCCTGAGTTCGGTTACCGGGAGCCCCCAGGGATAGCCATCCGTCGTAGTGAAGCGCGACGTCGCGCCGACCAGAACAAGACCCGCAAGCCGCGTTTGTAACAGCGAAAAGGCGGCAAGGGCCACTTGTGAGCCAATTGACCAGCCAAGGACGACCGCCTCGGTGAGGTCGAGCCGCTCGAACAGGGCTACGACATCGCCCACAAGGTTTTCCAGAAGATAGCCGGAAACCGGCGAGCTAGAGCGACCATGCCCGCGCAGGTCAGGAATTATAAGCCGGCAGCTATCGGCCAATTCCTTTTGAAAGTGCCACACACGGCCTGACATAGACCAGCCGTGGAGCATGACCAAAGGCCTCCCTTGGCCGGTTTCCTCGTAATAGATTTCTGCTCCAGTGGGTGTTTCGATAAATGGCATACTGATATTTCCTTAAACACAAAAGAAACGGTGATCTTAGATTATCCCCAATCGCTTGCCGATATGCGTGAAGGTTTCGGCGGCCCAGGCCAAGTCGTCACGTGTATGGGTCGCCATGACTGTGCAACGCAGTCGACAGCTTCCCGCGGGGACGGTCGGAGGCCTGATCCCCTGGACAAATATCCCCGCTTCGAGTAGCTGCCGGGAGAACTCCATTGTTGGTCCGGCTTCGCCGACAAAAACGGGAATGACCTGGGTTTCGCTCCTCATAGTGGAAAAGCCGGCCTTCTGCAGGGCGCTCCGGAAGAAAGAGGCGTTATCCGACAGCTTTTCCCGCAAAGTTACCCCTTCCTCCGAATCAACCAAATCGAGCGCGGCAAGGGAGGCGGCCAGAACCGACGGGGGTAGTGAGGTGGAAAAAATGAAGCTGCGCGCCCGGTTGATCAGGTAATCCACTACCTCCCGGGAAGCGGCGACATAAGCGCCGAAACTCCCTAAAGCCTTGCCGAAGGTCCCCATCTGGATATCGATTTCCGTCATAACGTCAAATAATTCGGCACTTCCCCTTCCAGTATCCCCTAGCGCGCCGGTCCCGTGAGCATCGTCCACCATCAAAAGGGCTGCAAATTCTTTTTTTAGAGCTACTAGCTCCGCAAGCCTCGCAAGATCCCCATCCATGCTGAAGACACCGTCGGTCACAATCAGCCGTTGCCTGGAGGGTTCCGTATCAGCCAGAAGCCTGCGCAAGGTCATAACGTCATTGTGCGGATAACGGACAAACCGTGCCCTGGAAAGAAGTGAACCGTCAACGATACTAGCGTGATTGAACCGGTCGGAAAAGATGACATCCCCCCTGCCGGCAAGGGCCGGGATAACGCCGGTGTTGGCGGCGTAGCCGGAGTTGAATATCAATGCCGCTTCGCTCCCCTTGAATTCGGCGATACGCGATTCCAGCATCTCATGCAGCTCCATGTTGCCGGAAACAAGGCGGGACGCTCCGCTCCCTGTCCCGTAACGCTCCAGCCCAATGGCCGCGGCCTCTTTCAAGGCGGGATGGTCCGCAAGCCCCAGATAGTTGTTGGCACAGAGGAGAAGCGCCTCCCGGCCGTCCAGCCTGACCCGGCTTCTCTGGCTTCCTTCCACAACACGCATCTGTCGGTAGAGTCCATGGGTCCGCAATGCAGCAAGTTCCTCGCGAAATGTCGCCACTCAATAGCTCCTTGTTTATAGTGCCGATTGTTTCGTAATGAATCGTGACTCAGGAGAAAAACGTGGTCCAGAGTTGAAAAAACCGTCAAGCAGACCCGATTTCGGCTTTTGTAGGAATGACGGTAAATAATGTTTTATAGTTGTTTCGAAATCACCAACTACGGACCTTCTGTTTTCTTAGCATAGCTTTATCACATTCGTCAACCAATCATGTTGTTAGAGTTTACAATACTGTTATTTTTTTCGGGGCCACATACAAACCTTAAATCAGCCTGATTATGGTGCCTCAGTTCGATTACCGTTATTTCCGGCGGAGCCAGGAATCGGATCGGCGGTCCCCAAGTGCCGGTCCCTCGGCTAACATAGAGCGCAAAGTTTTGGGGGTAAAGCGAATAGCCCATCTTTACCGGATAAAACAGGTGGGTCACCAGGTTGAACGGGCATATTTGCCCCTTATGGACATGCCCCGAAAGCTGCAGGTCGAAGAGGCCGTGACTTTCACGATTCACGACAGGGCGGTGCTTGAGAAGCAGGGTAAACCTGTCATGGGAGACATTCGACAAAAGGGTTTCTTCCGGGGTACGCCCGGCACGGGTAACCCTCTCTATCACCGGATCATCGACCCCGATGACATTTATCAATCCACCGGCCGCCACACTATCACCACGCAGCACCTTGAAACCTGCCCGTTCCGTAAAACCTAGAGCCTGATTCAGTCCCGCGTATACTTCATGGTTGCCCGTTACGGCAAACTTGCCGAATCGCGGCCGGATATCCTGCATGAGTTCGGCAAGCCCTTCCATCCGGTTAATCTGTCCATCCACCAGGTCGCCGGTGGAAACAAGAATATCAGGCGCGGCCACCATGATCTCGGCGATGATCCTCTTCAGACGTTTTCCCCTAACGATCAAACCCAGATGCACGTCGGAAATCTGGACGATGGTGAGCTTTCCGACTGCACGTGGGACTTTCGGAGTGTTGATGACTATCCGTTCGGTCCTTATATCACGGGCTTCAAAATATCCGTAACACGCCGTTAACGTTCCCCACGCAAGCGTCAGGACCAGAGCGGTGTGCTGCTTTGGGGTGAGTGCGGTAAAATCCCGGTTGGAGATGAATCCGGCGGCATATAGAACCCCATGATAAGTATCTATGGCCAGTGAAGCCGAAAAGAAGAGGAAGAGAAATCCCATCCAGAGGTAGCCGACATAGGCCAACACCCTCGCGATAGCTTCCAGGCCTTCCTTTTCCAGAACTCTGACCAGCACAGGCGCAAGGACCATGAAGAGCAGAAAGAGCGCCAGACAAAGGCCGGATAAAATTCCCAGGGGTGTAGCCGCTTTCACTTTCAGGAAAAAATAGAGATGGGCGCAGCCATAGAAGAGGAAAAAGGTGAGAAGAAACAAGCTCATCATCACTCCATGATCAACCACCGTCTTTTGTATAACTCTACCATAAACGGGGTTTACAAGCGAGGCTGCTGATGTTATTAATTATCCATGAAGCCACGTCGATTTGTCATTCCCGATATTCACGGCTGCGCCCTGACCTTCCGCTGCCTGCTGGAAGATGTTATCCGGCTTGAGCAGAGCGACGCTATTTACCTGCTTGGCGATACCATTGATCGTGGTCCGCGCAGCAGGGAAGTGCTCGATACAATCCGCAGGCTTCAGGTGAATGGATATGACATCCAATCCTTGCGAGGCAACCATGAAGATATGTTTCTCAAGTCATGCCGTGACAGGACCAATTTCTATCTATGGATCCAGAACGGCGGCCGTGAAACCCTCAAGAGCTTCGGCGTGGAGGATAGCTGTGAAATCCCCCGACTTTTTCGGCATCTTATGGAAAACTTCCCTTTTTTTATCGAGCTTGAAGAGTATATTCTGGTCCATGGCGGGCTCAATTTTACCATTTCAGATCCCTTTACAGATAAGGAAGCCATGATCTGGAGCCGCAACACGCAAGTCTTTAAAGGGCTAATCGGCGGCAGGAAATTGGTCAGTGGCCATACCACCCTGATTTGGAAAGAAATAGAGCGAAGTCTCACGACGGATCACATCATGCTCGACAACGGCTGTGTTTACAAGGGAGAGTCCGGCATGGGGAATCTCACCGCACTGGAGCTCAATTCGATGACCCTCCTTTTCCAGGAAAACATTGATTTCTGACATATGTTCATCAGCCCAAAATGCAAGGCCTAAAAAAAACCCCACATCTTTCGAAGTGGGGTTTTTTAAAATCTATATTGATTCTCTGGTTCCCCATAACGCAATATGGCAAGAGCTATGCGAGGGGTGTTTTACGGGAAATTCTGCCTTACTGTGCGGTCGCCTTTATTGCAATCTCCTTGGCATGCCAGGCGATGTTCCTGATGCAGTCAAGCATGGTGATGTATATGGAGGAGGAGACAGGAAGACAGAGTCCCTCAATAAGCCGTTCCTCATGCTGCGTTGCATATTCGATGGAAGTTTTCACAAGATTGGCCTCGGACTCCTGGACATAAGAACTCAGAATAACATTTTCGCAGAAGAGCAGATCGGTCGCTGTTTTTACTATCTCTTTCAGACGCTGAAGAAGAAATGTTATTTCGGCAACCGCCCGCTCGCTAAACAGGATATTCTCCTTCACTTTCTGCGCGGTTTTTTCCGCCAGGGAATCGATATTCTCCGCTATCCGGAAAAAGTGTTGCGGGACCAGAACATACTGCTTCATCTCGGCAATCTGTTTGGCTGTATCTGTAACCTTAACGGCAAGAGTCACCTCAGCTTTCTTGATTGACACCACATGGTCGCGGCAATCCTTCAACTGATCAAGTGAGTTATTGATGAACGCCGCCTGAAGTAATGACAGGCTGGCATCCACCTGATGCCCTAATCCGCTCATTTCTTTGATCAGCTCATGGACCTGGCTTTTCATTGTATCCCCCCCCTTTAACATGGATTTCGATCCTCAACGCCAAGTCGCATTACCCGAAGTCGTTGCGGAATTTGTTTTTAGAAAATTAAATATAGCATCTAGGATTTGCCATAGTCAATTAGATTCTTCAAATATTGTTAGGACTTCGGTCTATTTTTAATAGTCAGTCAATGTCTCCTTTCTATTTGTCCTTCCTCGTTCATCCGCTAGAGCGGCCGGGGTCTTGCCCGGAGACAAAGCCAGCTTAAATCCACAAAAATTTCTCAAGAGTTTCTTGCTGAAAGTTTATCAATGAATGGACCGTAGTCAATACAGTCAATTTTAAAATGGGGGTTTCAATGAGTTGAGCCTATTTGCCCGCCCGGAATCCTGGCTGACCATTAATGATGACTCGCCTACAGCTTCAAATGCAGAGCCTTAAACTTTTCCAAGTTAGTGAAGCACCTCATTGTTCCATCCCGGATCGGGCGCCCCCGATAAGTAGCATGGAGAGCCGATCATGCCGAACTTTTTGAGCGCCGTAAGAATGTCTTTAGAGAATGCTTGATATGCATAATTTGCTTATAGGCGGAAACTCTGCTCTCATGGGCGGATACTTTTGCTCTTTAGACTTGAGGCTTCATGGCGGGCGGGCCAGATAATGGTATTTTGGTTTGAGGTGCAGTAATGCGCACCGCATGCTTTATCATACCCGCTGCCACCCGTAATATCTCAACCAGTCCCGTAAAGAATGGGAATCCGAGCTGCGTCTGCAGAGGCCCAAGATGATGGTCGCAAGGCATTGAAGTTCAGTTTGGAAATCGCTCCTGACCCGGCTTGACAGGTGTCGTTGGATTGTCTCTGTTCACAATCAGAGCCTGAATCCTGTGGACTGAGAACCGCCCTCAATATGTATATGGAAGAACTATGAAGCGCAACCCATAAAACTAAATAGTAAAGAATCCGCGCCCGTAGGACGCGGCTTTTAAAATCGCCCCCCATAGGGGGGCAAGGCACCATTGTATGAGATGCAAAATGAGCCAGTTAAAGCCAACTTTTTAACCCGTCGATTGTTCACTGAATTTCCTGATAATTGTTGCGATGATTTATCAACCCAGCAAAAATCTTATTACCAGCCATAGGCCTTACCCATTCGGGACCGGCATAGCCAACTTACATGACCACGCCCATAGGGCGTGGATTTCAACTTCGTATTAAATTATAATTTGTAACCATAGTAAAACGCTATATTATAAGCGTTTGCTGCTTCTTTCTGCTACCCTAAAGTCCGCTAAAGGTCGATTATGTTCGGCAAAGTCCGTTCTGTATGGTGAAAGTTTGGTGAAAGAAAAATAGCCCATGTGGTATGACTAAAATAAAGCACAAGAAATCACAAAAACGTTTGAAGCTAACCAAAATTGCGGCTTTTTTTTGATTTGATTTACGCCAAGACTCAGGGAAAAACAAGATCGCAGCGCTTAAGGATCACGCGAACAGAAAACAGAAACCCTGACTCGAGGGTTTAAGCTTGAGGGGGAGGGGGGACACATAAATTCGAGGATATTGAATCTTAAAACGGGTATTTGGTATTTTCTGGTCCAAAAAAGTAACTTACAGGGCAAATATGCAAGCCGCGTCCATCAAGTCGCACCAGCAGTGACTTTGCAACGATAGTGATCTTACAGAGTTAACCAGATTTATTTACAGCCTGCCCATAACATAGCCATCTGGAAGCCAAAACACCAATTGCAAAGCCAGGCAAGAAAGGTCCATTCACCCCAAAAGATAAAGGAGAATTGAGTTGACACGGATTGCAGCTGCTGTAATAATTGCGTTTTGAATGCCGGCCTTTCCAATGCCGGCGCAGTGCCTGAAAGTGGGACAGGGGAGGAAAATAATGAGAAAATTTTTAACGACTCTGTTTCTGGCAACGATGCTGTCGGGCTGTGCTTACACGCGGACACTCCCGCCGGAACAGCTTGTCGTGCAAAAGGTGGTAGAGGCATCGGGTGTGTCGAATGAGCAGTTATTTGAAAAGTCGAAGGTATGGTTCGCCAGGACCTTTCGGCAATCAATGGCAGGATGGTGGGAACAGAACAGTACTAGAACCGTCATCCAGTATGAAAATAAGAAGGACGGGGTGTTGATAGGCAACGGCGCAATCCTGTATCCACATGCCGGCTTAACAAGCGATACCTTCAAGAAGGGATGGGAAGTTAGGTTCACCGTGCAGGTGGAGACAAAAGAGGGCAAAGCACGGATCACCTTCAACAAACTGACGATGTTTATACCGAGTGTCATGTGCGCCTCGTATGCGTACGGAAGTGATACGAGCAGTTACGAAATGCCGCTGGACGAAGAGGAGTTGGCCAGGGTGAAACCGCTTTTCCTGGATCTTGCAGATCAGTTCGGCGCTTTCCTGAGAGCACCGGAAGAAAAGTGGTGATGGCGTGTGAGAGGTTTGAAGGCCTGTTTTAAAAGGGCATATTCGGGTTCAGACATTAGAAGAAAGTGCAACAATCCGGTTGCTGGAGTAATCAACGCACTTTTCGACAATTAAGCTGACGTGTTCGTCGAATCGACCGTGAACTATTTGGTCAGTAAGCGCTTTGTAAAGAAACAGCAGAAGTGCCGGACCCGTCGCGGCGCTCACCTGCTGCTGCAGACCCGTGTAAAGGTTCTGAACGACGATCTGCGGGAAACCTTCTGCCAATGGTTCCCCTGAATGAAATTGGAGGAGCTAGCGACGCTAAAGGCAGCGGCACAGAAGCACTAGCCCCCGGGATCGCTCTACTAGAACCCCAATTTCTAATCCGGCGTGGCACCCGATAATTTGTCGGTCATTTCACCTTCCCCACCGGCGCAAGATATACAGAGAACTCTTCGCTTCCATCCACTCCTATCAATTCATCTACCAAATCCTGGTTATAGGCAGCTATGGCGCATGTACCGGCGCCGATGGCCACGCAGGACAGATATAGATTCTGGCAGACGTGCCCTACATCAATTGCAATCACTTTGTATGACGCCTCGGCGTACCGCCATTCGGAACGCGCGGGAATGGCGGACCAGATAAAAGTGACCGCCGCTTCTCCGGCAAAGCGTTGTCCCCTGGTGGCGGCTGTCAGTCTTTCCGTGAGGCCGGCGCAGATCTGCTCAAGCACAAGGGCGTGGTCGAGGGGGAGATAGCGGTAGATTCCTGGAGAAAGGGTTTCGATTCGCATCACAGCCAGGTAGGTTTCAAATGGGTGCCGACAGCCGGCCGAAGGTACGGTTCTCAATACAGCCGACTCATGGAGACGAGAACGGACACCCTGAGTGCTCCAGAGGAGAAAAGCTAGTTCGTCAAGGGTCAGCGGAGTAGGAAGAAACCTGCGACGGCTCTCCCGCCGGGCTATGGCATCCGACAGATCGCAGACAGGAATATGCCACTCTTCCTTCCTGGGGAGGGGGATAAGCACCGTTTCGTCCAACGCCGGTTTCTTCTGGACAGGAGGGGGCGCAACTCCCCTTGATTGTGGAGTATGCCACCAATCAACCTCGTCTCGTATCCTGTCGGTGAGGAAATGGCGGCCTGATTCTCTGGTTATTGATAGCTTGGACACTTTAAAATTATATCACCGTTTAACTAATTTTCTCCAGCCAGTGAATTTCCAGGGTCTGCATTGGGTTTCCGCTTCACCGGAATGCCTTGTCATTACTCCCTATTTCAATGAGAATGATCCTTTTTTCGGTAGTGAGGAGGGGCAGGTTAGTCTGGCAGCTGTAGCGGGGCTGATGGAATGGCGAGCGGCGAGTTTGCCGGTCAGGGGATAAAGCACTAGGTGGGTTTGAAGTCTCTGAGAGTTAAGCCTGATCCCGCAGAATTAACCTGTTTTCTCAGATGATTCAGGAAGAGTCAAGAATTGCCCCCTATTTTGACTCATTTTTTAACTTTTGATATTCTGTGAGCAAAACGTTCAAAATAGCCCCTGATAAATAGGGATGAGCGGCATAATCCAGTGACGGCGGACATGGTAGTGGTCAGATTTTACAGTTCAACTGTTGTTACAAGGGAATAACAGTGACAATTCGTACCGACTCTTATAATGCGCAAATAAGCGGCGCGCAAAAGACCCGCTTCAAGGTGTTGGGGGCAATCGGTTTTTCGCATTTTCTGAACGATATGCTCCAGTCCCTGATACCGGCCATCTACCCCCTGCTAAAGAGCGCCTTTGTCTTGAGCTTTGGGCAAATCGGCCTCATCACGCTGACCTACCAGATCACGGCTTCCTTACTGCAACCCCTGGTCGGCTTTTATACCGATCGCCACCCTAAACCCTATTCCTTATCCATTGGCATGGGTTGCACCTTGAGCGGGCTTATACTCCTTGCATTTGCGCCAAGTTATGCCGCGCTGCTCGCCGCAGCCGCCCTGGTAGGCACGGGCTCATCGATCTTTCATCCAGAATCTTCCCGTATCGCGCGAATGTCCGCCGGTGGGCAATACGGCCTTGCTCAGGCAATATTTCAGGTCGGAGGCAATGCCGGAACTGCCCTCGGCCCCTTGCTGGCAGCCTGTGTCGTCATCCCACGGGGCCGGAACAGCCTGGCATGGTTTTCGCTGATCGCGTTTATTGCCATATTGGTGCTTTGGCAGGTGGGCAACTGGTACAAGCGTCACCAGTTAAGGGGAAGCCAAACCGCCGGGCGGCTTTCATACACACAAAAGCCATTACCTCCCAAAATCGTGACCAAATCAATGCTGATCCTGCTTGTCCTCATGTTTTCAAAGTTCTTCTATATGGCAAGCCTGGGCAGTTACTATACCTTTTACCTCATGAGCAAATTCCATCTTTCGGTGCAATCCGCGCAGGTTCACCTTTTCGTTTTCTTGTTTGCCTTGGCGATTGGGACCGTAGTGGGCGGGCCGGTTGGCGATCGCATCGGCAGAAAACGTGTAATTTGGGCTTCAATTCTCGGCGTTGCGCCCTTCACTCTAATGTTACCCTATGCAAATCTGGCCTGTACCGGTGCTTTGACATTTGTTATCGGCCTCATACTGGCATCGGCTTTTCCGGCAATTTTGGTATTCGCACAGGAACTCGTTCCCGGCAATGTGGGTATGATATCCGGCCTGTTTTTCGGCCTGGCCTTCGGAATGGCCGGAATTGGCGCAGCGGTGCTGGGGAAGCTGGCCGATGCGCATGGCATCGAATACGTCTTCCGTCTCTGCGCATTCCTTCCTTTGCTGGGACTGTTTGCGGCATTCCTGCCCGAGATAAAAAAGAGATCAAATGAGTAGAGAGAACCTTCCAAATTCGCGAGCAGTAATAGAAATAAGCACAAATATAAGTAATAAAAAGGTTTTTTTGGGTGACCGGAACAATCCGGGGGCTGGGCTTCTATGCCGAATCAATATTGTGGTCAACCAGTCCTTTATCCCGAACTACGGTGACTGCTATCGGCACGGAGACGCCGTTTGTCGGATAGACCGTGAGCTATGATGATCAACTTTCCAAAAAGGCAGAGAATATCCTTCATCGTTTTTGAACACGCCGAAAATGTTCATGTGATCTCCCTCCCGGTTATCATATCGCTTTCGAAGCTAACCCGACTTTCGCAATTCGACCTGAATTTTGACAAATTTAGCCATATTTTTAGTGCTAACTAGTTGATATTACTAGGCCACAAAGTTGAAATTCGCTTGTAGTGCCGACCTACCCCCTTGATTT
>Ga0326727_10001844_pt1 | contig 75923 bp, 62 predicted proteins | sample MB2enrmetagenome_FD_207643 | JGI IMG/M metagenome (GOLD analysis project Ga0326727, IMG submission 207643) | Lab enriched peat soil microbial communities from McLean, Ithaca, NY, United States - MB29MY | ecosystem: Environmental > Terrestrial > Soil > Wetlands > Peat | place: USA: New York... | reverse complement strand
GGTCCAATGTCATATTATAATGGAAAAAAAGATCGTTTCAGTAGTATTTGGTTGTTTGCTCAAAATGACGATTGGCCAAATCGTTTGGCAAGGTTTTCGGGCGATATGCCGAACAGTAAGCTTATGATTTAAGGGATGTGATTTGCTGCGCTTTGGAGTACCTTCCCGAACAGCCTTGCGTTCCTAAATCATGGCAATCAGGCTCTCCTTCCATTTGCCGGGGGTGGCGGAAGAGCAGGTAGATAAACGGCAAGAATAGTAAGCCGTATCCAGCGAATCGCAGAGGAGCGTGGCTTCTGGGCGGACTCCATTGACAGAGACGGCAAATCAAATCGACGAGTATTCTTTCGTGGTCTCGAACGAACAGAGCGGGCAAAGGCTCGATCTGTTTCTGAGCAGGGTGATCGGGGACCTTTCGCGCAGCCATTTCAAAAAGCTGATCAAAGAAGATCTGGTCCGGGTAAATGGAACTCCCGTAAAGCCGAGCTACGAGACACGGGCGGGCGACCTCGTTATGGCAAGGGTTCCCCGGCCGCGATCCGATGAGGCACTCAAGCCCGAGCAGATGCGCCTGGACATTCTTTTCGAAGATGAGGACGTGCTCATAGTGAACAAGCCGCCGGGCCTGGTAGTTCATCCCGGGGCGGGCCATGCCGAAGGGACGCTCGTACATGGACTGCTCGCTCATACAACGCGTCTGGCCGTCCAGGGTTCCCCCCTTCGCCCCGGAATAGTTCACCGCCTGGATAAAGATACCTCCGGGGCGCTCGTTATCGCAAAAAGTAATGGTGCATATCTGAACCTGGTGAGGCAATTCAAGGAGAGGGGAGTCAAAAAGGAATACATCGCCCTGGTGTATGGGGTACCGGCCAAGCGAGAGGGAGAGGTTGCGTCCCTGCTCGGCAGAGATCCGAGAGACCGAAAAAAAATAGTAGTCCTTCAGTACAGGGGCCGCGAGGCCCTGTCACGATGGTGTGTCGAAAAGGAGTGGGAGGAAACGGCACTTCTAAGGGTACAGATTGAAACCGGCAGGACACATCAAATCAGGGTGCACCTCAGCCACATCGGACACGCAGTGGTTGGCGACGAGACCTATGGAGGTGGTAAAAGGCGGGCGAGAAACATCAAATCGGCCCCGGTGCGCGAGCTGCTGTTAAAGGCGCAACGCCAGATGCTGCACTCGATTCGGCTTGAGTTCACCCATCCGGTCACAGGCGCCGCTGTTTCGGCAACAGCGCCACTGCCCGAGGATTTCAGTGACATTTTAGCGGGGCTGGATTCCTTGTCGCGGCATAAATGATTTGGTTCCGGTTTATCGTCCCCGCCACCTAAGATTAAAAGTCGTGCCTCATAGCACCGGGCTGGTGCTGCAGGCTAACTCGGAGCGACTGAGCGCAGGATATTCTTTGCCGCCGTCCCCGCGAGTAATCTTCAGCAAGCGCAGCCCATTGAAGATGACAAGGAGCGAAGCACCCATGTCGGCGGCAATCGCCTCCCACAGGGTCGCAACACCGGCGGCGGCCATGCATATGAACAGGGCCTTTACGACAAGGGCGAAAAACACGTTCTGCCTTATTACGGCCATCGTTTTTCTGGAGTGGCGGATAAGCCACGGTATTTTGGACAGGTCATCGGACATGAGCGCTATGTCGGCGGTTTCGATTGCAGCATCCGAGCCCATGGCCCCCATGGCGATCCCTACGGTTGCGGCGGCCAATGCCGGTGCGTCGTTGATTCCGTCTCCGACCATAGCAATCCCGCCGAATTTCATCTTGAGTTCCGAGACCAGCCGGACTTTATCCTCGGGCAGCAATTCAGAATGGAATTCATCTACTCCAACGGCCGTAGCGATCAGTTCGACGGTTTTTCGGTTGTCGCCGCTGATCATGACCACTTTTTCCAGGCCGAGAGCTTTGAGAAGGGCAACGGCCCGGGGTGCTTCAGGGCGCACCTGGTCGGCAACGCTTACCAGTCCGCAGACATGATCGTCGCACCACATCACCATGAGCGAGTTTCCGGCCTCCTCGATCCTGCTGATCGCGTCATGGAAGACCGGGCTCTCCAACTGCCACCTCTCGAGCATCCTGTGGCTGCCGATCCAGTAAGTTTTCCCGCCGATTAACCCTTCGGCTCCCTGGCCCGGCAAAATAGTGAAGCTGTCAGCAACCGTGGCGCGAATGCCTCTGGATTCGACATACCTCATGATGGCCCGCGCGACCGGGTGCGTGCTGTGCGCCTCTATGGCGGCTGCGTTTGCCAGAAGGCCGTTCTCGCTGTGATTGCCGACCGGTAGGACCTGCTTTACAGCAGGCTCGCCGAAGGTTACCGTCCCAGTCTTGTCGAAAGCAATCGCTTTTAGCCGCGCCGGAGCTTCCAGGTAGGCGCCGCCTTTCACCAGTACACCGTTTCGGGCCGCCGAACTCAGCGCTGCCACAATAGTCACCGGAGTCGATATCACAAGCGCACACGGGCAAGCGATAACAAGTACGACCAGCCCTTGGTAGAACCACTTCGCCCAATCCCCGCCTGTGAAAATTGGGGGGACAGTCACAATGGCCAGCGCTACCAGCATCATAAAGGGAGTGTAGACCCTGGCGAACTTCTCCACCCACTGCTCAACGTGAGCGCGCCTGGAGCGGCCCTCTTCCACCATGCGGATGATTCTCGACAGTGTGGTGCCTGATGCCGGATGCGTGGAACGGAACTCTATCGTAGCTTCTTCGTTGATTGTTCCGGCAAAGACCTCCGCGCCTGGTCCTTTTTCTATGCGGGCGGACTCACCGGTTAAGGGCGCCTGGTTTACCGAGGTGACCCCTCGCACAATTACGCCGTCAAGTGGGATTCGTTCGCCAGGCCGCACCACGATGGTTGCGCCGACCGGAATTTCGCCAACAGGTTTTTCCTCGATGTTCCCGTCATTGGGGCATATTAAGCGGGCCATTGGCGGAGTGATATCCAAAAGCGCGGTGATTTCCCGTTTTGCCTTGCCTACGCTCCATGATTCGAGCAGAAGCGCCAGGGAGAAAAGAAAACTTACGGAGGCCGCCTCCAGCCATTCGCCAAGACCAATTGCGCCGAGGACCGCCACGGTCATTAGAAGGTTCATATCGGGCCTGAGTTTCCTGGCCGCATAAAGGGCTTTGGGGAAAACCCACCAAGCTCCTGCCAGGATTGAAGCAAGATAGAGGACAACAGCAAAGATCGGGGCGCCGGCCGCGCTTTCCCCGGCCAGTGGGGCTAATATGTTCCCCTGGAGGATTGCCTGAGCAATAAACGCCGCCAGCAGGAAAAAACCGCTCACAAGGCATGAGAAAAGTCTCCCATGCTTTTCCCAGGTGCTCTCGACTTCCGCTGCGCATACGCCGGCAGAACAACGCTCCTCCGATAGGACCGCCTCCATCCCTGTCCTGGCTACGGCCGTCCTGATCCTCTCCACAACGTTGTCGTCGAGACTGCCAACGATCGTCATCCGGCTTCGCAGCAGATCGAAAGAGAGCCTCTCATCGCCTCCGATCAGAGGCGCCACCTCGGATTTCAACAGCCCTACTTCTTCGCCGCAGCACATGCCCTTTATTCGGAAGGAATGTGTTTCCATTATTAACTCTACACAACCTGTTCATCTCTAAATCCAACTGTTCGACAGCGAGAAGTTGCGCTTCTCAAACTCATCGAGACGGCGGATTCAAAATCGTCCTCGAATAATCTCACTCATTATAAAATAATAGTCTGAAATTGTCCGAATGCCAATCACTGTATCGGGAATGCCGCCGGGAAATGGCGTGAGAATTCTGGTTTACAGCAGGCGTGGCACCTGATTTGCCCGCTTTGAACCATCCGTACTATGGCTTGCTATTATTTTGAAGGGGAGGGTGAAAAAATAACAAACGGCAGCTTGAAGACCCTTTTCATGAACCCGAATAATTCCTCGCCTACAGCGCTGGGGGAAAGCGGAACCACTGTCGGATCGGACAGGTCTCCGCTTATGCTGACCGGCACAGTTACGAAAGCTTCATCGAGGAGCTTCCCGACAAGGGGGGCCGCCCCTGCCACCCTCTCCACGGTGCGCATCGGAGCGACGAGGGCGACAACGTCAACTTTTTTCCTGACGAGATCGATCTCTCCATGAAAGACCATTTTGAGGCACGGGCCATCAACGACCGCATCAGACAGGACGAGCTTTCCGTTCTTTATTGTTCCTTTCGCCGTCAAGGAGTTGTACGTGCAGCCCTCGTGGACGAGGTCCGGGAGTACGCCTCTGTAGATCTCGGTGATGCTGAGCAACGCAATTAACTTTGAGGATGCATCAAACCGGAAAATGCGTCCGTCCTTTGCTTTTAGCTCTAACTCACCTTCAAGCGATTCTGCCAAACTGCCGTCCTTTCTCTTCGCGGCAAGGTTTCCGGTGAGCGTGTAATTGCCCGAAAGAATATGCTGTGCATTGAACAGGCAGGCCAGGGTCGATTCGAAGTTCTGGTCTTTTGCCGATGGGCTGAGCCAGATATTCAGGCCCTCCGGAGTGACCGTGATGGTGCCGGGAGTGGATATCCCGCAAAGATTGGCCTGGTTCAACCGAACCTCGATGGAGCCGGGGTTCAAGACGACATCAGCTTCGGCTGGGTTCCAGGTAAGCTTTCCAAAGGAAAGCTGCTCGCTCCTTACCCGGATAGTACCCCTGACAGGGGCTTCCCATGCTTTTTTCGAAGCCCCGGGGTCTGGACGCGCGGAGTTTTCCCTTTCGCTCGCAATGCTCTCTCTGGATTTGAAGATGCTGTCCAGGTCGAAAGTATCGGCAAGAGCATTCATCTCCACAAGATAGGCGCCCCCGGTGATTGTGATGCTCCCAAGAAGACTCAGCCTGCTTCCGTTCCAACTTATCATGGCCGATTTTACATCTATTTTGTTTCCATCGGCCTGGATCGCCGCGCTTTCAATCCGCGCCGGCACGGGGAGGTTGATCGGCAGTTGAAACCCGGAAATCCTGACCTCACCCTGAGCAATCGATTTCTCGGGAGTATCGAGATAGAGGTGGGCTTTGAATTTGCCCTCTATCGGTCCTGTAAGCAGTTTGTTTTCTATGAGGAGCCGGTCAGCCGTTTTGTTGCTGAGCGTTCCGGAAAACCCGATCTTGAGCTGATTCTGCCCGGAATTCATCGAAATGGTGGCGTCCGAATCCTGATCTTTTATGATGAGGTCCTCTATGGAGAGTTCCTGGGGCGTCTTGACCAGATTGATCGCAATCCGGGGCCCGCCGGGAAGCTCTATTTCCCCCTGAAAGGCCGTTTTCGATCCCTTGTCCCAGGTCAGGCGCGAGTTGTCCAGATTCAGATTCGCGATGGCCCTGAGTGAGTTCGGAAGCCCAGCAAGCGAAGCGGCAATTTTGTTCCCCTCGGGGCCGAGCCGGCCACTCAATCGCAGATCTACATTTCTTACACGATCCGGGTAGCCTGTAACGGTTCCTGAAATTACCAGGGATGAATCCGCCAGAACAGTGCTGATTTCCCTGAGCGCGAGGTTCTCACCGTTTATCTCGAATGCGCCGGTTTTCAAGGTCAGAGGGCTGTTTAATCGCTTGGTCTGAACAACAACGTCCTCGACCGAACCACCGGCATTGAAAACCCATTTGGAGCGGTCTGCGGGCGGGCCGCTGAACCGGAGAGAGTTGAATACGAGCAACCCTGTCGATGGGCCGTCCAGGAAGGCTTTCCAGTATTCCTGCGCCCGCAGGTAAGGGTTTAGAAGATCCATGGAAAAAACGGACCTTGCCTGAGAGTCGATCTCCAGAAGTTTTTCCTCGCCCCAGTCGTAGTTCAGATCTATCCGCTCGCAACTCGACTTTCCGCTTTTCCCGGCCAAAGACGCCATCGATATTTTCGACCCATCGAGCAGGAAAGAAGAGCCTTCAAGATGAATCGGATCAGGAATGCGGCTGTACCGGCCGCTGAGCTGAAACGGTCCGGTTTCCACTCTAACCCTGACTGCGTGCAGACTTTCACCAAGAACGAGTCTCCCCTGCGTTTTACCGCTCACATCTGTAATTTGTGACAGTTCGCGCTTGAAAGCCTCGCTGCGGACAACCCTTTTCAGAACTTCGGGCAGTTCGGAGAGATCAGCTATAAGCGGAAGATCCAGGTGGAACGTCGAGTCGTCCTTTTGCAGCCCGATTCTCAGCGCTCCGTTGCTGGTTGAAGAACCAGCCGTTTGCCCTGAGATGTCAGTTGCGTTCAGTATCCCATCCTCGATCGTCACCTTTCCGCTGACGTTGGATACGAGCAACTCGGCTTTGGGAGCAAAAACGACTCCTTTTTCAATTGAACACTTAATAGTGAAGTTTTCGGGTTTTTTAAGGTCCGAAGCGCTATTTACGTGCGCGTTGAAATGGATCTCCGGTACTTCTGCCTCACGGATGATTTCGAAAATTCGCCGGACCACGGGGTCTTCCTTATACACGGCCAGCATAACGCTCCGCACGGAAGCAGCGTCAGTCTCCTTTCCGTCTATGTTCAATGTGACGTCATGATCGGAGTATCTTTCGACGTAGCTTGCTGTAAGGTTTAGACGCGGATAATCGAACTGAAAACGTGAAAGAGAAACGTTTAAGCCATTATTGTCCACGACAAATGCGCCGGCAAGAGCGCCGTTGCTCATGACGGTATTTTGAGGTTCGCCGTCGAGGGTAAATTGCGGGACTGAGGCCGTGAAATCTGCGTGGACACTTTTGGGACCGGTTGTGGAAAGCGTAAGAGCCAGATCTATCTGCGAATCGACAATTCTGCCGGACAAGGGCACATTGAGATACCGCAAAAGGTCCCTGGGGTTGCCACCGGTCAAATTCAGCTCTCCTGAACTCTTCAGGGTGTCAAAGTCAAAGCGTCCGCTGAATGTAAGGGCCTGCCAGAGATCGGATTTGCCGCTCGTCAACTCGAAATCGACCCTTTGGTCATGACGGGAGGCCTTGACGTCGATCTCTTCGAAAAAAAAGTCGCGGTCTTGACCGGCGTAGAGTTCCAGCCCCCCGTTACGAATGTCGATAACCACGCCGGGCATTGCAGCCAAAAGTGTCGCCTGGAACTGAGAAATCTTTTCTTTGAGGTGCAGAAGTCGCTGAGAAGAGGACTTTGGCGCGGTTTCGGACGATTGCTCCGGCAGCCTGGCGGTGACCCTCGGATTAAGAAGCTCGATCTCGGCAGGTGAGAATTCGCCTGTAAACAGTGGGAGAATCCTGGGATGAATGGAGACCGTATCGACCGATACAGTGAGGGTCTCCGGAACGGTCGTTCTAACGTCGTACATGACAACGTTAGGGGAGGGCAGAAAGCTTATCTTAATTCGCTCCGAGCGCAGGTGATACCGCGTTTCGAGTTCGACCGCCAGGTTCCTGCCGATTGCGTTGGTGTCGAGAATATGCGGAAGGGGCAGCGTCAACGCTGTAAGCAGAATCAGGAGGATTGCCACCCCCGAAACCACCCATATCAATATTTTTTTGGCCTTGGTCATTGAGCTCTCTCGAAGACATGAAAAGCCGGTATTTGGACAGACTGAGTCCAGTGCTTCAAATTCCAGAAGCTTAGCAATTCAAAACACCTGGGGCAAGGGGGGAGCCGGAAAACAGGTGGGGCGTATAATACGGGAATATTAGATTCTTTAAAACCTCATTTCGGTCTTGCCCGGAAGATTGACCGGACCGTACCCGAAAAGGGCATTCAGGTGGTGTAGAAAAGCATGGCCTCCCTCTTTTCTCCAGGTCGCTTCCACTTCCTGGCTGATCTCCCTATAGAAAGCCCGCATTTCGGCAGGGGTAAGGGGTTTCCTGCGTCCGTCTTCGGCATACTGGGAAATCAGGTCAAGCCATGTTTGGCTGACACCCATAATAAAATACGGCCACGCCTTCTGGAGGGGAAGAGACCAGTTTTTGTCGCTGGTAGCTTCCATGCCGGGTCTGGCGATGGTGTTCGTATTGTCAAGGATGACCCGAAGGATCACGCCTTCTGCCTCCAACTGCTTGAGAACGTCGCTGGAGTTGATTGCCGCGTAGATCTTGCGGGCATTTGCCGCAGTGGAGTAGAAGATAAAACTAAACCGATGTCCGGCCTCATCCCGCGCTGCCCTCCTATGAAAGCGCCACAGGAGGATTTCTTTTTTGTGTTGATTCAGTACGGGACTAATTATCCTGTGCGCGATCAGCAAATCCGTGTCCAGCGAAGGGTCTTCTTCATCCTGGGGCCAGTCGATTCGAAAGCTGGCGTACCACCAACCTGCGTCTGTTCTCGCCATTCCGGCCTCTCCGGCGCCCCCGAGCTTTACCCCGCCGATTGACGTGCAGCCGCCCATAGCCAAAATTACAAGGGCCGCAGCCAGGCTCAAGATCGAAATCGACGCCCGTCTCAGTTTCAATCCGATCATCCTTTCACTACCAGCAAAATCTCGTAGGTTACCAGCACCAGGTAGAGTAAGGGGAATATGAACAGCAAGACTGCAGCCCTGACCTTACCGTGCCAGAGGTAATAGTTCTTGAGTATTAGCAGCGTGGTCAGGCCAAAAGCCGTTAAAAGCCATTTAGCCATTATGAACTGAAAGGGGCCCAGTTTCAGGAAAAAATCCATAACCGGATTCAACTCTTCGACATTCTTTCCGACCAGCACCAGGGTGAGAAAGGCGTCCGTTGTCGAAAGACCCAGGGTAAAGAGCAGCGCAGCTACCGAGAGTGGACTGTACAGATCGACGAAAAAGAGTTTTCGGGTATCTTCCTTTCTCCGGAAGTGCTGCCTGGAGCCTTTGAGACTCTTAATGGTGAACGGCGAAGTGGGCCTGGAGCGGCGATCCTTGCCCGAGCGTCTTTCCAGATCTTCATTGAACTGAGTTTCATTCATTTTCCCGTTTTTCGCCTCAGATATGGGTCTGCAGATCGAGAATCCTTTCAGGCCACCCGCAGCCGGCCCCGCCTCGCGGAGCGTCGAGAACGGGTGTGCGCGGGTTGCCCGCCATGAGCTTGTCGAAGGATGCGCCGGCGAGCGGCGCTTCGGTCTTTGATGTGTAACCATGTATAGAAAAGGTTCGCTTTTCGGTAACCGATTGTCCAAAGTCTATCATACGAGGATTTTATCGGCACGTTGACGCAGATTCATAAGTCTTAATCGGTCTTGGCCCGCGCCTTTTCGGAAAAGAAGGTCGTTCCTTAATACGAGAAGTTTTGAATCAAAAACGGATGTGGCAAATCTCCATCCGCGCGGTGTTGAGACCAGTGGCACAGGGCTGACGCTATAGGGTAGGCACGATAACGACGTGCCCACCCTGCATGACGGCGACGTTGGTCTATGGATTAGGGCGTTTTCTCCGGGGTTACCCCTTCGGCCTCCATCTTCTTCAGGTACTTTTCCGGGTCTTTTTTGAATTCCTCGATGCAGCCAGAGCAGCAAAAATAAATGCGCTTACCCTGATAATCCGCAAAGTATTTTGAATCGATTTTTCCGTTCATGACCGGACAATTGCTCTGAGATTCCGCTTGTGCAATCCCGGGCATGTTCCAGCCAAAAGTGAGCAGCCCCAATGTTATCCCCAAAAGCACGATCAGTTTAATCTTTCTCATTTTCTTCTCCATGGTTGCTTGAAGCCAAATCGCGGGTAAAGCCCGCACTTTCCGTTTCCGGATCAAGCCGGGACTTCCCCTGATGGACGAGCGTCTTTTTTCAGGTGGAAGCGCCGGCGCCACACTTCATAAATTGCCGGATAAACCAGCAGTTCCATGATAAAGGATGTGAAAATGCCGCCGACCATAGGGGCCGCGATGCGCTTCATTACATCGGACCCGGCCCCCGTGGACCACATTATAGGCACCAGGCCCATGAACATGACCGCAACCGTCATGAACTTGGGACGCAGCCTTTTGACCGCCCCGTCGACAATAGCGTCGCGCAGGTCCTCCTTCGTTTTCATAAGCCCCTGGTCCCGCCTGGAATAATAAGCGAGATCGAGGTAGAGGAGCATGAATACCCCTGTCTCCGCATCGACTCCCATGAGTGCGATCAGGCCGACCCAAACGGCAATGCTCATGTTATATCCGAGCAGATACAGGAGCCAGATGGCTCCGACAGCCGAAAAGGGAACGGCCAGGAAAATGATCAGGGTCTTTGCCACCGAACGCGTATTGAAGTAGATCAGAAGGAATATAATCAGTATTGTGACCGGTACTACTACAAGGAGCCTTGCCCTCACCCGCAGCATGTTTTCATATTGTCCGCTCCAGACAAGGGTGTACCCCGGCGGCAGAGAAACATGAGTGCTTACGACTTTTTTTGCTTGCTCAACATAGCCGCCGACATCGCGCCCCGATATATCGACATAAACATATCCGCTAAGCCTTGCGTTCTCATCGCGAATCATCCCTGGACCGGACAGGAGCTTTATGTCCGCTACCTGGGCAATAGGGATCTGCGCGCCGCTCTCGGTGGCGATCATGGTCCGCTTCAACCGGTCAATCGTGCTTCGATAATCACGCAGATAGCGGATGTTTATCGGATAGCGCTCACGGCCTTCGACCGTGGTGGAAACGTTCTCCCCGCCGATTGCCGAAGTGATTGTGCTTTCGACCTGGGCGATAGTGAGACCGTAGCGGGCAAGTTCTTCTCTTTTAAGCTCGAGGTCGAGGAAAAAGCCCCCGGTTGTCCGCTCGGCGTACACGCTTGAGGTACCGGAAACACCTTTGAGCGAGGTCTCGATTTGCAGTCCTATTTCCTGGATCTTGTTGAGGTCTGGACCTAGGATCTTGATTCCGACAGGAGTTCGCACTCCGGTCGAGAGCATGTCCACCCTGGCCTTTATAGGCATGGTCCATGCGTTTACGACTCCCGGGATCTGCATGGCCTTATCCAGCCCGTTCGGCCCGTAGATGAGATCCTGGGTGTCTCGATGGTCCGGCCACGCCCTGCGCAGGATATCCTTGAGCCATTCGGGCGCCCAGTCAGAATACCAGGTCGGAATTTTAGGCCACTCGGACTGCGGCTTGAGAACGATCACCGTTTCCATCATTGAGAGAGGCGCAGGGTCGGTGGCCGTTTCAGCCCGCCCAGCCTTGCCGAATACGCGTTCGACCTCCGGAAAAGATTTAAGGATTTTGTCCTGTATCTGGAGCACCCGCTGAGCTTCTGTGACGGAAATGCCCGGGACCGTTGTCGGCATATATAGCAGCGCACCCTCATCGAGAGGCGGCATGAACTCCGAGCCGATTTTCTCGAAAACGCCGATGTGGGGGGCGAATGTAACCGCAACGACCAAAAAGGCCGCTACAATTGTAGACCACTGGTGTCTCAGCACGAATTCGACCATCGGATGATAAACTCTCATCAGAGGGCGGCTTATCGGGTGGTTTTCCTCGCTGTGAATCTTGCCAACCAGAACGGCGCTCGCCAAGCGCGAGAGAAATCTCGGGCGAAACGAAAAGTTCTTCATGTGGGTAAAAAGCAGCCGGATTGCCGGGTCCAGGGTGATGGCCAACACAGCGGCAATGATCATGCAAAAATTCTTAGTGAAAGCGAGGGGTTTAAAAAGCCTGCCCTCCTGGGCCTCCAGCGTGAAAATGGGCGTGAAGGAAACCGCTATCACCAGCAGTGCAAAAAAGCTCGGTCCGCCGACTTCCTTTACAGCACTTACGACCACATTTTTGAAATCTCCGATCCTGCCTTCGGCGTCCCAGTGCTCAAGCTTTTTATGCGTTTGCTCCACGACGACAATGGCGGCGTCCACCATTGCGCCCACGGCTATCGCGATCCCCCCGAGGGACATAATATTGGCGGTAATATGCATCCCATACATCGGAATGAACGAAATTATTACGGCAACCGGAATGGTGATAATAGGGATGATGGCACTCGGAATGTGCCACAAAAAGATTAGGATCACGAGGCTGACTATTATCAGTTCCTCTGCCAGCGTATGTTTCAATGTATCGATTGACCTGTCGATGAGGTCCGAACGGTCGTACGTAGTAACGAGTTCCACTCCCTTGGGCAGGTTGGGGGTGATTTCGGCGAGCTTGGCCTTAATCCTGTCTATGACTTGCAGGGCGTTTTCGCCGTAGCGCATGACGACGATCGCCCCTACAGTCTCGCCCTCACCGTCGAGTTCGGCCACTCCCCGGCGAATGTCGGGCCCCAGGACTACCTTGCCCAGGTTTTTTACCAGAACAGGCGTTCCGGTCATCTCATTGGTCCCGACGACCACGTCTTCTATGTCGCTCGTCGACTTCACATAACCTCGGCCCCGCACCATGTACTCGCGGCCTGAGAACTCGACGAGCCGGCCCCCTACGTCGTTGTTGCTCTCCCGGATCGCGTTCATCACCTTGTCCATCGGGATTTTGTAGGAGAGCAGGGCGTTTGGGTCCAGGTTCACTTGGTATTGGCGGACGAATCCCCCGATGGGGGCCACTTCGGCTACGCCCGGCAGCGACTGGATTTCGTATTTCAAAAACCAGTCCTGAATCGAGCGCAGTTCCGAAAGATCATGCTTGCCGGTCTTGTCTATGAGTGCGTACTCGAATACCCACCCGATAGCCGTTTCATCACGGGCAAGCTCTACCTGTACGTCGCGCGGAAGTTTTGGAAGGATGTTGTTTAGATATTCCAGCGTTCGGGACCTTGCCCAATAGATGTCGGTCCCGTCTTCGAAAATAACGTAAACCAGCGAATAGCCGAAATCGGAGAAGCCCCGTATGTCCTTGACTTTCGGGACCCCAAGCATGGCCGTGATCAGAGGGTAGGTAACCTGGTCCTCCATGATGTCGGGGCTTCGGTCCCACTTCGAATAGATAATTACCTGTGTGTCCGAGAGGTCGGGGATGGCGTCCAGGGTAATGTGCCGCATCGAGTAGAAGCCTGCGGCGACAGCCATTGCTGCAAACAGGAAAACGATGAACCTGTTATTTGCGCAAAAATCGATGATTCTGTTAATCATGCGTAACCCAGCCCTGCGACCTTTCGAAAGGCGGTAAGCGGCCCTTTGCTAATGTGAGTGTGCGTGCTCGGAATGATCGGCGCCCGGTGCAGTCCCAGCGGGCTTGGATACTTGATCTGCGCCGGACTGCCCTGCCGGCTCACCCATGCCGCCTGTGGCGGATTTGAGCTGGCTCTCCGAATCGATCAGGAAGTTTGCCGAAGTCACCACCCGCTCTCCCGCCTTTAGGCCGTCGAGCACGATCTGACGGTCATCGACCCTCGGGCCCAGGGTTACTTTCCGCGGCTCGAAATAGCCGCCCTCTTTTGCTACGAAAACCATCTGGTTGGCGCCGGAATCCATCACCGCCTCCTGCGGAATTGAAAGCTTCCTTCCATAATCGAGTTTCAGCTCCACATTCGCGTACATATCAGGCACGATCTTGTGATCCGGATTGGCGAGTTCGATCCTGAGCCTTAGCGTCCTCGTCTTTGGATCCACTGAGGGAGAGACGAAAGTAACCTTGCCCTTAAAGATTTCCCCGGGAAAAGATGGAAAAGTGACCGAGGCCTCCTGCTCCTGCCCGACAAACGGGATTTCATACTCGTAGACTTCGGCCTGGATCCAGATAGTGGAATGGTCGGCGATGTCAAAGAGGTTCATTTCAGGGGTGACCTGCTGGCCGGGAAATACGTTACGGGCCATCACATAGCCGTCCAGGGCCGAATTGAGCGTGAGCGTCTTGAGCGGGGCGCCCTCGCGTTCGATCTGTTTGATTTGTGAGTCGCTTATGTCCCAGTATTTCAACCGGTCGCGGGTCGCATTGTAAAGCGATCCCGACCTGGACCCCAGGTCTGCGAATTCGCTGGCCTTGAGAATATCCCTGGATTTTTTTGCGATCAGCAATTCCTGCTGCGTTGATACCAGGTCGGGGCTGTAGATGCTGAGCAAAGGCTGACCTTTCTTGACGAGCTTTCCGACGAAATCCACGTAAACCTTATCCACCCAGCCCGGATACTTCGTGTGTACATGGTAGACTTTGGTTTCATTATGTGCGGCCACGCCCACGGCGCGAATGGTCTTGGACATGTCGATTTCGGCAGCTTCGCTGACCTTTACGCCGATCATCTGCTGTTTTTCCGGACTTATTCTGACTGTCCCGGCAGGCAGATTATCCGCCCCCGGCTGCTCTTCCTCGTAGACCGGGACCAGGTCCATTCCGCAGGGGGCTTTGCCGGGCTTGTCCGACTTGTTTGTAGGGTTCATAGGATCCACATAGTAAAGGATTTTGGGCTCCTTTTTTGCCGGGGCAGATGGCTGTTCGTCTTCGTAGATCGGGACCAGGTCCATTCCACATGGAGCTTTTCCGGGCTTGTCCGACTTGTTTGAAGGATTCATGGGATCGGCGTAGTAGAGGATTTTAGGCTCCTTTTTCCCCGAGGTCTCGGAGGCCGCCGTCTTCATATCGCCTGCGCTCCGGCCGGCGTACCAGTGGAAGTAGCCAAAGGCGCTAAAGGCCCCAAGCGCAAAGAACAGCAAGGGTATGAGAAAAGTCCGTCCTTTCCTTCGAACGGCGGGTTTTAGTTCATCGGAACCATAAGTATTGCCGGTGCTCATCGGACTGAGTTCCTCTTCGCTTCAAGATGTAAGGACGGGAAATGTTGGGCAAATATAAGACCCAATTAAAACAAATGCTTGAGTTTCTTTCAATCCTATCCCGAGTATGTTGCAGGCCGAGGTGTTGAGGCGTTTGTCACGTCTCCATCCTGAGAGGGCCGAGAGTCGTGAGTCTTGCCGCGTATTATATAAACTGAAAGTCTTTTTCCATTCGTTGAAAATTTCTTTCAACTCGGGGAACACCCTGATTATTGCAAATGTGAAGCTAAACATGGGCCTTGTGTCGAGCGAGTTTTCAAGGCACAATAAAGCCTGCCGGTCCTGATAAATCGATCATGCCGCCTCTTTATACTCAAAGGAAACACATGCTGCTCCAAAATATTATCCGGTTCTTTGTCTTTTGTTTCATTTGCATGCTGACTCCCGTACACGTTTTTTCTCAGGTCACCGGAGAACAAGGTCCCCTGGAAACAAAAGAAATCACCTTGGAAGAACTGCTCAAAGCGGCGGTTGAAAGCAATCCTGAGATCAAGTCGTCAGAGCAGGCCGCCGCTGCGTCCAAGGCGATGGTTCCTGCCGCTGGTGCTCTTCCCGATCCTATGGTCAAGTTCGAAACTATGGGGAACCTTATTCCTCCGACACTCATGAAAGGGGACCCGTCTTCAGGGCGCACCTACGGCATCGAGCAGGAAATTCCTTTTCCCGGAAAACGCGGCCTGAAAGAAAGTATTGCGGCGGTCGAAGCCGAATCCAAGCAGTGGAGCCATGAGCTTGTGCATCTAAAGGTTATGTCGGAGCTTAAGCAGGCCTTTTTCGATTTGTATTTGATCCATAAGTCGATAGATATTCTGTTGAAGAACAAAGAACTCCTACAGAATTTCGAGAATATAGCGGAATCCAGGTACAAGGTCGGCCAAACGACGCAGCAGGACGTCCTCAAGGCGCAGGTGGAAGAATCCAAGATTCTTGACAAGCTGCTTGTCCAGGGGCAAAAAAAGCGGATCGCCGAGGCGAAGATAAATAGTTTGCTCTACAGGCCCGCCGAGACCCCTGTAGGAACGCCTGCCGAGTTGAAGAAAACCGAATTTGGCTACTCGCTCGAAGAACTCACCCAGCTTGCCCGGACCAATTCCCCGGCCCTGAAAGCCCAGGAGAGCGAAATAGCAGGCCGGCAGCAGGGAGTAGAACTGGCCGGCAAAGAATTTTATCCGGATTTTGCCGTCGGATTTTCCGTTGTTGAAAGAGATCAGAACCCGACAATGTACGGCCTGATGATGAGCGCGAAACTGCCGCTTTATTTCTGGAGAAAGCAGCAGCCCGAACTCGAAGCGGCCCGGCTGAATCTCTCGAGCGCCAGGAATATGCGAGACAACACCTCGTCAACGGTCCTTTACCAGGTAAAGGAAGCCTATACTATGGCAACCACTTCCGAAAAGCTTGCCAATCTCTATGGATCTGCGATAGTTCCCCAGTCCAACCTGGCGCTTAACTCCGCCATAGCCAATTACCAAGTCGGTAAAATCGATTTCCTCCAGCTCATTGACGCCTCGATGTCCCTTCTCGAATACCAACTCAAGTATTACGAATCAATGGCAGAGTTTCATAAGGCGCTTGCCCAGTTGGAGCCGCTGGTAGGTGTTGCTCTTATTAAATGAATGGCGGCAGAAGCTTTCACTGCAGACCATCATGTCCCCGCGCGGGACAGTCCCCGCAGGAGCCCTTAGGAACCGTTTAAACCCTTTGTCAGGCTTTCAAGGCCCTTCCGTCGTTCCCCCGCCTCGGCGCTCGGATCGCTTCCCTGCGTTGCCCTTGTATCTATCATCCGGGCGGGCAAAAATAACTCTAACACGGAAAGATTCGGTTCAGATATACTGATCGCAAAGAAGAGATCAAAGGGTCTCCCGATATGGAAAATCAGATAGATACAAAGAAGCCAATAGTTAGAAGCAGACTCGAACTAACACACTATCATCACCAGAAAAATATGCCGCCATTACGTACAGTGTTGTAAAGTGTCCAGTAACCTTAGAGAAGTGTATTAACAGTCCACTAAAAAGTGCGATGAAGAAGAGATGGTGAAAGGTAAAAACAATACAAAGAAAGCTAAGCAAAAAGCTCAGGTCAAATGCCAAGCTCAAATAACGGCAAGACCTTTACCTGGGGCTGATGAGATAGTACACGGAGAAGCACCAGGCTCTCAAACGGCTTGTGAGGAACCAAAAAGATACAAAGACGAGTCGGTTTTTGATGATCTCATTGTAAAAGCAATTTTCACGATGGTGGGAGTCTCCTTTGGTAATCTGATCAATTTCTTTGGCAGCAATCCTCACATCTTGTATTTGCCCATTATCACGACCTGCCTGCTTGGTACCGTCTTTGCTTGGCGGCGGTTTCACATCCCGAGGTTGTATTTCTTTCTGGCCATGATCACGATCTGGGCTATTGTACTGATTTCTGTTCATATGGCCGTTAACTGGAAGCTAGCAAAAGATGCTGATAATCAACAAAAGGAAGACAACTGGCGCCGCTCAGAGGCGGACAAATCCTCATTGATGGCCCAAGCAGAAGCGTCGGAACTTCTGCATCGATTTCCATTGGGTTGTACGTTGTTTACCATGGTGCAATCTGCTAATGGCCCGTTTGCTACTATAACCGACACAAAACGCATTGTGCCCCCTGAAAAATATAATGAACCGGGATACCTTACATTTGATTGGATGCTGGGGGGACATGCTTCGATTGGCGATGAGCTTGTTGTGTTAAGCCTGCCAACAATAATTTTTGAGAACAATATTATAGGCATTGGAAATAGTATCCTCCTGCGGCGAGCAGTCGGAGTCGCCCTCACGCTCGATGTTAATCCGGCCGAACCTCCCGGACTTTTCAGGGGAAACACGATCTCCTCGGATGAGCCTGGAAGGAAATTCGCCCTATCGAAAAACCCTACGGTCTCAATAGTTGTGGAAATACGTGCCGTTATAGACAATGGTGCCACAATGATTTTAGGGTTAAAGCCTTATAAGGCCGATGGGGCAAGCTAGACAGCTAGCATTGTTGTCATGTCTCTTTCACAAATTGAACATCTTCCTATTAGGCAAGCGAGGCAGCGGATTCGCCTCCCGAGACATACCCTTTTGGTGCAACTTTGGTGCGGGTTCAAAACGGCCCTTACCCAGTCTATGTTTGCGGGCGGAGTCGGAGGTTCGAATCCTCGCCCCGATTTGATTTGGTGATCCTTTGAATTCGAAGCTCTCGCCTACCGTGTCGCATTGCTGTTTTAAAACACCGCAAAATGGCTCTGAGCCTATATGCTACGGGGTTTCGGCTCCCCGTAGCTCCATATGTGAAATCAAGGGGTTGGCGGAATTACCATTAGCCCTTTCGTCTTCCTGTCTTCGAAAAGACTTGAGCGGCTCCAAACCGGTCCCGTCGCGCGCAGTTTCATCAGGACCCGCTTTCCAGACCCATCCAGGGCTTTGAAAGACTGTGTTCGATCCCGAGTTGATCCAGGATTCTCGCGACCACAAAATCAAAGATGTCCTCAATTGAACGAGGCCTGTGGTAAAAGCCGGGCATGGCGGGAAGGATTATCGCTCCCGCTTCGGCAACCTTCAGCATGTTCGAGAGATGGACCCGGTTGAGAGGCGTTTCGCGGGGTACGACAATGAGGGGACGTCGTTCCTTCAGGCATACGTCGGCCGCCCTGTGGATGAGGCTTTGGGACAGCCCGACGGCAATCGCTCCCAGGGTGCCCATCGTACACGGCACGATCACCATGCCGGCGCACGGAAATGAGCCGCTGGCAAACGGGGCCGTGAAGTCGGATTCTTCGTATGTGAGGACATGCGCCGGAAGGTCCTCGCTCAGCTCCACCCCGGTTTCGAGTTCATAGACGAGCCTGCCCGCCTCAGACGACATGAGGTGAATGACATAGCTCTCCTGCGGAATCGAACGAAGCAGTTTTCTTGCGTATCCGGCGCCGCTCGCGCCGGTGATCGCGACCAACAGGTTTTGCTTTTTCAATTTGAGTATTCCGCTTTGAGGTTCACGAGCGCTTTTCAATCCTCCCCGAAATTGTGAGCCGGGGATAGTCAGGCAACGGAGGCAAGAGGCGTGTAGATATCGAGCCTCGGCACCCGTTCGAGCTCCCCGATCTGAAAAAGACAGGAGTAGAAAAGCTCGAGACCTTTGCGCTCCCTTTCGTTCAAATCAAATTGGAGGCAACCGTAGTAATCCTCGGCCTCCGAGAGTTCCAACAGACCGGTCTTCGCGGCCTGCTCACAGATTCTGCCGATGTTGGAGCGGCCCCATCTTTTGGAAGAAAGAAGGGCCTCGACCGCACCCGCTACCCGCCCGTTCTTTTCCGTAACCGTCTGTTTGCGAATCACCCATACGGCGTACACGAACGGGACCCCGGTCCACTCATACCAGGCTTCCCCCATGTCCAGTACGTGAGGGAAAAGACCGCTTCGGCCGAGCCGCAGAGCTTCGTCCCCGATTGCAAGGCACGCTTCGGGAGATTCGTTTCCCGCCAACCGGGCCGAGCAGGACCCCGTTTCAAACTGAAGATCCACCCCGTAGCGCAGCCTGCTCAGGACCTTGAGCAGCCCGACCGAGGTGGCCGACTGCGAGCTTGCCAGGACCGTCTTGCCGGAAAGCCGCTCAATGGGCGTTTGGCTGAGCAGGAGCACACTCATCACCCTGCCTGCCGAGCTGATGGAGAGGTCCGGCACAATGTGATAGAGTTCTGCCCGCCGGGCGTATTCGATGGAGGAAACAGGGCTGATGTCCAGCGCCCCGCTTGCGCAAAGCTCGTTCAACTCTGACGGGACCCCCGGCACTATTGCGAAGGGATTGGCTATTACACCGGATTCGAGCGGATAATAGACCGGAAGTACATTCAGAAAATCAATCCTTCCGAGTCTCAGCTTTGTGAATCGTCCACCCATTTGCATGCTCCTTCTTTTCCGGATTGAATAAGAGATTCAACAAGATTGGATTCGTCAACACCGGATTGGATTGTGACGGCCAGAAGATGAGCTTTTGCCCCGGGCTCCAGGCTGCCGAAATCGCCCTTGCGGCCGAGCGCGCGGGCGGGATTTAGCGTAATCATTTCGATCACTTTTTCTGGATCGATCGAAGGATAATTATCGAGCGTAAAGCCGGCTTCGGCAAAAAGGTTCAGGTCCGTGTTGCCGGCAAGGCTGTCGGTTCCCAGGGCGCAATTAATGCCGAGTGAGAGCGCCTTTTCAATACGCGGGCTCCCCGAGCCGAGATTCCAGTTGCTTCTCGGGCAGAAGACCACGTTGCAATTTTTTTGTGCCGCAAGGGCCCAGTCCGATTCAGTCATATGCACGGCGTGCACGAGAAGAGTGCGGTAATCAAGCGCACCGAGGCCGTCCAGATACTCAAGAGGGGTTTTTCCAGGGGGCTTCCACCCGGGGTCCCAACGTCCCAGCATCTCGAGAAGCTCGCGGCAAAAGCCTTTCCCGCTGCGCAAAAATTCTATCTCTTCGATATGTTCGGCCGCGTGAATTGAAAAAGGAAGCCCACGTGCCCGTGTCCATTCTTTTGATTCCGCGATGATTGCCGGTGAAACGGAATAGACCGAGTGGGGGACAAGTGCAGGGCAGGCATCGCCCACCTGAGGCGCCGGAGCAAAACTGCGTGCTTCAATCTCGACGGCCCGCCCGCTCGCCGACGAGGCGTGCATGGCAGCCGCAACCGAGTTGAGATTGAAGCCCAGCAGCTCGAGGAAAACCTGCCGCTCGGGAATCTTTGAAAAGGTAGACGGCGGAAGTATTGCTCCGCCGTTCGTTATATCTCCGCAAAGCCCCGTTCCGCTGGTGAAAAGCTCGGCATAGCCGGCCCGCAGGCCTTCATCGGCGCCGTGCGGTCCCATTGCGGCGCGAAGCGGGAATAGGAGTCCGATCCATTCACGGAAGCCGGGCTGAGGAAAGGGTATTCTGCCTCTAAGGGCAGAGAGTTCGAGATGCGTGTGGGCGTTCACCAGGGCGGGGAAAAGGGCGGCTTGCCCGTGGTCGGCCAACCGGGCGCCGGCAGGAGAGTCCCTGCGGACAGCGGGGAAAGGTCCCGCCGCTACAATACGGCCGCTGTGGATCAGAACGGCTCCATTGCGCACAGGCGGAGAGCAAACCGGCACTATCCATTCGGCCCGGTGGATCACCGGGGGGGCAGAGATTTTCGAAGGCGAACTCTTCAAAATCGCACTTTCCCTCTTCAACGAGCTGGCGTTCACCGTCCTAAATTGCGGAATTGAGGAATTAAAAACGAATTGGAGGATTGAGGGATTGAATCCCTAAATCCCTAAATCCTTAAATCCTTAAATCCTATGTTCATATCCACTCGTAAGCCATCCTGCGCTGACGCGGCTTGAAACCGGCGGATTCGATTATCCTGCGGATCTCTTCGACCGAAAGGCGGAAGTGGACCCCCGCAGCGGCTACCACGTTTTCTTCTATCATTGTGGACCCGAAGTCATTGGCGCCGAAAAACAGGGCCAACTGGGCAATTTTTGGACCCATCGTCACCCAGGAGGCCTGAATGTTGTCGAAGTTGTCCAGAACAAGCCGTGAAATTGCCAGGAGCCTGAGATAAGAGACGGCAGTTTCCGGTTCCCTTGGTATCGCGGTGTTTTGGGGCTGGAAGGCCCACGGAATGAATGCGGTGAACCCCCCGGTGCGGTCCTGAAGATCACGCAGAGCAAAAAGGTGCATGAGCCTCTCTTTTGGCGTCTCTTCGTGGCCGAACATCATGGTAGCGGTCGTGCGAAGGCCCTGAGAGTGCGCCTCCTCCATGACGCCCAGCCATTCGGCCGCCGAACATTTGCGCGGAGACACCCGCTGTCTCACCGAGTCGACCAGAATTTCCGCGCCGCCTCCCGGGATCGAGTCCAGCCCGGCATGTCTTAGCCGGGAGATCACCTCGCCAACGCCGATCCCCTCCATGCGGCTGAAAAACACGATCTCCGGAGGTGAGAAAGCATGCACGTGAATGGGATATTTCGACTTCATGAAGCTCAGCATCTCTTCATAGAAAGAGAGCGGCAGGTCCGGATGGTGTCCTCCCTGCAACAGGATCTGGGTCCCGCCCAAAAGTAGTGTTTCCTCGATTTTTGCCGACAACTCCTTACGGCTCAGAACATAGGATTCACTATGGCCGGGAGGCCGGAAAAACGCGCAGAAACGGCATCCGCACACGCAGACATTGGAATAATTGATGTTGCGGTCGATGACGTAGGTAACGACAGGCTCGGTATGCTTTTCCAGCCGCACACGATGGGCCTTGCCGCCCAGCTCATGGAAGCCGGCGCTCCGGTAAAGCTCCCAGGCCTGATCGATATTCAATCTGCCGTTTTTTGCCATAATCGGCTCCGCTCAATCCGGTCCAGGCCGCAGCCTCACCGCGTTCTCATCTATCGGAGCGCGGCGGGCTCGAAGCAACTGGCCTGAACAGGCTGTCCCGTTCCACCGGCTCGAAACCCGCGTCCCGGATATTCATCTCTATTTCCCGGCGGGTCATTGCCTGCTGGGACTCGGCCCCGGCCATGTGGCCGATCTTCTCCTCGACCACCGTTCCGTCGAAATCGTCAGCGCCGTAGCACAGGGCCACCTGGGCGAGCTTGACCGAAAGCATCACCCAATAGGCTTTGATGTGCGCAATGTTGTCGAGCATCAGTCTGCTCACGGCAATCGTTTTAAGGTCGTCCACCCCGGTTGTCGGCGGAAGATGGCTCAGTTGGTTGTTCGCCGGCTGAAACGAAAGAGGAATAAAGCAGACGAGCCCGCCTGTCGTGTCCTGAAGCTCCCGAAGCGCCACCATGTGCTCGATGCGTTCCCTTACGGTCTCGATATGCCCATAGAGCATCGTAGCGTTTGACTTCAGTCCGGCTTCATGGGCCTGCCGCATGACGTCCAGCCAGCCTTTGCCGTCCAGTTTCTCCGGGCAGAGGCGCTCTCTTATGCGCGGGCTGAAGATTTCGGCGCCGCCGCCCGGAAGCATCTGAAGACCTGCCGATTTCAAACGGGCGAGAACATCTTTTACCGGGATCTGCTCATTTTTTGCAAAATGGGCGATTTCAACCGCTGTAAACGCTTTGATGCAGGCATTGGGCTGTATATGGCCAATTTTTCGCAGCAGGCCCTCAAAGAAGCTAAGAGGCAGGTCGGGATGACAACCGCCCACTATGTGTATCTCGGTCAGCTCCTTGCCTCCCGCGCGGATTTTATCGAGGATTTGCTCTTCCGAGAGTTCGAACGAAAGGGGATCGCCTTTTTTTCTGCTAAAAGCGCAGAAGCGGCAGCCGTTTACGCAGATGTTCGAGTAGTTGATGTGGCGGTTTACTACGTAGTAGGCTGCATTTCCGTGAAGCCTCGTCCTGGCATAATGAGCAAGCGAGCCGAGAGCGTTCATGTCCGGGCAGGCGAAAAGCCTCTCACCATCGGAAATCGTGAGCCTCGCCCCTTCGGCGACCTTGTGACTGATGTCTTCCAGGCCGAGTTTTCTAAAGTATCCTTGTTCCAACATTTTCCTGTCCCTCGGAGTCAACGCCGGGCGAGGCGCCCATCCCGATTCGAAGCAGCCTTATGAATTTATCTACCTTGCGCTCCAGTTCGGCCTTCGGGGCCTGGTATATGTGCGCACCCGCATCGAGAAAGGAAACGCAGTAAGCTTGCAGGAAACGGTCGAGAAGGGCGTCCAGCATGAAAACGGCCATGTCGATATCTGTGTCCGGCCTGAGGTCCCCCCCGGCAATCCCGGCCTCTACTATAGGACGCAGGTATTCGGCCGAAAAAAGGTGTACCTGCTCCAGAAACTCGGCCCGAAGCGGGAATTCTTCCTGGAAAATCATCTTGAGGTAGATTCGATAAACCCTGGGGTGGCGCTCAATAAAGCCGATTCCCGCCAACGTGCTTTCTTTTATTCGTTCGAAAAAATCCGCACTGGAAGTATCTCTCTTTACCTGCCGCAGCGATTGCCTGACAAGCTCCACCGCATAATCGAAGATGACATGGAAAAGGCCTTCCTTGCTGCCGAAGTACTGAAAAAGAGATCCCTTCGCTATGCCGATCCGCTCCACCATGCGATTCATGCTCGCCTGCCGGAACCCGTGGCGCGAGAACTCATCTGCGGCCGCATCGAGGATTTTGCTCTTTTTGGCTTCATCAAGTTTGTTGAAAGTAGAGCGCGGCAACATGCAGACCTCGCATCCGAAAATAAATGACCGGGCGGTCATTATAGACGGCGCACATGTTTTGTCAATCCGATAAAGTGACCGGCTGGTCATCGGCGATCAAAAGCTCGAAGGGCGGGGGGATGTTTTTTCAGTTTATTTGCAGAATTTTCGGCACACTGCAGACAAAGAGCATGGGGAGCGGGTGGACGCTATTTATTGCGAAAACTCGAAGAATACATATTCGCGCTGGCATTCGGGGCATTTCATGATCACTCTGTCTTTGCTTTCGCCATGGACGCCGATCCTTGTTCCGCAGAAATCGCATCTTCTGCACAACAGCAGCCCCCTGAACCGTGGGAGAGTACTCCCATGCCTGTTGGTAAGCTGTGTGATCGAGCTTTCTTCCACTTCCGAAGGGTCTTCCTTGAGAGGGAGTGCGTCCTGTTTACTCATTTAAACTCTATTAGCCCCTTTGTATCGACAGACTCAAGCCGCTTTATGGCCCATAACCGAAAAAAAGTAAAGAAGAAGCCGACATGGACACGGCTGAACTTGAATTCCCACTAATATTCAAACCAAATCTTTGAATACAGATACAGACGCGCGAGATTCGATTTCGGTTGACTCAATTTTCCTGAAAAATAATAAATTTTGAGCGCTTGCGCAACACCCCGGTTCTCCATACCTCACGGGGCCTTCCAGGAAGCCGGGACTTGCCCTGTGGTTCGGCGAGATTCATGTTTTGAGCGCCCCTGTGGAAGGTGACAGCCAGGGAGCCAGGTATTAAATGCAAGGGAAATGAAAGCAGGAGAATTTTGAGATGAAAGCAGGAGATTTTGAGATAAGAGCAGGAGAATTTTGAGATGAAAGCAGGAGATTTTGAGATAAGAGCAGGAGATTTCGAGATAAAAGCAGGAGATTTCGAGATAAAAGCAGGAGATCCTGAAATGAGCGACTACAGCCATGAATGGCTTTGCCGGCAAATTGTGGACGGCGCCCAGGACGCGATCATATTTGCCGACCGCGAAGGAATAGTTCGTCTGTGGAACTCGGGTGCGGAGGCTATTTTCGGTTATAGCAGAATTGAGGCCATCGGGCAGGACATTGAAATTATCATCCCGGAAAAACTGATAGACCGCCACAGGCAAGGATACCGAAAAGTCATGGAGACGGGCGACTCCAAATACGGGCGCGAACTGCTGAGCGTGCCCGCGATTCGAAAAGACGGCGCCAGGATTTCCATTGAGTTCAGCATAGTTATTCTGAAGTCAAATGAGGGCCGCGTGGTAGGATCAGCGGCCGTCATCCGCGATGTTACAGCCAGGTGGGAACGGGAAAAAGCACTGAAAGAGGCGCTAAAATCACATGCCACAGCCGTTTAAGCCGACCAGGGAACAGATCCGGGAAGCAAGGGGCAAGTCAGTCCCCGACGTCATCGCGCCGGAGCTGAAGGTGCTTTTTTGCGGGATAAACCCCGGCCTGTACACGGCAGCGGTCGGGCATCATTTTGCCAGACCGGGAAACCGCTTTTGGCCTGCCCTCCACCTGGCCGGTTTTACACCCAGGCAATTTTCCCCGTTCGAAGAAGAAGAACTCCTGAACTACGGATATGGCATAATGAACATCGTGGAACACGCAACTGCCAGGGCCGACGAACTCACAGCCGAAGAACTCACCCGGGGCGGAGCCATACTAGAGGGAAAGGTCCGAACTTTTAAGCCGCTTTTTTCCGCGATTCTGGGACTGGGAGCTTACCGGATGGCTTTCAGACGTCCCAAAGCCATACCCGGACCTCAGCCGGAAAAACTTGGAGGGCTATCCGCCACCTGGGTCTTGCCTAATCCGAGCGGACTGAACGCGACCTACCAGATCAAAGACCTCGTGCGCATGATGAAAGCGCTTAAAGCCGCCGTGGACAAAGAATGCTGAAGCCGCCATCGAACACAAGGCAAACTGCTTCACCACAGAGACACAGAGATCACAGAGCAGCCTGGGGCAGCAACCAAAAACAAGGAAAAGCGATTCACCGCAGAGACGTTCGTTAATTCCAAAAACCCGGTGGCCAGCTTCGAAGGACTAGGGTCGATCTTTTGAGAACGCAAAGAAAATCGCAGAGAGACAATCTTAGATAAAAATACTTACAGAATTTCGAGAAACTGCTCGTTAGTAGTCCAAAGAGGGCGGGTTGCTTATTTCGTCTGCGGCAGAGTCGTTTTGAAACAGCTCTTGTATCTGGCTTGGAAGCGCCGGGGTTTCGACGGTTCCCGGTTCTTTTTCACCCGGCAACCGTAATGTGAGCGCCTGTGCATGCAGAGCAAGGCGGTCAAAAGCATGATTGCGTTTGAGGTAGTTTATGGCCCGTGTCGAGCCGTAGCGTGCGTCACCAACTACCGGATGGCCGGACAGTTTCGCATGGCGCCGGATCTGGTGCGTGCGGCCCGAAAGCAACTCGATTTCCACCATCGTGTAATGAGCACTGCGGTCAAGGACCCGGTACCGTGTAAGGCTCTCCTGCCGGTCTCCGGGACCTTCGGGATTGTGGCGTCCGCCGGCGGTTTTGGCAAGAGCCCAGTTCCATGTCCCCCATGGATTGCTTCCTTCCGGATTTTCCAGCATGCCATGCAAAAGAGCGACATAGCGCTTTTTTACCCGACGGGATTCAAACTGGTTTGAAAAGAATCGAAACATCTCCCGGTTTACGGCCAGTAGAATAACGCCGCTCGTCTCTTTATCGAGGCGATGAACAGGATTGACACCAAAAACCGGGTCCATGCCGGTCCGTTCACGGATGGCTGTTTCTTGTTGGATAAAGGCGGATACAAGGGAGCAAAGATCACGCCCGGGCTCGTTGTGTACACTCATGCCGGCAGGTTTATCCACCACCAGCCAACCCTTCTCAACGGTAAGAACGGGTATCTGTATGGCTTCGCGCTCAAGTGTTATCATCTGTATCCTTCAACAAGTTGCTTCAGGCCCGGTCTCGGCACCCGGGCCTTTTGCCGGGTTCATCTAAATTTATCCCATTTGATTTCCCCGGGGTTAGATAATTTATAACGCACTGGAGTTTGCCATTACCTTGCACTTGCGTGCTCGACTGTGGAATGGTATGGTTTTTTGGGGGAGAGGTATTGGTTTCTTGGGTTTTGGGTTATTCTAGAGGTTTTTTCGGGCAGAATCCTATCTGAAAATGCTGTTCGAGTGAAGAGCACACAACCTGATGCATTATTGCGGATGATGCCTGCCCGGGGCGTGTGCCCCGGTAACCTCAACGTAGATGACATGGAGGGGCGCTATGAGGAATTCTGTTTTTGCGATTGTATTGCTGGTACTGACTCTTGCCTGCGGTCCCGCATGGGCCGAAGGTCCTGCCGCCACCTATAACTGGACAGGGTTTTACGTGGGGCTGAACACAGGCCTCTCCGTAGACAACTCCGGCTATACCCTGCGTCCATCGGGTGATTTTGTGACGAATCCTTTTTTCATTCCTACTAATCCTCTGCGAACGGATTCCGGCAACTTCGACGGTGGAGGTTTCATGTTTGGCGGCCAGCTCGGCTACAATTATCAGGCGGGCTGTTTCGTCTACGGTATCGAAACGGACTTCGACGTCAACGGCATGAACGATGCGAACTCCGTAAACCGCGCGCTTGCTGCCCCGCTCGTCAAACGTATTATCCATAACGTGACCGACGATGTCGGGTACCTCGGCACCTTGCGGGGGCGCTTTGGCTACACGGCTGCAGATAGATTGCTGATATACGGCACCGGTGGTTTAGCCTATGGAAATGTCTCGTCCAACAGCGGCGTCCTATTCACCTCCGGGGGCGACACCTACGTCGGTTCTTCGTCGGCGATGCAGGCCGGATGGACGCTCGGCGCCGGCGCTGAATACGCGCTAAACAAGAATTTGAGCGTCAAGCTCGAATACCTCTATGTCGACCTCGGTTCGAAGTCCTACATTAATGCCGGTCAGCCTCTTCCCGCCTTTTCATACACTACCGACCTCGATACGTCCATGCACGTAATCCGGGTGGGGCTAAACTACAGGTGCTTCTAAGATAGGCCTGCCCCGGCGGCCTGGGCCGCCGGGGCAGGAAGAAAAGAAATTACCAGATTATTCGAATCCCCCCGGGCCGGGCCTGTAATTGCATTCGTTCCGGGGTCGCCGTCCCTAAACAGCCCCACCTCCTCGGAGCAATTCACTTGCCACCGCTGATTGCGTTCCCGAGCCGTCTTTAACCTTAAAGTAGACGGTTGTCGATCCAGTGGTCGAGGGGCTCAGGGTAAAGCTTGGGGCCTGCGAGTAGGGCTGCCAGACAGCGCCGCTAAAGCTCGAAGATTCACTGGCCATGTACTCTACCGGAGTGCTGCCCCCTACGGTGTTGTTCAAAATGACCGCGTGGCTTTTGGCCAGGGCGGAAGTGGTGCTGATTTTGAAATAACTGATGACCGGTGTAATATCCAGGATCTTCGTCTGCAGTCCTGAAGTAAGTTGACTCAGCGGTATGATAAGCTCCGCATTGTAAACACCGGTATCGGGATCCATCCCTGGTCCCTGCTGCACATTCATGACAGTTACCCCGTTGTTAACGGGCGGGAATATCTCCATGGCTCCAATCGCATACGAGCGCGATGTCAGTGAGGGAGACGACCCGCCATCGAGAGGGGCCGCAGTATCGACATCGATCACCCAGATGGAAAGATTACCGTTGGTGTTGCGCCCGATCTGGAAGCGGCGGAACTGCTGCGGGTAGTCCCTCAACGATGGGGTCTCGACTCCCCAGAAGCCGCATCCGGAAGCACCATATGGTTGTGGAGTAATGGTGTTGCGGTGCTGATGCCCCGCGATCCACATGACCATGTTTGGATAGCTCCAAACTGTTTCGAGCAAGGTGTTCAGGGAGACAGGCGAATCCGTGGACCAAAGCGGCGTATCGTACGAAGTGGATTCTTCAGTACTTTGCGGCGTGTAGGGGTTCACCGGGACATGGGAACAGATGATCATGAGTTCATCAGCGTCCTGACCTTCCTGAAGTTCATTTTGGAGCCATTGGAAACGTTCCTCGTCGAGAGCGCCACACGAACATGCATTGCCGCTCTTGTCAGTATCGTCGAGAACGATGACCTTGATCGGGACGTCAGCCCTCGGATAGAAGGTATAACACGCAGCCAATGCGGTGCCGCCTACCATTTTCCGCGTGAATCCGTGGCCAGCCGGTTGCGACGTGGTGTTGAAGAATTCGCTCATCCACTGGTTAAGCGAGAGCGAGCGGCGCTGCGGATCGGGGGCAATTTTCGGGGGTTTGGGGAAGTCCTTTGTAGGCCCTGCATCTATGATGTTCCCGTACGGTGTCGAACCGTTAACTACACCCATATAGAAGCCGCGGGTGTTCAGGATGGTTGCAAAATCAGTGCTCAGGTCGATATTGAGGACATGAGGTCCGACGAGGGTCTTTCGGACGTAATCGTCCACGAGGGCGCCGCCCATCCAGAACTGATCGTGGTTGCCGACGGCCTGATACCATGGGATCGACTTGTCGAGTCCGGTCGCCTGGAATGGTCTCTGATAATCAATATCGCGGACCCCTTTGTGAGCGCCGGAACTGGGATGGATCATTTTGCCGTCTATGACGTCAAGATACCATCTGAGTTCGTTGTACTGAGTGTTGTCGCACGCATCGCCCAGAGCGATGCCGCAATCAAACGGCGTCACCTGGTGCACTGCGTTGATTGTCTGGATAGCGGCATCGAGGACCTGGGGAGTATAGAGTATGACTCCTGAATATGCCGCACAATTACCTCCGGGTATCACAGGATAATCGCAACCGAAGAAGTTTACTCGGGCCGGGCTTTCTTTGTCGGCGACATGCGGGTCGCTTATGGTGAAGAAAGTCAAAAGCATCGCGGCCAACGAAGGATTGGTGCCCTCATCTGCGAAGCTAACTTCCGCCGCCAATTCGGGGACCTTATAATTGATGCCGGAGTCCTCGAGCTGGGTCCACACACCGTAGCCGTTTGGAGCGTATCGAGCGAGCTGACCCGGCATAACGAACTCCGGGCTCGGACACGGGGGAGGATACGGGGCATTCGGGACCTGGGGAACGACCGTCCTGTCGAGCGTCGTGTAGATAACGTCAGAGATCGGGTATGATGGCAGGCGGGGACGTTTTGCGGCGGCAAGCACCTTCTCCAGTGTCCCGAGATTCGAAAACTCCAGCCCAAGGACTGTCGCGGAACCAGCGCAATACTTCAAAAAATGTCTTCTTGAAACGCTCATGATTTCAGTTCCCTGTAAATTAGAAGATTCAACTCTTAGTGTTCGCCGTTGGATAACCAGGGACGATGCAAACAAAATCTCCAGTTTGAATCGACGCTGAGCCGGTCCCTGCCCTGCAGTCCGTTCTTCCATTTTGTGATATAGTCGGCAAAACAAGTTGGATTCTTAAAAGAGAATTGCATGCCGGCTGGACTCTAAGGACAGATCGGCGGATCACATGTGAAGGAATCACGAAGATTGCCCCGACACGCTCACTAAAGTTGATGTCTATGGCCGGCCGGGGCGGGATCGCACGTCCAGGCCCCGGCATTCCAATCATATTTAGCTGGGGGGCTTTATGGATAAGGACTAAACAGTCCCACCTCCCCGGAGAAGTTCACTTGCTACTGCCGATTGCTTTCCCAAGCCGTCTTGAACCTTGAAGTAGACGGTTGTCGATCCGGTGGTGGACGGACTCAGGGTAAAGCATGGGGCCTGCGAGTAGGGCTGCCAGACAGCGCCGCTAAAGCTCGAAGATTGACTGGCCATGTACTCGGCGGGAACGCTGCCCCCTACGGTGTTGTTTAAAATGACCGTGTGGTTTTTGGCCAGGGCGGAAGTGGTGCTGATTTTGAAAGAACTGATGACCGGTGAAATATCCAGGATCTTGTTCTGCAGTCCTGGAGTCAGTTGACTCAACTGTATGACAAGCTCCGCATTACAAACACCGGACTGTGGTTCTATACTGCCAATTACCGGATACTGTTGTATCGGACTTCCGAATATCTGCTGGGCTGCGATCGAATAAGAGCGCGATAGCAACGCGGGCGACTGCGATCCGTCCCGGAGAGGCGCCGGATTGACCGCAGGATCGACATCGATCACAAGGATTGAAATAGTTGCATTGTCACTGTTGCGGACGATCTCGAAGCGACGGAACTCCTGAGGGAAGTCCCTTAACGATGGGGTCTCGACTTCCCAGAAGCCGTATCCGGGATTACCGGCATCAGGTTGTGGAGTGACGGCGTTGCGGTGGACATGTCCCGACATCCACAAGACGACGTTTGAATAGGTGCTGCTGATAGTGGTGACCAGTTCGTGGTCGGTGACATAGGAATCAGGGTTCCAAATTGCTCCCGGAGTTTGATAATCGTAGGGCCACACCGGGATATGCGCACAGATGATCATGAGCTCATCGGCGGCCTGGCCGCTTTCGAGTTCATTTATGAGCCAATCGTAGCGGGGTTTGTCGATAGAGCCGTACGCACCGCCGTCTATCTTGTCGGTATCGTCGAGAACGATGACCTTGATCGGTATATCAGCCCTCGGACTGAAGGTATAACAGGCGGCCAATGCAGAACCGTCGATCATTTCCCGCGTGAATCCGTGACCAGCCGGGTTCGACGTCGATTTGAAGAATTCGTTCATCCATTGGCTGATCGAAAGCGCTCGGCGGTGCGGGTCGGCGGCAACCTTCGGAAGCGGCTTGCCGGGGGTGACCGGCCCTGCATGAATGATGTCGCCATACTCTGTCGAGCCATCAACGACACCCATCAAGTAACCTCTGCCATTCATGAGGTCTTGGAAATTAGTGTGCAATTCGGGCGGACCCGTGTTGAGGACGCTGGACCCGACGACGGCTTTCCGGAGGTGCTCGGTCCAAAAGGTAGATCCCTTCCAGAACTGATCGTGGTTGCCGACGGCCTGGTACCACGGGATCGACTTGTCGAGCCCGGCTGCTTTGTATGGTTTCTGATAGTCAATGTAGCCGGCTCCCTTATGAGCGCCGGAACTGGGGGTGATCGGCCCACCGTCGATGACGTCAAGATACCATCTTAGCTCGTTATACTGAGTGTTGTCGCACGCATCTCCGAGAGCGATGCCGAAATCAAACGGCGTAACCTGGTGCAAGGCGTTGATGGTCTGGACAGCGGCATCGAGAACATGGGTCGTGTAGAGTATAATCCCTGAATAACTCGAAATACCTCCGCCGGGTTTGGCTCCTAAGAGAGGGTTAGGCGGCACGACAAGAGCCCCGGATGATAGTATGCCGGGATATGGATATTGGTAAGCGTTGTAAACCGACTGAGCCGGGCTTTCCTTGTCGCAGATATGTACGTCGCTTATGGTGAAGAAAGACAAAAGCGTCGCGGATGGACCAGGCTGCGCTGTAAGAGGAACGGTACTGATGCTGCTGTTCATGTCGATCTTCTGGTAAGGAGCGCTTTGATTCTGAACCCACTCACCGTAGCTGTTTTGCGTGTATAAAGAGATCTCACAAGGATAAATCGAGGCGTAAGTTGGGGGATCTGCCAGGGGATTTGGCAGGACAGGTGAGCCCGAGGCAATGACAGTCCTGACGAGCGTCGTTTGGACATCCTGGGAGATCGGGTACGACGGCGCCGGGGGGCGTTTTCCGGCCGCAAGCACTTGTCTCCCCAAGGGTCCGAGAGACGAAAACTCCAGCCCAAGGGCTGCTGCGGAACCGGCGCAGTATTTCAAAAAATGTCTTCTTGAAACGCTCATGAATTTAGTCCCCTGTAAATAAAAAGATTCAACTTGGAGTATTCGCTTTCAGATAACCAGGCACAAGGCAGCCAGAATCTCCAGTTTGAACCGACGCCGAGCCGATCCCTGCCGTGCAGTCCGTTCTTCCATTTTTTGATATAGTCGGCAAAACGGGATTGATTCTTAAAAGGGAATTGCATGCCGGTAGAGCTTTAAGCAGAGATCGACAGGATCACCTACTGAAGGAACCACGAAGAGATTGCCCTGAACACGCCCACTAAAGTTGATGTTTATGGATGGACGGCCGTGGTAGGAGCGCACGTCCCGGCCCCGGCATTTCAATCATGCTGGGTAAAGTTCTTTATGCAAAACGGAATGTTTGTATATGTATGGCCTTCCATGACATTATCAGATATCGGATTATTAGAGTTCCCCCGGGCCGGGCAATGTAATTGCATTCGTTCCGGGAGGAACCGTCTCTAAACGGTCCCACCTCCCCGGAGAAGTTCGCTTGCTACCGCTGACTGCGTTCCCGAGCCGTCTTTAACTTTGAAGTAGACCGTTGTCGATCCGGTGGTTGACGGGTTCAGGGTAAAGTATGGGGCCTGCGAGTAGGGCTGCCATGCAGCGCCGCTAAAGCTCGAAGATTCACTGGCCATGTACTCTACCGGAGTGCTGCCCCCTACAGTGTTGTTCAAAATGACCGTGTGGCTTTTGGCCAGGGCGGAAGTGGTGCTGATTTTGAAAGAACTGATGACCGGTGAAATATTCAGGATCTTCTCCTGCAGTCCCGGACTCAGTTGACCCAATTGTATGACAAGCTCCGCATTGTAAATACCGGAATCGGGGTCCACACCAGGTCCCTGCTGCACCGGATTTTGGAATATCTGATTGGCTCCGATCGAATACGAGCGCGATATCAACGAGGGCGACGATCCGCCCCCGAGAGGGTTGGCAGTATCGACACTGATCACGAAGATCGAAACATTATTGTCGCTGTTGCGCCCGATCTCGAAACGGCGGAACCCCCGAGGGAAGTCCCTTAACGATGGGGTCTCGACTTCCCAGAATCCGTATTCACCATTATCGCCGCCTGAGGATTGTGGAGTAATGGCGTTGCGGTGAACATGTCCCGCGATCCACATGACGAAGTTTGGATAGCTCTGGAGTGTTTCGAGCACGGTGGATTGGAGGATAGGCGAAGGCGCCCAAAGTGACGGCCATCTTGGCCACAGCGCAGGCGGCGGCTGCGGCTCCGTCTGCTTGTAGGGGTTCAACGGGATATGGGCACAGACGATCATGAGCTCATCCGCGGCCTGACCTTCCTCGAGTTCATTTACGAGCCAATTGTAACGTTGAGAGTCGAGAGCGCCTGCTGCACCGCCGGCCTTATTGGTATCGTCTAGAACGATGACCTTGATCGGGACATCAGCCCTCGGATAGAAGTGATAGCAGGCAAATCCTTCTTTGATCATTTGGGGCGTGAATCCATGACCAACCGGTTGCGATGTGGTGTTTTCGAATTCACGCATCCACTGGTTAATCGAGAGCGAGCGGCGCTGCGGGTCAGCGGCAACTTTCGGTGGTTTGGGGTAGTTCCCTTCAGGCCCTGCATTTATGATGTCCCCGTACGGTGTCGAACCGTCAACCACACCCATATAGTAACCGCGCTGGCTGAAGATGAGAGGCCAATTCTGAACGACTCCCGGGATACCTATGTTGAGGACGTTGGGTCCGACGAGGGTCTTGCGGGTGTAATCGGTCATGAGGGCAGTGCCCATCCAGGACTGATCGTGGTTGCCGATGCACTGATACCACTTGATCGACTTGTCGAGCCCGGCCGCCTGGAATGGTTTCTGATAATCGATGTTGTGGGCCCCCCTGTGAGCGCCGGAGCTGGGGTGGATCATCTTGCCGTCCAGGACATCCAAATACCATCTGAGCTCGTTGTACTGAGTATTGTCGGCCGCATCGCCCAGAGAGATGCCGAAATCAAAAGGCGTAACCTGGTGCACGGCGTTTATTGTCTGTACAGCGGCATCGAGGACCTGGGTAGTGTAAAGTATGATTCCTGAATACGCCGAAGAATTACCTGCAGGCTGCGTGTCTGCCGGGGGGTCTTCGTAAGGCTCCGGATATTGGTAACCATAGTAGATACACCGGGCAGGACTTTCTTTGTCGCAGATATGTATGTCGCTTATTGTGAAGAAAGTCAAAAGCATCGCGGCCACCGACGGATCGGTGACCGATGGTCCGACGGCTTCGGTCGCCATGTCGGGGCTCTTATAAGGGAAACCGGACCCCTCATTCTGAGTCCACCCACCGTAATTATATGTCGCGTATTCAGAGAGCTGACACGGCTGAAGGATAATAGTGCCCGGATACGGGGCATTCGGGGTAGTGGGAACGACCGTCCTGTCGAGCGTCGTGTAGATGATATCGGAGATCGGGTACGACGGCTGGCGCGGGCGTTTTGCGGCTGCAAGCACCTTCTCAAGTGTCCCGAGATTCGAAAACTCCAACCCAAGGACTGTTGCGGAACCAGCGCAGTACTTCAAAAAATGTCTTCTTGAAACGCTCATGATTGAGTTCCCTGTAAATTAAAAGATTCAACTCGTAGTCTTCGCCCTTGGGCAACCGGGCACAATACAAACAAAATCTCCAGTTTGAATCGACGCTGAGCCGATCCCCGCCCTGCAGTTCCGTTTTTCCATTTTGTGGTATATTCGACATAACACTATGGATTCTTAAAAGAGAATTACATGCAGGCCGAACTCTAAGGACTGATCGACACGATCACATGCGCCAAAGAAGAAAATGGCTTCACCATTGGAAAGGTTTGAGGCCCGCAGGACCTTTATCTTCCTGGTGCTGTGGCTATCTTTGTGAAATGGAAGTTCCATTGAACAGAGCGAGGCGTGAATGGGCAAGGGCAGGTTCGAAGCTTTCAGCGACGGCGTGATCGCCATCATCATCACCATCATGGTCTTGGAGCTAAAGGTGCCTCATGGCGAGAGCATCGACGCTCTTGAGCCACTTATCCCGGTATTCTTGAGCTATGTGTTGAGCTTCGTCTACGTAGGCATCTACTGGAACAACCACCACCATATGCTGCATACATCCCACAAGGTGACGGGGCCGATGCTTTGGGCCAACCTGCATCTGTTGTTCTGGCTGTCGCTGTTTCCGTTCGTCACGGGTTGGATGGGAGAGAATCACTTTGCCGCCGCCCCATCGGCCATCTATGGTGCGGTTCTGCTGATGGCCGCTGTAGCGTATTGGATACTGCAGCAAATCATAATCGCGTCACAAGGCAGCGAATCCCTCTTAAAGAAAGCTATCGGCAGCGACTGGAAGGGAAAGTTGTCGCCTGTAATCTACGCCATTGCAATTCCGACTGCGTTTTGGTCGCACTGGATCTCCCAAGGTCTATACGTACTGGTTGCACTTGTCTGGCTCGTGCCGGATCGACGAATTGAAAACGCTCTTGCCGGCAAAGAAACATGACATGCGCCGCTCAAAAAGGCCTGTTCGGAGAGCGCCTTGCCTGCGGGCGTCCGGTTGACGGGAATGTCAGGCGGGCATACTGCCGGTGGCCTCAATCAAGTTCTCTGTGAACCTCCCGGGGCGGGCCTCGCGCCTGGCATGTACCTCCGGAACCCACCCCGCCGGCTAAATTGATTGCATCGAAACAGGCTGTTCCATATTGACGCCGTTGCGTGCCAATCATATCGTGCATGTATTAGATCGCGGCCTGGGGGCAAGACACGGATAATTGGTCCGTGATGAACCTGTAGGAGGGGTACATTTCTTGTGGCCGCCACTGAGCGAACATTCCACCTGTCAACCGGCATTAGCCGCCCATTGATGGACTGCGAGGCCGTCACAGAGATTCAAATGTTGCTCCATGCCCCGCTGGCTATCACGAACGTCATACCTTACAACCACACAGAAAGAGGAGCTGGGAGATGGCAAAAATTCTAGTCTGTTACTACAGCATGTACGGCCACATAGAAACTATGGCCAAAGCGGTCGCCGAAGGCGCCAAAAGTGTTGCGGGCACTGAGGTTACGATCAAGCGCGTGCCGGAGCTAATGACGGAAGAGGTGGCGCGCAAAGCCGGAGCCAAACTCGATCAAGTGGCGCCGATCGCCAGCACCGATGAATTGCCGAGCTATGACGCCATCATCTTTGGCTCGCCAACCCGCTTCGGCAATATGTGCGCGCAGATGCGCAATTTTCTGGACCAGACCGGCGGCCTGTGGTTCAATGGCAGCCTGGTTGGAAAGGTGGGCAGTGTTTTCACGTCGACCGCCACTCAGCACGGCGGACAGGAAACGACGATTACTTCATTTCATTCGACACTTCTGCATCATGGTATGGTCATTGTGGGCGTTCCTTATTCCTGTGCGGGACTCATGAACATGAGCGAAATTACAGGAGGGTCGCCTTATGGTGCAGGGACGTTTGCAGGTACGGACGGCAGCCGGCAACCTACGGAAAATGAGCTGACCATCGCCCGCTTTCAGGGGGCACACGTGGCCAAAATTGCCAAGAAGCTGTCGGCATGAGCCTGAGCGGAAATCCTTATTGACCCTTTTGGAGAATCAGGTTCGGCTATGCTCCCGGTAAGATATGGAAGTCTGTACCTGGGGCGGCCGAAAAACAGTTCTGTCCACATTATTGGAATCAGGTTTATTTTTCCGGCAAGTGGAAACTGTAGTTAAAAGCATAACAGGCGGATGCAGCGGATTGATGGAGAATCCGGCATCCGCTGGTGCATGCTTTAGGGAGTAAAGGTCTGAGACAGGAGGCAGCAAACCATGCGTATTCGCAAACTGAGGTGTTCTTTCTGCCGCAAGACAGAAGACCAGGTTTCAAAGCTGGTTGGAGGGCCGAGATCGATTGTTGGTCCTAGAGTTTACATCTGCGATGAATGCGTTGCGATCGCAAACTCAATCATGCAAGGGAATACGTTCCCAGCTCCGGTAGTCTCGCGTTCACTACTTCAGAAAGTGAAAGAGCGTTGGTTTCGCCTCCTGCAATGCTGTTGACTCTGGCCCAATTTTTCTCACGCGAAGCCGCTTCAATGCTCACTGACGGGCAACCCCGCCATACTCATAATCTTTAAGGCGTTAGTTGTTGGGCACGGGCCTGGGCGCAACGTGTAGTCGAATATCATTCGGCCGTTTTGGACATCTTCCCTGAAATGGTAGTTAGAGATCGCTTCATTTTCCCCAGCAAGTTTGGCCAACTCAAGATCATGAGTCGCAACGGCACCCATGGTTGGAAGCTTCGCCAAAGCTCGAACGAACTCACGGCTCCCGATAAATCTCTCGATATTGTTAGTTCCTCTGAATATCTCATCGATAAGAAAGAACACCGGAAAGCTGGAATCACTCTCCACAGCCGACAGCAACATCTTTAGACGTTTGACCTCGGCGTAGAAAAGGGAAAAACCATCTGTCAGAGAATCATTTATCCGGATGCAAGCAAAAACCCTAAAAAGACCAATTCGCAGATCAGCCGCACACACGGGAGCGCCGGCATATGCCAGGCATATATTGATGCCAAGTGTCCGCAGGAAACTACTCTTGCCCGCCATATTGGAACCGGTGATCAAAGCAATCCGGCAATATTCATCAAAAGAAAAGTTGTTGTGAATCCTCTTGCCGGCAGGAATGAGCGGGTGCCCAAGACCTTCAGCTTTGAAACACATTTGAGCGATACTTTTAATTCCTGGGTCTGATGATCCATCGATTGTATCTGTCACTTCAGGATAGGAATAATCCGGATTGAGGTACGCGAAATTGGCCAACGAACTCAAAGCTTCGATCTCGTGGAGTGTGTCCAGCCAGGTGGGCAGAAGGGTAACCATATCATTTCTGCATCGCTCCAGGAGGCGGACGAAGTAAATGTCCCAGGGAAGGATGCCATTTAGTAAAAACCAGATAATGGGATTACCCCTTACGCTTATTCCCGATATCACCCGCGAGATACGCCTGAGCTGGGTTGAAGGCCGGTTCCGCAGGTCCGCGAAAGGTGCACACAGTCCAGCCATACCTGGCATCCCGGACGAATACCGGAATTTCTCCAAGTGGCGGAAGACCGGATGCAGCTCGTTGAGCGTATCTTCTATCTCTATTGCGTTTCCGAAAGCCTTTTTGACGTCACCCTGGAGGAAAAGAAGGGCGCCAATATATAAAAAAAACAGGACATAAAAGTATTCGGGTCTGATAATCCGCATGGCAGACAAACCAAATATAAGCATGTCAATAAGCGCCAGGGCGGTGAGGGGATAGACGGCCTTTGCCATGGATACGGCAGACCCGCGCTTTAGAAACCATTCCAGGAGGCTTTTGGCGTCGAATCTTTTCCAGAGGACTTTGGATATCTTTGATTCCTTCCGCGCATTCATAATAAGCTTGTCTCGAAAGAGAGTCAGGGGAGTCAATTCCCTAACCAGCGCCTGTCTTTTGAGAATGCCGTCCGCTTCGGGTTCGGTTTCCATCAGCCAGCTCAAGAACCTTCTGCTGCCGTCCATGGAAATGGTCGTGTCCATAAGACGATGCAGGGAGCGTTCTCCCATTATGTCCAGGTCGATTCCGAAAGGGTGATCGGCCTGCGCCGGCATGGCTGGTATTGTCGGCAGGCGATCCCAATCCAGTCTTATGCGTGCAACCTGATCAGACTTCAATTCGAGCCAGATCTCGTGCCGGGCGATACTGTCATTAACAAGTCCGTGGCAGCGAAGCACCATGCAGAATGCGGTAATCGTCATCATCGAGACAGTCCAGCCCGGCCAAAGGCCGATATATTGAAAACACGCCAGGATCGATGGTATCCCAATCAGGACAATGGCCAACCGGATATTAGAGTATCGTTCACTGATTCTCCGCAATTTGTCCAGTCGGAGCGAGAGCCTTTGGATTTGCTTCGTCAAGGCATACTCGAGCTGAGGCATGTCGAGCTATTTCCTTTACAGGTTGTTTGCCAGGTGATGTGGAAAACGGGTCCCGGCTAAAAAGATTCCGGAATGATGAAAATAACACGCACTCACCCGATTTGCTTACAAAGAAGGAGATGGAGGTTAAGAATATGCCCCCTTCGTGACTATGCTGTGTGGAGATGCAGCATTTCGTAATATGGTCCCAAAAATGAAGGAATAGTTGTCGTACGTCTGGCAGGGGTAATGAGTTTTGCTTTGCCGGCGCCAATCACGCGCGCTTTCCACAAAGCCCGCGAAAGATTTCTCGGAGATCTCTGTCGGTCAGGCCGCGTAAAATCAGGTTGTCATACTCATCGGCTTCCATCTCGTCTTCGTCTTCCTGCATCGGGCAAGGGGGTTTCTCCTCATCCGTCTTGCTGCTCACCTGCAACACCCTGGTTGTTTGCTTGTCCGCCAGGGCTTCGAATCCAGCGTTATTTTTGACCCAGTGGTCGCATTCGTCGTGGCTTCCGACGAACAGGAAACTAATCTCCTGTCTCCCAACGACTGCTATCAACCGGTATCCCCTGATGAGGTCGAACTTGACGCAATTGGGTATGCGCGCTTCACCATACCTGGTGAGTCTTCCTATCTGCTTCGGACTGCAAATACCTTCAAGGGCCCGATCAACTATCTTCCGAGCATGTTCGGCGGCCTGTGAAGCATTTCCCCCTCCCCGCTGCAGGGCCTTTAGTTGCTTGATTACATTTGGGCTGATATGGATACTTAATTCCATCGGCATAAGTTTCTCCTTAAAAACAACACATGAAAAACAACTCTCTATTAGAGAACGGTTCCCCTCTGCGTGGAATTCTCTTTGGTTTTCATTCAGTATCCCGGCGTCCGGGGTTGAGTATGGCTGCCGAGCTGGCCGCCTATGAACAGGCCCTTTACACTGATATTTTAACTTTATACCAGCTCCGCTTGCTTCCGTCTATTCGATTTTATTGGAAAAGTCAATGTAAGCAATAGAAATTTACTATCCAACCCGAATGTCAGATCCCAATGCGCGGTTGGGCAGGATTGGATGCCTCATTTCGAGATCACCGGCAGCCTTCGCATCCCATAATCCGCTGAAATGGCGCGGACCGTGCGCAATAGGCAGGGCGGCAAGTATTCGGAAGCTCAGTTTGAACACCTTTTCGGCCATGGTGGAATCCATCCTGGCCGATGACATCGGAATATCCTATTTGACAAATAGATGCCATGCTGATTATTAGGTAGCGAAAGAAGCCTTGGACTTGCAAGTATTGATTCCTTTAGAGGAGGTAAAGATGCTACAGGTAAAAGAGGTGGAGAAAAGATCAGCCGGTACCGTTTGTGACGCGAACACAAGTTGTCATGCTCCTTCATGCCATGCTCCCGCTTGCCATGCCCCTTCATGCCATGCGCCCTCATGCCATGCGCCCGGTGGAGGCAAGTAACTCTGCGTGCTGAGGGATGCACATATTCACGGCTGAGAAGAACGGCAGGCAAGTATGCTTGGAATTGAAATTCCAGGATTTAAACGCCTGCTTCTGGCCAACCTGGTGCTAGACTACAACGGGACTCTGGCCTGCGACGGCAAATTGATAACCGGTGTCGGGGAGAGGCTCGAGTTGCTCTCTGATCGTCTTCAGGTGCATGTCCTGACTGCGGATACTTTCGGCAGCGCAAGAGAAGAACTCGCGAAACTGCCTTGCCGGGTGTCGGTCATTTCCCAGGAAAACCAGGCCGAAGCCAAAGGGAACTACATAGGGGATCTCGGCCCCGAAGAGTGCGTGGCAATTGGAAACGGAAGAAATGACCGTTTCATGCTCGAGAGAGCCGCATTGGGTATCGCGGTGCTTCAAGCCGAAGCCGCATCCACTGAAGCGGTCCTCGCCGCGGATATTCTGAGCCGGAGTATACTGGATGCCCTGGACCTCCTGCTCCACCCGTTGCGCCTCACTGCTACCCTGCGGGCTTGATCGGCCTGTACGTGCGCTGTCTTATGCCCCGGCGCCGAGTATTCCCGGGTGTCCACACCCGGTGGCGATGGGGACGGAGACTGCCCAATCCGTCTCTTTAACCATGTAACCAAAACCGTTTTGCCATGGGGATTGCCCAAGAGCGTTTGACTGGGCTCCTGTCATTTTGGGTACTGTCTACTTGAATGCTTAGCTTGAGGTCGCAACCTTCCATAGCCCTGCATGGAGCAATGAGGAGCATATGAGCGAGGAAAACCTTGATTGTCGCGGACTGGCTTGTCCCAACCCGGTCTTGAGAACGAAAGAGATCATCGACCGCGGCAATATCGCCAGGCTTAGTATCCTGGTGGATAATGCTGCAGCTAAGGAAAACGTGAGTAGGTTTCTGTCCCGAATGGGATACGAGGTGAGCATTTCCGGGGAGGATGGTAATTATAGAGTAACAGGAACGAGAGAGGCAGCGGCCGCCCGCGAGGCGATGGAAGAACCTGGAACTCTGAATCAGGAAAGCAAGGTCGCTGTGCTCGTCGGGACGGATACCATGGGCAAGGGTGATGAGACGCTTGGCCGGAAGCTCATAGTCAATTTCATTGCCACTCTGAAGGAGATGGGGCCGGAGCTTTGGCGCTTGATCCTGCTAAACGGCGGAGTAAAGCTTACGGTGGAAGGCTCAGAGTGTCTCGCAGCGCTCAAGGCTCTTGAGAAGGACGGCGTTCACGTCATGGTTTGCGGAACCTGCCTCAACTACTTTGAGCTTTTAGAAAAGAAGCTGGTCGGGGAAACGACGAACATGCTGGACATCGTCACGTCGATGCAATCGGCGGACAAGGTTATAAGCGTCATGTAGCCCTTCTTGCTTCACCTCTCGTTCGAATACTGGAAGCGAAGATGACCCGTCATCGTGTGGAATTGGCGAAAACGGTTCGTGCGGCAGGCTGAGCAGCGAAAATCGGTCTGGGGGACCTGGCTGAGATTTTGGAGGCTTTGCCTCTCGAAGAAGACCCTAATCTTCTTGTGGGAAGAGAAACATCCGATGACGCAGGTGTTTATCGTCTCTCCGATGAAGTCGCACTCGTTCAAACGGTAGATTTTATTACTCCCGTCGTAAACGACCCATACGATTTCGGGCGCATTGCAGCGGCAAATGCCCTGAGTGACGTTTACGCTATGGGTGGCCGGCCCCTCACGGCCATGAATATCGTATGCTTTCCAGTGAAAGAGATGGATAAGGAGGTCTTGAGGGAGATACTTCGTGGCGGTTTGGAAAAAGTTCATGAGGCGGGGGCTGCGCTTGTCGGGGGACACAGCGTTGAAGACCCCGAGATCAAGTATGGGCTTTCAGTAACGGGGGTGGTGCATCCCGACAGGGTGCTCACCAACGCAGGCGCCAGGCCGGGCGACGCATTCATACTCACAAAGCCCCTCGGTACCGGCATCCTGGCTACGGCCATAAAGGCTGGGCTGGTTTCGGATGAGGTCCAACGGCGAGCGGTAGAGGTCATGGCGATGCTCAACAAGAAGGCGGCCGAAGTCATGGGCTCTTATCCGGTGAGCTGCTGTACCGATATTACGGGATTCGGGCTCCTGGGCCATGCACTGGAGATTGCAACGGCCAGCAAAGTGGTGATTACCCTCTATGCGGAGAGAGTCCCGCTGTTGCCCGAGGTCTTGGATTCCGTCCGGATGGGCCTCTTGCCCGCCGGCAGCTTTGCCAACCGGAACTTCTGTACCGGCCGGGTCCGTCAGGTAAGGAGCATCGACCCAATGCTTCTCGATATCCTTGCAGACGCGCAAACATCCGGCGGGCTCCTCATCTCTCTTCCCGAAACACGTTCCCGGGACCTGACCGACGACCTGAGAGCCCACGGCGTTCCCTATGCAGCCATCATCGGCCGTGCCGGGGCCGCCAGCGATACGGGCATGATTGAAATTGCGTAATACGTAAGCCGCTATAAATGCCGCAAGGAAAAAGACACGGAGCATAAAATGCCAAGCAAGATCATCCAAGACCGCGCCTCCGGCGCCATCATGGGGGCCTTCATAGGCGATGCACTGGCCCTCGGTCCTCACTGGTATTACGATCTCGCTGAACTACGCCGCGACTACGGCGATTGGATCGACGACTATACCGATCCCAAAGAGGGCCGATACCACGCCGGACTCAAGGCAGGTCAACTTTCCCAGGCAGGGTTTATTCTCAAGCTCATGCTTCGCTCGCTCGTTGATTGCGGGGGTTACGATGCAGCGGATTTTTGCCGCCGGATGGATGAAGACCTCTTCGTGCTTCTCGACGGAACACCGGTGAGCGGACCGGGGGGATACACAAGCCAGTCAATCCGTGAGGCATGGAGGCGACGCGTGCAGCAGAACCTGCCCTGGGGGCAAACCGGAGGCCACGCGGATACCACCGAGGCAATCGAACGCACCCTTGCCATAGCCGTTCGCTATGCGCTGCAACCGGCTCAGCTCGCATCTGCCGTAGCCGGCAATACTATCCTCACCCAGGCAGATGATACAGTGGTGTCGATGACCGTCGCCTTCTGCGCGGTATTGGGTCTTCTTGTTCAGGGGCACACACTCGACGCGGAACTGTCGGCTAAGCTCATGGAATCGGTAAAAAACGGGGAATTGCCTTTTCACGCGGTGACCCGCGAAAATCTCCAGCCACCTCGTCCCGGTGATCCCGATCCACCCCGCGCAGGCCGGTTCGCCTCACCGGACGCCTTGCTTTCGCCCTCCTATATGGCCAAAGCTGCAGAAGATCGGGAAATCCACATAGAGCCTGCGTGGAAAGTGTCCATCGTTTACGGCATGCCCTGCGCCATTTACCACCAGCTTCCTGCCGCCTACTACCTCGCTGCCCGGTTCCACAACGATTTCGAATCGGCCGTGCTCCATGCTGTTAATGGAGGCGGGCAAAATCAGGCGCGCGCCATCCTCACCGGGGCCCTTGCAGGCGCCCAAACCGGCTTATCGGGCATCCCTCAACGCTTCCTCGATGGGCTCGAAGAAGCGGCTGCACTCCGCAAACTGGCCGTAGACCTGGCTTCGAAGGTGGGAATCCCCTGACACCGCCGGCTTTCTTAAATAACAAATGCGGTTCAATCTTCATAAATTGCCAGCCATGTCTTATACGGTCAGATTGAGCAGCGTGATCTCCGGCGGTACGTTCAGCCGTACCGGGGTGAAGGTAGTCCCGATCCCACGGCTTACATACAGATTGGAAGCTGCGATTCGATACGGCCCTTCAGGATACGGTGTCAAGAGGTCGGCCAGGCTGATACCTGCTCCCGGAAGGCCCAGCTTGATCTGCCCTCCATGATAATGCCCGGCCAGGGTCAACCGAACGTTATGCTCGGCAGCCAGAGGAAAGATCTCAGGTCTATGCGATAGGAGGATCGCCGGTGTGTCGGAATCCAGCCCGCTCAAAGCTGCGTCGAGGTCGGGCTGTCCGGAGCGCAGGTCATCGATTCCGGCAACAGCGAAGGGGCCATGCTCCGAACGGATCAACCTGTGAGTGTTAATCAAGAGCGGGATATGGTACTGCGAGAAAACCTCCTTGATCTCTCCGATCTTCCCATACCAATGCTCATGGTTACCCAGCGTTGCAAACGTGCCGTATCGAGCGCGGACCCGGGACATTTCCTCTACGCACCCTGGAAGAAACACCATCGAGTTCGAAATGTAATCCCCGGTCAGGACAAACAAATCAGGTTTCAGTGCGATGACCTGGTCGGCCAGGCGCCGCAGTTCTTTCGTTGTCATGTAAATACCGCAATGGATATCTGTGATCTGGACAACTTGGAGAGACCGGCCGAAAGGAAAAGTGAGTTCCCTGACCACGAAGTTTTTACCAGCGTAAGCCGCGCCGTATCCGGAAAGCATGAAAGGTGCTGCGGCGAGTACACCGACACCGGCCTGGAGGAAATGACGGCGTCCCGGGTTCATGGGAGGGGAAGCAGACTGTCCGGCGGGGCCGCGAAAGATTCGAATAGCCTTCCGGCCCAGCCCTGCAAGGCACTGAGTAAGACAGAGTATAAGCGCGGAGAGAATTGAGCCGACCCCCCAAACTGCAGGAAGATAAAAGAGGACTATTCGTTCAGTTAAGGGCGAGTCTACCCGCGAGATCGGATTGAGCATGACGTATCTGTTTGCTGCAAAGAGCAGGGCAATCGCCACGGCCACCAAAACGGTTGTAAAGGACTTGAACCGGCGAGATCGTTGCGAGGACTTTATGGCCTGCCGGATGCGGACGAAAAGGTACACCTGAGCGAGAACCGCAACGCTGATGACGATGAGGCGGATAGCTGCGAAATGCATTCCGGGCATAGAGCGACTCCGGTCCCTGCAAGATATGAAGACCAACTCATGCGAAGAATACCATGGGTCCCCCGATCAATGGAATACTTCCGTATCACAGCGCCATGGTTATTGCCCTCGACCATCGCGGGATGCTTTCCTGCTCCGATCGTGAGGCAGTATTCAGGGTCTTTGCAGCCTCTCTCACGTCTTTAGCTTCAAATTTTTGGCCCGGATTCGTCGTGACGGCCTCCACCGGCAGTCCGGCGATTTCACCGAACTCTCATGTCTCACTGATCATTTTAAACAGGGTGACTTCTATCGGTTTTGCCAGAAGACCGGCGGCTTTTTGTTTGTACGCCTTCATGTGCGGCCTTACACGGTGTTGCTCCAGATCGTCCATGCTCTTCCAGTTCTCGTAAAACATGAACAGTGACTTCTCGTCGGTCGCCTGGTGGACGTCGTAGTTTATACAACCAGGTTCCGACCGTGTAGGGTTGACCAGGGCCAGGAGTTCTTCTCTGACGGTTTCCTCCATCCCTTCCTTTGCCTTTACCAGCGCCAGTACCGTGATCTGTTGATTCTCCATTGATTCCTCCTTATCGTGGAAATGTAAGAACACCGCAATATCGATCAAATCATCCCGCGAACCCGCAAATCTGCTTCGCTCGCTTGATGCCGGGCGATTTCCAGGTACAAAACCATTGTATTCTACACCTTAACTCGTAGTTACAGGTTCTAAAATTAAGAAGCGTTTGCAGGATTAAAGTGGAAAACCCCGGAAAAATTAAAATGCCGAGGTTTGTTTAAAGGCTATCACCCTGGCTGAATCAGGCTGCCCTCCAGGGTGACTGATTACTTCGTGTCAGTATCGGGCCTGAGCGGCTCTTTACTTGTCGCCGGCTTTTCCTCCTTGGTCATCTTATCCTTGTCAACATCGCTTGAGGCGCCGTGGGGGCTGAAAAGGGAACATTGCGAAGACGAACAGCGATTGGAGCCAAGGTCGCACGCTGCTCGTGTGGCGAAAAATGAGTTGCTGACCAACAGCAGCGAAAGCGTTAATCCAAGAATCAGTTTTTTGCTCATTTTATCTCCGGAAAATCACAATAGCCATTAACAGAAATGACACCAGCGCCTGAAAATGAAGCAGAATAACTTGTTAGGAAAAACGTAAAGGCAATTTTGGCTCTTGTCAACAGCCATAACATTCCCGCGGGTACGATGCATGCGAATTTGACTGCCTCGACCTGAATTTGTCTTCACACAAGGGTCCATTTTGAGGATAGAATGATCGCGTCAGGAGAGGATTATGCTTGAAAATGCCAGTCATCAACATAGAATGAAAACTGTCTCACCTATTTCTCACGCGTAGAGGGTAGAATGGAGCCAAGAAGGTACGAACGATACACTCCTAAGGAAGAGATTATGGTTTCCCTCCGACTGCCGCCAGAGCGGCAAAACTGGACGTTCATGGGACATATGGTTGATCTCGGCCAGTCGGGTCTGTCTTTATTCAACTTCCTGCTTTTTGTGGCCGTACTGGTCGGATTCGCTGCCCTTGCTTATGCCGGTCTGGATGATGCTGTATCGGCTTATGAAAAAGGCGACTATGCCAGAGCCTACGGAGAGTTCAAGGCTTTGGCGGAGCAGGGGAATACTGATGCACAATGCCGTTTGGGAACACAGTACGCTAAAGGCCAATGGGTGCCGAAGGACTATGTGCAGGCGCTAAAGTGGTATCGCAGGGCGGCGGAGCAGGGACACGCCGAGGCACAGTATTATCTGGGAGTGATGTTCGATACGGGCGAAGGCGTGCCGCAGGATTATGGCGAAGCCGTAAAGTGGTACCGCAAAGCAGCCGAACAGGGACTTGCAGTGGCGCAGTCAAATCTGGGCGCGATGTATGGTCTGGGCCAAGGCGTGCCGCAGGACTACGTGCAGGCGCTTATGTGGTTTAATTTGGCTGCATCACAGGGCTATTCCGAGGCCCAGACGGGCATGGATTTGATCGCCAATGGAATGAACCCTGCCCAGATCGCCGAGGCGCGGCGCTTAGCGAAGGAGTGGAAGCCGAAAAGCCGGGACTAGGGTTTGCCAGGCAAATAAACTGATATCCTCACGAAGATTTCGTCTATCCCATCCTCAGAATGATTCCCCTATCCTGGAAAGATGATGTTCTGAAGTGCGCAAGTCCTTTAAATCATACCCGGACCTGGATGTTTCTTACCTCATGCGAAGGGCCGGCTGGTTTTGACGATGCTGTCCGGATTTAACTGGAAATCTCGAACGACCTGGATTAGTTACTGTAATAATTTGAACAACCGCTCGATCCGCTGCTTTCAGCCGCACAGGCCAAAATGCGGCCGTCGTGATCCAGCGGGGAGCGCGATTTCAGCGCTTTGGACATCCGTGAAAAGCAGGGCAACAAGAATGCCGATAATTGAGAGAACGTGTATCATTATCATCTTCTTCTTCATTGCACTGGTTTCCAGCGAAGCAAGGGCCGAAATGCGAATCGGCGTTCTTATGTTCAGCAACCAGGCTCGCTACCTGGAGGCCACCAGAGGTTTTGTGGATGCGCTGAAAGAAGCCGGTTTCGGAGAGGCTCAGACAAAAATCACCATAGAGCAGGCAGGAGCCAACAAGGCGAAGGCTGAGGAACTGGTTCAGCAATTTAGTGCAGAAAATATGGATTTGATTTTCACCGTAGGTACCCATGCGACCATAGCGGTAAGTCAAAAAATCAAGGATGTACCGGTAGTTTTCGCTCAGGTATATGACCCCGTCGAGACAGGAATCGCCAGGAATTGGGAAAGCTCAGGAAACAACACCACGGGCAGCACTACCAAAGTGCCTATGTCAAAGCTTATGGATAGTTTGGAGCAGTTTGCGCCGGTAAAAAGGTTGGGGGTGCTTTATACGCCCGGTGAAAAAAATTCGGAGGCGCAACTTAGAGATCTCCAGAGCATCCAAGCAAGCTACGGGATCAAAGTTATCCCGGTTCCGTTGACCAAAACGGAAGAAGTTACGCGGCTTCTTCCATTGGTCATAAGGGCGACAGACGCCCTTTACGTGACCGGCAGCAATCTGGTCAACAGCCAGCTTCCGCGCATCGTGGCCCTGGCCGTCGAGGCAAAATTGCCTACTATAACGCACCTTGAGGACCTGGTAGAAGAAGGGGTACTTCTAGGTGTGGTCCCAAGTTCCTACCGAAGCGGCCGCATGGCAGGTGACAAGGCGGTAAAGGTTTTTATGGGCGCACAGCCGTCATCTATTCCCATAGAAGCTGATAAAGAGTTCGATGTGATCATTAATCAGAAGACAGCAAAAACGGGAGGATTTCGGGTTCCGGCGGATTTCATGAAAACGGTCGAAAGAACCATTGAATAACCCACGCCAAATTGTGACCAAGCCGGAGGCGAACATCGACATGTTGACAAAAAAGCTTAATGAAAGCATCCGGTTCAAGTTCCTGATTGTAATGTCCTGTATTCTCGTTGCCGGCACTGTGCTGATAAGTTTTATCATAGCAACAAACGAAGGACGGGTGCTTATGGATTCCTTGATGAGCACAGGCCAAAGTCTTGCGTCCTACATAGCGACAATAAGCAGTAACCCTTTGATAATGAAGGATACCATCCAATTAGATGAAATTGTAATGGGCGCCGCTCGTGACGATAACATTGCCTATGTTGTTATATGTGACGCTAAAGGTGTTCCAATCACATCTCAATATGCCAGCATAAATTATAATATTCCAATAATTAAATCCATATTGTTATCGTTACCACGAGATAATGACTTATCAGAAATTATCGAAAATATAAAGAAACAAGAACCAATTATAGAAATTTTTAGTCCTATTTTAATGGGTCCTGTAATGGTAAGTACTAAGACTATCGGTAAAGTTATTGTAGGTATATCTAGACATAATATATATCATGAATTCGTTAAAACAATAGTATTTATAGTTATATTAAACATATTATTGGCTATTATAATAATAATAGTGCTATCTGTTATATCAAATAGGATGATATTTGATCCGCTCTATGATATAGCCGATGCTTCATATCGCATCGCAAAGGGAGATCTATCTACAGAGATAAAAATAAACACAACTGGTGAAATCAAAATGCTTGTAGACAGCTTTAATAGCATGGTAAGAGATTTGGAGAAAATTACGGTTTCGAAAGATTATGTCGATAATATTATAAATAGCATGATTAATGCCCTGGTGGTTGCTTCGGCAGATGATGTGATCATAAAAGCGAATGCAGCTACTTGTAAACTTTTAGGATATGAAGAAGAAGAACTTATCGGGCGATCAGCTTCAACGGTGTTCAGTAAAGCAAGATCGAACAGAGATTCATGGAAGAATGTCATGCTTGCCGCCGGCCGCATCGGCAACATTGAAGAATGGTATTGTCAAAAAGATGGCCGCGAGGTTCCGGTTTTGCTTTCAGCTTCTGTCATGCATGACCATAATAATCTAATTCAAGGAATAGTTTACGTAGCCCAGGACATCAGTGACCGTAAGCGTGCTGAGGAAGAAAAGGCGATGCTGGAAGCCCAGCTTCTCCAAGCTCAGAAACTGGAAGCCATCGGGACTCTTGCAGGGGGGATAGCCCATGATTTCAACAACATTCTGGTCCCTATCATCGGCTATGCGGAGTTAGGTCTCAATGACATGCCCCAGCCCAATCCAATGAGGCATGGACTGGAACGAATACTGAGTGCAGCAACCAGAGCAAGAGATCTCGTCAAACAGATTCTGGCATTCGGCCGAGCAAGTAAAGAGCAGCAGCAAATACCGGTAGAGATTAGTTCGATAGTCAAAGAAGCTTTGAAGTTATTGAGTGCTTCGCTGCCAAGTTCGATCGAAATCAGGCAGGACATTGAAAGAGGTGTGGCGTTGGCCGATCCAACTCAAATACACCAAGTATTGCTGAATCTTTGCACGAACGCTGCCCATGCAATGGGAGAAAAGGGCATTCTGGAAGTCAGGCTGTCCCGTGTCGATTTGAAAAAAAGTGATTTGGCCGAAAAGTCAATTGTTGATCTCAAGCCTGGACAATACCTGCAATTGTCGATTTCAGATACGGGCTGTGGGATGGATGCACGCACCATGGAGCGCATTTTCGACCCCTATTTCACGACCAAGGAAATAGGAAAAGGAAGCGGGCTCGGGCTGGCTGTTGTACATGGGATAGTCAAACGCCAAGGGGGGGCTGTCACGGTCCAGAGTGAACCGGGGAAAGGCACTTTATTTTGCATTTACATTCCGGCAATGGAAGCAATCGTCGATCCAATCGTTGAGATCGGACAGGATCTGCCGACCGGCACAGAGAGGATTTTGCTAGTCGATGATGAACAGAGCGTTATTGAAATGGAAACCGCAATTTTCGAACGGCTGGGCTATGACGTTACCCCGGAGACAGACAGTCTGCGTGCCCTCGAAATTTTTCGTTCCAGGTCCGGCGAGTTCGACCTGATCATTACAGATTACACGATGCCGAACCTGACTGGCACCGATCTTTCCAGAGAATTCCGCCGGATTCAGCCTGATATACCAATTATCCTCTGTACAGGATTCAGCGAGAAGGTTACGGAAAAAGGCGCCATGGACCTTGGAGTGGAATTGGCAATGAAGCCGTTCGGAATGAAACAAATAGCAGAGTTGGTTCGAAAGGTCCTCCCGGCGCGAGATGCTTGATTCGGCGGCCACATATAATAAAGTAATTCGTTGCTGGAACAGGAAAACTAAAAGCGTGAGCAAATTTGCCGGAAAAACCGTCCTCGGATTCGCGAAACTTATCATCGGTTTCGGAATCTTGCGTTCGCCATCCTTATTATTCAGGGGTGCTTGTCATGACCTTTGGTACGCCTCTTGCGAAAGTGTATACGGCTATAAGGAGTATTGTCAGAAGGTCCAATATCGTCTGGTACCGTTTATTTGGTAGAAGCTTGATCTAGCGCAAATACCTCATTGCCCGCAAGGCGCGGGTGCAATATCAAAATGATATATTGGCGGACTGTTGCTCGAAGGAACTGCTAATGAATGCACTCTTTACTCTGGGGAGTTGTCGTGAACGCATATGAATTAATTGCTCTTCTGCTCTCCATTACGGCGCTCGCCCTCTTTGTCGCCGCCGTTCATCTGCGCTGGTTCTCCCGTTTCAGGCGGGGCTTTCTTGTGACTCTTACGATTGCCATGGTAGGGACGGGTCTGGGATCTTCGCTTCTGGTTGGAATCTGGGGCTTCAAATCCGCCAAACAAATCATATCCCAGGAAGCCATCAATGACCTGGAATGGTTTGGGGGATTAGTCGAAAAGGAGCTCAACGGCGAGATAAAAAAGTCACTGACCCAAATGAGTGAACTTTCGGCTCTACTCGCGCCGTCAATTGAGCACAGTGATATTGCAGAGGTGCAGGACGAAGCAGGCGATTTCCTCAGAATTAACAAGAGATTCAGTCAGGTCGACGTGTGCGATAAGTCTGGCAGGCTTATGGCGGCAATCGGCTCCGGAAACGCCACCGAGCCGATCAACCGTGTGGCGGCCGCTTTTGCACTCGATGGCCGGAGTTTCACCTCCGATCCCTATCTTTCACCTGCTTTCGGCAGGCACGTCCTCTATCTAAGCGTTCCGGTACTGTCGCCGGAAGGGGAGGTCCTCGGATCTCTGAGCACGCGGCTGGATCTGGAAGAGGCGCTGAGCACCCTGTTTAACTCGACACAGTATGGCGAAAGCGGCTACATAGTGCTCGTTGACCACGACGGATTGATACTGGCTCATCCTGACCGGGCAAGGGCGAGGGAGGATGTCTCCAAGTACCGGGCCGTTCAATCCGGCCTGAAGGGCGAGAGCGGCTCATTGGTCGACCTGAACCGGGCCGGGCAGACGCGGCTTTTCTTCTACCGGCCGTTAAACGGCATAGGCACTATCAATCCCAAACCGATGCTCCTCATTTCCGAGATGGATGAGCGCGAAGCCTTGGCCCCTCTCTACTCCCTGCGATTCAAACTTGTCCTGGGCACGGTGCTGATTGCTCTTGCCTGTCTCGCTATAGCGCAACAGCTCTCGCGTTACATAAAGCGGCCATTCCAGGACCTTCTGCACATGGTTGAGCAGGTGCAGGCGGGAGACCTTTCCGTGCGCGCGCATACTCACGGCCGCGATGAAATCGGGCAACTCGGCGCGGCCCTGAACGGGATGGTTGAGGGCCTTCGAGAGCGAGACGTGGTCAAGGAGATTTTCGGCCGTTACGTGACGACCCAGGTATCCGATGAAGTTCTCAAAGGTAACGTGAATCTCGGCGGAGAGAGCCGAAGGGTCACTATTCTGTTCTCGGATATTCGCGATTTTACCGCCATGGCCGAGGAAATGGAACCAACCCAGGTCGTTGACTTTTTGAACGACTATTTTTCCGAAATGGTTGAAGCCGTTTTCGAGTACGGGGGAGTTCTGGACAAGTTCATGGGAGACGGAATGCTGGCCGTATTCGGTTCGTTCGGGGATGCCCCCGATCATCCTCGCCGAGGCGTTATGGCTGCCCTTCGAATGAAAGCACTTCTGGGCAAGATCAACGGCAAGCGCAGCATAATGGGTAAACCTCCCATCAACATCGGGGTAGGGATACACACCGATGAGGTGATAGTAGGGAACATAGGCTCCTACAGGCGGCTGGAGTACACCGTGATTGGAGACGGAGTCAACACCACCTCGCGCCTTGAATCCCTTAACAAAGTATTCGATTCAACCATCCTGATCACCTCCTCGACATATGAAGAGGTGAGCGACTTGTTCGAGTGCCGCCTGATGCCTGAAGCGCAGATCAGGGGAAAAACCAAGGTGATGACAACCTATGAGGTGCTCAGTATAAAGTCGTAGAAAGGTTCGGAGACGAACCGCCCGGCTACCCGGCCCCCGAGGTGAGTGAGAACCGGCCCCCACGGCATTGACGGGCAAAAATCCTCTGGTCGGTCATGTACTTCGCGGACTAAGGGGCATTTTGAACCTGCACCAAAGATGGACAGGATACGCTCTTTTGTCCAGGTTGTCATTTATCATCGGCAGCATCGAGCAAACTCATCCGCGAAAGAGCCGTTCCCAAGTTAGGACGAATGCTTTGCGCACCTGATTCTCACTCCAGTTAAAAACAGTCGTGAACCACAATGCAAACACCATCCTCCAAACGCATTACCTGCCACCAGAGGTCCCCAGTGACGATAGCCTATGGTTTTGCCACAATATGGACAAGGCATGAAAATAGACACTACAGAAGAAATGAAGGCACAGATAATAAGAAAAAGTAGTAACATCTTTGGTAATCTAGCGAAGTGGGACACTAAAACTGGAACAAATGATAGCCAAAAAATAATCCTAACACTTCTGTATCTCTTGAAGGCGATCTTACTTTTCAAAAAAGCCCCCTTCTTGACGGAAAAGCCATTGAAGCGTGACTTCGTGCGTCATTCTATTTTCTTAATGGGCGTGCTCAGAAACTAGCTATTTTACAACACTGTCCAGTTAATGCAATGGGTATCGCAGAATCCTATGCCAGAACCCCGCCTCTGAGTTACTCGCGAATCCACTCTCGCTTGATTTTGAAAAGTTCGAGGCGACCTCAAGAAGTAGCGTGCACCCGATAAACGGTCGCACCCCGGAGCAAGGTTACCTTGGAAAAAACTGCAAGGGCTTTATGATTTATCCTGTCCCGCTATCAGCTTCAAAAAGGTAGCGGGGTTCACAATAGGAATCCCGAGGAAGGTCTTCAGGTCAGTGATGTGGTGGTCGCTGGAAACAATGAAGCCGGCGTTGCCTTCCACTGCACACGCAAGGTAGATATTATCGGAGGGCTCACGTAAGATTTCTGAAACGCGCGGTATCCCGGGGGTTATGACTGCAATTTTTTCCAACTTCCGAAAAAAAATCGATTTCTTCCGGCGTGCGGCGGTGGATCTTCTTGATTCGAAGATAGGCCAGCACCCGCTGCAACTCATCCAGAATTGCAGGAGAAAGCAGCAAGGTGAAGTCTCCTTCGTAAACCAACCGGACAATTTTGGCGGGGTTGGAGTGCGGCTTTAAGAGTGCACTCACGAATTGGTTTGCGTCGAGGACGACTTTTATCATTTGCTTTGTCGGGCTTTGAGTTTTTTAGCGGTCCCCTTCTTGGCTGCTAAAGCTGCTTCCTCGATGGCCGCGTCGAGTTCTTTGGGGTCCACATCCCTGACGCTTTGCTGGAAGCTTTTTACTTCTTCCCAAAACTCGTCCAGGTATCCTTGAAGCTTCCGGTATTTTTCCATGGGGATGATAGCCACCAAAGGCTTACCAGCCCGTTCCACAACGTAGTCATCGCCTCGGAGTGCCACTTCGTTCATCACTTGGCCGAGATTCTGCCGGACCTTCATGGCAGATATTTTCTTAAGCATTTTCATATCCTTATAGTTATATTAATTGATATGACCTATATGACCATTATGAGTGATTGGACTATTGTGTCAAGTATCCCGCTGGGTACATTTGGCTGAAATTGGTAGATTTGGAGTAGATCATACCGGCAATAAATGCCCGATCATAAGATAGAGATGAACCTAATTTCAGGTCGCGTGTCGGCCACTTCCTGCAATTCTTTACTTCGGTTCGAAAAAAAGGCCCGCTTCCGAGGAAGGGGCCTTTAATTTTTTTGGGGGTTTTTGGACTAACTGGTCGGGACGAGAGGATTTGAACCTCCGTCCTCTTGCACCCCAAGCAAGCGCGCTAACCAGGCTGCGCCACGTCCCGACAAACATTCAGACTACCATTGAGGTAGCGGTGAGTCAAGCTCAAAGACCGGCGTTGGAAGCAGTTTTGAGTTGTCAGTTTTTAGTTTTTAGTAAGAACTGAAATCAGTTTTGAGTTTTTAGTAAAAACTAGAAACTAAACTAGAAACTAACTGATCACTAGAAACTAAAAACTCATTCCTCAGCCGTCACTTTTTCCTGCCGCGCATGGAAATCGCTCCGCCATTGTTCGAAGCGGCCGGCGGTTATTGCCGCCCGCATCTGCGCCATCAGGCCCAGATAATAGTGGAGGTTGTGTATCGTGTTCAGGCGATAGGACAGCAGTTCGCGGCTTATAAAGAGGTGGCGCAGGTACGCGCGGGAGAAGCGGCGGCATGTATAGCAGCCGCAATCCGGGTCAAGAGGCCCCGGGTCCTCGGCGTATGCGTTGTTCTTTATGTGAACGGCCCCGCGTGAGGTGAACAGGGTCCCGTTGCGGCCGTTTCTCGTCGGCATTACGCAGTCAAACATATCGACTCCGGCGCGCACTCCCTCAATCAGGTCTTCAGGGGTGCCGACCCCCATCACATACCGTGGCATTGACTCGGGAAGCCGGGGCGCCAGCCAGTTCATGACCTCCAGCATCTGCTCCTTCGATTCGCCTACGGACAGGCTGCCGATCGCATATCCGTCGAAGCCGATCCCGGCCAGCTTCTCCAGGCACATGTCGCGAAGGTCCTTGAAAACACTGCCCTGCACTATCCCGAAAAGGGCCTGACCCGAGCCGTCTGCGGCCTCCTTCGAGCGCACCGCCCAGCGAAGAGTGCGACTGACTGATTCGGAGGCGTATTCAAGGGAAACGGGATAGGTCGTGCATTCGTCGAAGCACATCATGATGTCCGACCCAAGGTTTCTCTGGATGCCGATGGCCGCCTCGGGGGTAAGAAGGTGGCGGGAGCCGTCGATGTGCGATTGAAACCGGACGCCCTCTTCCTCGATCTTATTTATCCTGGCGAGGCTAAAGACCTGGAACCCTCCGCTGTCGGTCAAAATCGGGCGGTCCCAGCCCATGAATTTGTGAAGCCCGCCCAGGCGGGCGACCCTCTCGTGCCCCGGGCGCAGGTAGAGGTGATACGTATTTGCGAGGATGATTTGCGCTCCCACGGACTCCAGATCGTCGGGGGAAATGCTTTTGACGGAGCCCGCCGTTCCAACCGGCATGAATACGGGAGTATCAACCGGGCCGCGGGAGGTTTCAATCCGCCCGGCCCGTGCGCTGCCTTCCGGATCTTTAGAAAGAACCTGGAATTTCATCTACTTATTTCTCGTCTCATTTGAAGCCGCATGCCTCACGACACATGGGTCCTTTTCGCGTCTTTTAACGTCGAAGAACCATTCAAAATATCCGGCGCAGCCATGAATCCCGGTCGTGTCCGCACATCTCCGCGTCTCTAAGTATCCGGGTTACAGAATCAACATCGCATCTCCGTAGCTGAAGAAGCGGTAGCGCTCCCGGACCGCTTCCCGGTAGGCGGCCAATATCCGGGAACGCCCGGCGAAAGCCGATACCAGCAGGATCAGGCTCGACTTCGGGAGATGAAAATTGGTCACCATGCTGTCGACAACCGCAAACCTGGAGCCCGGATAGATGTAGTGATCGCACATACCGCAGAAAGGAGCGATTTCGCCCTGCTTTGCATAAGCCCACTCCAGGGTGCGAACGACAGTCGTCCCGACAGCGACCACCCTCCGGTTTTCGCGCTTTGCCCTGTTTACCGCGTCTGCCGTCTCTTTGCCAATCTCGATGAATTCGGCGTGCATCCGGTGTTCGCGAATGTCCCCGCATCTTAGAGGCGCAAAAGTGCCGTAGCCTACGTGAAGGGTCAGCGCCGAGACTTCTATGCCTGCGGCTCCAAGGCTTTCAAGAAGCGATTTGGTAAAATGCAGGCCGGCGGTAGGCGCAGCCACTGCGCCGGGATGTCTGGCATACTCCGTCTGATAGCATATGCGGTCATCGGCGGCGGCTTGCCCCGATATTCGCTCGATGTAAGGCGGCAGCGGCGTCTGGCCGATTCGGTCAAGAATCTCCAGTATAGGGGAAGTTCCCGAAAATTGGACTTGCGCTCTTCCGTCCACCGGTGCGGAAATCACCTCCGCGCCGATACCCTCCGAAAGCTCGATTGTCTGACCCGCCCGAATGGCCTTCGACGCTTTCGTCAGGCAGCAGTAGCCTTCAAGGGCTCCAAGTTCAGGCGGCTTGTATGGATCGAGCACCAGAAGCTCGACAATGCCCCCTGTCTGTTTGCGGCCTATCAGCCGGGCCGGAACGACGCGAGTGTCGTTTACGACCAGCAGGTCGCCCGGTCTTAGATATTGTCCGATTCTATCGAAGCGCGAATGCTCTATTGCGCCTCTGGACGGCTCAAGGACCAGCAGACGCGATTGTTGGCGCACGGGAGCAGGACGCTGGGCAATGAGTTCGGGCGGCAGATCGTAGTCGTAGGCTTCGAGCCTGAATGAGACTTCCTGCCTATCCACCATGCCGGCGGCCCAGATAAACGAGAAGCAGACCCGCGATCATCAGCGCGGCTCCGAGCATTCTGAGGGAATTGTTGGAGGATGAGAGGACCCACTTAAGCCATTGTCTTACCCTGTCAGGGGTTGCCAGATAGGGTAGGCCTTCCAGAAAGCAGATGAGTCCCAATACAGTAAGCATATATGCGTACATCAATTCACCCTCGAGAGTTTCTTTTCATAGCGACCCGAATCGCATAACATATTTCCGGGCTGATTCCAAAGTCGGGATTTCGCCAAGTATAACGCATGGAACTGGCAAGTTAAGCAGGAATTGCTGCGGACTCTTGAAATTCCCCTTCCGGCACTGCGGCGGCGCCTGAATTCCTCAACCCCTCATCTCGAAATTCATTTCAAGTATTTGTAGACAAAAATTATCGCCTGCGCATCGATAAATTATAGGAATTAAGAGCGATAAGTGTTCTGAATGTTTATTTTTTCTGATGGGCATTCCGTTGACGGACAGTCCGTCGGAAAGGAGCACATATGAAAAGAATTCTAGTGATTTTTCTTGGCGTAAGTCTGGCTCTGGCGTCATTTACCGCTTCAGTGAACGCACAAAGCTCAACCTCCCAACGTCCTCCGGTTGAACAGCCGCTGGTCAGGGAAGGCGATTTTGCCATCGAACTGGCAACTGCCCTCAATTTAACCAAGTCCCACGATGAAGCGGCAGCAGAAAGTTCTTTGGCCGCGATCAACATCGCTCCTCGAAACGGATGGATTTCCGACTATCCCATGACGCCCGATATCATCTCCGAGGTCAGGGAAAGCACCGCAAGGTCGGCGTCCGCGGGAAGTCTGAATATGTCTGAATCTGATGCGGGCAACACCGTGGACAGGATCAGCATTGCGATGAATCTTCCGGTCAAAGTTACCGGCGAAAGATACGCTTATGAGTCCAGTTCAAGTTCAAGCTCCGCCGCTGCTCCTCCGGAGGTTTCCGAATACATGGAGCCCTCCGAAGTCGAGCAGTACTACGATGATTACGGACCTCCCATCGTAAGTTATTATCCGCCCCCCTGGGAATATGGCTATCTCTATGATTGGGTCCCCTGGCCTTTTTGGTGGGGAGGATGGGGGTTTGGCGGCTTCTTTGTCCTGGGCGATTTCGACAGGTTCCATGATCACCACAGGTTTACCAACCACGTGAGAAATGCGAACGGCACGGTGAGCAGGGTTGATCCGGCTACGCGCGCGAGTGGGACTGCGGCCTCTTCGCGCCTCGCCGGAACGAACAGGGCCGGACAGGGCTCGCGGTTCGGATCCTCTAACGCGCAGGCGGGCGCAAGAGCCATACTGAACCGGTCAACCGGGACGGCCGCGGGAGCAAGGCTCGGAAACACTGCCTCTGCATCACGCACATCTTCCGGGTCTTCACGAGATATGGACAGGTTTTCGTCCGCTCCACAAACTAGGACCTCGAACTCAGGTTCAGTTTCGAGGTCGCCGTCTTTCACCGGGCGGTCGTTCGGCAGCACCTCGTCAACGCGCTCCTTTAGCAGCAGCGGTTTTGGCGGCGGCTTCCGTAGTGGTGGCGGCTTCGGTGGTGGTGGCTTTGGTGGCGGCGGCCACGGCGGAGGCGGCGGGCGCAGGTAGGCGAGAAAGGCGAATTTAGGAATTAGGACGAATTTAGGAATTTAGGAATTTAGGAATTGAGGGATTTAGGGATTGAGGAGTTTAGTTCCCTCAGTCCCACAATCGCCGACCGGGATTGCCACTCAAACGTTCGGCACTCAAATCTTCGGTAGCACCTAAATCCCCCTTCCAAGGGGGATTTAGGTAGCGGTGGGAACGGAACGAGTTTAGGGATTTGGTTTGAATCCCTCAATCCCTCGATTTATCCCTCATCCGCTACCATTTCTTTGCCAGTTCCGTATTGAAAAGGCTGTAAAAACTCCTGTATTCTTTCATTGCGCGGGCAAAAAGTACTTTTGCCTTTTCAATATCGTTAACATTCAAAATAAGATTTACACCCATCCTGAATGCCATGTTTGCATCCAGAGTGGGCTTGTCCCGGGTGAGCAGACAAAGATAGAATTGCCTTCTCTGGTGCATGGGAAGAACCTGGACGTGGTGAAGAACGAGATTTTTGGCGTTCTTGTCGGTATCGAAATCCTCCTCCAGAACTATTAGGTCATAGGTATTATAATGAAGCTTGCCCAGGGCGAACCCCGGGCGCGTCGCATGTACGACCCAGAAGTCGACTTCCTGGAGCGCCCGTACGATTTTTTCCGCGAGCTTCACATCGGTTGCGCACAGCAGGGCCGTTCTCATCCCCTCGTCGACCACGTCTATTGCATTTGTGTAATCCAATACGCGATCGTCGTCGTATTCGGACTCAAGCGTCTCTGACAGATAAGGGGCGCGACCGTCAATTTTCGTGGGGATGGTTTTTTGCGAGATTTCGACAGGCTCTTTGCATTTTGGGCAGAGGATTTTGAGCACCTTGCCCTCCGGCACTTTATCATCCGGTACGTTGAAGCCAATCCTACACCCCTTGCATTGAACTTTCACCGTCGATCTCCTTGTTGATCGTCAAAACTGAAATCCATGTATCTATTCCTGAAACCGCTCTTTTAGGCTATATAATCAAATCGGCACAATATCGAAATCCAGCAATAAAGCGTGCAATTTTTAGGCCTTCCGGGGCCGATTTCACATTGAAAGGAATGCTCTATGAATTTCCTGAAACCGGATGCGTTTTTCGATCTCCCATCTTTTGTTCACCGAGACCTGTTTACAGGCTGCAAATATGTCTGGGAGGCCCTGAACAATATCACAGGATATCTTGGACAGCACATGCGGCCGAACATGGGGGGCCTGAAATCTTTCAGACGTCCGCTGCCCAAGACTATCGCGGTGTGGCGGGGTAAGATCCTGGACAGCGGCTTCGAGATTATCGGCGGAGATGTATCCAGGGGCGAATTCCGCGTAAGGATTGGCGACGAGGAAACCGGTGAGGCGGCTGTGCTCTATGAGGGAAGCGTGATCTGGGACGATGCGGTTTTCATCGGGCCGGGGGCTGTCGTGGAGCCAGGCGCTCTTGTGAAAGGTCCCTGCATAATAGGGGCGCAGACCGAGGTTCGCCAGGGCGCCTATGTCAGGGGCAATTGTATAGTGGGCTCCCGGTGCGTGGTCGGTCACACGACCGAGATGAAGTGGAGCATCCTGCTGGACGGCGCAAAGGCGGGCCACTTTGCCTATATCGGGGACAGCATACTTGGAATGGACGTGAACCTCGGTGCCGGAACGAAGCTGGCCAACCTGAAGATAAAGGACCAGACCATACGCGTGATGGCCCACGGCACGAATATTATCACAAATCTGCGAAAATTCGGGGCAGTGATCGGAGATCATGTGGAAATCGGCTGCAACGCCGTCACCAATCCCGGGACAGTCCTAGGCAGAAGCTGCCGGGTTTTTCCTCTCACATCCGTACGCGCCGGCTACTATGAACCAAATTCGACCATCAGGGGATAGCAGGGCGAAGGCAGTAGCGGAGATTATAGGATATTTCCGCAAGCTTCACGGCCGGCGGAGAGATTGCGGCGAGTTCCCGCCCTATCGTTTGACCGCCCTGGGCGCCTGGGCTGCCTCACGGCCCGCGCACCTGTACAGTTTCTTCAGAAAAGTCGATCTGTCAAGGTTTCGCCTCTTCATAGACCTCGGCAGCGGTGACGGGGTTGCCGCATGCACCGCAGGGCTCTTCACCAGATCGATCGGAATGGAATCCGACCCCGTTCTCGTATTGCGAGCCGCACGAGCCGCACGCGATTTAAAACTCGAGAGCCGCGTCAGCTTCATCTGCGCTAATTTCCTCACCCAGCGCATTCAACAGGCCGATTGTCTCTACATCTATCCCGATAAGCCCGTCCATGCCATGGAGGATACCCTTGAAGGCTGGGACGGCACTCTTCTCATTTACGGCCCCCATTTTCCGCCCAAGCGATTTTGCCTCAGGGAAAAGCTCCGGTGCGGCATGGAGACGATGTCTGTTTATGCTGCCAATAAAAGCGAAGCGTGAAGCAAGAGACGGGGAGAAACTGAGATTGTGGCTCGATGAGGTCATAAAGCGCATGCCGACCGCGCGCTTCCTGGCCCATTTTTGCTTTATTCGCACGCGTTGGATGGCCGCCCTGCACGTATTAAATATGAATCCCTAATTGATCGAGGTTTCCCGATAAATCCGCAGGGTCCGAATACACGCGGTAGGCGCCTGCGCGAAAAAGTTCCTCCTCCGGGTATCCGCCGCTCAGCAATCCGACCGCAAGCGCTCCGGCGCGGCGCGCGGCCAGTATATCCCAGGTGCTGTCCCCGATGACGATGCACTGGCCGGGGGGGACCTGGAGCCGCCTCATCGCTGCAAGGAACAAGTCAGGGTCGGGTTTTCCGAAAGAAACATCTTCGCGTGTGATAACCGTGATATCCGGGCCGACTCCGAGCATTTTGAGGGAGCCGGCGGCCCTTTCGCGCGAACTGCTGGTGGCTATTGCATATCTGACGGAGTTTTGCGCCAGGAGCGATAGGACCTCCCTGGAGCCGGGCAACAATCGCAGCTCATTTGCGCGCGCCAGAAAAAACCTCGTGTGGAGTTCCCTCACTTTTTCGGTCTGGCCGGTATCGAACGGCTGTCCGGCCTCCCGGCTCAATTCCTTTGAAATCAGAGCGTCACCCATGCCGATCCGGCGATGGATGCGCCAGTTGGAAATGCGAATGCCGAGCTCTTCGAACGCTTCCTGCCACGCCAGGACATGCTGGTAGACACTGTCAACAAGGGTCCCGTCCAAATCGAAGAGCAAGACAGGGCGGCTCGAACCTATCGAATCTTTTTCTGCGTTCATAATTCTACAATATAATAGCTCAGGCAGAGAATCCCGCAAAAAAAACAAGAAAATGCCCGACAGTAGTACGGATGAAAACGATTGACGCGGGCGCTCTACTCAGCTCTTCGGTTTCCGCCTATACTCAAACTCCAGGCTCTTCGAGGCAGGAAACAGTCTTTGATTCTAAAATGCGATTCCACCCCAGGCACCGTCGCCCTACCGCCCCGGCGCTTATGATGCTTATCTTAAAAAAAGCGCCACTTGCCGCCTGATCTTGCCGTTACCATATTTTTCTCAGGCCAGGCAAAACATTCGAATCTTCACCAGGAGGGTTTGACCAACGCCCTCATCCGGCGCTACAGAAAACAGAAAGAACGGGCATCCAAAGAGGAAAGATGAAAAAACTTGCAGTCTCCATTCTTTCATCGGACTTCGGCAGGCTCTCCGAGGAGGTCAAAGCAGTCGAACGTGCCGGGGCGGACTGGATTCACGTGGACGTGATGGACGGCCATTTCGTGCCCAACATCACCATCGGCCCCGACGTGGTGCGAGCTATCCGAAAAACGACGTCGCTCCCGCTGGACGTGCATCTTATGATCGAAAGGCCTGAAAGCTACATCGAGGCCTTCGCGGAAGCCGGGGCCGAACGGCTGAGCGTACATGCGGAAGCAACCGTCCACCTGCACCGGCTGATTCAGAGAATCAGGGAACTCGGGGTCAAGCCATGCGCAGCACTGAATCCGGCTACGCCGCTCGACCGCGTTCAGCACGTTCTCGGCGATCTGGACATGATCCTGGTCATGACGGTAAATCCCGGTTTCGGCGGTCAAAAATTCATCCATTCGATGCTTTCCAAGGTGCGCAGGTGCAGAGAGCTGATCGATCAAAGCGGGGCAAACGTCCTGCTCGAAGTAGACGGCGGTGTTCATGTCGACACGATCGGCGATCTGGCCGAGGCAGGGGCGGACATCTTCGTATCGGGCTCGGCAATATTTCAAGGTGCTGATTATATTAGGAATATAAATGCACTAAAGAGCGCTTGGCACTCTTAGGCCAGTTAACGGCAGGCCGGAAAGCCTGCCCAACGAGGAGACAAGGAAATGCAGGACCAGGGGAAACTGGAGAAACTGGAGAAGCTCAGCAAACTTATACGCTATTATTCTCTAGCTATGTCCACCGAGGCGGGTTCAGGACATCCCACATCCTCCCTTTCCGCAACGGAACTAATGGCCGGGCTTCTCTTTGGAGGCTCCTTCAGATACGACCTGGACCGCCCCGATAATCCCAATAACGACCGGCTCATCTTCAGCAAGGGCCACGCCTCTCCGCTGTTCTATTCCCTGTGGGCCGCAGCCGGGGCTGTGAGCGAAAAAGAACTCATGACTTACCGAAGATTTGACAGTCCCCTGGAAGGGCACCCCATGCCTGCATTCCGATATACGGAGGCGGCGACCGGATCTTTGGGGCAGGGTCTCTCGATAGGCGTAGGGGTGGCGCTCAATGCCAAATACCTCGATAAACTCCCCTACCGGACCTACGTACTGCTGGGCGACAGCGAAATGGCGGAGGGCTCTCAGTGGGAATCCATGCAGATCGCGGCATGGTACAAGCTAAGCAACCTTGTGGGCGTAATCGATGTAAACCGGCTGGGCCAGCGCGGCGAGACCATGTACGGCCATAACATCGAGGCTTATGCAAAACGGATCGGGGCTTTCGGCTGGGAAACAATCCTGATTGACGGGCATTCTTATCCGCAGGTCCTCGATGCCTTTGAAAAAGCCGCCCGTTCAGAGACGCCGGTGATGATCATCGCCAAAACGGTCAAAGGAAAAGGGGTCTCGTTTCTGGAAGACAAGAACGGATGGCACGGAGTTGCTCTCAAAAAAGAGGACTTCGAGCGGGCAGTAAAGGAATTGGGAGAAATCGACCGTTCGGTGCGAGGGGAGATTCCCCGGCCCGAGAAGCTGAAACCGCAGTCCGTGGAGCCGAAGCCTGCCGGCACGGTGAACTGGCCGATGGATAAGCCCGTGCCCACCAGGGAAGCGTTTGGGCATGCCCTGACGCGCATCTGCCCGCAGTTTCCCACAATTGTGAGCCTGGACGCCGAGGTGAGCAACTCGACCATGGCGAAAATATTCAAAGATGCTTATCCGGACCGCTTTTTTGAAATGTTCATCGCCGAGCAGAACATGGCAGGTGCGGCGGTCGGCCTTGCCCGGCGTGGAAAGATCCCGTTCGTTTCGACTTTTGCCGCCTTTTTTACCCGTGCGTTCGACCAGATCCGCATGAGCCGGTACTCCGATGTGAATATAAAGTTCGTGGGCTCTCATGCCGGGGTGTCGATCGGGCAGGACGGGCCGTCTCAGATGGGCCTCGAGGATATCGCCATGTTCCGTGCGATTCTAAACAGCGTGGTGCTCTATCCGAGCGACGCGGTATCAGCCGACCGGCTGGTCGAGGAAGCCGCAAGACACAAGGGGATCGTCTACATTCGAACCACGCGAATGGCTACTCCGATCGTCTATGGCGTGGATGAAACTTTCGTCATCGGCGGGAGCAAAGTGCTGCGGAAAAGCGACAGGGACGTCGCTACGGTGGTGGCTGCCGGGGTAACCCTTCACGAGGCGCTCAAAGCCTGCGACGAGCTGAAAAAAGAGGGAATCCCGATCCGCGTAATAGACCTCTACAGCGTAAAGCCGCTGGACGAGGCTACTCTTCGCGACGCGGCAAACGGCACGGGCTTTATTGTCACTGTTGAAGACCACTACGCAGCGGGAGGAATCGGCGAAGCGGTCCGCAACGCACTCACGCCGTTGACCGTGCCGGTCTACTCGCTGGCCGTGCACAAAGAGCCCAGGAGCGGCTCGCCGGAGGAACTGCTCGACTACGAGGAAATTTCCCAAAAGGCCATCGTCGCGAAGGTGAAAGAGGTGGTGGGACGGCAGGGATTGGGTGATTGAGGGATTGAAGGATTGAAGGATTGAAGGATTGAAGGATTGAGGGATTTAAGGATTAAGGGATTTAAGGATTAAGGGATTTAGGGATTTAGGGATTTAAGGATTGAAGGGGAATAGAAAGGCAAAACGGAAATGCGTCTGGGCGTTGCTGCAGATCATGGCGGTTTTGAGATGAAAAACATGCTCGCATCCGATTTGCGGGCGATGGGCCACGAAGTGGTGGATTTCGGCGCTCACCAACCCGACCCGGTCGACGACTTCCCGGATTTCGTGGTGCCCCTTGCGCTTGCGGTAGCCAGGGGCGAGGTCGAAAGAGGTGTAGCTGTATGCGGGAGCGGCGTTGGAGCCAGCATTGCGGCAAACAAGGTGCACGGGGTCCGGGCGGCGCTGATCACGGACATGTTTTCGGCCCACCAGGGAGTGGAGGACGATGACATGAACATCATGTGCATCGGCGGCCGAGTGGTCGGTTTTGAACTGGCCAAGGACCTCGTCAACGAATTTCTGAAAGCATGTTTCAAGGGAGATGAACGCTTCCGGCGGCGCCTGCGGAAGGTGACAAAGCTGGAAACGCGGGAGGATGCATATGGAGACAAATCCGTTAAAAACATTGGAGTCCCTGGCCCAGAGTGTATGGCTTGACTATATTCGCCGTGATCTGATCGAATCCGGTGGATTGCAGCGGTTCATCGATGAGGACGCGCTGCGCGGGATGACGTCCAATCCCGCCATTTTCGATAAGGTGATCGCTTGCTGAAAACGACGAACCGCAGAGACGTTCGATAATTCGAAAAACCCGGTGGCCTGCTTCGAGGGGCCAGGGTCGATCTTTAGAGAGCACAGAGATTTGAATCTTCTGTCGTCGAAACATTTGCTCCTGGTTTTTTTCTGTTTGTTCTATGGCTTTCCTCTGTGTTCTCTGTGGCTCTGTGGTGGAACACGATCTTAAGGAGGATGGAGGATAATAGCTGATGCAGAGTGCAAAGAGCGGCGATCCAACCGTATTCGTCATATTCGGAGGCAGCGGCGACCTCGCGCAGCGCAAGCTCGTACCGGCTCTCTACAGTCTTTTTCTGGACGGCTGGCTGGGGGAGCGATTCGAGGTCCTGGGAGTGGGCCGCCATACGTTGACCGATGATTCATACCGCCAGTTGTTGCGCGAGGGTGTCGATAAGTATTCGCCGCGCGGCAAGGCCGATGAAAAAACCTGGGCTGGATTTGCCGCTCACATTTCTTTTTCGAAAGCCGATTTGAGCGACCCAAGCGCCTTCGGGACCATCAGCAAAGAGCTCTCGGCTTATGATAAAAATTGGGGCGCGAAGGCGGCCCGAATTTATTACCTGGCTTTGCCTCCGGACATGATAAAGCCTATGGCCGAAGGGCTCGCGGGCGCAAAACTGAACCTGGACCGGGAGCGCGCCCGCATCGTTATTGAAAAACCCTTTGGCCGGGACCTGGAGTCGGCACGAGAGTTGAATCGGCTCCTGACCGAGTATTTCCATGAGTCTCAAATCTACCGGATAGACCACTATCTCGGGAAAGAGACCGTACAGAACATCCTGGCTTTCCGGTTTGGAAACACACTTTTCGAGCCGATCTGGAACCGCCGCTACATCGATCACGTACAGATCACGGTGGCGGAAAGTGACGGGGTCGGGCACAGGGCCGGGTACTTCGAGCATGCCGGGATACTGCGGGACATGATCCAAAACCACTTGCTCCAGGTTCTTTGCCTGATCGCCATGGAGCCCCCTATTTCTTTTGAAAGTGATGAAGTCCGCCAGAAGAAGGTGGACGTGCTCCGGGCCGTTCGTGCCATTCACCCCGACCAGGTCCCTCATAGTGCGGTCCGGGGCCAGTACGGGGCAGGCTTTATCGAAGGCCAGCACGTACCGGGTTACCATTCCGAGCCAGGCGTAGTCCATGACTCAGCCACCGAGACCTTTGCTGCGGTCAGGCTCTACGTGGACAACTGGCGATGGCAGGACGTGCCGTTTTACCTGCGTACCGGCAAGCGGCTGCCTTCCAGAATCTCAGAGGTTTCCATCCACTTCCGGCCGGTGCCCCACCAGGCCTTTGCGGCTTCCTCGCTTCTGGACTCCCGGCCGAATCGCCTGCTGATCGCTATTCAGCCTGAAGAGGGTATTTTGCTGCGCTTCGAGGTCAAGCACCCCGGCGGGCTTATGGCTCTGGCGCCGGTGATGATGCAGTTCTATTACCGCGAGGCATTCAAGGTTCGCTCCCCGGAAGCCTATGAGACCCTGCTGCTGGACATCATGAGGGGGGATTCGACGCTTTTCATGCGGGCCGATCAAACCGAGGTCGCCTGGGCGGTGATTGCCCCGATTCTGGAAATGTGGCAGACGGTGAAGCCGACCGATTTTCCAAATTACCAGGCGGGAAGCTGGGGGCCGGAAGCAGCCGATATTCTCGTCGCCCAGGACGGACGGAGTTGGACGATGCCTACCTATCTGCAATGCCGGGAGGATCTGGCCACGTGCCGGGTTGCAAGAGAGCCGGCGTAGCAGGGGGGGGCGTTTACCGCAGAGGCAGAGCGCAGCCGAAAGCAAACCAAAAGACTAGAAGCGATTCACCGCAGAGAAAGCAGAGAGAAAACAGTGGCCCGGGCCGAAACCGAAAGCCAAAAACCATATCACGCGGAGGCGCGGAGACGCGGAGAAAACAACAACTTAGATAGAAATCGAAATCGTTCATTGCGTGTTCACTGGATTTTTCAAAGCCTTATCAATGGCAGCCTCCAAATCTCTCATCGAGTACGGCTTGTGTAAAAAAACTTGGGGGCGCTCGGACCAATTACTTTTCATCACGCGCGCCTCATCGTACCCGCTGACCAGAATCACCGGGATATGCGGCTGGATTTTTCGCAAGGCCGCCAGAGTCTCCCACCCGTCCATACCGGGCATACTAAGATCGGTGATTACGCAGCGGATCTGGTCCGGGTTTGCTCGGAGCAAATCTACAGCCTCGGCCCCGCCTGATGCCGCAAGGACTTCATAGCCAATAAGTTTGAGCATGGACTCCGCCATATTCCGCACCGCGTCCTGGTCCTCTACTAACAATACCGTGCCGCTCGGCTCGATCCGGTGAGCCTGAACTGCCTCTTCGGATGGCAGGGGAAGCTCATCGGTGACCAGGGGCAAAAAGACTCGAAAGATGCTCCCTTGATTCTTCTTGCTCTCCACACCAATCGCGCCATCCCAGGTTTTCACGATTCCCAGGACGACGGCCAAGCCAAGCCCCCGCCCGGTGAATTTGGTGGTATAGAAGGGATCGAAAATCTTATCCAGGTCCTCTTCTGCCATTCCCCAACCCGTGTCCGTCACCTCCAGACAGGAAAAGGCGTCGGCAGTGGGTTTCCAACCGATGGGCACCAGGTGGGATTTGGGGATTTGAGGGGCCGGAATGATTCTTGTCGTCAAGGTAACCGTGCCCGTACCTCGCCCTATGGATTCCCAGCCGTTGGTAATCAAATGGGTCAGGACTTGCTGTATCTGTCCTGCATGGGCACGGACGAGCGGACCGGAGGAGAGCAGATCAGTCTTAAGGGCAACGCCTTCCGGTATGGCAGCCTGCAGCATCGGCAGATTTTGGCGGCAAACTTCAGAGAGATCCAACGGTTCTCGCTTGACCGTGCTCTGGCCAAGATAGGTCAACATCAGCCCGCTGATTTCCACGGACCGGCGGGCAGCCCTCATTGCTTCGACCAGCTTCTCACGGATTTCGGTATCCCCTGACAAATCCGTCAGGGCTAACTCCAGGTTGCCTATCACCACAGCGAGATGGTTGTTGAAGAGGTGGGCGACGGCCCCAGCCATGCGGCCAAGACTATCGGCCTTGCGAAGCAGGTTCCGTTGCTGTTCCCACTGCCTGTTTTCCTCCTCAGTTCTCTTTCTCTCGGTAAGATCTGTGTTTGTCCCGGAAACCCGCACGGCTTTGCCGTTTTCGTCGCGCAGAATGTAGCCTCTTATAAGGATTGGCACATAATGACCAGCCTTGTGCGCCATACGGGTTTCCACCTCAAAGGATGTCTCCCCGATTATTGCTTCGCTGACTATCCGGCCGGCGGGCTCCAAATCGTTCGGATGCGTCAGCCGGCGCCAGAGTCCGGGATCAGCCTCCAACTCGTTTTCCTTATAGCCTAACATCCTCCACCAATGAGGAGAGTAATAGAGTGTGTTGGCATTCAAATCCCAGTCCCATAATGCATCCTGGGTAGCCTTCATTGCCAGGGCCAGGCGCTCCTCACTAAGGAGTGCCTCATCCGCCCGTTTGCGCTCGGTGATATTGCGCACAACAGTTACTCTGACATTACGACCCCGATATGCGAAGTGCCTGGCTTGCGATTCAACAACAAGTGTGGAGCGATCCTTCCGGAGTAGCCGGTTCTCGTAAATGCCTTCGTATCCGGCCTCCATAATCTGACGTACAAATTCCCGGTCTTCCGGCACGATCATGTCCGCTAAGGGCTTACCGATGATTTCAGACAAGTCAAAGCCGAGCATTTGCGCCAGTTGGGAATTGGCGTCGATGACAAGGCCGCCGTCAGTAAAGGCAATTCCTTCAAATGTGGACTGCGCCAGAGCTTCAAAACGTTCCTCGCTTTCTCTCATTGCCTCTTCTGTCTGTATCCGCTTAGCGATGTCCTGGCGAAGGATATCATTTACCCTTCGCAGCTCAGCCAAAAGCTCCAAGTTTTCGAATCTTAAAGCGATGGCGGAAGCGACGGACCTATTGTGGATAAATGAATGGCGAATGATTCCAAACATATAAAGGGTAGTCAGGAAGCTTAAGGCATATCCGGACTCCCCTCCTTCAACAATGCAACGAATGGCATAAGGGAATAACGCCGGTCCGACCCATGCGGCGGGACCCAATTTAATGGAAGAGTGAGATACCGTGGTGGCCGCGGAGAGGCTTGCCATTACGAGAAGAAAGAAGCATATGAGACCGAGATTCCCGGCCGGAAAAATAATAAAAGCAGAGGCCCCCCAGATGATCCCGGAAATCAGCGCCAAAGTCAGATAAAGATTCTTCCAATATTCCCCAGCAAACGGTTCTTGCCGTACCTTGCGAAATCGGAAGTAAAGGACAATCCGGCTGCAAACAATCAAAAGCACCATCAAAACCCATACGAGAATGTTTGCAGGAGCAACGATATCGCGCGCGACATAGACGAACACAAGAGCGACAATGAAGGAAACGACCTGCATCGTCGGGACCTGTTCCATCACAAGTCGGATTTGTTCCCTCAGGATGCCGTCCTTAAAGTCCTCACTCATTTTGACTTCATTGTTCATAAGTAGAGTTGATAGCATGGGTTCCAACGAATACTCGCAGCAATCATAACGAGAAAGCGGGTAGCGGGCAACGACGGCCGTTCCTCTATCAAGACATTTCCTGTTTCGCGTGCCTATGCCTCACATCACCATCTTTACGCTGTCTCCCTGTGCTTCGTTGCAACAACCAGGCCGATCAGGTCCATCACGCCAATGGTCAAGGCCAGACCCGGGCTGAAGCTACTGCCCGGGAATAAGCCATGGAGCTGGTGGAGCATTTCGTAATCCTTCATACTTACATTGCCGTAATCAAATATATTCGTCATCCCGGGGGAAGCCGGAATGCAGAGTCTGCTTATGAAGTTACAGCCTGAAAGGCACCGAACCCCGGCTTTCCGTCATTCCGGCGAAAGCGGTACGAGGTGACGAGAGAGTCTCGCCGCAGTATCGAGCAACTGCCCGGGGACGGGCATGGTTCTTAGAGCATTTCGAAAAAAAAGGAGCCGGGGCGGCGCTACCAAGTCTGTGCGTTATTCTATCATTTCCCCAAAAATGAAGAAAAATTCATATGTCTCTGCCTATCCCCGAAGGAGAACAAATTCACCGTGGGGGTAGGCTCACCGCAGGGGCGTTAGATAATTCCGAAAAACCGGTGGCCTGCTTCGAGGGGCCAGAATCGATCTTTAGAGGGCACAGAGGCGGCTTTAGATAAAACAATTTACAGATGGCAATTCATGTCTAAAGGCGACAAAAAGCATCCGCTGCGTTCATTGAATAACGTGGTGCGTTGCGCAGTTGGTATCTGGTAATGTTGACAACGAATTTGTTCACCCCGCCGCCTGGATACAGCAGAGCTGAAAAAGGGATGGCGACAATCTTGCTGCCACTGACGGCAAGGACTATGAAAGCCGGCTGCCCGAAATCATCGGACGTTACACACTCGATCCTGCCAAGCTCTTCTCCGATCTGATTATACAAGTGATGTCCCCTCATAGCGCCCGCTATATCCCAGTTTTGGGCCACACATACAGCAACAGGTTGAGCTATGAAGGCAATCGCAATCAATATAGCCAAAGCCGGTATACTTAATTTTTTCATTGTCTATCCTACGCTTGCACAAGCGCGCCCTGCGGGCTGAACTCCATAGGCCGCGGAGCGTGGAGATCGGCCTTTTCATGGTTCACCCTGGCCTTGATGGTTCGTTTGAGGCCAAAATACGGCTTTTATTTGTATTACACTTAAATGTTAAGGACTTAGGCAATCTTTTCAATGACGGGAAGATTCGGGGTCAAGCCGTGTTTGAGAATAGTCTTATAAGCTTAAAGGGGTCGCCTGCAGAATGCAGCTCCCTGCGCCGGAACATCGCAGATCTTTATCTCTTCTCGCAGACTCTCCGGCCAAGGCCGCCAAGCGGGAGTTCCTGAAAATCATATCGCGCGGAGCTTGTACGTATCATGCAAAAGGGTCTTTATGTACGAACCACCATCGTCATGGTTCCTTTTCATCATTTACAAATTGATGCGCCCCCATGAAAAGCGGCGCTACCAATTCTGTACGTTATGTGGCTTTCTGTTCTTCGTTCAACTGCTTCTCTCCGTGACCTCTGTGTTTCTGTGGTGAGGTTGCACATGCTCAAAGCCTTCATAGTGATGTTTTCTCCGGACCATAAATCGGCTTGTAAAGGTTGTTCAATTCAGTTATTGGGTGATTATAGTTTGGATCGGTGCAGCTTGTATGGGATGGAACGGTCAGGGGCAACTCGAAGCTTTGTCTTGGTCGGAAACATTAAAAAATAGGGATCAAAGATGAGAGTAGCTATTGTTCTTGTATTCCTGCTGATTTTGATGGCTCGGACGGGCCTTGCCGCAGAACCCGCTGAAATCGAACTGCGCGATGGAAGCGTCCTTCGCGCCGAAATCATTTCTCTTCAGGATGATTTCTATACAGTTAAGTCTCAAGCCCTCGGAACGATCCGTATCGAAAAGTCCCGGATCAAGAGCATAAGGATGGGACCCGGCGATACGGCTGGAAAAAGCGTAACCACTCCTTCGCCAGCGCCGGATGTCGCAGCGCAGGTAAAGACCCAGGCCGAGGCCTTGATGCGTGACCCGAGTATTATGGATACGATCTCATCTCTGACTCAGAACGAGGACGTAATGCGGGTTATGCAAGATCCTGCAATAATGAAGGCGATCAACGAAGGGGATATAGCGTCGCTGATGTCCAATGATAAGTTTATGCAAATACTTAACGATCCCAATATCCAGGCAATTGTCAAGAAAGCATCGCCCTGAGGCGGGCCTGTAAACCGGCCGTTGATACATTGTCAAACGACTGCGTTACCTTGTCCCCATCAATGCTGTCCTATTGACTTTCGGTTGGGAATATCGTGACCCGCTGAATCGTCAACTACATTAGGCACTGCGATTATTTTCAAGCGATGACGTGACACTCCTTTGCCGGCATTGACTTCTCCGCCGCCTCGTAGAGGCTAAGGCAGGCTTTGCGGCCCTCACCTCCGGTCTTCCGTGGCCGCCCGGTTTTGGGGGACATGGGAACCGGACGGCGTGACGATCCTGCGGAGAATTTCCTGTTGCAGGCGCCACCTCTTAGTGATAATTTTCATAATCTCCACAGTTCTCAAAATTTAGAACTCAAAGGGGAGGTGCTGTCCATGCCCTGGTATCACAATTACGCAGCCCTGGGGAACAGTCTTGGCCTAACCGCACTTGTCGTATCGATCCCTATATTCTTTTTATTCTGGGCGCTGGCGGTAAAGCGCATGAAAGGGCATGTGGCCGGCGTGTTGACCCTGCTGCTGACCCTGGTCATCGTAATCCTTACTTACGGCATGCCTTTGCGGATCGCGGTATCGGCGGCGGCCCTGGGTATGGTAACCGGGCTGTTTCCTATCGGCTGGATTATTTTGACGGCAGTGTTCTTTTATAACCTGACGGTAGAAGCCGGGCAGTTCGAAGTTCTGAAGAGCTCGATTTCCGCGCTGTCGACCGACCGTCGGCTCCAGGCGCTGCTTATTGCGTTTTGCTTTTCGGCTTTCATGGAAGGGGTATCTGGAATGGGAGCGCCGGTAGCGGTTGCTGCCGCCATGCTGATTGGTTTGGGCTTTCCCGCCTTACCGGCAGCCGTCATCTGCCTGGTCGCAAACACTCCCCCCGTTCCCTTCGGCCCGGTGGGCGTGCCAACCAACATGATGGTTACGGTCACCAAGATTAATGCGTCGGTGATGACCAAGGCCATCGGGATCGACATGACGATCATGGCCCTCATCATTCCCTTTTTCATGTTGGTCGTTATGGCAGGCTGGAAAAAGGCGATGGAGGTAATGCCGGCTGCCATGGTGGCCGGGATCAGCTATGCGATCACCAACATGATCGTTACACAGCGTGTGGGCATGGAACTTCCGGCCATCATCTCCTCCTTTGTTTCGATGATGTTCCTGGCAGTTTTCCTGAAATTCTGGAAGCCGGGTTCCATCTGGCGTTTTCCCGGGGAACCCGAGGTCAGGCAGGAGTTGGAGAAGAAGTACACTACAGCTCAAGTCGTGAAAGCCTGGTCTCCGTTCGTGATTTTGATGGCCATCATGGGTTTATGGGGAATCCCGTCATTTAAGAGCTGGATTGTCAACGAACTTCACTGGATAGTCATCATTCCTCAATGGCCCGGCTTGCACGGCCTGGTTTACACCACGGTGCCCGGGGCTAAACCGGCGATATATGGGGCAATCTACCGGTGGGAATTCTTTACCGCTTCGGGAACAGCCATGTTTATTTCATCTTTGGTCACTATGGTGATCCTGGGGATCAGTCCGTCTCGCGGCGCGAAGGTATTCGTGGCGACGTGCAAACAACTGCGTTTCGCCCTGATTACTCTTTCTTCGGTTATCGGTATCGGGTTCCTCGCAAATTACTCGGGCATGTCCTATACCCTGGGATTGACCTGCGCCACCTATACGGGGATGCTGTTCCCAATCTTCTCTCCGATCATCGGATGGCTGGGAGTTTTCCTGACCGGATCGGTTACGTCCTCTGCCGCTTTGTTCGGTAAGCTCCAGCAAGTGACCGCCATGCAAATCAACATCAATCCCGTGCTGACCACTTCGGCCAATCTGTTCGGTGGCGTCATGGGCAAGCTGATTTCGCCCCAATCGATCGCGGTCGCATGTGCGGCTACCGGGTTGGTGGGACGGGAGCCGGACATCTTCCGCAAGACGGTTAAATACTCGGTCATGCTCCTGGGCATTACGATCGTTCTGGTAGCGCTGCAGGCATACGTGGTTCCGGGCGTTGTGCCTCAGGATACGACGGCCCTCATGCCGTAGGCAAATGGCGGATCTGTCCGAACCAAACCAAGCAGGCTTTCCCGGGCGGCAGGGCCTACACCCTGCCGCCCAAGTCTTCAGTGCATGTAACGATTCTACTATAGCTCAGAAATAACGCCAAAACGCCAGGCTGCGGGTGGCATGCAGGGTAGCGGATTGCAGCTCACAATCGAAAAACTCGTATATGATCGCGATGGTTTGACGCGTGGCCCTGCTGGGGAACAACGCGCAGGGATAGGCGCATTTGGTCGGAAGCACACCTTGACAGATGGCAACAAAATCACCGTAAATGATTGGATTAAAGGATAACAGGTCATGATTCGTGAAGACATTCTGCGGAAATTCCCGGAACTTTTCGGGACCAGGACGGTGAACGGGCGAGAAGTCAATGTGGAACACACGATCGCCGAGCTCACCCGCGACTTTGATCC
>Ga0326727_10001843_pt1 | contig 75931 bp, 49 predicted proteins | sample MB2enrmetagenome_FD_207643 | JGI IMG/M metagenome (GOLD analysis project Ga0326727, IMG submission 207643) | Lab enriched peat soil microbial communities from McLean, Ithaca, NY, United States - MB29MY | ecosystem: Environmental > Terrestrial > Soil > Wetlands > Peat | place: USA: New York... | reverse complement strand
TCTAAGTAACGAAGTCCGGCACCCTCTGCACGGCATCCACTCTTGCGTCATCACACAGCCCATCACAGCGCCATCGCCACTACGCTGCTTTGCTCCGGAGGTGGAAGGGACTTATTCGGAATTGCAGAAGGGCAAACTATCGCGTTGCGCCGGGGGCGGCGGCGGGCTTAACCTTTGGCCAAGCCGCCGGGTCACGGAATCCACGCTGCCGGCGGCCCCGAAAATGTGCGACCAATGACAACCGATTACAAAAGCACGCTGAATTTGCCGCAAACCGGCTTCCCCATGAAGGCGGATCTGGTGGAGCGCGAACCGCTGCGCCTCCAGCAATGGGAGACAGACAAGCTCTACCTGCAAATCCAGGCCCGCCGCGCCGGCGCGCCGCGGTTCGTCCTGCACGACGGGCCGCCGTTTGCCAACGGCGATGTCCACATCGGCAACGCCCTGAACAAAATTCTCAAGGACATCATCGTCCGCTATCATAGTCTGCGCGGCCAGGACGCGCCGTTCGTGCCCGGCTGGGATTGCCACGGCTTGCCCATTGAGTTCAAGGTGACGCAGGAGATGCGCCAGGCCGGCCAGAGCGCGGCCGGGCCGGCGGCCATCCGCAAGGCCTGCGAGGCATCGGCGCGCAAATTCATTGAGGTGCAAAAGGCCCAATTCAAACGGCTGGGCGTGCTGGGCGATTGGGAAAATCCCTACTTGACGCTGGACAAGGTTTACGAGGCGGACGAATTGCGCCTGCTGGCCGACCTCATCGAGAGGGGTTTCATTTACCGGGGCAAGAAACCGGTGTATTGGAGCATCCCGGCGCGGACCGCGCTGGCGGAGGCGGAGGTCGAGTACCACGATCACACCAGCCGCAGCATCTACGTGAAGTTTCCCATCGAGGGCGAGCCGGGAACCTACGTGCTCATCTGGACGACGACGCCCTGGACGCTGCCGGCCAATCTGGCTGTCGCGTATAATTCCACGTTCACCTACTCGCTGGTGCGCGTGGGCGCCGAGCAATACTGGGTGCTCTCGTCCCTGGCGCCGGCGCTGGCGGAGAGGTGCCGTTGGACGGAGCACCGGACGGTGCGCACGGCGGTGGGAAGCGAATTGGCTTCGTTGCGTTACCGGCATCCCTTTTGCCAGCGTTCGGGAAGGCTCCTGGCCGGCGACGCTTTTGTGGAAAGTCTGACCGGCACGGGCTTTGTCCATATCGCCCCCGGGCACGGATTGGAGGACTACGGGCTGGGCCGGCAGCATGGGTTGCCCATTTATTCGCCGGTGGATGACGACGGTTGTTTTTGCTGGACGAAGGATCTGCCGGAAGAGGAGCAGATGCCGGCAGAGATGATCGGCAAGGCGATATTGGAGAAGCACGGCCAAAGCGAGGCCAACGGGGCGGTGTTGCACCAGTTGCGCCTCCGGCAGGCCTTGTTGCACGAGGAGAATTACCATCACAGCTACCCGTTCTGCTGGCGCAGCAAGACGCCGATCGTCTTTCGCGCCATGGACCAGTGGTTTATTGACCTGGCTTGCCCGATCAACGGCAAGCCCTTGCGCCAGGCCGCGCTGGAGGAAATCGGCCGCGTGCAATGGGTGCCCCAATGGGGCGTCAACCGCATCAAAAGCGCGGTCGAAACGCGGCCCGATTGGTGCATCTCGCGCCAGCGGGCCTGGGGCGTGCCGTTGCCGGCGTTCTACGACCAGGCGGGGGCGGCGATTCTGGACGGGCGGATCACCCGCAACGTTGCCGCGCTGGTCGAACAGCACGGCTCCAACGTGTGGTTCGAGAAGTCGGCCGCCGAACTGTGGTCGCTTGTCAGACCCAATGATTGGGCCGGCCCGGAGGCGGCGGCCAAATCCAACGACACGCTGGATGTCTGGATTGATTCGGGCGTTTCCTGGCGGGCGGTATTGATGCGGAGGCCCGAATTGCGGCACGATTCCTCCCCTGCGGGCTGGCCGGCCGATGTTTATATCGAAGGCAGCGACCAGCATCGCGGCTGGTTCCAGTCCTCCCTGCTGCTGGCGCTGGCCGGCAACGGCTCGGCGCCCTACCGGGCCGTGCTGACCCACGGCTTCATGGTGGACGCGGACCGGGAGAAAATCTCCAAGAGCAAGCAAGGGCAGGGGATTTATGAGAAGCCGCAAACGGCCGAAACCTACGTCAAAAAATACGGCGCGGACGTGGTGCGCCTCTGGGTGGCCTCACAGGATTATCGCAACGACATCGTGGTGAGCGAGGAACGGATCAACACCGTTGGGGAAACCTACCGCCATCTGCGCAACGCCTTGCGTTACCAGCTTTCCAATCTGTACGACTTCGACCCGGCGCGGCACAGCGTGCCAGAGGAGCGGTTGAGCGGCCTGGACCGGTGGATACTGGCGGAGTTTTCCAAATTGGAGCAGGAGGCCGCCGCGGCTTACGACCGCCACGAGTTCCACGTGGTTTATCAAAAGGTGAGCCAATTCGCCGCCGTGGAGCTTTCGGCCATTTACCATGACGCGGTCAAGGACAGGCTTTACACCGACCCGGCGAATTCGGCCCGCCGGCGCTCGACGCAAACGGCGCTGTGGCGGCTGGTGCGGGGGCTGTGCGCGATGCTCTCGCCCATTCTGGTCTTCACCGCCGACGAGGCCTGGGAGTTCATCCCGCAGAGCGGGAGCGGGTCGGTTCATCTGGCCCGGTGGGAGCCGGGGGCTTTTGCGTTATCGGAAAAGGAAAAGCGGACCTGGAAGGAGCTCTTTGAGATTCGGCCGGCGGTATTGGCCTGTTTGGAGAAGGAGCGCCAGGCCAAGAACATCGGCAAGGCCCTGGAAGCCCGGATCCTTCTCAAAGGCCCCGCTCAAGTTTTGGGCGCGTTGACCGATGAAGACAAGGAGTCCCTGCGGGAACTCGTCAACGTGTCCCAGTTGGTCCTTGTCGGGCAACCGGAAGCGGCCGCATGGACTGTCGAGGCCGTCAAGGCGGACGGCCGGAAATGCGAGCGTTGCTGGCATTGGGAAGCGGACGTGGGCGCGCAGCGGGAGCATCCGCTGCTGTGCGGTCGCTGCGCCGCGGCTGTGGGCCAAGCAGTCAAATAAACAATGAAAGCATCCCGTCTCACCACACCCATCGGGGCGTTGCTGCTGGCGGCTTTGTATGTCATCGGCGGATTGCTGGGCAGGGACTCCTCGTTCATGCGAGGCCAGGGCGCCCTGGTCTGGCCGCCGGCCGGGATAGCGCTGGCGGCGATCCTGCTCTTCGGCTACCGGATGTGGTGGGGAGTGGCGGCGGGGGCGTGGGTGTTCACGCTGGTGCGCGGCTCCCCCTTCGGGTTCTTCACCGTTGCGACGGCGGTGGGCAACACGGTGGGGGCGGTGGTGTGCGCGTATCTGTTGGAAAGGTTCGTGGGATTCCAGAATTCCATGGAGCGGCTCAAGTACGCCGCCGGGTTCATCCTGTTCGCCTGTCTGTTGGGCACGACGGTCAACGCGGTCTTCAACGTGGTGGGGCTATGCTACAGCGGGCAGGTGCCCTGGGATGAACTTTTTTCCCAATCGGTTGTCTGGTGGGTGCCCAACAGCATGGGCGTGCTGGTGGTCACTCCGTTCATCCTGGCCTGGGCGTCGCCCACTTCGCTCCGAATGTCCCGGCGCGGGTGGCTGGAAGCAGGCTGTTGCGCCGCCGGGTTGATCGTGGGCATGGAAATGTCGTTCAACTCCTGGTTTGTCTATGGGGTGGAGCATTACCCGCTGGCGTATCTGCCGTACCCGTTTTTGGTTTGGAGCGCGGTGCGTTTCGGCCAGCGCGGCGGCACCACCGGCACTTTCGTCGTCGCCGCGATCTCCCTGCACGAACTGCTGCTGCACCGCGGGCCGTTTTGGTCGGGCAAGGAGGAGACCAGCCTCATGCTCATCGGCTGTTACCTTGGGGTCGTGGCGGTGGGCAATCTTCTGCTGGCCGGCGCGGCAGTCGAACGGGAAGTGGCCGTGCGCGACACGGGTGAGAGCGAGAGGCGATACCGGGCGGTGGTGGAGGACCAGACGGACCTGATCTGCCGCTTTCGGCCCGACGGCACGCTGACGTTCGTCAACCAGGCTTACTGCCGATTCCACGGCCGGACGCGCGAGCAGTTGATCGGCACCAATTTTTTCCGGGCGCTGCCCGAGCAGGACCGGGAAATTCCATTGAAACAGTTCAGCGAACTGACGCCGGCGGAGTCCATGCAGGCCTTCGACAGCAAGCTGCTTTTGGGCGGGGGCAAACTGCTCTGGCAGCAATGCACGGTGCGCGCGCTCTTCGACGAGGGCGGGCGCATCGCCGAGTTCCAGGCCGTGATGCAGGACATCACACGGCGCAAGGAATCCGAGGAAGCGCTGCGCCTGGGCGAGGAGCGGTTCCGCGCCATACTTGACAGCATGGTGGACGGGGTCATTGTGCTGGACGGAGAGGGGCTGGCGACGCTGTTCAACCCGGCGGCGGAACGGATTTTCCAGCGCCCGGCCCGGCAGGTGCTGCGCCACTCCTTGCAGGGCCTGTTCCCGCCGGAGGAGTGGCCCAAGTACAACGATTACCTGGCCCACCACCTGGGACAGAACCCGCCCAAGGTAATCGAGGTCAACAGCCTACGGGTTGACGGCAGCCTGGTGCCCAGCGACCTGGCGGTGAGCGAAATCAGCCGCGGCGGCGCGGTCATGTTGATTGTCATCGTGCGGGACATATCGGAACGCAAGCGGCTGGAGGAGCAGTACCGGCAGGCGCAAAAAATGGAGGCCGTCGGGCGGCTGGCGGGGGGCATCGCGCACGATTTCAACAATCTGATGCAGGCCATATTGGGTTACAGCAATTTGCTCGACCGGCGGCTGGCGCCGGGGGACCCCAACCACGAGACGGTGGAACACATCCAGAAATCGCTGGCGCACGCCAGTTCACTGACGAGGCAATTGCTGGCCTTCAGCCGCAAGCAGGTGCTCACGCCCAAGCTGCTCTCCTTGAACGGGGTGGTGGCGGACATGACCCACCTGTTGCAACGGCTGCTGGGGGAAACCATCCAGTTGAAGATGAAGCTGGCCGAGGCGGCGCCCCTGATCCGGGCCGATCCCGGCCAGATGGAGCAACTGATCCTCAACCTGGCCATCAACGCCCGCGACGCCATGCCCCAAGGGGGCGCGTTGAGCATCGAAACGGACAACGTGACCTTCACCGAGCCGAAGACGTTTTCCTCCGGCCAGTTGGCGGCGGGTTCCTACGCCCGTTTGAGCGTCTCGGACACCGGCTGCGGGATGGCGCCGGAAGTGGTGGCGCATTTGTTCGAGCCTTTCTTTACCACCAAGGACACCGGCAAAGGCACCGGGCTGGGCCTCTCCAACGTCTATGGCGTTGTCAAGCAAAGCGGCGGCGAAATCACCGTCACCACCGCCATCGGCGCCGGGACGACCTTCAACATCTACCTGCCGCGCTTCGAGGGGCGGCCCGGCAAGGAGGAGTCGGCCCAAATGTTGCCGGCCCACGGAGGAGGGAATGAAACGGTGCTGCTGGTCGAGGACGAGGAATTGGTGAGGATGATGCTGGTGGAGGTGTTGAAAGCGGGCGGCTACACGGTGCTGGACGCCCGGCACGGCGCTGACGCGCTGGCCCTGGCCGAACAATTCACCGGGCCTATTGACCTGCTGGTGAGCGACATTACGATGCCCGGCTTCAGCGGCGCCGAGCTGGCGCGGCGCCTGGGGGAGAAACGGCCGGACATGAGCGTGCTGTTCATCTCCGGCTACAGCGACCAGGAGGCGGCGCAGTGGGGCAAACTGGACCGGGAGGTCCAGTTTCTGCAAAAGCCCTTTCATCCCGACGCCTTTCTGACCAAGGCCCGCCAAATCCTGGACCTCCGCAAGAAATGACCCGGCCCGACGTGACAGAATTCGTCCTGCAATGGGCGCGCCGGCGGCAGGGGTCGCCCGCCGAGTTGCTGCGCGCCCTGGAGGGGGAGGCCGGCTGGCCCGGGCGCCTGATGCTGCCGGGGGTATTGGACGAATTGCGCTGCCGGGCGGATTTGCCGCAGGCGGAACGAAAATATCTTCTTTACACGCTGAACGCGGGCGCGGTGGCGCAGGCCCTGGCCGATGGCGCCGACCCCGCCCAGGAACACCAATCCTCGCTGGACCATCTGTTCGTGTTGAGCCGGCGCTTTCGCCGCTCGAAGAAATTTGCCGAGGCGGTGGAGTTTGTCGCGCGCTTCCGGGATTACTCGCCCTTCAACAACATGCTCGTCTATATGCAGAACCCGCTGGCGACCTACTTCGCCACCGCCAGCCACTGGCGCAAGGCCTTTGGCCGCACCATCAAGCCGGAGGCCCGCGGCATGCTCATCCTGGCTCCGCGCACGCCGGTGCTGGTGGTCTATGACATCGCCGACACCGAGGGGCCGCCGTTGCCGGAGAAGCTGCGCGACTTCGGGCAGACCTCCGGCTTGTTGAACCCCGCCGTGCTGGAGCGCACGGTCAAGAATTGCGAGCGCGACGGCATCCAGGTCGTCCGCCAGGCGATGGGGCCGTTGCAAGGCGGCTTTGCCACCGTGCGCGCGCCGGAGCCGGGCTGGAAAATGCGCGTCGGACTGCGGGCCGATCTGGATGAGGCCGGCGCCTACGCGGCGCTTTGCCACGAGTTGGCGCACGTCTATCTGGGGCACGTCGGCGCCGACCGGGACGGCTGGTGGCCCTATCGGGTGAGCGTGACGGAGGCGGTGGCGGAGATCGAGGCGGAGTCGGCCGCCTACATTGTCTGCGCGCGGGCGGGGGTGCGCACCCGCTCGGCCGAGTATCTTTCCAGCTTTGTGGAGGACAGCGAGGACCTGGACGCCATTAGTCTTGACTTGATCAGCCGGGTGGCGGCGCGGATTGAAGAGATGGGCCGCGGCCTGCTGCCGCCGCGAAGCGGGCCGGAGCGGGCCGGGGGCTAAGGGTTCATAATCCTGATCGTAGTTTTAATCTTAATCTTCTCATTGGGATTAGGATTTGGATCAAGATTAGGATTAAGATTAAGATTACGATCAGGATTAGGAAAATGAATAGCGGAACGGCTTGCCCGGCTGGCGTTGGGAGGGTAGCATCCGCCCCGCATGACGTCTCCAGACACACCATTGTTTGTCCGCGCGGACGGGCGGAGTTGCTCCCAAATCCGCCCGGTGCGCTTTCATAATGGCATCGCCCCATACGCGGCAGGCTCGACATTGATCGAGTGGGGCAACACGCGCGTGATCTGCGGCGTGACCATCGAGGAGACCGTGCCGCGCTGGATGAAAGAGCAGGGGGCCACCGGGGGCTGGATCACGGCGGAGTATTCGATGCTGCCTTACTCGACGTTGACGCGCAAAGCGCGGGACATTTCCAAGGGGAAAATTGACGGGCGCTCGCAGGAAATCCAGCGCCTGATCGGGCGGGCGATGCGGGCGGCCATTGACCTGGAAAAAATCGGCACGCGCACGATCTGGGTGGATTGCGACGTGCTGCAGGCCGACGGGGGGACGCGCACGGCGGCCATCACGGGCAGTTTTGTCGCTCTGTCGCTGGCGGTCCGGTCGCTGGTCAGCGCCGGCAAACTGGCGTCGGACGCCGGCCTGAAGCCGGTGGCGGCGGTGAGCGTGGGCATGGTGCAATCGCAGGCGTTGCTGGACCTGGCGTATGTCGAAGACGTGGCGGCGTCGGTGGACATGAACGTGGTGATGAACGGGGAGGGACAGTTCATCGAATTGCAAGGAACGGGGGAGGAGGCGGCCTATAGCGAGGGGGAATTGGCGGCCATGTTGGAACTGGGCAAGGCAGGCATCGGCGAACTGCTCCGTTGCCAGCAAGCCGCGCTGGCGTCGTGAGCTCAATTCCATGACAGATCGTCGGGCGAGTCGGCCAGCAGGCGGCTCTTGATGTCCTTTTGCTTGAGGATTTCCTTCCAGAGTTGATCGGGCTTGGGATGGAAGACCAGCTCGAGGGTAGCCGGATGCACCAGCCAGTCTTTGCGGGACATTTCGTTGTCCAACTGGCCGGCGGTCCAGCCGGCGTAACCGGCGAACAATTTGAGCTTGCGGGTCGGGGAGAACGATTCGCCCAAATCCATGAGCGCGTCCATCGAGTGGCCGAGGTTTAAATTGTCCATCACATTGGCCTCGGTCAATAACACGTCGCTGTGCAGGAAGCTCAGGGCCTGGGGCTGGACAGGCCCGCCGACGAAGAGGGTCTGTTGCTTGATGATTTCGGGCAGATTGGCCACCAGGGCCTGGCCGACTTTGTTGGGGGTGGCGCGGTTGAGGATGAGGCCGAAAGCCCCTTCGGAGTCGTGCTGGCAGATGAGCACGACCGTGCGGTGAAAAAAAGAGCCGTGCAGCTTCCCGCCGTCCAGGATGAGCTGTCCTTGCAAGGATTTGTGGGTCTGCGGCATAATCCGCTCCGGGCCGGTATTCTTATGCTGTATTTGCCAGCAATTCTCGCGCCGCGCTGGCGATGGCGGCGGCGGTCAGGCCGTGTTTTTCGTAGAGTTGCTCGGCCAGGCAGGCCGATTGGCCGAATTCCCCGCCTATGCCCAGCGAGCGCATGCGATGGGGGATGTCGGCCCGCGCCAGGGCGTGGGCAATCTGTGCGCCCATCCCGCCGATGATCTGGTGGTCCTCGATGGTGACGATGCGGCCCGCGCATTGTTTGACGGCGGGACCGATGGTCTCCAGGTCCACCCGGTTGATGAACGGATTGGAAAGGACGGTCGCGGCCAGGCCTTGCTCCCGCAACTGGCGTCCCGCCTCGATCGCCCGTCCCACCAGCGGCCCGCAGGCGGCGATGACAACGTCGTCTCCGTCGGCCAGGAGTTGAGCCTTGCCCCAGGGGTATCGGGCGTTTTCGCTCAGGCGGGCGGGAAAATTCTCGCGCCCGACAAAAAAGAGTGTGGATTCGCCGTCCTGCCCGTCCAAGCGCGCCTGGGCCAGTCGTTTGATCGCCTCGTACATCAGCGCCTCCGCCTCGTCGGAGCAGGAACAGGCGATGACGACCGTGTGCGGGATGGCCGAGGTCGCCGTCAGGTAGGTCGTCGCCTGGTGGGAGGCGCCGTCGGCGGCGTCCTGGAAGCCGACGTGGGAAAAGACGGCGATGATCGGGGCCTGTGAGAGGGCGGACATGGTCAGGGGCAGGTTGCCCTTTGTGACGCCGAACTGGCCGAAAGTATCCACAATGGGAATAAAGCCGGCCTTGGAGAAGCCGGCTGCGACGCTGATCATGTTCGCCTCCGCCACGCCCACCTCCACGAACCGGTCCGGGAAGCTTTTCTGAAAGAGGCTCATCCCCGTGGAACCTTCGACGTCGGCGGAAATGGAATAGACGGGCAGGCCCTCGAGGGCGGCGCGCACGGCGCCGCGGGCCAGGCCGTTTTGCGTCTTTTCCTTCTTGACAGCGGGAGGAGCGGCGGCGGCAGCACCGGCCTTTTTGGCGGAGATCTTCTGTTCCCACTGGCGGCGCAGGCCCGCCGCCCAGGCAGCCAGGTCTGGCGGGAGGGTTGCGCCGAAATAGATTTCATTGACAAAATCAACGATTTTCCCGGCGTCGGCCAGGGGGAAGCCGTGGCCGCCGGAGGAGCTTTCCATGGTGGAGCGCACGCCGTAGCCTTTGATGGTCTTGACCCAGAGGCAGACCGGGGCGCGGGGATTGGCGCGGGCCTGGGCCAGGCCGTTCTCGACGGCCAGATAGACCTCCTGCAAGTCGTGGCCGTCGGGCACCTTGATGACGTTCCACCCCAGCGCGCTCATGGCCGAGAAGGTCGGCGCCATGCTAAAGGCGTCCAGCGTGATGCGGCCGGAGAGCTTGGTGTCGTTGTCGGAGATGACGAGCACGAAAGGATTGAGCTTGTTCTTGGCGGCCAGGCCCGGAATGGCGGCGAAGGCCTCCTTGGCTTCGCCCTCCATCGAAGCGCCGTCGGAGACGGTGCAAAAGGTGACGCGATCATTCTTGCGAATCTTGTCGGCCATGGCCAGGCCCTGGGATTGGGGCAGGGCGGAGCCGAGCGGCCCGTTGCTCAGGAGCACGCCCTGGGGATTGAGGTGCGACTCGCCGTGCCCCGTGAGCTTGCTGCGGATGGTCCGAAAGCCCTTCAAATCCTGGAAGGTCAAGCCGTCGAACCCGTAATTGCAGCGCAGGGCGTAAATGCCGTTTTCGGTGTGGCCGGCGTCGTTGACAAAATTAAAGGCCTCATGCCAGGGCCGGCCCCGGGTGGCAAAGAGGATCCCGTGAACAGCCGCCATGATTTCGGCGAAGGCCGCCGGCCCGCCCCAATGGCAGGCCGCGCCGCCGTTGACCGCCTCCATGTCCATCAGCGCCACCAGCGCGCGGGTCGCCCGCGGGTCGGCCAGGACGACCTCCTGGCCTTTGGCGTTTTTGACTTTGACGGAGTACTTTGGCGGTCCAGGCGGCGTCGGGGCCAATTTGGAGATCAATTTCAGAGGCGCCAACTCGGGGGCCTCGACCGGTTTGACGACAGACTTATCCTCGGACATAGGGGTTCAAATGAAGTGGGTTAAAGTGCGGAAATGGTGCGCGCGGCGGGAGTTGAACCCACAACCTTCGGCTCCGGAGGCCGTCACTCTATCCAGTTGAGCTACGCGCGCACAGAGGTTGAACGTATAATGCTTCACAACCTGCTCCAATACAAACGCATTGTGTGAGAATATGGCCTTGCCCGCAAGAAAATCTGGCCATGAGTTGGAAAGGCCGTGCTTTACACCAGTTACGAGCCGTGTCCGATGTGCCTGGGCGCCGCATATTGGGCGCGGCTGGAGCGGGTGGTTTTCGCCGCCACGCGGGCCGACGCCCACGCCGCCGGCTTTGACGACCAGGAAATCTACGCGGAACTGGCGCGGCCGGTTTCGAGGCGCAAACTGCCGATGCAGGGAGCCTTGCGGGAGCGCGCGGTGGAAGTTCTCTCGGAATGGCGCCGTATGCCGGACAGAACGCCCTATTGATAGGCGGCGAAGGGTTTTTGGACAGGACGCCCTGCGGCCCTGATTTTTTTCATCTTTATCTTGCGTTCTCACTGTCAAGGTGTAAGATGCTTTTGTGTTTGTCATCTACTGCGGGTTTAAGCAGGCGTAAATGCCTGAGTCCTATACGTTTATATTCATGTTTATGAAAATCAAATCTCGCGTCAATAATGCGTTCATCATCCTGGCCATGCTGGCGGGGATCAGCCGGGCTGAAGCCCAAGGCACGCTATTCACCTATCAAGGTTCCTTGAACACCGATGCCGCCCCGGCCAACGGTTTCTACGACTTCAAGTTCTCCTTGTACACGAACTCGACCGGGAGCGGCACGCAAGTTGGGAGCACGATCACGCAGACGGCCATCGGTGTGACCAACGGCCTGTTCACCACCCGGCTTGATTTTGGGGCCGTCTTTACCGGCAACGCCACCTGGATGGCCATCAGTGTGCGCAGCAACGGCGTGGGCAGCTACACGCCCATGACGCCGCTGGAGGAGCTTACCCCCTCTCCTTATGCCGTCTTTGCCAACACGGCCAGCAATTTGAGCGGCACTTTGCCAGCGGCGCAATTGAGCGGCGCGGTGGGCAACGGCCAACTGGCCGACAGTTCCATCACCGTCAGCGCCGGGCCCGGCCTGACGGGGGGCGGCACAGTGGCTCTGGGCGGGTCAACGACGTTGAGCAACGCCGGCGTGGTCTCGGTCACCGGTAACGCGGACATCACGGCCTCGACGGTGCTCGGCGGGGTGACGCTGGGCGACACAGCGACGAGCGCCGACACGGCCAACCTTATCGTCAAACGTGACGGCACTGGCAGCTTTTCGACGGAGAACATCACGCTGGACGGCGCGTTGCACCTGCCCTCGACTGCGGTCAGCGATGACATCATCTACTCCGGGGGCACCCTTCTTTTATATGGTGATGACAAGGGAAATTTCTTCACCGGCCAGCAGGCGGGCAATTCGTCCACCACCGGAACTGACAACACGGCCAATGGCGTGGCTGCGCTTTCCGGAAATACCACGGGCAGCGATAACACGGCCATCGGCAATGCGGCGCTACAAGACAACATGACCGGCACCGAAAACACGGCCATTGGCGTTTCTGCGCTTCAAGACAACACGAGCGGCGGCGCCAACACGGCCACGGGCGATTATGCGAATCTAGCCAACACAACCGGCAGCCAAAACACGGCCATCGGCTATGACGCGCTTCGTCTGAACACGACCGGCTCCAACAACATCGCGCTGGGTTACGGCGCCGGCTTTAGCCTCACCACGGGCAATAACAACATTGACATTGGCAACGAAGGAGTCTCAACCGACACCAATATCATACGCATTGGCGCCGGCCAGAGCCAGGCGTTCCTGGCGGGCGTCTATGGCAGCAGTTCTGCCAGCGCCGTGCCTGTGATGATCAGTTCAACGGGCCAGCTTGGCACGGTTGGAACGCTCCCGTCGTCCGACTTTGCCGGCACTTATGCAAACGCGGTGAACTTGGACAATGCAGGCAACAGTTTCGCAGGCAACGGCAGCGGATTAACGAGCTTGAACGCGTCGGATTTGACGCTGGGCACGGTGCCGGACTCGGTTTTGAATCCCGACGTTGCGCTGCTGGACCGGCCGCAACAAGCATTCACCGGGTCCAACACTTTTGCCGGCAATCCCGGCAGCTTTCTCATCAATAATGGCTTTTCCCCCATCAGCACCAACTTGTTCACCGGACTGGGCTTGCAGTATAGCGGCACCTACGGCGAAGGCGCGATTATGTCCTCTTATAACGATGGAGAAGGCTATCTGTCGTTTTATACCAAGCAAGGCAGCGGCTCACCAGTGGCCAAACAAATGATCATTGATTATTACGGTGGATTGGCGATTGATCAGCAAGGCTACAATAACGGAGTGATCAATAACGGAACATCCAATGGAGTGGGCCTGACCTTTGGCATTGGCAGCGGCGAAGGCATTGCCTCCAAGCGCACGGCGGGGGGCAATCAGTATGGATTGGACTTCTACACCGCTTTTGTCAACCACATGTCGCTGGCCAACACCGGAAACCTCGAGCTTAACGGAAACGACCTCTACCTGGAGGGGGGCGGTGACTCCGACTATGGTCTCGGATACCGCTCCACCTTTGCCGGGGTGCCTGATTTTTACGGTCCGCTTCTCTGGGGCTTTGATGGCGGGGCGTTGGGAACGGTCGGGCCGGACGAGGTCTCGTTGACTTGGGATTTCAGTGGCAACATCTGGATAAGCAATAACCTGACCGTGGGTGGCAATTACGCGGAGGTAGTCGGGGGCAACGCATACAATGGGAACGGCCCGATAGAGGCCTACATCGGCGGCAGTGGTTCGGGCAGTGACGTGCAGATCGGGAGCGAGAACCCCAATATCCTCAACATCGGTTTTTGGAATACTGGCGCGAGCGCCTACATGCATATCTACTGTAGTTCCATCACTATTAACGGTGGGGCCGATTTGGCCGAACCTTTTGCTGTTTCAGGCCCGTCGGGCGAAATCCCGCAAGGATCGGTGGTGGTGATTGACGACCAAAACCCCGGGCATTTGAAGGTGAGCAGCCAGGCCTATGACACCCGTGTGGCGGGCGTTCTCAGTGGCGCCAACGGAATCAACCCGGGTATTCAGATGCAGCAGCAGGCTTTGGTCGAGGGCGGCAAGAACGTCGCTCTGACCGGGCGGGTTTACGCGCTGGCCGACGCCGGCAACGGCGCCATCAATCCGGGCGATTTGTTGACAACATCCGACACGCCGGGCCACGCGATGAAAGTCAGCGACCACGCCAGGGCCTCTGGTGCGATCCTGGGCAAAGCGATGAGTGGGTTGAAGGAAGGCAAGGGGATGGTGCTGGTCCTGGTCACCTTGCAGTAATTCCGCAGACAGATAGCCTCTCTGAAGGGAGAGGCTGAGAAAGGAATTATATGAAGAACAAAACATCGGCCAACATCGCCCGACAACCGCTGCTGAGAGCGATCATCGCCCAGGCTTGCGGCATCGTGCTTCTCTTTTCCATCGCCTCGGCCAGCGGGGCGGACCGGCACGTGCTGTCCAGCCGTGTCCATGCAGCGGTGGTGAACTTGACACCGGCGGGCCGGCTGCCGGCGACCCAGCGATTGAACCTGGTCATCGGAGTGCAATTGACCAACCAGGCAGGATTGAACCTCCTGCTGCAGGAGCTATACGATCCGGCCAGCACCAATTTCCACCGTTATCTGACTCCCGCGCAGTTCACGGCGAACTTTGGCCCGACGGAGGCCGATTACCAGGCCGTCCTCAATTTTGCCAAGAGCAACGGGCTGGAGGTCGTCAAGACGTACGACAATCGCCGGATGGTGGATGTGTCGGCTGCGGTGTCGGAAATTGAAAAGGCCTTCCATATTACCCTGCACACGTATTACGATCCCATCGAGCGGCGGCAGTTTTACGCGCCGGACGTTGAGGCTTCCGTGGAGGCAGGCGTGCCCGTACTGGACGTCAGCGGGCTGGACAACTATGTCGTGCCCCACCCGATGCTGCATAAGAAGCCGGATACAGGCTCCGGGGGAACGGCGGGCGGGACGGGACCGAGCGGGAATTACCGCGGCTATGATTTCAGGACCGCTTACGCGCCGAATGTCTCATTGACAGGATCAGGCCAGTATGTGGGCTTGGTGGAGAAGGAAGGGTATTATGCCAGCGACATTACCACTTACGAAGACCAGGCCACACCGTCCCTGCCGCATGTGACCCTGGTAAATGTCTTATTGGATAATTTCAGCGGAAACCCGGACCATACCGACACCAACGGCGTGGCCGAATGCTCGCTGGATATTGAAATGGCTATTTCCATGGCGCCGGGTTTGAATGCGGTGTACGTGTTCGAAGGAGACAATTCGGACCACCTCCTGGGCAGCATGGTTACCTACGGGGGCATCAAACAATTCAGCACTTCCTGGGCCATGGGCCAGGACGCGACGGCGGAATCGTACTTGCAGCAAATGCAAGCCCAGGGCCAGTCTTTCTTCACAGCGTCGGGCGACGGAGATGCCTATGTTTATTTTCCGATTCCCTGGCCGAGCGATGATCCCAACCTGGTTACCGTCGGGGGAACGACTTTGAGCATGAACGGCTCAGGGGCTTCGTATTCTAATGACGTCGTCTGGAATTCGGGCTATTTTGGGGCGAATGATCATTGGTTCGCCAATGGGGAGAGCGGCTATTGGGGAAGCGGCGGCGGCGTCAGCACCAGCTACAGCATTCCAGTCTGGCAGCAGAGCGTCAACATGTCCGGCAATGGAGGTTCGACCGCCTGGCGGAATGTTCCCGACGTCGCTTTGACGGCCAATGACGTTTGGGTCAATTATGATAACGGCTTGGCCGGCTCCTTTGTGGGCACCAGTTGCGCCTCGCCCCTGTGGGCGGGCTTCATCGCGCTGGTCAATGAACAGGCGGCCGACCAGGGACTGCCCTCGGTGGGTTTTCTCGCCCCCGTCTTCTACGCCATCGGCCAGTCGCCGCTCTACAATAGCGCCTTCCACGACGTGACCACCGGCAACAACTTCTGGCCCGACAGCCTCACTGAGTACTCGGCCACGACCGGCTACGATCTCTGCACCGGCTGGGGGACGCCCAACGGCCAGGGCATGATTGACGCGCTGGTTGGCTACGCCGGGCCGACTTGGGTGAATTTTTCCGCCTCCTGTCCGGGCGCGGGCAGTTACACCTCTCCCTATTGCGCCCTGGATTCGGGTATCAGCGCCGTTGCCACCGGCGGAACCCTTTGCACGGTGGGCGCCAATTCGACCACCGAAACGACGACCATTTCAAAGGCCATGACCATCCGGGCCTTCTTCGGCCCGGTGACCATCGGCCACTGACGGGATTATTTGGCTTTGGGCAGTGCCGGAATAGCGGCCATGGCTCCTTGTCAAATCAATTCTTGATACAGTTGCGCCAGGCCGCGCTGGCTCAAGTGCGCGCCGGCCAGGACGACGGCAATGGCCAGGAGGGGCGCGAAATCAATCTTGCCCGCGCGCAAGGGCAGGCCCTGCAAGGGGCGCAGGAGGCTGCGCGCGGTGGCGTTGATGAAACTCCACAGGGGCAGATCGCCCAGATAGACGTAGCTGTTGAGCAGGTGCAGCGCCAGCACACCGACCAGAAAGAACTTCAACAGCAGATAGACCGCCAGACCGATGACCGCTCCTTGCGCCAGCAGGCGCCAGGCCGGGTTCGCGTTTTGCGGCACGAGTCCCAGCCGGGCCAGCAACGGATTGAGCGCGCACCAGGCCCCCGCCGTGAAGAGCAGCGGCAGCAGCAATTTCATCACCCCCGGCCAGCGATCCAGCGCGCCCAGGTGGTTGCGCACCAGGCGTTGGCCGGGTTCGATGTCAGCAATCGGGCCGTTGACCCAAGAGAGCAGCAGCAGGCACAGATAGAAAATGCCCAGCGTCGCGCCGAAACTGCAGAGCGAAAACAACATCATCCGCCCGGGCATGTCGCTGCGGAACCATACCGTCGTCGGTCCGAGGGAGATGCGGGCGTCCCAGCGGATTTGGCCGCCCAACTGCCAGTACAGCAGCGCCCGGGCCGCCAGGAGAAAGATCAGCGCGACCAGGTAATAAATCCGCGGCCGGGGCGGCCCGGCGCGCCGCAGGGTGGATGCGAGCGAAGCGCCCGCCGGCGCCCGCACTGTCAAGGGGATGGCGCGCCAATTCAGCCAGAGCACCAAACCGACGACGTTGAGAATAAAATCAATCAAGCTCACGCAGCCGCATCGTTTGAGTCGGATTGAAAGCTGTCGCCGCCGGATTTACAATTTCAATTTGGAGAATTATTGGAGGGATTTGTAACCCAAGCGGCCGATTTCGCGTATTCTTGTTGGAAAGGTCAATTATTACATTTATGAAACGACATCTTCTGATTCTCGCCACCACGGCCGCCGCTTTTGCGCCGGCCACGCCCGGTTTCGCCGCGCCGCTGGAGCGCAAGGACGTCGCGGCCGATCCGGCGCTGCTTTTGCACGTGGATTGCGACGCGCTGCGCAACAGCGCCGTCGCACAGGCCGTGCTCAACGAGCCGGAGGTGCAGGACAAATTGGCGGCGGTGGGGGCGCTGTTCGATTTTGACTTCCGCAAACAGTTGCACGGATTGACGGTCTATACGACGATGGAGCATCCCAAGGACGGCGCGCTGATTCTCTACGCGGATTTCGACACCAACCGGCTGATCACGCTGGCCAAGGCGGCCGACAACTTCCAATGCGCGACCAATGGCTCGCACGTCATCTATTCCTGGCTGGAGGACAAGAAGAAAAGCAAGGAGGGCCCGCCGCCGCGTTTTTTTGGGGCCATCATGGGCCATCGGCTGGTCTTCGGCCAGGAGCAGGCCCATTTGGCCGCCGCGCTGGAGGTGATGGATGGCAACGCCGCCAACTTCTCCCGCAGCAGCGCGCTGCCCGGGCCCGCCGCCGGGGAATCGGTCCTCATCCAGGGGGTGATTCTGAAATTTGATTTTGACAACCCGGACCCCAAAGCCGCCATTTTCAAAATGTCCAAATCGGTCCGGCTGCGATTGAGCGAAATGGGCAGCAACCTAGCCGCGACGGTCAATTTCGAGGCCGCCGACGACAATGCCGCGACCCAAGTCGCGGCCATCGCCCAGGGGTTGGTGGCCATTCTTAAATTGCAACAGGGCGATGCCGACGCCTTGAAGCTGGCCAACGCCATCGCGATCAAGCAAAATGGGCCGACGGTGGGATTGACGCTCTCGTTCCCATCGTCCGAGGTGATTGATATGATCAAAGATAAACAAGCTCAGGCCGCCCGGAGCGCGCAGCACGCCAGTCCGCCGCCTGAGAAGACGAATAGTTAGTGGCTCTTGAATTCCAGTCCCTGTCCGATGAGGAATTGGCCCGGCAAAGCCAGGGGGGCAGCCTGGCCGCGTTCGAGGAACTGGTCCGCCGCTATGAGAATCGGATTTACGCCTTCGTCTTTCAATGCTGCGGCCACGACACCGACGCGCGGGAAGCCACGCAAGACACCTTTGTCCGCGCCTTTGAGGCCATTGGGCGATTCGATCCGGGACGGCCGTTCGCGCCGTGGCTTTTCGCCATCGCCCGGCGCAAGGGGGTGGATTGTTTTCGGGCGCGGATACCGGGCGAGGGCCAATCGGCGCCGGAGGCGTTGGAGGAGGACGATCCGTCCGAATTGCTGGCGCGCCGGGAAGAGGCGCGGGAATTGTGGGGCCGCGCGCGCGCGCTGCTGCCGGAGGGCCAATTCCAGGCCCTCTGGCTGCGCTACGCCGAAGACATGAGGGTCGCGCAAATCGCCCGCGTCCTGGGCAAAACGCAAACGCACGTCAAAGTGCTGCTCTTCCGGGCGCGCCGGAAATTGGCGGCCGACCTGGAACCCGTCCCTGAGCAGGCGGTCCTGGCCGCGAAAGGAGCAATATGAAATCATGGCTGGCAAAATTCCGAATTTCCACCGCGTTGGACTCCGGCGAGCCGCTGCCGGCAAAGTTGCGCCAAAAAATCGCCGCCGACGCGGAACTCCAACACTTCGTCCGCCGCGCGGATGCGCTGGGCCGCGCTTTAAGACATCAGCCGCCGCCGTCGGCGACGCCGTTGCACGATTCCATCATGAGGGCTGTGCGCGAGTCGGCGCGCCGGGGGCAGCCGCGTCGCGCGCCCGTTTCATATTGGTTGACTGCGTCGGCGGCGTCCGCGGCGGTCATGGCGATGGGGGCCGTTTGTCTCTGGCTGGCGCTCCATCGTGCAGCCCCCGGCGGCGCTCCGTCATTGGACGGGCCGGCGATGGTATTGGAAATGAGCGAACAGATGCCCAGCACGGTGCCGTTGGCGATGCTGGCCCCCTTGTCCGACGAATGGGCGCGGGTGAACCGCGACTTGCAACACACCACGGAAGTCCTGCTGGCCAGTTTTCCGTGAGACCCAAGCCGTTGTGCCAAATCCGCCGCCACGTGTTGCGCCGCCATGGATGAGATGGGTCCTGGTTTTTGTGCTGCTGGCGGGGGGAGTTCTGGCCGTCGTTTGGAAAGTCCACACCAGTGGAGCCAAACCGGGCAATCGTCACACTGCGGACTGGGCATGCCTGAACAATCTGCGCCTGATTGATTCGGCCAAACAGCAATGGGCGTTGGAGCAGGGGAAAAACGCCGACGATTCGCCGACGTGGGATGAGATGAGGCCCTACGTTGGGCGCGGAAGCAAGGGCGTGTTGCCGGAATGTCCGAGTCACGGGGTTTACACCTTGGGCCGAGTGGGAGAGAAACCCCGTTGCTCCATCCACGGAACCGTTCCAGGCCCGCCGTGAGGAGGTGCATTTGTTTTTTGGGCAAGTCCTGTTGGCAAATGAAGGCTCTGAGATTTCGAAGTTCTTGATTGGGAATTGGTCATTGAAGATTTGGCATGGGTCATCGCTCGGGGAGTTGTTGCGGTGTCATGGCGACACTGTTTACATGACAGATGACAGATTTTCCATGGCCAATTCTCAATCGTTTCAATTTCTGACACCTTTCCCAAGGCCGTACAGCACCAAAAAGGTGTAATGAATCCGCCGCGAGGGGGTGGGAGTCGAAAGTATTGAATCCTCCGCTCATCGCCTCTAGCATGGCGGGTCATGACCTTGGATATCGCTTGGGCGCGGGGGGTTGATTTGTCCTCGCTCAATTCTCCTTCGTTGCTGTTGGGGCTTGAGCCAATCGAGCGCAATCTGCGGACGATGCTCGCCATCGCCGGGTCGCCCGCGCGCTTGCGCCCGCACGTCAAAACCCACAAGCTGGGCTGGCTGGTTCGGCGCCAGATTGAACTGGGAATCAACTTCTTCAAATGCGCCACCATCGCCGAGGCGGAAATGTGCGCCCAAGCCGGCGCGTCCGACGTGCTCATCGCTTTCCAACTGGTCGGCCCCAACATCGGCCGGCTGCTGGCTCTGCGGGAAAAATACCCGCAAACCGCCTTCTCCTCGATTGTGGACGACGGCGGTGCGCTTCGCGCTCTGGCGGACGCCGCCCGCAGCGCCAACGAGCGCGTGGAAGTGCTGCTTGACCTTGATGTCGGCCAGCATCGGACCGGGATACGACCGGGACCGGAGGCGGTTTCGCTTTACCGTGAAATGGCGGCGACGGCCTCGCTGGCCGCCGGCGGGTTGCACGCCTACGACGGCCATTTAACGCAGAGCGAGCCAGAGGTCCGGGCGGCGGCCTGTGAAGAGGCGTTCGCGCCGGTGGCGGCGTTGCGGCAGGAACTGCTGGATTTGGGTCTGCCGGTGCCGCGAGTGGTGGCGGGCGGATCGCCGACCTTTCCGATGCATGCCGCGCGCCAGAACGTCCAGTGCAGCCCGGGGACGTGCGTGTTGTGGGACGCCTCCTACGCCGGCAAGCTGGCCGACATGGATTTCAGCGTGGCGGCGGTGTTATTGACACGAGTTGTCAGCAGGCCGGGCGTGAACCTGCTCTGCCTGGACCTGGGCCACAAGGCGGTTGCCTCGGAAATGCCGCATCCGCGCGTGGTCTTTCCCGATTTGCCGGACGCGCGGTACGTCACCCACAGCGAGGAGCATCTGGTGGTGGAGAGCGCGGCGGCGGCGCGTTTTCCTTTGGGCGCGCCGCTGCTGGGCGTGCCCTGGCACGTATGCCCGACACTGGCCTTGCACGCCGAAGCCGCGCTGGTTGACGGCGGGGCGGTCAGGGGATCGTGCCGCATCGAGGCGCGGGCGAGGAAAATCACCTTATGACGGCGCCGGACTGGTGGCTTATCATCTTGGCGCTGGCGGGGGTGGTCGTGCTGGTGGGGCTGGTGGCCTGGGCGCGGCTCAACGCCTTTCTGGCGCTGCTGACGGCTGCGCTGCTGGTCGGCGCAGGCTCGAGCCAGCCGATGCTGGCAGTGGCCAGGGCGTTCCGGGATGGGATGGGCGAGACACTCGGGGGCATCGCCGGGGTGATCTGTCTGGGAGTGATTTTAGGCAAGCTGCTGGCGGAATCGCGCGGGGCGGAAGTGCTGGCCAAGGAGTTCGCCCTTTTCTTCGGTCCGCGCCGCATCGGCCTGTGCATCATGGCGCTGGCGCTGGTCATCGGGCTGACGACTTGGTTTGCGGTGGGCCTGATTCTGCTGGCGCCGATCCTTCATGCCCTGACGCGCGAGACGAAACGGCCATTTCTTCATTTGGCGCTGCCGTTGCTGGCTTGCCTTTCGGTCATGCATGGATTCATGCCGCCGCATCCCGGTCCGGTCATGGCCATCAATGCCTTCCATGCCAACGCGGGTCTGGTGCTTTTATGGGGGTTCGTGCTGGGCCTGCCCACGGCCATCGTCGCCGGCCCAGTCTTCGCGCGGCTGGCGGACAAATACGTTCGGCTGACTGGCGCGATCCCCGCGCCTCCTCCGCCGCGGGCCGGCGTTGCGCGGCCCAGTTTTCGATTAACCGTGTTTTCGATGCTCCTGCCGGTGGGGTTGATGCTGCTGGCCACGCTGGCGGATTTGAGGGGCGGCCGCGGCCAATGGCGCGCGCTGGCGGATTTCCTGGGCGACCCGACGACGGCGTTGTTTATCGCCGTGCTCTTTGGTCATTGGTCGCTGGGGGTCCGCTGCGGCTTCGGAGCGGCGCAATTGTTGAAATTCACCGAGGAATCCATCGCCGGCGTCGGGATGATGCTGATCGTTGTCGGCGGGGGCGGCGGATTCGCGCGCGTGCTGCAAACCACGGGCGTGGCCGGCGCGCTGGGAGCGATGGCGGCGGCGGCGCATCTTTCGCCCTTGCTTTACGGCTGGCTGGTGTCGGCGTTCATCCGGGTGGCGACCGGTTCGGCGACCGTTGCCATCACGGCGGCGTCGGCGTTGCTGGCGCCGGTGCTGGCGGCGCATCCGGGTGTCAACAGGGAATTGGCCGTCATCTCGGTCGGCTGCGGCTCGCTCTTTCTCTCGCACCTCAACGACAGCGGCTTCTGGATTGTCAAGGACTGCCTGAACTTGTCGGTCACGGAAACGCTGCGGACCTGGACTTTGTGCGAAACGATCATCGGGCTGGCGGGTTTGGCGTTGACGCTGCTGGCCAGCGCACTGATCTGAACCGATCCTGATCGGAATGGAGGGTCAAGCGGGGAGCCGTTTTTTAAATTCCCGGCAGGCCTCGGCGATGTCCGGGGCGTCGAGGATGGCGGAGAGGGCGCAGACGGCTCTTGCGCCGGCGGCGACAACCTGGTCCAGGTTGCCCAGATTGATTCCGCCGATGGCGAACCAGGGAATGGTCACGCTGGCGGCGGCCCAGCGGACGTAATCCAGGGTGACGGGTTTTGCGCCGGGCTTGGTGCCGGTGGCAAAGACGGGGCCGATGGCAACGTAGGCGGGCGAGGCCGCCAGGGCGCGCATGGCCTCATCGGGGGCATGGGTGCTCAGGCCGATGGGCGGGGCGGAGGGATCGGTCATCAATTGCGCGGCGCGAGTGAGACCGGCGCCGAAGAAATCTTCTTGACCCATGTGGCACAAGTCCGCCCCGGTCTCGCGCGCCAGGCCGTAGTGATCGTTGATGACCAGCCGGACGCCGGCGGCGCGGAGAATGGGCGCGACGGCCGCGGCCAGGCGGCGGATTTCGCCGGGGGGGCGGTTTTTGGCGCGGATCTGGACCAGGTCCGAGCCGCCCTGGCAGAGATGGCGGGCGATCTGGGCGGGATCGCGTCCGCGCAGGCAGGCGGTGTCAATAAAAGTGTAAAGGCGGCACTGCGAAAGGGGCTTCATGGGAGCGCCTCAGGGGTGCTCTTCAATCAATTCGCGGCGGGCGCCGCCGAGGAGGTTTTCCAGGAAGCTGGTGGAATAGACGCCGCGGCGGAAATTGGGGTCCTGCAAGATGGCCTGCTCCAGCTCAATCGTAGTCTTGACACCAGTGATCATGTACTCCCCCAAGGCCCGGCTCATTCTGTCCATCGCTTCGCGGCGGTCCTTGCCCAGGGTGATGACTTTGCCGATCATGGAGTCGTAATTGGAAGGGATGGAGTAGCCGGCATAGACGTGGCTGTCCACGCGCGTGCCCCGTCCGCCCGGGGCGTAATACATCTCGATGCGTCCGGGGCAGGGGCGGAAATCGTCGAAGGGGTCCTCGGCGTTGACGCGGCATTCGATGGCGTGGCCGCGGATGCGGATGTCGCTTTGGGACAGGCGCAACGGTTCGCCCATGGCGATGGCGATCTGGAGTTTGACGATGTCAATGCCGGTGACTTCCTCGGTCACGGGGTGCTCGACCTGGATGCGTTTGTTGACTTCGAGAAAAAAGAAGTGGCCCTGGTCGTCCACCAGGAACTCGACGGTGCCGGAGTTGGTGTAATGGGCGACTTCGGCGATGCGGACGGCGGCTTTGCCCATTTTTTTGCGAAGATCCTTGAACTTGGAGTCAATGAGCGGGGAGGGGGCTTCTTCGACCAATTTCTGGTTGCGGCGCTGGACCGAACAATCCCGTTCGCCCAGATGAATGATGTTGCCGCGGCTGTCGCCGAGGATCTGAAACTCAATGTGGTGGCAGTTCTCGATGTATCTTTCGATATAGACGCCGGAATTGCCGAAGGCCTTTTCGGCCTCGTTTCGGGCGGTATGATAGCCCTTGACGAGCGATACGTCATTGTGGGCGGTGCGCATGCCCCGGCCGCCGCCGCCGGAAATAGCCTTGATCATGACGGGGTAGCCAATGCGTTTGGCGACGGCCACCGCCTCCTGCTCGTTTTCGACCGGTCCTTCGGAGCCGGGAGGGGTGGGCACGGCGGCTTTGCGGGCCAGGGCGCGGCTGGCGACCTTGTCCTCCAGGGCTTTCATAGCGCGGGAACTGGGTCCAATGAAGCGGATGTTGCAACTGTCGCAGACGTCGGCGAAATGGGCGTTTTCAGAAAGGAACCCGTATCCGGGATGGATCGCGTCAACGTCCGCTATCTCCGCCGCGCTGATGATGCGGTCGATGCGCAGGTAGCTCTCGCTGCTGGGGGCCTTGCCGATGCAGATGGCTTCGTCGGCCATCTGGACATGCATGGAATTGACGTCAACCTCGGAATAGACGGCGACGGTGCGGATGTTCAACTCCTTGCAGGCACGGATGATGCGCACGGCGATTTCGCCTCGATTGGCGACCAGGATTTTCTCAAACATGATGGGGAGTCCCTTTGGACCGAACGCTCAGGTTGGCCGGATGCGGAACAGGGGTTGGCCAAACTCAACAGGTTTGGCGTTTTCAACCAGGATGTGGGTGATGACGCCTTTGGCCTCGGCCTTGATCTCGTTCATCACTTTCATCGCCTCGATGAGGCAAACGACCGTCTCAGGAGTCACTTCGGTTCCGATCTCGACATACTCAGGGGATTCGGGTGATGGAGCGCGATAAAAGGTGCCGATCATGGGCGATTTGATTTCCAACAACGCCGAGGCGGCCGGGGCAGACGGGGGTGCTGCTGGACCGGGTGGAGGCAAGCCGGCTGCGACCACCGGCGGCAACGGCAGGGCGTAAGAGGCCGCGGGGGATTCCTCCATCGAAGAGGCCGGACCGGTCACTCCGCGCTTGAGCTTGATCTTGAAGTCCTGTCGTTCCAACTCGAACTCCGAGAGGGAATTCTTGCGCATCAGGTCAATGATGGCTTTAATGTCTTTTAGGTCCACAGTTTAATTTATCTTATGTTTGCGTGGAGAATAGAGTCTGAAATAAGGGACGTCAAGCGCAAAATTATGCCACAAAAGTCTGGATTTCAAAGAACCTGTCATTTTCGGCACGGAATCTGCGTCATTTCGTTTGCGTTATCGTTACATATTCCGCCTCATAAGCCATCCAAACAGAAAGAACATCGGCCAAGCCAGGGCAGGAATATAGAGATGAAACTCGACAAGACTGTGCAACGACAGTCCACATAAGCCGATCCAGACCGCCAGATTCAGCCAGTTTAGTGGCACGTTTGATGCACTGTAACGATAAAGAATCAGCAAGAACGCCAAGATCATTCCCGTGTAACTCACAAATCCCAGAACTCCAGAATCCGTCGCCTGTTCGAGGTAATCATTGTGGCACATTCGGGCCATTTCGTCGCTTGGGCGTTTGATGTGATTGTATGGGATTTGAAAGGTCCCAGGGCCGGTGCCAAACCAGGGGTAGTGATCAATAATGATGAGGGCGGCGCGCCAGTATCCGAAGCGAGCGCCGACGCTGTTGTGCTCTTTCTGGAAGAAGGCGGTGTACTTGATGGCGAAACCGGCCACGCCAGCGATGAGCACGCCGTAGATCAGGACTCGCTTCCACTTCAAAGAAAGCGCCGAATGGCCCAAGGCGAAAAGCCCCATCGCCAGGGCCACCAGCCAGCCAGCCTTGGAGCCTGACCAGAAAAGGCAACCCAGGCCGCATCCGCCCAGGATCAGCACAAAGAGGACGCGAATAGCCGGGCGGACTTTGGGAGTCAGCCGCCACAGGAAAACCAGCGTCAGCGGCAACAAGAGGATCAATCCGCCCGCCAAGGCGTTGGGGTAGAAAAAAGAGCCAAAGATACGGTTGGTGGCCATCCGCTTGATATACTCCGGGTCTTGGAGTAAACGCGGGTTCACCCCTGGGAGGTAGGGCGAGGAAGCGAGCATTTTCCGGGTTGCCTCCAGCCCGCCGAAATGCTGTTCAAGGCCCATCCGCATGACCCAGCAGAGCGCCAATCCCATTCCCACCCAAACCGGCCAGGGGTTGGACATCCCTTTGGCGGCGAAACGCCCCAGATAAAACAGGCTGACGCAAACGAAGAAGTGTTTGAGCGTCAACGCCGTCAGGGCCGGTTGGACGGTGTGGGCGGCGGCAACAAACTGCCATCCCAGCCAGATCAGCGGCAGGGCCAGAAGCCAATTCATCCGCAGCCGCTTCCAGTCAATGGCGAAGAGTCCGGCGACCGCCAAAGGAACGAAGAGCCAGCAGCCCCAGCTCGGGGGCCAGGAACCGTAAATAGCCGAGGCCGCGTCGTCAGGCGCCTCGACGTAGCGATCCAGTATGATCGGGCTGCCGAACTTGACGATGGTGATGAAAAAGAACAACCCCGCCATCGCGGCAAAGGCCGGGAACGGGGCGGCAGGCGGTTGAGGCGGGGATGTTCGCCTTGCTGGCATCGCTGGAAAATAATCAGCCGGGAGGCGGTTGTCAGGCTTGAAAATCATTTAAGGGGATTGAAGGGCGCGCGGGAGATGCTACTGTGTGCGGGTCAGGACACGTTATGAGCTTACAAAATGCCTCTGGCCAGAAACTTGAAGCCTGCCTGCAAGCCGGCGCAAACCGCAGGGAAGGGCCATAGAGCGCGTGCTGCTTCACCGGTTCAGAAAGATCGGCAGGGCGGTTGGGCACGTCCAGCGCTACCGCGTCATCGTCGGCGTCTTCCTCAAGTACGGTTACGAGGACCTGGCCCGGCGTCTGCCCTTGCCCGGCCCGTTGCGGTTTCCTTTTCGATCCCGGCGGCGCAACAAGGACGGGGAGGAAGCTTCCCCGCTCTCCGGTCCTGAACGGCTGCGCCAGGCGCTGGAGGAACTGGGGCCGACGTTTGTCAAGCTGGGCCAGCTTCTTTCCACCCGCGCCCATCTGCTGCCGCGGCCGTTCACTTTGGAATTGGCCAAGCTGCATGATCAGGTGCCGCCCTTTCCCTATCAGCAAGTCCTGGCCATCGTGGCCTCGGAATTGAAGCGGCCGGTGGGCGAGCTGTTCCTGTCCATCGAGGAGACGCCCATCGGCTCGGCATCCATCGCCCAAGTCCACCGGGCCGTGCGCGTCAACGGCCGCAAATGTGTCATCAAGGTGCAGCGTCCCGGTATAGAGAAGACGGTGCGGGTGGATTTGGAGATCATGGCGCATCTGGCGGCGCTGTTGGAGAACCACGTGGAGGGCTGGCGGGTGCATAAGCCCACGGCCATCGTGGCGGAGTTCGCCCGGAGCATGGAGCAGGAACTGGACTTTGGCGCCGAGGCGGCGCACCTGGAACGCTTCGCCCATCAATTCGCGGGCGAAACGGCCATTTATGTGCCCAAGGTGGAGGCCGGAGGGGTGACGCGGCGGGTGCTGACGATGGAGTACATCGAAGCGGTCAAGGCCTCGAAAATGGAGGAACTGGAGGCGGCCGGGCTGGACCGGCGGCAGATCGCGGCGCGGATCACCGACCTGGTGATGAAACAGATATTTGTCCACGGCTTTTTCCATGCCGACCCGCATCCGGGGAACATTCACATTTTGCCGGGCAACGTCATCTGCTTTCTGGATTTCGGGTTGATGGGGTTTTTGGACCAGCGGACGCGGCAGAATTTCGCCAAATTTGTCATGAGCATCGCCCAGCGCAACGAGAAGGCCGCCGCCGGTGCGTTGCTCGGATTGGCCCATGCGGAGCTGGACCCGCCGCGATCGGGATTCGAGGCGGACGTGGCCGAATTCATGCACCGGCATTTTTACCGGCCGGCGGGGGAGATGGTGTTCGGGCAACTGGTCAACCATCTTTTCTCGCTGACGGCGCGGCACAATCTGACGCTTCCGCCGGACCTCTCGGTGATGCTCAAGGCGCTGGCGCTGATGGAGGACCTGGTGTGCCGGCTGGATCCGGGACACGACATATTGTTGCAGGCGCGGCCTTTCATGCGGCAGGTGCTGGCGGGCCAGTTCGGGCCGCGGCGGCTGTTGCGCCACTGGCTGGAGTTCGGCGGTGAAGCGGCCGGATTGGCGCGGGAACTGCCCCTGGAAATCCGGCGGCTGATGGCGCAGGTCAAGGAGGGGCGCATCCGTTTTCACGTGCATCATCAAGGCTTGGAATCGTTGCTCAACACGCTGGAACGGATCGTCAACCGCCTGGCTTTCGCGCTGGTGCTCTCGGCGTTGATCATCGGCTCCTCCGTCGTGATTCACTCCCGCGTGCCGCCCTTGTGGCACCACGAGGTATCGGTCATCGGCGTGGTGGGATACCTTCTGGCGGGGATGATGGGCTTCTGGCTGCTCATCGCCATGCTGCGCCACGGGCGGATGTGAGGCTGGGAACGGGCGAACTGTCAATACTATAATGTCGCCTTTCATCGCCTCGACAAAACGGCCAGCGGCAGCGTGACCGACGTCATGTACACCGGATTCTGCCGGGCGGCGGCGTCGCGGCCCAGACATTCCCAGGGCGCTCCGAAATTCCCGCCTTGCCGGAAATCTCCGGTGCGCAGGTGATCCAGATAACGATGGAGAACAGCTTGCGCCAGGGAGGGATGATGATCGCGCAGAGCGGCGACCAGCCAGCCGGTGGGTGTGTGCCAGTAGGCCCCGTTCTGATAGGTATTGTACGGGGCCAGCGAGCGTTGCCAGGCGGTGTCGGGGCCGGCGTCGCGGTTGACGGGCACGTGCCGCACGGCGCCGGAATACTCAATCGTGCCATCGGCCACGGCGCGGGCGACGCTTGTCCGGGCGCGCCGGGCGTAATCATGCGGCAAAACCTTCAAGTCAAGGGCCATGAGCGTGCCCCAAACGTCGGGTTGGCCACTGACGCCGGTGGCCGCGTTCAGCCAGCCCACCGAGGGATCGGCCGGCGCGAAAACGGCCGGCAGATGGGCAAGGATGCGGGCGGCGATCCGTTTGAACCCCGGTGTCAGATTGGCCTGGCCCGCCGCCTGGCAGAGGGCCGCCAATTCCAGCGCCGCCTGATAACGCAAAAGCGTCGGGAAGAGCATGGCGCCGGTCATAAAGACGGAATCGAAGAAGCCAAAACCGACGGCGCGGCGCAATGGGTCTGTCGTCACGGCGCCGGTGGTTTCATCGCTGGCGGGCGCATCGAAGGCCTTGATGAGACGGTCCAACATCGGCAGGCCCTCAATGCGCTCGGCCAGGAAGGCCGGATCTTTGGCCGCCTTGTAGAGAGAGTGAGCGGCATGGACGAAGTAATAATGATCGTCGGCGGGCGGGAGGACGCCCCACGGCTCGGCCCCCTGATCTTCACCGGCGGAATAAGTGCCGGGGTAGAACACCGGCGCGCCGTCGAAATTGACGTGATCGGCAATGGCGAAGGGTGGAATGACGGCGCCGCTGTTGAGCCGGCGTTCCTGCGGGCCGTTCTGAGTCCGCGCAAAGAGCCGCAGGTGATGGCGGATTTGGCCGGCGGGGATCAGGCCGCAATCCAGGGACATGGCGAAATCGCGCACCCAGCAGGCGGGATAGTCGTTGCGCCCGCCCGGGCGAATGAGTGTTGCGCCCGTGGTGTTGGGCGGGGCACCAGCCACGGATTGACCAGGGTGAACACTTGAGGCTTCGATGACCGCCGCCGCCAGATCGCGCAGATAATCCATCGCCGAGGGAGCCATGCCGGCCGCCTGTCCTGGAGCGGCTGTGGCCAATTGCGGTGGGCGGCCGACGCCGAGGGCGCAACGCCATCCGCCGAAAGCCGCCGTCGCGGCCGCTATGAGAAACTTTCGTCGGTGCATGTAGAAGGGGGCCGCGGCGGGCCTTGATTTTTGGAGGGTCATTACACGATGATGTGGATATTTTACTTGGTTATATTCACTTATATTCACTTGTAATCACTTGTATCAACTGCAATTGCGCGGGGCTGAATTGCAGCAAGGAACCGGGTGAGTTCCGGGTCTTTCAAGCCGGCGTTTGCGGGCCTGTCTCTGTGCGATGGGTTTCTCCGGCCCATTGCCCATTGAACTACTCTTTCGTTCATGCCGCAGATTATGGCACATCCCGGAACGAACAAAAAACCTACGGTAGTGTTTTTGGCATGATTTTTTTGGGAGGGTCTTGGTCGCCGCTTGTGGTTTAAACGCAATGGCTTACAGGGCAAGAAATCCCAAAAAATCGAAAAAACGCGAAAAAATACGCAAAATAATTTTCCGGATACCCCGGTTTTTCTGCAAAAACGCAGTTTTTTTTGGAGGCGAAATTTGTAAATTGTTGCCGTTCTGCGGGTTATCTTTTTAATCTGTGTCCTTGGAGAACGGCGCCAACGACCGGCAAACCATATAAAGCCGTAACCATGCAGCACGGTCTTAACGCATACCTCACATTGTCGAGAAGATCTGGCAGAGGAATGTCTGGCAGAGGAATGTATGGCAAGGGAATGGGAAAAAGAGTTTGCGGTTTTATTCCCCTGCCCAATGAGTTTTTCCGGTCAAGCGTCGGACTGAAAATCTCGTTGGAAATGCGTGATTCTGACGGATTGCAGTGAAAAGGCGCGGAGGACAGAAGGCGCAAAGACCCGGCCCATTCATTGTGAATGGGGCATGGCTCAACGTGTTCATGGCGGTCAATCCGCCCTCTCCGCCGCGCTGGCGGCGGTTGGTTGCAGGCAATTGCTGGGGCGGCGGGTCATCCGGGCATCTTTCTCTTGTGGATGATCACCTCGCTGCCGTCCGGGTCGAGAACAATGGCAAAGCGGCAAACGGGCGTCTCGGTAATCCCGCGGCGAAAGGTCGCGCCGCGCTTTTGCAGACGCGCCACCTCCGCATCCAAATCCGAGACCTCCAAAGCCAGCACGGCGCCCCGAACGGGCGCGGGATGTTCGGCGTCCGCTGCGCTGATGGCAAACGTAGTGGCACCAACATCATACTCAAACCACTCATCGCCCGCCTGGTGCGTGAGTTTCAAACCCAGAACGTCCTCGTAGAAGTGACGTGCTGCTTTGATGTCACTGACGGCGTAGGTCAGAAAAGCGATGGATTCAATCATGGTCGTGGAGCTGGGCTAACGTTGAAGATCACCGACCGCCACCGGGAACGCGGGTGGACAGAAATCCAGCGCCCGAAAAAGCCAAAGTCCCCGAAACCGAAGGGCGAACGGCAGCGCGCGTGGAGCGATTGTCAGACCGATTCATAGTATTCCCATCGCGCGCATCGAACTCAAAACCATCAGCATCAACCAACCGCCAACGATCACTGCCACACCGCCTGCAAAGAACGCGCACCATTCAAACCAAGTGAACCGTGCCTGCCGACGTGCAATCACCAAAGCGGCCGTACCGATGAGGCAGAGAAGCGGAGTCACCGTGAGTATCAGAATCCAGAGTAGGGGAGTCGAAGACCATCCATCTTTGGAATCGCTGTTCGCATACCATGCACAAGCGCCGATAAACCAGACAGCGGAACAGACGAGCAGCGCAACCGAAAGCGCCGATGAAGAAACTCGACTGCGATCAAGGGTACGCATATTAGTCAACTCTAATTACGCGACGGGCAGTTCGCTGCTTGAAACGAGTCTTCTGACCGGATCCGAAAGCCGCAAATTATTCGTCATCAATAAACCTTGGCCATAATATACAACCGCCTGGTCGTTTATTGGAACATAAAAATCCAGTCCAGCCGGGCGGCGCCCGTCCAACCCAACCGCCTCAGTCTCGGGGCCTGTGTGGAAAATGAGAGAGAACGCATGAAAGCTGGAAAAAACCGCGTGTTTCTCCCATGGCGGCCAGAGGCGGTCGGCGGGGGCGCCGACCGCGGCACGCGGGGGCGCGTGCGCTCCCCGGACTGAATTTGAATTCTCAGAGAGGCACTTAGCGAAGTCGTAATCCTGTTCACCCATTGGTGAAGTTCGGCGCAGAAGGGATTCCGTCGGCGGGACGCCGACGGATGCGACCGAGACGGTCGCGCTCCCAAAAGGCTTCATGGCGAAGTTGAGCGGAGTGGGAAAAGGGCTGGCGTCCGGGGCTTGAAGCACGCAGACTCCGGCATAGTTGCGGCTGTGCTTGAGCGGTTTCCATTTTATTATCGCGTGGCCTTGCTGGTCGGATTGATGGCGGTGGCGGCGGGGGTTGATCTTTGGCGGCACGGGCGCGAGGCCACAAAGTACCGCGATTCGGTGCTCAACGCGGAACAAATCGCGCGGTTCAGGCGTGTCTGGTGGATTCACACGGGTTTGTACGCCGGGCTGGCAGCGGGCCTGGCAGCCATAATCCTCGGAGCAACCGACAGGGAGAATAAGAACGCACGGATTACTTAAAGCATCTTTTTTTGGGCAGCAACTCCGTCTCCTAATCCTAATCTTAATCCCAATCTCGTTCTTTTGATTCGGATTAAGATTAAGATTAAGATTAGGATTGGGAATGAGAACCGGCTATGCGCTGGACAGGGTGCTGAGGGTGATTTCCTGGATGTCGGCCAGGCGGAAGGGTTTGGCCAGAAAAGGCCGGCCGGCAGTCTTGAGAAATGATTTTGTGTCCTCGTTGACCGTGTCGCCGGTCAGGAAGACGAAACGGCGCTCCAAGCGGGCGTCCTTGGCCACGGCCAGCCGGTAGAATTGGGGGCCGTCAATTTCGGGCATGCGCAGGTCCGAGAGCACCAGGTCGAATCGAGTCTCCGCGATCTTTTTCAATCCCTCGCCGGCCGAATCGCAGAGGCAGGGGGAGTAGCCCAGGAGCCGGAGCATCTCCCCCAGCATCTCGACAATGACCGTCTCGTCGTCCACGACCAGGATTTTTTCCGCGCGCGGGGCGTCCTGGACGGGGTTGGGCGTGGCGGCAGGCACGGTTTGCGGGGAGTCCGCCGGCGGAACGGGGACCGAGAGGATGGGCAGGTCGAGCAGGAAAGCCGCGCCGCCCAGGGAAGCGTGTTGATAGAAAATGTGGCCGCCGTGCTCGGTCATGATGCCGTGGGCGATGGAAAGGCCCAGGCCGGTGCCGAAGCCGACTTCCTTGGTGGTGAAGAAAGGCTCGAAAATGCGCGATTCAATTTCGACCGGCACGCCCGGCCCGTTGTCCTCGACGGTGATTTGGATTCTGTTCTTTTTGAGCGCGGAACTCACCTTGATGAGGCGCGGTTCGGGCGACTTGGACATGGCCTGCATGGCGTTGTTGATCAAGATGATAAGCACTTGCTGAATTTGGTCAGGCTCGACGCTGGTGAAGGGAAGCTCCGGGTCCAAGGCGGTCTGGATTTTGACATGGGCCAGGGAGAGATCGAATTGGCGCAATTCGACGACGGCGGAGATCAGTTCGTTGAGGTCGGCCATTTGGCGGCGGGCGGGCTGGGAACGTGCGAAGGCCAGGAAATTGCCGACCAGGCGGGCGGCGCGGTTGCTCTCTTTGGCCACTTTCAGGAGGTCCTGCCGTGTTTTGGCGGGCAGGTTGTGGCTGGCCAGGATCAGTTCGACATAGCCGCCGATGACGGCCAGAGGGTTGTTCAATTCGTGGGCGACACCGGAGATCATCTGGCCGAGGGAGGAGAGTTTTTCGGACTGGCGCAAGTGTTGCTCCATGCGGGCTTGATCGGTCAACTGGCGGAAGAAGAACTGGTAGGCGTTCTGGCCGCCGAACTCGACGGGCGCCCCGGTGGTGATGGCCGGGATGAGAGCGCCGTTTTTATGGACGAGGTTCAATGGGTTTTGGGAGCAGATCAACTCGAACCAGTCGTGACCGGACTGGGGCGGCTTGTCGGGCCGTGTTTTGATCTGGCAAAAGGAAATCAGGGACTGGCTGGCGGCCTGGCTGATGCTGACGCCCAGGAGGTTTTCAGCGGCGCGATTGAGTTCCAGGATGCGCAGGTCGGTCCGCGCGGCGATGACAATGGCTTCGTGGGCCTGCTGGAAGAGGCGTTGGTAGCGTTCTTCGGTGAACCAGACTTTTCTGCGGAGGGTCTCTTTCTCAAAGAGGTCGCGGCGGTGGTGGTTGTGGCGCACCTGTTCGAGCACCAGGATGATCATGGCCACGGCGATGAGCAGTTGCAGGACGGCGGAAATGAGGAACCCGGTGGCTTCGAGGGCGTCGGTTTCGAACAACGGATAGGCGGCCAGATAAATGCCCCAGAAGAAAAACCCGACCGCCAGCAGCGCGGCGCCCAGGAAATGGCGAATGCGGCGGTAGCGGAAGAAGGCGATGGCGGTCACCAGGCTGGCCAGGCCCATGAACCCAAAGACCGGCCAATGAAGGCCGGCGCGCGCCGCCCCCGGGCTGTAAGTGTCCAGGTAACTCCAGGCCACCAGGAAGACCAGGGTCAAGGCGACGACCCGTTGCCGGAGCCGCTGGCCCAGGAAACGGACGCTGCCCCAGAGCAGGAAGACGGCCGAAACGCTCAGGCACCATTCTTTGGGCCACGTCAGCCAGAGGGGTTCGAGCTTGAAGGATTTGCCGGAAAAGAAAAGCGTCAGCCACAGCGCGTAAAAGAGCCAGGCAACCGTCCAGATGGTGAAGTAGCGGCGGCGGGTGTAGGCGTTGAGATAGTAAAAGACGGCGACCAGCACCCAGACACTCAAGAGGGAAACCAGCAGGGCCGGTTTGAGATGATCGCCCGAAAAGACAAGATCAAACGCAGTGTTGTTTGGCAAAGTCATTTTGCAACGGACCGCTTTCGGCTGAACGTGATTTGCGGGGAAATCGTAATGGACTGCCCTACAATGTCAACTGAATTTGAGCACGGCGATCCACGGGCGAATTGCAATTCACATATCCTTTAGCCCCTTGCCTGCCTTGGCGAATGCGCCCTGCGGCTCCAAAAAAAAGCGCAATCCGTCAGTTGGCAGGGCGGGCACTCCGTGCGCGCCGCGGCGGGCAAGGGAGTGCCCGGCCTACCCTCCTTTCCAGCCGTCATGGACCCATTACAAAAAAGCGAAAAAAAGCCGTTGACAAGCCGGGGGAAGGCCCGTATTTTCACGGCGAAGTTATCGGGCATGAGACAGGAGCCATTAGCCCCGGTGCCCCTTTGCCGAAAGGCGGGGAGGGCAGGGGAAGTGGTTTATTGTCGTTTTGCACGGTCAGGATGCCGGAGAGATTTGGCTTTTGCCCATGTAGCTCAGTCGGCAGAGCGCGTCCTTGGTAAGGACGAGGTCATCAGTTCAATCCTGATCATGGGCTCCAGATAACCGGAAGAATTGAGAAGAGAGCAACGCTAAAAAAAAGCAGAAGACTATGGCAGCAAAAGAAGCCTTTAAACGAACCAAGCCTCACGTCAATATTGGCACCATCGGCCACGTTGACCACGGCAAGTCCACCTTGACCGCGGCAATCGTGGAGGTCCAAAGCAAAAAAGGCATGGCCAAATACTCCACTTACGCGGAAATCACCAAGGGCGGCACGGTCCGCGACTCCACCAAGACGGTGACCATCGCCGTCTCGCATTCGGAGTATGAGTCGCCCCTGCGCCATTATGCGCACGTGGATTGCCCCGGTCACGCGGACTACGTCAAGAACATGATCACCGGGGCGGCGCAAATGGACGGGGCGATCCTGGTGGTCAGCGCGGCCGACGGCCCGATGCCGCAAACGCGGGAACATATTTTGCTGGCCCGCCAGGTCGGCGTGCCGGCCATAGTCGTGTATCTGAACAAGGTGGACCTGGTGGACGACCCGGAATTGATCGAATTGGTGGAAATGGAAATCCGCGACCTGTTGAATAAATACCAGTTTCCCGGCGACAAGACGCCGGTGGTGCGGGGCAGCGCCAAGGCGGCCCTGGCCGGGGACCCCGCGGGCCTCAAGTCCATCGAGGAGTTGCTGGCGGCGGTGGACAGCTTCATCCCGCTGCCCCAGCGGGAGATTGACAAGCCGTTCCTGATGTGCATTGAGGACGTGTTCAACATTGAAGGCCGCGGCACGGTGGTCACCGGCCGCGTCGAGCGCGGCGAATTGAACAAGATGTCCGACGTCGAGATCGTCGGTTTGCGCGAGACGCGCAAGACGGTGGCGACGGACATCGAGATGTTCCGCAAGCTGCTGGACAAGGCGAGCGCCGGGGACAACGTGGGAGTTCTGTTGCGCGGCACCAAGAAGGATGAGGTTGAGCGGGGCATGGTGCTGGCCAAGCCGGGAACGATCACCCCCCACACCCAGTTCAAGGCGGAAGTTTATGTCTTGTCCAAGGATGAGGGCGGCCGCCACACGCCTTTCTTCACCAATTACCGGCCGCAGTTTTATTTTCGGACCACCGACGTCACCGGGACCGTGAAGCTGCCCCAGGGGGTCGAAATGGTCATGCCGGGAGACAACGTGTCGGTGGACATAGATTTGATCGCGCCGGTGGCGATGGAAAAAGGGCAGCGGTTTGCCATTCGGGAAGGGGGTCGAACGATAGGGGCGGGTCGAGTGTCGGATATTGTGGCCTGAGAAGAAAGAGATCCATGTAACGGAAGGAGCGCGCAGCCGTTCCTGCCGGGGGGACTGCTGGAAGGGGCAGGGCGGTAGCTCAATTGGTAGAGTAGCGGTCTCCAAAACCGTCGGTTGGGGGTTCGAGTCCCTCCCGCCCTGCCAGTCCGGGGGGATGAAGCAACGAGAGTGGAGAGGGACAGACCGGAGGGGTGGCAGAGTGGTCTATTGCGACGGTCTTGAAAACCGTTGTGCGGGAAACCGCACCGGGGGTTCGAATCCCTCCCCCTCCGCCAAGAGAAAGAACGATGAAAGATTATTGGCCAATGATTGTTGTGATCGTGTTCGCCGCCACGGCGTTCACGCTCCTGTGGCGGCAAGGCTTGTTCTTGCGCCTGTCCGGCTATTTCCGCGAGACGCAGGATGAGCTGAAAAAATGCACCTGGCCCGGTTGGGACGAGTTGAACGGCTCAACGGTGGTGGTCATCGTGTCGGTGGGGTTGCTGGGCCTTTTTACGGTGTTGGTGGATTTGGTGGTGGCCTACATCGTGCATGCGCTCTTTCACATTCATTAAGGATTGACCAATGCCAAAAAGCCAGTGGTTTGTCATACATACCTTGTCCGGGCAGGAACAGAAGGTCAAAGAGAACATCGAAAAGCGGGTCAAGGCCGAGGAGATGACAGAATACATAAAGGAAGTGCTGGTGCCTGTGGAGAAGGTCGTTGATGTGCGCGGGGGCAAGAAGACCGTGACCAGCCGCAAGCTCCATCCGGGCTACGTCTATATTGACATGGTGCTGCTGGACGAGGGCAACCGGATTTTGGAGAAGCCGTGGTACTTCATCCAGGACACGCCGGGCAAGATCGGCATTGTGGGCGGCGACCGGCCCATAGCGGTGACGCCCGAGGAGATAGCGGTCATCAAGGAGCAAATCTCCGAGAGCGAGGAGACCGAGAAGCCCAAGGTGCATTTCGACGTGGGCGAAACGGTCAAGATCAATGACGGGCCGTTTTTGAATTTCAGCGGCGTGATCGAGGAGATCGAGCCGGAACGGGGCAAGCTGAAGGTCACGGTCAACATTTTCGGGCGCAATACGCCGGTGGAACTGGAGTATTGGCAGGTGGAAAAAGCTTAGAGGCGATTTTTATGGCCAAAAAGATTACAGGACAGATCAAATTGCAGATACCGGCCGGACAGGCCAACCCGGCGCCCCCGGTGGGGCCGGCGTTGGGCCAGCAAGGCGTCAACATCATGGGCTTCTGCAAGGAGTTCAACGCCGCCACCAAGGACCAGGCGGGCATGATCATCCCGGTGGTCATCACCGTCTTTCAGGACAAGTCCTTCACTTTCATCACCAAGTCCCCGCCGGCGGCCGTGCTGCTCAAGAAGGCCGCCGGGATCGCCTCCGGCTCCAAGGTGCCCAACAAGGAGAAAGTGGGCAAAGTCACGCGCAAGCAGGTGATGGACATTGTCAAGATCAAGCTCAAGGATTTGAACGCGACCTCCGAAGAGGCGGCGTTCCGGGTCATCGCGGGCACCGCCCGCAGCATGGGGATCGAGGTTCAGGAATAATCCATCGCGGGAGAGTTTCCGCCGGCGCGGCGACTCGATTGCACCGCAGCTCATTATGCCAAGCAAACGATACAAAAAGGGAATTCAACTGGTTGAAAAGCGAAAACCCTATTCGCTCAAATCGGCCGTTGAGATTCTGGCCAAGTTTCCCAAGGCCAAATTCAATGAGACCATTGACATGGCCTTCAAGCTGGGGGTTGACCCCAAGCAATCCGACCAGATGGTCCGCGGCACCGTTCCGCTGCCTCACGGCAGCGGCAAGACCGTCCGCGTGCTGGTTTTTGCCAAGCCCGGCGCGGCCGCCGAGGCTGCCCGGGCCGCGGGGGCCGAATATATCGGTTTTGAGGATTTGATCAAGAAATGCAACGAAGGGTGGACGGATTTCGACGTGGCCATTGCCACGCCGGAGGCAATGTCCGAGGTGCGCAAGCTGGGCAAGGCGCTAGGCCCGCGGGGCCTGATGCCCAATCCCAAAACGGGCACCGTGACCGAGGACACCGGCAAGGCGGTCAAGGAAGTCAAGGCGGGCCGGGTCGAGTTCAAGGTGGACAAAGGAGGCAACGTCCATGTGCCCATCGGGAAGGTCTCCTTCGCCCCCGGCCAGATCGTCGAGAACGCGCGGGCGGTGATCGAAGCTGTGGCCAAGGCCCGGCCCAGCAGCGCCAAGGGGACGTTCATCCACAGTTGCACCCTTTCCGCCACGATGAGCCCGCCGGTGCGGGTGGACGTGCGGGAATTCCTGGCTGCCGCCTAACCGGAAGAAAGCAATCATGCGCGCCGAAAAACAATTACTAGCCGCCGAATACCTGACGCGGCTCAATGCCTCGCCCTTTTTCATCGTCCTGGAATACCGCGGGTTGAAAGTCGGGCCCATCACCGAGCTTCGCAAGCGCCTCAACAAAGCAGGCGCCCAAATGCACGTCGTCAAGAACACCCTCTTCCGCCTGGCGGCCAAGGAAGCCGGGGTGGCCGACTTAGGCTCCAGCCTGGCCGGCCAATTGGCCGTGGTGACCGGCCAGCGCGACGTTTCCGCCGCCGCCAAGGTGGTCAAGACATTCGCGGCGGTGTTCGAGAAGCCCAAGGTCCGCTTTGGCTATCTCAACAACCAGAGGCTGGAAAGCGCCGACATCCTGGCGCTGGCCGATTTGCCCTCGCTGGAGGTCCTGCGCGCCCGATTGCTGGGAGTCATCATGGCCCCGGCCACCAAGCTGGCGACGTTGATCAACACGCCGGCCACGCAACTGGCGCGCGTGCTCAAGGCGCGCGTGGAAAAGGAGACTGGAAAATCGCCGGAGTGAACAATTTCATGTCCGTTCGCGGAGATGAAGCACACAACAGAAACAAAGTAAATCGTCGGCTCGCGGGCTTGCGAGCGCAACTCGTCCGCGGCCGCGGACGGCAACGAGACTGAAAGGAAACATGGCTGACATAGCAGCATTAGTTGAACAACTGGGCAAGTTGACGGTCATTGAAGCCGCCGACTTGGTCAAACAATTGGAAACCGCCTGGGGAGTCACCGCCGCCGCGCCAGTGGCCGCCGCGGCTCCGGGCGCCGCCGGGGGCGCCGCGCCGGCCCCGGCCGCGGAAGTCAAAACGATGTTTGACGTTATTCTGGCCTCCGTGCCGCCGGACAAGAAGATCGCCGCCATCAAGGCGGTGCGGGAGGTCAAGGCGGGCCTGGGCCTGGCTGACGCCAAGGCGCTGGTGGAAGGGGCGCCCAAGCCGGTGCTCGAAGGGGCCAATAAGGCCGACGCCGACGCTGCGCGGAAGAAATTGGAGGACGCGGGAGCCAAGGTTGAAATTAAGTGATAATGGTGTAAATTTGGAGTGGCGGGCTTTTTGCGCGCCACTCCATTGAACCGTTTGAGAGCGATTTCCAAAACGAGAATCATCGTTTCAAGCAAAGGACTTTTGAACCGGCACGTTCCCGGCTGCCTGGGAACGGGCCTGTCGTCGTCTCCGCCAAACAAGAACCTGGCCCGGGCCAGAGATTGATCAGAGGTAAAAATGCCATCGAAAACTATTGAACGGGTCCATTTCGGCAAGATCAAGGAGGTCATCGCTCCGCCCAATCTGATCGAATTGCAGACCAATTCCTACCGCGAATTCCTGCAGATGGAGGCCGCCCCCTCCAAGCGCAGAAACACCGGCCTCCAAGCCGTGTTCACCGAGGTTTTCCCCATCGAAAGTTACGACGGCAAATGCGTCCTGGACTTCAGCACCTACGAAATCGGCGAACCCAAGCACGACTGGCTGGAATGCCTGCGCGAAGGCATCACCTACGGCGCGCCCCTGCACGTGACCTTCCTGCTCAAGGAGGAAAAATCGGCCAAGGAAGAGAAGGTTTTCATGGGCGAACTGCCGCTGATGACCCCGCAGGGCACCTTCGTCATCAACGGCGCCGAGCGTGTCATCGTCAGTCAGCTTCATCGCTCCCCGGGCCTGGCCTTTGAGAAAAGCATCCACCCCAACGGCAAGGAGCTGTTTTCCTTCCGCATCATCCCCGACCGCGGCTCCTGGTATGAGGCCCAGTTTGACACCAGCGACTTGCTCTACGTCTATTTGGACCGCAAGAAGCGCCGCCGCAAATTCCTGACCACGACCTTTTTCCGCGCGCTGGGCTACGGGTCGGACGCCGACATCCTCAAGCTCTTCTACGACATCGAGGAATTGAGCGTCAAGGAAGCCGAAAAACTGGAGGACATCCAGAACAAGGTCCTGATCGAGGACGCCACGGACGCCGACAAAGGCAGCGTGGTGGCGCGGGCCTTCGAGCCTCTTTCCAAGGCCGTTGTCAAGCAGATTGCCGACCTGGGCATCAACAAAATTCGCGTGGTGGACACCGCCGTTGACGACGGCATCGTCATCAAGTGCCTCAAGAAGGACCCGACCAAAAACGAGGAGGAGGCCCTCAAGGACATCTACCGCCGGCTGCGTCCCGGCGATCCGCCCACGGCGGCCAACGCGCGGGCGTTGATCAAACGGCTCTTTTTCGACTCCAAGCGTTACGATCTGGGCCGGGTGGGCCGCTACAAGATCAACCAGAAGCTGGGCATCAAGGGCGGCGATTCCCGCATCCTGACCAAGGAGGACCTGGTGGCGGCGACCAAGTATCTGCTGCGGCTGAAAAAGGGCGAAGGCAGCCTGGACGACATTGATCACCTGGGCAGCCGGCGCATCCGCACGGTGGGCGAATTGCTGGCCAACCAGTGCCGGGTGGGCCTGGCCCGCACCGAGCGCCTGGTCAAGGAGCGCATGACCTTGTTCGATCAAAGCCTGGAGAGCATGTCGCCCCAGAAACTCATCAACCCCAAGGCCCTTTCGGCCGTCATCCGGGATTTCTTCGGCCGCAGCCAGCTTTCCCAGTTCATGGATCAGATCAACCCGCTGGCCGAATTGACGCACAAGCGCCGCCTCTCCGCCCTGGGTCCCGGCGGCCTTTCGCGCGACCGCGCCGGCTTCGAGGTGCGCGACGTTCACCCCTCCCACTACGGCCGCATCTGCCCGGTGGAGACTCCCGAAGGCCCCAACATCGGCTTGATCGCCTCGCTGGCCACCTTCGCCCGCGTCAACGATTTCGGCTTCCTGGAAACTCCTTACCGGAAAGTCGAGAAGGGCCGTGTGGGCAATCACATCGAATACCTCACGGCCGACCGCGAGGAGGCGTTCATCATCGCCCAAGCCAACACGCCCATTGACGAGAAAGGCAGCTTTCTGGGCGAACGGGTGCCCTGCCGCTGCAAGGGCGAGTTCATTGATGTTGAACCCGCGCGGGTGGATTACATGGACGTGTCGCCCAAGCAATTGGTCTCCGTCGCCGCCAGCCTGATCCCCTTTCTGGAACACGACGACGCCAACCGGGCGTTGATGGGATCGAACATGCAACGGCAGGCCGTGCCCCTCTTGGTGACGGAGGCGCCCTATGTCGCCACCGGGCTGGAAGAGCGGGTGGCCCGCGATTCCCGCGCCGTGCTCGTCGCCGAGGAGGCCGGCAAAATCGCCTCCGTCGTCGGCAACCTGGTCGTCGTGACCGCCGACGGCAAGGCGCCCGACGCCAAGAAGAAGCTCAAGACGGACGCCGAGAGCGGCCTGTGGGTTTATCCGATCCGCAAGTTCATGCGTTCCAACGCGGCCACGTGCATCAATCAGAAAATTGTCGTCGCCAAGGGCGACTCCATCAAGAAGGGCCAGGTCATCGCCGACGGCCCCTGCACCCAGGGGGGCGAACTGGCCTTGGGCCGCAACGTGCTCTGTGCCTTCATGCCTTGGAACGGCTACAATTTCGAGGACGCCATCCTCATCAGCGAACGCATCGTCAAGGACGACGTGTTTACTTCCATTCACATTGATGAATTCGAGGTCGGCGCGCGCGACACCAAGCTCGGCCCGGAGGAAATCACGCGCGACATCCCCAACCTGGGCGACGAGGCCCTCAAAAACCTCGGTCCCGACGGCGTTATCCGCATCGGCGCCGAAGTCAGGCCCGGGGACATCCTGGTGGGCAAGATCACCCCCAAGAGCGAAACGGAACTGGCCCCTGAAGAGCGCCTTTTGCGCGCCATCTTCGGCGAGAAAGCCGCCGACGTGAAGGACACCTCCCTCAAAGTGCCCTCCGGCACCTATGGCATCGTCATGGATGTCAAGGTTTCCTCCAAGAAGGAGCGCGAGGCCGAAGCGAAGGTCACCCCGGAAACCCGCCGTCACGCCAAGGAAGTCCTGGACGAGCACAAGGCCAAGACCGACGAGTTGCGCGAGCAATTGACCGAGGCCCTGAGCAACATCCTCCTGGGCGAAAAAATTCCGCTGGACGTCGTCAATTCCGAGACAGGCGAAATCATCATCCCGGCCAACCGCAAGATCACCAAGACCCTCCTGCGCAAACTCTCCCAGGTCTATGACCGCATCGAGATTGACCCCTCGCCCATTCGCAACAAGATCAACGAAATCATCGGCAGCTTCAAAAAGAAGTTTGACGACTTGCAGATGCAGCATGACGAGGAAATCGAACGCGCCGAAGCCGGCGAGGAAGTGGACAGCGGCGTCATCAAGTCGGTCAAAGTCTATATCGCCTCCAAACGCAAGATTTCGGTGGGCGACAAAATGGCCGGGCGCCACGGCAACAAGGGCGTTGTGGCCAAGATCGTGCCCGAGGAAGACATGCCCTTCCTGGCCGATGGCACGCCGGTGGACATTGTCTTGAACCCGCTGGGCGTTCCCTCCCGCATGAACGTCGGCCAGGTGCTCGAAACGCACCTGGGCTGGGCCGCCCGCCTGCTGGGCCTGAAGTTCGCCACACCGGTTTTCGACGGCATCAAGGAGAAAAACATCCGCGGCTACCTCAAAGAGGCCAAACTGCCCGAACACGGCAAGACCATTCTTGTTGACGGCCGCACCGGCGAGCCGTTCGACCAGGAAATTGTCGTCGGCTACATTTACATGATGAAGCTGGGCCACTTGGTGGCGGACAAAATCCACGCCCGGGCCGTCGGCCCCTACTCGCTGGTCACGCAGCAACCGCTGGGAGGCAAGGCCCAATACGGCGGCCAGCGCTTTGGCGAAATGGAGGTCTGGGCCATGGAAGCCTACGGCGCCGCTTACAGCCTGCAAGAGTTGCTCACCGTCAAGTCCGATGACGTCCAGGGCCGCACCCGCATCTACGAAAGCATTGTCAAGGGCGACAATTGTCTGGAAGCCGGCGTGCCGGAATCCTTCAACGTCCTGGTCAAGGAAATGCAGTCCCTGGCCATGGATGTCAAAGTCGGTTACTCCAACCCGGTGGATCAAGCCGCTGCCGCCCAGGCTGCCGCATTGAGCAGCCTCAAATAACATGAATACTAAAGAAACCGCCCGCGAGTTGCTCGGCCTGGATAAGGTCAACCAGGTCGAATACGTTGCCATTTCCGTCGCCTCCCCGGAGTCCATCCGCGCCTGGTCCAAGGGCGAAGTCAAGAACCCCGAAACCATCAACTACCGCACCTTCAAGCCCGAAAAAGGCGGCTTGTTCTGCGAGCGCATCTTCGGCCCCGTCAAGGACTGGGAATGCTCCTGCGGCAAATACAAGCGCATCAAGCATCGCGGCGTCGTCTGCGACCGTTGCGGCGTGGAAGTCACGCTGGCCCGCGTCCGGCGCGAACGGATGGGGCACATCGAGCTGGCGGTGCCCGTTTCCCATATCTGGTTCTTCAAATGCATGCCTTCCCGTCTGGGCCTGGTGCTGGACATGACGGCCCGCAACCTCGAACGGGTCATCTACTACGAGGATTACATGGTCATTGATCCCGGCTCGACTCCCCTCAAGCCGCACCAACTGCTCAGCGAGCACGAGTACCGCGAAGCCCGCGAAACCTACGGCCCGGAGGGATTCGTGGCCAAAATGGGCGCCGAGGCCGTGCGCGAGGGCCTGGCCAACGTGGACCTGCAAAAACAGGTGGACCACCTCTCCGCGGCCATGAACGAAACCAAGAGCAAACAAATCCGCAAGAAAATCGCCAAGCGCATCAAATTGTTGACCGCTTTCCAATCCTCCAAGGCACGCCCCGAATGGATGATCCTGACCGTCCTGCCCGTCATCCCCCCGGACCTCCGCCCCCTGGTGCCTTTGGAGGGCGGGCGCTTCGCCACCTCGGACCTCAACGATCTTTACCGCCGCGTCATCAACCGCAACAACCGGTTGAAGAACCTGCTCCAACTCAAGACACCCGAAGTGATCATCCGCAACGAAAAACGCATGTTGCAGGAGGCCGTGGACGCCCTCTTCGACAATGGCCGCCATGGCCGCGCCGTCACCGGGGCGGGCAACCGCGCCTTGAAATCCTTGAGCGATATGCTCAAGGGCAAGAGCGGGCGCTTCCGTCAGAATCTTCTGGGCAAGCGGGTGGATTATTCGGGCCGCTCCGTCATCGTCATCGGCCCCGAACTCAAGCTCCATCAGTGCGGCCTGCCCAAGAAAATGGCCCTGGTGCTCTTTGAACCCTTCATCATCCGCCGCTTGAAGGAATTGGGTTATGTCCATACCGTCCGCTCCGCCAAGAAAATGATCGAGCGCCAGTCGCCCGAGGTCTGGGACATCCTGGAAGAGGTCACCAAGGGCCACCCGGTCCTCCTCAACCGCGCACCCACTCTGCATCGCCTCTCCATCCAGGCCTTCGAGCCGATCCTCATCGAGGGCGAGGCCATTCGCATTCATCCCCTGGTTTGCACCGCCTACAACGCCGACTTCGACGGCGACCAGATGGCCGTTCACGTGCCCCTCTCGGTGGAGGCGCAACTGGAGGCGCGGATGTTGATGATGGCGCCCAACAACATCTTCAGCCCCTCCAGCGGACGGCCCATCATGACGCCGACGCAGGACATCACGCTGGGATGCTATTACTTGACGGCAGAACCGCGGGCCAAGAAGGACGGCAAGACGGCCATGCTCTTCGGCTCCAAGTCCGAGGTCATCTTCGCCTACAACGATGGCGAATTGACCCTCCACGACCGCGTCCGCCTGGCCAATCCGGACAAGGGAACCAAGACCCAATACGGCGACAGCGAGCACAGCGCCATCGAAACCACGGTGGGCCGGGTCATCTTCAGCGAAATCTGGCCGCCCGAACTGGGCTATTTCAACAAGGTGGTGGGCAAACCGCAACTGGGCGACCTGATCTGGACCTGTTACAAACTTTGCGGGCACGAGAAGACCGTCGTCATGCTCGATCTGCTCAAGGAACTGGGCTTCCGCTCCGCCACCCGCTCCGGCTGCTCCATCGGCATTGATGACATGATCATCCCCAAGGAGAAGGAGCAGGAAATCCACAACGCCCAAAAGCAGATCGCCGAGGTCGAAAAACAATACCGCAAGGGCGTCATCACCCCGGGCGAACGCTACAACAAGGTCGTTGACATCTGGACCCACTGCACCGACCAGATCGCCAACGTCATGCTCCGCACCTTGGAAGCCAACCACGGCAAGCACGAATATAACCCCGTCTCCCTCATGGTGGACTCCGGCGCGCGCGGCAACCGCCAGCAGGTGCGCCAATTGGCCGGCGTGCGCGGCCTCATGGCCAAGCCCAGCGGCGACATCATCGAAAAGCCCATCTTGTCCAATTTCCGCGAGGGTCTCACCGTGCTGGAGTACTTCATTTCCACTCACGGCGCCCGCAAGGGCCTGGCCGACACCGCCCTCAAAACCGCCGATTCCGGCTACATGACCCGCAAGCTGGTGGATGTGGCCCAGGACGTCATCATTCGCATGGACGATTGCGGCACCAGCAACGGCATCCTCGTCCAGGCCATTTACGAGGGCGAGGACGAAGTGGTCAAGTTGAGCGAGCGCATCATCGGCCGCATCTCCTGCGACGACATCGTTGACCCCGGCGACGTCAAGAAGGTTTTGGTCCGCGCCGGCGAACTGATTGACGAGGCCAAGGCCCGTACGGTCGAAAGCTCCGGCGTGGAGCGGGTGCGCATCCGCTCCGTCCTGACCTGCGAAAGCAAGCAGGGCATCTGCGCCGCCTGCTACGGGCGCAATCTGGCCACCGGCGGCATGATCAAGGGGGGCGAGGCCGTGGGAATCATCGCCGCGCAATCCATCGGCGAACCCGGCACGCAATTGACCATGCGCACCTTCCACATCGGCGGCACCGCCTCGCAGGTCTTCAAGCAGCCCCAAATCAAGGCCAAGTTTGACGGCATCGCCCGCTACAACGACATCCGCCCGGTCGAACTGGAGGACGGGGGCATCATTGTCTTGAACAAAAACGGCTCCATTTCCATCGTCGCCCAGGAGGGCGGTCGCGAACTGGAGACCCACAACCTGGTCGTCGGCTCGGTTATCTCGGTTAAAAACGGCGGCAAGGTCAAGAAAGGCGACGCCTTTGTCCAGTGGGATCCCTACAACGTGCCGATCCTTTCCGAAAAAGGCGGCAGGGTCAGATTCGTTGACATCATCGAGGGCGTCACCATGAAGCAGGAGGTGGACGAAACCACCGCCCAGGAGGCCATGGTCGTCATCGAGCACAAGGAAGACCTCCATCCGCAGATTGTCATCCTGACCGAGAAAGGGGAGCCGGTCGCCAATTACCCCATCCCCTCCGGCGCCCACATTGTCGTCAGCGAGGGCGACAAGATCGTGCCCGGCACTTTGATGGCCAAGACGCCGCGCAAGTCCTCCAAGACCAAGGACATCACCGGGGGCCTGCCGCGCGTGGCCGAATTGTTCGAGGCCCGCCGGCCCAAGGACGCGGCGGAGATTTCCAAGATTGACGGCGTGGTGGATTTCGGCCCCAGCGTCCGGGGCAAACGCACCATTCTCATCAAGGACCCTCAAACCGGCGTCGAGGAGGAGCACCTCATCCCCATCGGCAAGCACGTCATCGTCTTCAAGGGCGACTTTGTCAAAAAAGGCCAGCAATTGACCGAAGGCCCGGTGGACCCGCACGAGATTCTTGACATCTGCGGCCCGCAGGAATTGCAGGAGCACCTGGTCAACGAGGTCCAGGAGGTCTATCGCCTCCAGGGCGTCACCATCAACGACAAGCACATCGAGATCATCGTCCGCCAGATGCTGCGCAAAGTCCGCATCAACGAGCCGGGCGACACCCAGTTCCTCTGGGGCGAGCAGATTGACAAGATCGAATTCGAGAAGGAAAACGCGCGCGTGGACAAAATGGGCGGCAAGCCCGCCGAGGCGCAACCCGTTCTGCTGGGCATCACCAAGGCCTCGCTGGAGACGGAGAGTTTCCTCAGCGCCGCTTCCTTCCAGGACACCACACGGGTCCTGACCGAGGCGGCCACGATGGGCAAGGTGGATTACCTGCGCGGCTTCAAGGAAAACGTGATCATGGGTCACATCATCCCCGCCGGCACCGGTTACTCCCTGCACCGCCGCGTGGAACTCAAGCCCCTGGTCGAACCCATCCCCGTCGAGGAGCCGGAACCGCTCTCGCTTTTGGAGCAGCCGCTGGCCGACTGAAGTATTACGAAATCTGCGGCCTTTCCGTTCGCCCCCATCCCGTCCCTCTCCCATCGGACGGGAGAGGGTGGCCGTCAGGCTGGGTGAGGGATCCGCGCCGCTGTTTCAAAAATCGCAAAAACTGTCAAGCCATCAGCGGCCGAATCTGCTAAATGTTGCGGTCAGATGAATGCGCAGGCAAAAGAAACAACGCTCCGTTTCTACAAGGAGCGCCTTTTGTGCGTGCTGGTGCATATCCAAGAGCACTTGGACGAACCGTTGCCCCTCGAATTGCTTGGCAGGCTGGCCTGCCTGTCGCCCCATCATTTCCATCACGTGTTCACCGGAATGCTCGGTGAATCTCTGGGCTGCCACGTGCGGCGCCTGCGCCTGGAACGCGCCGCTTGGCGGCTCAAGCTCAGTCAAACGCCCGTTGTCCAAATTGCCTTCGAGGCCGGTTATGAAACCCACGAAGCCTTCAGCCGCGCCTTCCGCAAGGCCTTCGGCTTGTCACCCGTGCAGTTTCGCCGGCGCAACGGCGTCAGTTCCCGCATTCAAATCCCTTCCGGTGTGCATTACCAGGACCGCCGGCGGCTCAGGGATTTTCGCGCCGCTCAAATTGAAGACAAATCCATGAACGTCACCATCAAAATTCTAAAACCGATGCGCGTCGCTTTCATGCGCCACGTCGGGCCTTACAACCAGGTCGGCAAGACTTGGGAGCAATTCACGATGTTGCTGGGCAAGGACGGGCGCCTGGGCGCCGGTCCGCAATTCATCGGCATCTGTCACGATGATCCGGCTGTGACGCCACCGGACAAAATCCGTTACGACGCCTGCATCACCGTGGACCAGAACTTCCGCGCCTGCGGAGAAATCGGCCTTCAACGCATCCCCGGCGGGCCTTACGCCGTGCTGACCCATTTTGGCCCCTACGAGAAACTCGGCGGGAGCTATGCCAAACTGCTCGGCCAATGGCTGCCGCGCAGCGGCCGGCGCCTGCGCGCCACCCCGTGCCTGGAGATTTACCTCAACTCGCCCGAAAACACCGAACCGGAGGATCTGATCACGGACATTCACGCGCCGCTTGAGACATAATGAAATCGCAAGAAAACACACAAACCCAAACCTCAATCACGACTATGACGACAAAACTCGACCTTTACAAACTTCACAAGGCGGAATACCTTGCGCCGCGGGAGCCGGTGCTTGTTCGCACCAAACCCGCGCAATATCTGGCCATTGCCGGCCAGGGCGCGCCCGGAGGCCCGCGCTTCACCGCCTGCATTGGCGCGCTCTACGGCGCCGCCTTCACCATCAAGATGACGCGCAAGTTCGCCGGAAAAGGGGATTATGCCGTCTGCAAGCTCGAAGGCCAATGGTTCTTTGACGGCCAGCCGGACACGACTTCGAAAGAGGCCTGGAAATGGGAATTGATGATCCGCACGCCGGATTTTATTTCGCAGAACGACCTCAAGACTGCCGTGGCCACTCTGCTCAAGCGGGGCAAATCGCGGGAGATCGAGGAAGTGACTCTCGAGACGATCGCCGAGGGCGTCTGTGTCCAGATGTTGCACGTGGGACCCTATGAAAAGGAATGCGAAACCATCGCTCTCATGCGGACCTTCGCCCAAGCCAACGGCTTGAAGCTCAGCGGCCCGCACCACGAGATTTATCTTTCCGACCCGCGCCGCGTCCCTCCCGACCGACTGAAAACGATCCTCCGTCAGCCCACAGTCAAGCAGAAGTCATAACGACAACCCTGAAGAATCCCTCGCCCGGGCATCGTCAGGTTTCGCGCCATCTGCTTCATCCAAGCGGCATCCGGGGCCAGGCTGAAACCCGCCACGCCGCGACTTTGAAACCAAACTCCGAAGTGTTCGATGGCTTGGACGCACTTATGCAACCCAATCGTCACAATTCATCAAAACGTTGCAAAGGGCCGCGTTTCTGATAGTAGTCAACGGACGAAAAATTATCATGCCATCATCGGGAACTAATCCAACGAGGTTGAGGATGAGTCTGGCGGCAGGCGTGCTGGCGTTGGCGCTCGTTTTGTGGCTTGCGCTTCGTCAACCCGAACCTGCCCGCCAGTCAGCAACATTTTCGCCCAAGACCGCGGCGGCGCAAAGCACGTCAAACACAACCGATCTTCAGGCGGACCATGACGATCGCAGTTTGCAGGAAGTTTGCGAAGCTCTGCACAAGGAATCCGAAGCCCCGGCCATCCGGCAAAGGCTGGCGGATTTTCGCAAGGCGCTTTTGTCCATGCCGACCAAGGCAGCAGTGGCGGCCATTCGCCAGTTTCTTGATTCAAAGGCGGATGCCTCGACTCACTTGGGATTCAAACTGGCGTCCAACGGCGTGCTGGACGAGGCTCCCACCCTGCGGACGTTCCTGCTGGATGAATTGGCCCGCCTTGATCCGGCGGCGGCAGCTGATTACGCAAAGGTCGTGCTGGCCAGCATGGATTCCCCGGATGAATGGGCGGTGGCTTTGCGCAACCTGGCCTTGGGCGATGCCAGCGCCGATGGCCGCGCGCTACTGGAACAAAAAACGGCCCAGATGCTCCAGTATGCGCCGTGGCAGCAAGACCCATCCACCGGCTTTTTGGAGGCCTTCGACGTGGCGGTTTATTTGGGCGGGACCGATTTCGTGCCGACGCTGTCGAATTTGCTGCAAAGCCAGGACAATCCCGCCTTGGCTCATGCCGCCTTCCTGGCGTTGGACCGGTTGGTCATCAACAACACGGCCACGGTGCTGGCGGCGCTGGAAGCCCAGCCGGATTTGATGGCGGGCCGGGAAGCGACGCGGGCGGATTACTTTGCCCGCGCGAACGTGAGCGATCCGCAACAGCAACAAATCCTGGAAAGTTACCTGCTCAACCCTTCCATCAGCGCGGCGGAACTGCAAACGTTCGCCGGCATCTTTCCGAACGCCAATTTCATGATCTCCCCCAACCTGCTCACGCAAACGGCCACGCCCAACCATGACGCTTTAATGAGTCTCGATTCACAGTCGCTGGCCGTCGCGCAGCAATGGCTGGCCGATCCGCGCTTTGCCAACGTGGCTCCAGAGTTGCAGACTATAACGCAACGACTACAGGGATTCACCGCGCAGGCCAAGCAGGGGCAATAAGCGCTGTCAGAAAATGAAGTTGAAGCTCGCTTCGAACACCCGCTTCCGCGGCAATTCCTGATAGACGGTCAGCGGGTTCAAATCGTAGCCTCCACCGGAAAGATTGAGGATGCCGAGCTGCAGCTCCGCGCGCCGGTGCATGAAGCGGTAGCCGGCGAAGATGTTTTCCTGGACGAAACTGACGGCCGGCTCGGCCGGCGTCCAGCCTGAATTATGCTGGCCATACCAGTGTGCCTCGAATTTGGAATAGAAGCCGGAGCGATGGTTGAAGAGGAGGTAGGTGTCAATTTCCTGAAGAGTTGCTTGCAGTGTCTGATTGGCGGACGGGAGGGCGGAGACGGGAATGTCGGGCAACACCCAGTGCAGATCAGATTGGGTGATCTTATAGGCGGCGCCCAGAACGAAACCTTCACCGAGAAGCTGATTGAGACTGACAGACCCGTCGTGTTCCACGTAATTGAGATGTTCCGGAGTCGAGGAAACAATGGCGGGAGGTCCTCCGTGATACAGCAGGAAATCCCCTTGGCCCTGATTCACCTCAGACCCCAGCCGCTCGATCTGGAATCCCAAATAGGTGCGTGTGCCCAGCTTGAGATCAAGGGCCGCGCCCAAAGTCTCAAAGGTCGGGGCCGATTGCGAGCCAACGACAGACTCGGAAACCAGGCTGCGGAAGGCTTGAGGGAAGCCGGCCAGTTCGGTAGGCTCCAAGCGGTAGCTTTCATCGAGGCTGACGCCGCCCAGGGAACGGGTATAGATGCCACGCACGGTTGCTTCTGGAATGGGACTCCAGACCAGGGCGGCCTTGGGGCCGAGCTGGGATCGTGAGTCTTCCCCGGAAGTGACGGGTGGATTGCGAAAGTAATAAGGGAATTTTTCCTCGTCAGCCGCGGCGCCGCCTGTGAGCCAGAGATGATCCAGCGGCTCGACCGTCAGATAGGAGTAAGCCGTCGTGCGCTGAAAGAGACTGGTCGTATCTGCGCCATACCCGGCCTTGGAGAATAAATCAGAAAGGATGGACGGATTAGCGAATTGGTCTTGAGTGCGTAATTCTCCGGATTGGTAGCGTCCTCCCGCCGACAAAGTGATCCGGTCCCATTGACAGATTTGATTCAATTCAGCGGTGTAAATCTCGAGCTGTTCATCATAGCTCGCGTCGAAAGGCACCTTGCTCGCCAGATAGGTGACGCCTGTCGAATATTGCCAGAAGAAATATTGCGGCGCGGCTTTATCACTGAATTGCTGATCGTCCACCAGCCTGCCAAGCAAGAGCAGGGTATGGATGCCAGGCGCCCACTCGTGATGCCACGTGCCGACTAATTCGGGCTGCTGCTGCTCGGCGAATTTGTAAAACGGCATCGCGTTGCTTTGGTAATAATACTGGAAGTCATCGCCTGAATGATAATTCTCGTATTGGACTAACAGCATCGCCGTATCCTGCGGCCCTACTTGCTGTTTAATGGTGGCATCCATATTGAGATTATCCAATGTGTTATTGACACGAACGCCGTTGTTGTGGTGGTAGTCCAAATCAAGGCCGTAGCCGGTGTTCCCAAACGTGCCGAATTGGGAAGCTGTCTGGTGGAGCATCCCATCGGTTCGCACGTCGCTGGAACTGGCCACACCGAGGCCGTCGGCCTCAAAAAGCTTGGAGTAATCCTGCTGGGAGACTTGCTGGGAAAGGCGGCCGGCGCCCACCGGAGCCAGGATGTTGGCCAGGAGCAATTCGTTAAACTGAGCCGTGTCGTAGCGCAGGTTGAATTGGGTCGGGTCGAGCAGGGTGTAGTAACTGTCGGCCAGGAACAAATGGGCGGAGGAATTGGCGTAATCCTCGGTCACCGCCCGCGCGGCCTCGCGCACGCTCACATCGGTCATGCCGGCATCGCGATAGACGGAAGCCAGGTTCGCGCTGGCAACGGCGCGGTCTTGATCCAGCAACAGACGGGATCGAAATATGCTGCGATTGTCATTGTTGGTTTGGGCGGTTTGCAGGTCTGAAATCGCCGGATTGATTTGATTTTCCTGCTGTTCCAGCAGTGCCAAATAGAGCCAGACCGTCGGGTCGTTTGGATCCAAGGCCCGGGCCAGCATCAGTTCCTTGGCGGCGCGGACATCGTCGCCGCTGTCAGCGAAGGCCTTGCCCAGGTAGCTGCGGAGCAAGGCGCGCTGCGGTTCCAGGGCGGCGGCGATGAGCAGGTCTTCACGCCCCGCCCGTCCATGGCCCAGTTTGATGCGGCAAAGACCCCGCCCCAGCCACGCGTTACCCAGCGCGCCGTCCAACATGATGGCGCGGTCAAATTCAGCCAGGGCTTCTGTCATGCGATTTTGCCCGCTCAACAAAAACCCATCCAGTGCAACCGCTTGGGCGTTGCGCGGCGCCAGGTCCAGGCTTTTGCTCAATGCCGCGCGAGCTTCTCTGGTGCGCCCAAAACCAAAATCCATTTCTGCCACACGCTCCCAGGCGAAGCTGAAGCCGGGTGATTGGGCCGCCGCTTTTTCCGCCAAACTCAGCGCGTTGGCGAGCGAATGATCTCCTTGGCCGCGCGATTGTTCATAATAGGAAGCAGCCAGTAATTCGGTAGGCAACTCCGGCGCCAGAACAGACGGGCCCGTCTGGCGCTTGACCGCGGCGATGAGCAACCGGAGCGCGTTGCCCAGGCGGCGGGCGCGGTTGGAGGCATCCTGGCCGGACAACTTGTCCAGCATTACTTCCGCCTCCGCCGCCTCTCCCACCGCCAGCAGAAGAGCCGCGCGGTACACTCGCGCGTTGTCCGATGGCGCCGGCTCGTTGCCGGAATACTTGGCCAGCGCCCCGACGACGTCCCCGGCGCGATACGCGGCCAACGAGGGCGCCAACGCCGCTTCTTCCGCGGCCGAAAGGGGCAGATCGTTCGGGTCGAGCACGGCGGGATAATAGAAGCACCACTGCAATAGATTGTTGGTGATAAAGCCCCGCCTCAATTCCGGCGCGCGACCCGGCACGACGATGGCCTGTTGCAGGTTGGTTAAGGTCACAGGAGGCCCCACGTCGCTGGTCAGCCGGACCTCGCCGTCGATGACCGAAAAAATTGTCCCATTCGCGCCCCCGCCTTCCAAAACAAATTCCGTCCCCTCAATGCCCGCGCTCGCGCCCGGCGCGATGATGCGGAAGCGACCGGGCTTATCCCGATGAAAAAAGGAAACAACGCCTCGGAAAAAATACAACCCTGGTTCCTCGCCGGCGGGCGGGGGGAGGATTTCCAACTCCGTTAACGGCCCCATGGGAAGGGCAAAGCGATCCGACCACCGCAGCGTGGCGCGGCTGTTGGCGCCGGTGCGCACACGGTCGGAGGCGTGCAAGGGCTGATTGGTCTGGGTCAGCACCCAAGTCTCCGCGTTGGCAGGGGAAACTTCCACCACGCCCTGCACTTCCACCACCCGGATTTCGACCGGTGTCTGAGCCGCAGCCGCGAGGACGGCGGCCAGGATGGCCAGCCCTCCAAGAAAGGCGCCGGATGGGGCTTTGCTTGTCCGGGCGAACGGGTTCATACAAATGATACGTAGCCAGCGAACATTTCTTTCAGCAAGAAAAATCCGTTTGACTGCGATTTGTTTGATAGATTGGCCTCCGGCCCGCGTAACCCTCTTGAAGGCAATCAACAAATCAAAACAATGAAAGGACACGATATGACTGTGACGATGCCAAAAACAGACCTGATGCCGCGCCCGCGGCCCAACCGGGCGGCGGAGCCGGACGACCACTGCGAAAGCTGGTCGCTGACGCATGTGGTGGAGGCCGCGGTGCGCAATGTGGACGGACATTCACTCCGTCCGTTACGGGCTTCCGACGCCGGCCACAGCGACTCCAAACGCATGTTGGCGTTGCTCTCCTGGAGCTATGCCCGCCAACTTTACAGCTCGGCAGCCATCCATGCCCGTCTCCGTGCCGCGCCGGTCGCCGGCCTCTGGGAGGGCGAAACGCCCGAGGAAGAGGACATCCGCCGGTTCCGCGATGAGAACCGCCATGCTCTCGAGTACTGCCTGCGCACGGTGCTTGTTTTTTTGGCCGCCCAAAAGGTGGCCGAGGGATTGGTCACATGGATCAACGAATCGCACCTTGCCGCGGAGGCCTCCCGGCGGATCATTGTGGCGATGTTTATTGACAGCACCGAAGCCGCCGACAGGAGACCGGCGGATGAAATGCGTTAAATGATTATGCAGCCGAAACCTTGGTCTGCAGCGGTATGAGAAGCCATCAATTTGTGAATTATTTTCTGCCACGAATTGTCTTGCAATGCGGCTTCCAATCCATTAGAAAGGCTGAAAGCGAATTGTTCACATGAGACCATGCCATGTGAGTTGGCTGGCTGGAGCGAGTGCGAAAGAGTGCGGATGGATGCATTTTTTGCGCACCATCCTTTCACCATGCTCGCCCAGGGACCTTTTCAACCATCTGCGTTTCGCTTTCCTTTTGGCTGGCCTGAGCCTGTTGATCCTTCGGGCGGCGGCGCAATCCATCTATTCCGAAGCCTACACGTTCACCACCTTCGCTGGATATCCAGGGGAGGGGAGCGCTGATGGCGTGGGAACGGATGCTCAGTTTTATTTTCCTTCAGGTGTGGCGGTGGATGGCTCGGGCAACGTTTACGTGGCAGATACTGGCAACAGTACGATTCGGAAGATCACGTTACAGGGGGAAGTGAGCACGATTGCCGGATTCGCTGGGATTTCCGGCGGTACTGATGGCACCAACAGCGGCGCAAGGTTTTATTATCCTTTCGGTGTGGCAATCGACATCAATGGTAACCTGTACGTGGCGGACACATATAACAATACGATCCGAAAAGTGACCCCGGTTGGAACGAACTGGCTGGTGACGACGCTGGCTGGCCAGGCAGGCAATTCTGGCAGCACAGACGGCACGAACAGTGACGCACGTTTTTCCTACCCTGAGAGCTTGGCAGTGGACCAGACGGGCAACGTCTATGTAGCGGACAGCGATAACTACACGATCCGAAGAGTGTCGCCTATTGGCACAAACTGGGTCGTGAGCACAATCGCCGGACTCGCTGGATATTCTGGCAGCGCTGACGGAACCAACAGTGCCGCACGATTTGGTAGTGGGATCGTTGGATTTGTTAATAATTCTATTGGATACGTCTCTGGGCCTGAAGGCGTGGCGGTGGACACCAACGGCAATGTCTATGTGGCGGACACCGGAAACAAAAATATCCGCAAGGTTACACCGATGGGAACTAATTGGGTAGTGACGACCCTGGCTGTAACGCCCGGTTGGTGGACTTACGGCGTGGCGGTGGACAGCGTGGGCAATGTCTATGTGTCGGACTTACAAGGCTGCATCGAGAAAGTGACGCCAGCAGGAGGGGTGACAGCTTGGGCCGGGGGGGGGACGTATACCGGCGGCGTGAACGGCACAGGAACCAATGCGGAATTTTACTATCCTCATGGTGTGGCGGTGGACACTAACGGCAATGTCTATGTGGCAGATGTTGGTAACAATGCGATTCGGAAGATCACATCGGCACAAGTGGTGAGCACGATAGCAGGGTCAGCTCATGGCCTACTTAGCGTGGATGGGACAGGGAGCGCCGCACGGTTTAATCAACCTATCGGCTTGGCGGTTGACAACGTGGGTAACCTCTATGTGGGGGACTCAGCAAACTTCACTATCCGGATGATCAACCCGCTGGCAGTGGTAAGTACTATCGCCGGTTTACCAGGGAGTTATGGCTTTGCCGACGGCGCCGGAACCGATGCGCTGTTCACCATCCCCGAAGGCGTGGCGGCGGACACCAACGGCAATGTCTATGTCGCCGACTTGGGCAACAACGCGATCAGGAAAGTGACGCCAGCAGGAGTAGTGACAACGCTAGCCGGAACGGGATTGTTTCCTTCCGGTGTGGCGCTGGATAGCGCAGGCAATCTTTATGTGGCGAACTACTTCAACATCCAGAAAGTGACGCCAATTGGAACGAACTGGATCGTGACGATGGTGGCCGGACAGTTTAACACATTGGGCAGCTCCGACGGCACGAACAGTGACGCGCAATTTGCGTATCCAGGAGGCGTGGCGGTGGACAGCGCGGGCAATCTTTATGTGGCGGACACAGGCAACAACGCGATTCGCAAGGTGACGCCGGATGGAACGAACTGGGTGGTGACGACGTTGGCTGGACTGGCGGGCAGTTCTGCTGGGAGCGCAGACGGAGTTGGGAGCGCCGCCCGATTTAGTTTTCCTAGTGGCGTGGCAGTGGACAGCGCGGGCAACGTTTATGTGGCCGACACCCACAACGACACCATCCGAAAAGTGACTCCGACAGGAGTGGTGACAACTCTCGCTGGACTGGCGGGCTCTGCAGGCAGCGCGGACGGAGCTGGTAGCGCCGCGCATTTTTTCTTTCCGCAGGGGATTTCGGTGGACAGCGCGGGCAACGTCTATGTGGCGGACAGCGGCAACAACACTATACGCAAAGGAGTGTTCACGCAGTACGGCACAACCAATCCAGTGTCTTTCCCCCAACCTGCCAACAATGCAATACTCGTCGTCACGCTTTCTCCCCCTGCAGCGGTGCAGGCCGGAGCCGGTTGGCGCTTCCCCTGGGAACTGACGTGGCGAACCAACGGAGAGGCCGCCACCAATCTCGTGCCAACCAATAATTATCCCGTCGAGTTCAGCCCGGTTCCCGGCTACCTAGCCATCCCGGCGTTGCAGACAACGTATATCACGAATGGGTCGAACTTTGTCACCGGCCAGTATTATTCCACCATCACGTCGGTTGACACGAACATCGGCGGGTCCCTGGAGGTCCTCTTCCAGGTCAACGCCCCCCGCGGGGCCGGTTGGAAGCTTTTGGGGGATCCCAACACAAATTGGCATTCGTCCGGCTTTACCACCAACCTACTGCCGGGCGACTATCTCATCGAGTGCGCGGCGCTCACTAACTTTGTCCAAATCCCGATCCTGTCTGTCCAAATCTCCGCGGGATTGCCCACGGTGGTGCAGGAAATCTATCAACCCTCGCAACCTGCCCCAGCCGGGTTTTTCCTGCCCGTGCCGGTTCCATCCGATGAAATCAGCGACTTGACCAATTATCCCTACGGATTCAATGGACAGTTGGAAACCGATGTCGGTTACGGCAGCGGGGTGGCGGTGCAGCCGAACGTGGTGCTGACGGCGGCGCACCTGGTTTTCAACGATCAGACGCTGTCGTATGTCAGCCAGGCTTGGTGGTATCCGCAGGAGGAGGCGCCGCAATTCGTGCCCGAACCGCAGGCGGCGCTAGGCTGGCTGGTCTACAGTGGCTATGCGTCCTCGAGGTCCAACGCTCTCGAGAGCGGTTTCTCCCCCGATCAATACAGTCCGCAGTCGGGCAACTTCGACGTCGCCGCCCTGTATTTTTCCAACTCCGTGGCGGGCGGTGGCTATGGAGGTTATTTGCCTTCCGATGCAACGCCGAACACTTGGCTGACCAGCACGGCCAACAAGATGTTGGTCGGTTATCCGGTGGATAGTTCTATGTTTCGGGTGACCGACGTGACGAACGGGGAGATGTACGAAGTCGGTCCGCAGCCGTACCCATTGAGCCTGGCCACGGATCCTGGCGTCAGTGACCAGCAGGTTTATACGGCGTCGTGGTTTTTAAGTTATCCCGGCAACAGCGGCGGGCCGTTTTACGTGGAACTCAATGGCTATTATTATCCAGCCGGCGTGTATCTGGGGACGTTGTATAGCGGAACGGTGCCTTATGCGTCCGCCGTGCGTGCCATTGACAGCAACGTGGTGAACCTCATCACCAACGCCCAGCTCATGGCGGCAACCGGCTCGAACAACTCGGGTGGCGGTGTCATCACCATAATCGCCGGCAGTGGCATCAGTACGAGCACCCCGGGAGGTGTGCAGATTCAAATATCGCCGCCAGCGGCGTTTGCGGACGGGGGTGCTTGGAAGATATCAACCCTGCCCGATACAGACTACGGGACCAACACTAACCCATACACTCTCGCGGTGACTAATACCAACGCTGTGCAACTGTTTTTCTCGAACATATCCGGGTGGAATCTGCCAACCAATCAGTCGGTGACGGTGGGGGCGGGCCAAGTCTTGATGATTCAAGCGTTCTACACCCTGGCCGTGTCTTGGGGCAATCCCGCTGCCATCACCTACGGCACAGCCCTCGGTTCCAATCAACTCAATGCCACCACAGTGGACCGGCAGGGCAATTATGCCTACAGTCCTTCCTCGAACACCGTGCTGGACACGGGTACCTACACGCTTTCGGTCATTTTCACTCCGGGCGACACAAATGATTACGGCAGCGCAACCGCCACCACCAACGTCAGTCTGGATGTAGAGGCCGCCCCCTTGACCGTGACGGCCTCCAACGCCAGCCGGGCTTTCGGGCAGACCAACCCGGTGTTCGGGGGCACGATCACGGGCTTGGAGAACCAGGACAACATCACGGCCAGTTACGGTTGCAGCGCCGGCAGCAACAGTGCGGTGGGAACGTATGCGATTGTGCCGGCCCTGGTGGACCCGGGCGACCGCCAGACCAACTACACCGTCAGCCTGGTCAACGGCACGCTCACTGTGATCGCGCTGCCCCTCATCCAGACCGTGCAGCAATCGGGCAGTTCATTCACTTTCACTTGGAGCGCAACGACCAATCAAATGTATCAAATCCAGTCCACGACCAACTTGACTCAAAGCGCCTGGACGACTTTAACCAACAGCATCACCGCGACCAACTCCACCATGACCATTTCCGAACCCATTGGCACCAACGCGCAACAGTTTTATCGCGTCGTGCTTCTGCCGTGATTTCATCAGGAACAATTCGCACGGCTGGCGGCAGGAGGGGTGGTTTTCGCGAGCTTTGATATTTGCTTGTAAATCTTCAACATCGGCGTATGGCTTGATGGCGTTATGCCAGCAGCAGCCGATCCATTGGTTCGAACGCGGGCGACGTTGATTCAGCGCCTGAAGAATTGGCAGGACGCGGCGAGTTGGCAGGATTTTTTTGACACCTACTGGCGCTTGATCTACGGCGTGGCCCGCAAATCCGGGATGACCGACGCGGAGGCGCAGGACGTGGTTCAGGAAACGATGCTGGCGGTGGCCAAACAGATGCCGACATTCACCTACGATCCGAGCCTCGGGTCGTTCAAAGGCTGGCTGCTGAGAATGACCCGCTGGCGCATTGTGGATCAATTCCGCAAACGCCGGACAATGGCGAAGGTTGATCAGGGACCGGATCGAACCAATACGGGCACCAGCGCCCTGGAACGAATCCCCGATCCTGCCGGCCCGGAATTTGACAAGGTCTGGGAACGGGAATGGCAACAGAATCTGCTGGCCGCCGCGTTGGACAAGGTCAAACGGCACGTGGACCCGGCCAAATACCAGATTTTCGATTTCTACGTGAATAAGAACTGGCCGCCGGAAAAAGTGGCGCGGAAGTTCGGCGTCTCCGTGGATCAGGTTTATGTGGCCAAACACCGCATTACCCAAGCCATCAAGGACGAGGTCGAACGGCTGGAGAAAAAGATGGGTTAACCGCCGTCCAGCAACCGTTGGACTTCCCGCAGCGCGTCCCGCATTTGCGCGGCCGAGGCATATCTTTGAGCGATATCGGGCTGGCACGCCTTGAGAATCACGGTGTTCAGCGGCACAAATTCGTCCGCCTTCGTTTGCTCGGCCAAAGTGGTCGAGATGCCGGGAAAAGAGTCCGGGTCCCGTCCGGTTCGAATCACGTACAACACCATCCCCAGGCCATAAATGTCCGCCTTGGGCGTGCCGGGCGGTTCCGGCAAGGGCGGCATGTAGCCCCTTGTGCCGACGAAGGTCCCGTCCTGGGGATCGGTTCGAATTTCCGCGATCAGGCCCACGTCGGCCAGTTTCGGCTCCCCCCTCACAAAAATGATATTCTGCGGTTTGATGTCGCGATGCGTCAGACCCTGCCGGTGGAGAAAGTCGAGCGCGTCACACAAGGCCAGGCAAATGCGGATGCACTCGCCAGCAGGCAAACGACGCCCCTGCGCTTGGTCGCGGACCGAGGCCAAATCCTTCGGGCTATAAGTGGAAGGGTCTTTCTCCCAGCCGGGCGTCAGCGAGTCTCCCAGTTCCATGACATAATAAAAGTATCCGGCCGGCTTTTTTTGACTGACAAAATCAATGCGCAACAAGCCCGGATGTTTTTCGGAAACCGGTTTGTAGTGCGTGATGCCATTAAACTCACGCTCGTAGGGACCGGCTTGGCTTCCAAAGCCCGACATGTAAACGGCCTTCAAGGCCTGCCATTGGCCAATGGCGTTGCGCGCCAGCCAAACCCGGCCGTACGCGCCGCTGCCGAAGGGTTTGTCCTGCAATTGGTAATCCGGCGTCTCGGGCCGGTCCGGCGGCGGTTCCGCCGGGCGTGGCAACACGATGGTTGTGTCCACCTGCGGTTGCCGCCGCAGTGGCGTCGAGAACCACGCCCAGGCCAGCGCGCACGGCAACTGTCCGCCGGCCAGCGTCATCCAGTCAAACCAATAATTTGTGTAATAACTCAGGCTGACAGCCACCGTCGCGATTGCCAAAAAGCCCAGCACGGCCAAGCCGCAGGCCACCCACCGCCGCACCAAAGTCAGACCTGCGCCAAACAACACACCGACCGCCACCAGCAAACCTGCCTCGACCCATTCCGGCGGCCGCCGCAGCCAATCGCCTTGCACCAGATTGAGATAAGTCGTGGCCAGGATTTCGACGCCACCCACTGCCTTCCCGTTCCAGCGCGTATAAGGTGTGCGAAATTTGTCATCGGCGAGCACGTTGGGGTCCGTTTTTTTCGGTTCCTGGCCGATAAACACAACTTTGTCCTGAAAGAAACCCGGAACATTGTTACTCAAGGCCAAATAGTACGGAATCTCCGTCCAATTACCATTTTCCCCATAATAACGCAGCCAACGCTCGGCGGGCGTTTGCGGCAGTCGGGCACCGTGCATCACCGCCGCAGTCCAAGGCAGGCTCGCCAAATCTGACGGTGACGGAAAAGGCCAGTGGCGGCGGGGCGGCTGATCCGGCTGCCGGATCAGAGTTTCATCAACCTCGCCAATTCCCAAGCCCGCGGCCGCATCCGCGAACAGTTTCAGCGGGAGGCGCGCTTCGACCACTCTTGCACCAGTATACTGTGGCTCCTCGGTCTTCTCCAGCAAGACGACATGTCCTTGGCGACGGATTGCTGCGGCCAGCGCCTCGTCCGTCTCCGAGGATGCGGAATTGCTTCTGAAGAACACATCAAAAACCACGAGCGCCGATTTATCATCCGCCAATTTGTCCAGCAACTGTCTGTGCAAATCCCGATCCCAAAGCCCTTCGCGGGATTGTTGCAGATTGTCATACGAAGCATTATCCATGACCACCAAAACCACGTCGTTCGTCGGGTATGTGCCGAAACGAAACAGGTAGTCATAGCTTGTGTTTTCCCACTTCTCTCCCAGCGGCGTTTGATGAAGAGCCAAACCGCAAAACAGTGTCAGCGCCGCTCCCATAGCGGGCACGAACAACCAATGTCGTGTGGCGCCTTTCAAGTTCACAGTTTGGGCCGCCGCCAGAGCGGCAAGGCAGACAATAAGGAAAACATCGCGGGCACGTCAAAGCATTTTTGCGGTCAGGCAAATCCGCAGGCAGGCGATCGGATGTTTCCCAACAAAAGCACCGCATGCAACCTGGGCGGCCAATTTCTCGATTCAGAAGTTGGAATGCAAGAGAAAATCAATATCGCGCACGCGTGTCTCGCTGATTCCGGCTTGGCCCGACACCTGGTGGCAACGGTTTTGCCAGCTCACGCGGGCGGCAGCGATTTCTTGTCAGATTCTGAAATTTCGTCCGTATTACCAACTGAGAGCAACAGATAATCACATGCTCTAATCACGACAATTGACACATTTATAGCTATGGAAAAATTACAATTATTTCTTTCGGTTCTAGGAGCAAAACGCACCGCTGGCGGCGCGGGAGGGGCCGCCCTGCCGGACAGACTGGCATTAGGCAGGACATTGTGTGGCGCATTGATACTGGCGGTTTCGGCGCAGACCGGGCAGGCGCATGGCTGGCGCGTGACGGCAGCCCATGCATGGGTTTCACCGCAAACGGTCGTGGCCCCGCGTCCACCTGAGCAGTTGAGACCGTGCGTAAGCCCGCCGCAAGCCCAAGAGAGGCCGCCCCTTTCATGCCCGGCAGGCGCAGTGGGTCAAACCGCTCCTGGCTGCACCCGCTCCCCCTGCTCCGGGTGCAAAACAACCGTGACCGTCACCTGCAGTGGCGGCGGTTGCAAGCGAGGTTTGTCATATCAGATCGGCACCGTTGCTTCGCCGGTGAGTCCCACGCAAAGCACTCCGGGGGACGCCGCGCCGCCCGCGCAGGCCGGCGACGATGGCAAGGAGCAGAGCAAGCCCACAAATTGGGTCCAATTTGCCGATGTCCCAGTCAACTCAACGTTTTATTTTGCGCATGGTCGCCCGGAAGACTTGTGGTTGAAAAGGTCCACCAATTTGGCCAGCCAGGTTGTCAGCGGCCGTGCCGTTCAGGTTCGCGATGGCGCGATGATCCAAGTCGTGTCGCAGGGAGTTGACTTTGAAAAGGTGCCCTTGAAGGCGACCTTCTATTTCTTGCTCGACGTCAAGCAGGTGCATCCGTGGATCAAGGCGTCCTCGACGACCGCCATCAATCTGCGAGACCGGCGGGTGTATTCGATTCGGAGCGGCTTGGTTACGCTGACGGGCAATTGCATATCAGACGCAGCGAAATCTTGCAGCTCAACGCGACCTCTGCTCTAATAATGAATCAAAATGTCTGCTTGGTCAATGCGAAAGCGGAAAGGGCACATATTACGATAACAAGTCAATTCGCCGTATCAGTTGCGCCGACCCGTTACACACCTACTTGCTGCCAAAGAGTCCGTACCGTTTCAGCATGACCAGCCAAAGAGCCACGCCGGCTACGAAACACACCAGAAATAATGGAAACACGGACCATTGCGTTCTTTCGGCGAATTGCCCGGGGTGGAAATACGGTTTCAGATACGCATCGCGCAGGAGGTCTCGCATGACGGACATGGAGGCGATCACGACGATTAGGATGATCGGCACGTAGAAAGCGGCGATGCGAATGCTTTCTTTGCGCAGGGCGTCGGACATCAGGAAGATCGATCCAATGCCGCCTCCGATGCCAATTAGAAGCAGAATTGTCGCCAAGGGGCTGTCGCCCATAAACAACATTCGCAGGTCGCGCGGAAGGCTGACCAGGAATACGATGCCCACGATGAATTGCGCCATCGTGGCGTACATGAATGCCTTTCCGCCAAACCGCAGGAGATGACGGGCGTACTCAAAGTCCCGTTTCCAGTTGGCCAGGGCCAAGAATACCAGGAGGAGGCCCCCTACCGCCACCGCTGCGGTGAAGAAGTGCAGAAAGCGGGGGATCAAAGTTGGCTCCGTCAGGTTAAGGTTCCAGCCGCCAGTGTCCGCGAAGTACTTCCCGGCCCAGCGCGAGGGATTTTGGCTCAGGGTAAGATTGTTGCTGAACAGGAAGCCAATCAGGAAGATCAGGATCATGCTCAACAGCATCACCCTGGCCGCTTTTCCGCCGGGCCGGCCGCTTCGGTAGGAAACGTAATAGAAACCGTAGTAAGCGATCACCAGGAAGACAAGCACCAAGAACCAGGGCCACGCCATCACAATCGAAGACGTGTAGAGAAACTGCCCGTAGAGAACCTGCACGAACAGCAGCGGAGCGATTCCGAGAGTGATGGTTGCGGGCAACAGAACGGGCAGCTTTTTGGCAACATCGAGAAACAGGCGATCGCCGGTCTCTCGATTCCTCGAACCCCACTTCGCCAGGAGCGCGAGGACACCTCCGCCGAGCACTGAATTCATCGCAACAATGTGAAGGAAGAACGTCACAATCAGCAGCAATTTGAAGACCCAAAACGGCGCGGGCAACGGGTTCGGGTCGATGGTGGGAATCACGTCTGGCTGCATTTAACTTCCTCCTTGCGCCGGCTTGCCCAACCCCTTCGGACCGCGCCGCGCATTCATCCACTGGACCAGCGCGATACGCTGCGGTTCCGAAAGCTTCAGGTCCGGCATGACCGCCGACATGCTTGTTAAATCTTTGAGGGCTTTGAGGGCGGCATTTTGGTCTTTCGGCATACTGTTAAAGACGGCGCTGCCGACGCTTGCCGGATGGCACATCGCGCAGTTCTGCTCGTAAAGTGTCTGGCCATCGCCGGCCGCAGCCGCAGCCGCTCCGGACACGGGCTGGACCGTGCTCAAAAAGGCCGCCAGCGCCCCACGCTCCTGAGCGGTCCCGGCGAACGGCGGCATCACGCCATTGTGCATCAAGTCAATGACACCCAGCATGACTCGAATCTTGTTCTGATCCCATTGACGCATGGCCAGGTAATGTTTGACTCCCCGGTAAGCGCCCAGCGTATGGCAGCTCTCGCATTCGAGCCGAAAGATCTCGCGGCCCTCCGCGGCCGGATCGTCCTTGGCGAAGTCACGCCGGTCTATCCACTTCGCGGACGGTATAATGCCGTTGGCATTAACTTCATCCACGCTGAACCCGCCGTCCCCCGGAACCTTGGCCGAATACAGGGAGTTCGCGTATAAGTAATTCGAGATCACATAAGGCTTGCGGATGGCCTCGCGGACCAACTCGAATGAACCCATCGCGCCGAGCGCGACCAGCGCGACGACGAGGCTGAATGCCAGGTGCATCCGCCCCGGTTTGACCAGTGTCAACAGAGCCAACGCAAACGCCGCCGCCAGCAAAATGGCAGCGAACAGCGCGAAATGCGTGGCGGTGGGCATTGGGCCGCGGGCGCTGGCCCAGACATCGGGGGGAATCCGGCGGATGTACCACCAGCCCAGCACCGGCAAAACCGCCAGGGAGGGCACAATCCACCATGCGCTCCAACGCACAAGGCGCCCTTTCAAAGCCGCGTCTTTCCGCACGCTGGCGGTAATCAAAGCGTAGATGCCGGCCAGCGCGAGGGCTATGGCGAAGCGAAAAGCCAGCGATGGAAAGTAGGTGGGATTGAAAAAGCCGCTCCAGAACTGGTGATTCTTTGTCCAGCTTCCCGAGGTCAGCATGAAGGTGATAATGCCGTTGATTATCACCATGCTGGCGAAGGCCGCAATGAAGTAAACCCACCCAAACCACTCGTGCAGCCGCCCCTCCAGTTTGTCCCACCCGTAGAGATAAAGCAGCGCGGCGGTGATCTCGACAAAGAAAAACACCCACTCGATGGCCCATCCCCACACGTAAGCGTGGATCAGGTTGCTGGTGGCGGTCGGGGCAATCAATCCGATGGTGAACCAAATGCCCACGCCGCTAATCGCGCCAAATACGACCGTCACCAGCACAAAGAACCTGGTATGCGCCTTCAACCAGCCGAGAAGCTCCAGGTCGTTGTTCCGCCGGGCCTTCCGTTCCGTCATCACCAGAAAAAGCCCGCCTCCGACCGCAAAGTGAGACACAAACACGTGCAGTATCGCCACCACGGCAATGAGCAATCCGGCGCCAAAGGCGACCTCCCACACAGGATAATTCATGCGGCTCCTTTTCTTGCGGTTACGAAATTGTCTTTTGCGCGCATCGTCACCAAACACTGCGTGGAGATAGAATTTACCACGCGTTTCCGATTGTAGCGGACCGGCCTTGGGCTGTCAACAACCATTTCTTGCGCTTGTGTTGGCAAGCAGTGGTTTGCCGGGCTGCATGGCAAATAAGCCAATCTTGTCGTCGTTTGGCCTCGAGTCGCGGGCTTTCGAGCAGAAATACCCCACTCTGATGGGTTCCGAGGAAGCAGCCTTGGGCGTTGGATTGACCTTGCAGGAAGACGTCTTTGAGTTTGATGGTTTGCCTTGGATTGGATGGGTTGGCGATGCAGCCGCTGTTCGATGCCGCGAGGGCGCGTTGCTGAAGGGCCCGATAGGCGAAATCGGGCGCCGTCGGTTGCCGACAGGCGCCGACAGTCAGCGTGTCAGAGCGCAAAAGTATAGGCACCGCGCTGAGTGGACGACTGATTTTTCGGTTGCGACGGGTATTCTGCCACCCAGAGGGTCGGAAATTCACCCGGTCCAGATTTACAAGTCTTTTTGTCAATTTTTTCCAATCCGACCCCGGTTTTGAACAGTCATATAAAAAAAGAGGCAGAGGAAAAATCCTCTGCCTCCCTGATTCAGATGTCAATTACAAGCGTCTGCCTTACGGGATCTCCGCCTTGAAGAATTGCGCCTTCGTGGCAGATGTCGCGACGGTAAGCGTGCCGCTGGTGCCCCGATCCGTCCACGGGCCGGTCAAACTGGACGCTGAGTAGAGGTGGGCGCCAACTGAGGTCTGGTCCCAAGTGACCGTCACGGTGCCGTTCAGGTTATTGACGATAGACACCTGCGGGGGTCCCAGCCGCACCACGAGGGCGTTGATATAACCGGTGCCGGTGCTGGGCGTTTGCTCAATGATGTTCTCCGTCGTGCCAGCCGCCACAAACGTCCCCACAATATAGACGTTTTGACCCATTTCGATTTCCGCGGAGGCGTCCGCGGGATCCACCGCATCGTTAAAAATCGCCTCAACTATGGTATTCCCACTACTATCGTCGAGTGCGAAGAGCTGGACGCTATACCGGACTCCAGGCGTCAGGTTAGTGAGGGTTATGGTAAAAGGTCCACCATAGTCATTAGCGTGCAAGTATGAGGACATCAGCCCGTTCCAGACGACATCATCGGCGTTAGTCCCGCCGTCAACGAAGCTGGAGTCATTACCCGTTCCACCTCCACCCGTCCCATCCAAAGTAGCGGTTGCATTCGTTGTCGTGAAGTCGTAATTCTCGCCGTTGTTAAGCGTCAGGAGTGTCTCGGTTCCGCCAAAGGTGGCCGCATAGACGACCGGCCCTGGCTGGTTCAGCGTTACATCGGGGGTTGTGATCGGGTTCGGCGCCGACCAGGAGATGCTGTCCTCCGGATTATAGATCACAAACTCGGTGCTTTCCTGCACGCCGTACTTGTTCGTGGTAATCAACTGATACGTACCCACGTCGGCCAGCGACAGATGGGAGATAGTCAACGTGTTCGAGTTGGCGCCCGAGATAGCGCCGCCGTTGGCCAGCTTATTGGTGCCGTCAAACACCCACTGATAGGAAAGGGGCGCCCCGCCGTCAACGACATTGGCATTGATCACCACACTTGAGCCTGGAAAGGCGTAAGCGCCCGACGTGCCGGATGCGGATTCCGGCTGCTGGAGGATATATGGCGGAGCGTTAGAGGGTATGGCGATCAATTGCTGAACCTCGTTGGAACTGAGGTCATAGTTATAGATGCGCACGCCGTAGATCTCGAAGGTGGATTGGCAGCAATAGTTGTCGCCCGGCGGCTGGTCTTTCATGCCGATGCACACGTGTTCAGCCGGAGCCAGGATATATGGCGTGTTGCCGGTCTCTTGGGCGGCCAGCGTGCCATCTATCCACAGGTTGCGAATGCCTGTCGCGGCGTTGAATGTGCCAGTGTAGTTGTGCCATTTGCCATCATTGCTCGGAACGCTTCGGGTAACCATATCGTCCAAATCACCGCCGCCAAAATCGCCGTCGCCCGCACCCGCGCTATTGTCTCGAACGGTGAAACACGCAAAGGTTGGGGGGCTCACGCTTCCGTCTTCGCGAAGCTGCCATCCGGCTTCACCTTCGCCAAACTTGGACACGAACGAGTTCCATTGGCCCGGCAAGCCTCTCGCCCAGCACGAAACGGTGAAAGCGGGTGCTATGCCCTGATCGAACGTGCTGACGTAGGCGTGATCCACTGTGGACGAGTTAGTGATGCCGAGGCCGGTATCATTGTTGAATAAGTAAAGCGATTGGCCGGGAAAGCCGGGCGGCGCATCATTGGTGAACACAGCGTGGCCACCGCCGACGAGGAAACCGTTGAATGTGTTCGTCGGGGCATAGCCCGAGACCTCGTTGAAGTTGGTTGCTCCGGTCAGCCATTCACCCACCAGGCTCGGTGTCAGAGTCGCCACGACCAGATCATTCGTGCTCGAAGTCGCCCAGCCAAGCGAGTTGGAGGCGACCAGCCGATAGAATCCACTGTTTTCAAGCAAGACCGTGGCAAATTTCAGCGTGGTACTGGTCGCGCCGGGGACATTAGTCCATGTGACATCGTTGGTGCTGAATTGCCATTGGTTGGTGATGGGAAGCAACCCTGTGAAGCTTGCGCTCATGCTGAAGGAGTACCCAGCGTAAACTTCGTTGGTCCCGGCGGGTGTAATATCCATCACAAGAATCGGCGCCGAAGCGGGGTTGACCGTAAGCGTCACGATGGCGCTCGTGACGGACTCGGACTGCGCGAAATCGGCGATCAATTGGTATTCGTAGATACCCTGAAGTGAAGAGGTGTTCACCACAGTGTTCGAAGCGGTCGCCCCTGCAATATTTGTAAAATATGCGCCGTCCGAGCCATTGTCCCATTGCCACTGGAAAGCTGTTGGAGTCCCAATAATATTCGAGACGCCCAGCGTCACCGCGGTGCCGGCATACACGAAATTGCTTGGTGAAGCCATGGCGCCGATGAGCAAATTGGTTCCGACCTGCAAAACACCCTGCCCATTGTTGGTGGAGAACTTGAAGTTGCTGATCGTCGATGGATAGCCGTCAACATAGAGGCCGCCTGCGCCTCCCAGCGCGGCGTAATCGGTCCATTGCCAGTTCGTTAACGAGAGAGAACCCGTTCCGCCAGAAATGAAGTTGACGTAACTGCCCGGATTGACGGTGAGCGTCGCCTCGCTTGCATTTATGGTCGGGCAAACTTCTGTCATAACCAATGAGCCGTTGAGAATGTTTATCACGCCGAGTCCTTCTGAGACGGCTGTAGGGGTGTTCGGCATGCCGTTGTAATAACCGCCCAAGCTAAGCGGCAGCGGCATTTCGTCGTTGAACGTCCCGGCGTTCAAATTCAAAGTGCCTAAAGAGTTGCTGCCATTTGCGCCAAAGAACACACCCGCGTTGCCGTCGGTGATAGGCTCTGTCTCGGTCAGGTTGAATGTGCCGCCATAAATATTGACCGTGCCGTGGTCGTTAGGACCGCTGCCGCACCCAAAGCGCTGCTCGTATTCACCGTCAGAAAAATAATTCAGCACGGCGTTATTTGAAATCGTCAATATTCCGGTGGAATCATTGTAGTTATCGGTGCTCATACTCCATGAACCGATCATATTGATGTTCAAGGTGGCACTGGGGGCTAGAACCACCGAGCCGGTGCCGCCATTTATGGCGCCTTTGAAATCGTCGGCGTTGATGGTTAATGTCCCGCTCTTGACGTACAGGGTGCCAACTGCGCCGTTTCCGATATACCAGTCCCCCAGGTGGCCCGGGCTGCCGCAGGTCAACGGATTGACAGCGCTGTTCACTCCCAAGCCGTCGTAAACTGCGGTTGTATTGAGGTTGCCGCCGTTTGTCCAGGTGAGTTGAGCCTGGGCGGACCCGGCCAAAAGCGTTGCTGCCAGCGCGCAACAGGCGTATAAGATTTGTTTCTTCATAGTTTTTATTTCGCAGAATCGACTGCCGAGATGGATATTAGGTGTCTTTACAGATTTCAGAGCCACCTCTTTACAACCACCGGAGGTCAGATTGCCGCCAAGACGGGCGGCTTTGTTTAGGGTCGGCTGCACAAAGGTGTTCATTGCGATCCAAACTATCAGGAAGGCGGATTCACTGGTATCCGTAAAACGACATACTCGACGAGCTCTTGGAGAAGACCCAATTGACCCGGTTGATGGAGACCTGGCACAAACTTGACTTTCCGCTCTTGTCCGGGGATATTTTTCGATATGCGTTGCGTCGTTGGTGCCGCGAGCGTCCGCGGGATTGTTGCCCTTCGGCGTTTGCTTGGCCTGGGATTATGTATCGCAGCAGCCACATCAGAGGCGGCCGCCGCACCATCACAACCCGGCTGGCTCACCAACTTGTTTCAACTGCGGCATTGCGCGGAACAAGAGACCACGGCCGTTCATTCGTTTCAAATCATGGCTGATGTGTGTGACGCGGATGAGGGGGCCGGGGTGTTGGCCCTGCGCGATGCGTCGGGTGTCGAGTTTATTCGGCTGAATCCGGGAGGCCGAAAACTCGAACCGGGTGCGACGGTTTGTCTGGAAGGAAAAAACTGTGCCATCGAGTTGAACAGCTTTGGGCTGGCCATTGTTCCCGGATTGGTTGTGGATAATGACAATCTCCACGGAATCAGAGTCGAGTCCGGTTCGGTGTTTCTGCAGGCCGGCCTTAACCCGATTTCAGTCGAGTGGTTTAACGCCACCGGAGATTTTTCGTTGAACGTCGAGTATGAAGGTCCTGAGCTGCCGCGGCAGAAAATACCGGATTCAGTTCTTTCACGCGCGACGGTTGATCCCGCAACGGGCAAAACCAATTTTTCCGCCGGGCTGGACTATCGGTGTTATGAAGGCGCCTGGGATAAACTGCCGGATTTCACGAAACTGCGCCCCCAGAGAACCGGGGTCGCCACGAACTATGATCTGAATGTGCGGACTCGAAATGAATACGTCGGACTACAGTTCGACGGGTTCATCAATATTCCGCGGGACGGCCGTTACACATTCCATGTCGCGTCTGACGACGGAAGCTGTTTGTTTGTCGGCGAGTCGTCGGTGAACTCCCGCGTGTTGAATGACCGCCTTGTGTCGCTCGGGTTGGAGAAAACACCGGCGACTTCAGTCGTGGCAAACGTCCAAGGTTGGGTGACGCTCGAAGGAACGGTCAATTTCGCGAGCGTCTGGGAAACGGGCGGCGGGTTGCAGATGCGGGTTGGAGATGACGACATTCGCGTCGAGCTTTTTGAAAGCGGCGGCCCCGCGCCGGATTTTTCTTCGCACGCCAGTGTGCGGATTTCAGGAGTTTATCAGGATGCCAATGCAGTGGGCGGCCCGCGGGTTTCGGCCATCTTGTGAGCGTTGAATTGGCGGGCCGTGCGCCCCGCGCCCCCATCGGACAAGAATTCGGCAAGAGCGATGAACCCCGGCGAGACGAACCGGATGGCGACCGCCACCGTTGCGGGGGCAACCACGCCGATAACGACGGCGGCGGAAATCAAGGCGCTGTCTCCAGAGCTGGCGAAGCGGCAACTGCCTGTTTCCCTCCGCGGAGTTGTGACCTACACCGCCGGTTTCAGTGCGGTCATTCAGGATTCCACCAGAGGCATCTTCGTGTGGTCCCAGCCGATCGAGAAGAAATTCGGACCACCGCTGCGGGTCGGGGAGTTCTGCCAGATCGACGGCGTCACCGACCCCGGACTATTCGCGCTGCTTGTTGTCGCGAAACAAATCACGCATCTTGGGGCCGGGCAATTTCCCAAACCGCAACACGCGACCAGAGACCAGTTGGTGAGCGGAAGCCTGGAAACCGAGTATGCGGAGATCGAGGGTGTCGTGACCGCGATTCACAACCGCCAGGTGGAGGTGCTCATGGAGGGCGGCAAGGTCACTTTGGATTTGATGGAACTTCGGCCCGAAGTCCTCTCCGGCTGCAAGAATGCCTGGGTCCAAATCCGGGGCTGTGTTTTTAGTCCGTTCAACGAGCAGACGCACCGGCTGGAATCGGGGAGAATCCGTGTTGGCAACGCCGCCGTGAATTTTATTGAGTTGGCGCCCAGCGATCCGTTTGACGCGCCCAAAAAGAGCATCAGCGAGCTGCTGCATTACGATCCGAAAGCCGTGCCGTTTCGTTTGTTGAAAGTCAGCGGGCAAGTCATCTTTGGTCAAGACGAAGAATATTTTCTGACCGACGGCTCGAACGGTCTGCTCGCGACGATGGGAAATTCCCCCCAGGTCTCTATTGGCGACTTGGTGGATGCCGCCGGTTTTCTTGAGCCGGGAGGAGCAGTAGTCGAAATGAAGGAAGCAATGATGCGCAAAACCGGCCATGCGCCTTTGCCTGCGCCGGCAAAGCTTTCTTCGGAGCACCTGTTGCAGGCCGTTTATGCGGGCGCACTGGTCCAAGTGGACGCCACGTTGATGAACCAATGGCGCGAAGGTTCCGAAGCGGTGCTGGAACTCCAATCCGGGTTCCTTGCATTCAAGGCGCGAGTGAACAGCGATGCACGGCGAATCAATTTGCCGCCCTGCGGCAGCCGGGTGGAGTTGACCGGCGTCTATGTGCCGCAAGGCAGCCACGCCGCCGATGGAACCGTCAGCGGTTTCGAATTGCTGCTGAATTCGACCGCGGGCATCCGCGTGATGGCGACACCGCCGTGGTGGAATTTGAAGCGCGTGTTCATTCTCGCGGGAGTCCTGGCTGTGCTGCTTCTGGCGGTTCTGGTTTGGAACAAAGAACTGCAATGGAAGGTCCAGGAACGCAGTCGCGAGTTGGAGACCGAAATTCAGAATCGCCACCAGGCCGAGCTGCAGCGCGCCGCCGAAGCCGAACGCGCCCGCATCGCCCGCGATTTGCACGACGACCTTGGGGCCGGCCTCACCGCAGTCAGTTTGCTTGCCAGCGCCGGACTGGGCGAATTTCGGGATACGGAGAAGCTCGCCGGCCGCTTGCGCGCTATTGGCGACAAAGCACGCACGCTTGTGTCGGCACTGGACGTGATTGTTTGGGCGATTGATCCGCGGCACAATTCATTGCAATCGTTCGCCGATTACCTCCGGATTTACACGAGCGAAATTCTTTCGTCCGCGAACATCGTGTGCCGGTTCCGCATCCCCGTGGAGTGCAACCCGGTCACGTTGACTGGCGCGGCGCGGCACCGCATGTTCCTCGCGGCAAAAGAAGCTTTGAACAACACCATCCGCCACGCGTCGGCCACGGAAGTGGAGTTGCAGATGGGCCAATTCGAGGATCGGCTTGAAATCGTGATTGCTGACAACGGGTGCGGGTTCCATTGGAACGCGAGCCGGCGTGGCCACGGTCTGGCAAATCTCCAGGAACGCATGGAAACGCTGCACGGCCAGTGCCAGATTGAATCGCAACCAGGAAAAGGAACCACGGTCAAATTCACTGTTCCGTTGCTTCGTAATTGCAGTTAGTTGGCGCATGAAACAACATCTCCGCCTTGCATGACCACGATTGCCATCATTGAAGACGACAGAACGACGCGCGAAATGCTCGTGGAGTTGATTGACAGCACCCCCGGATACCGTTGCGTGTGCGCCTGCTCAACCTCCAAAGAGGCCCTCGCTGCGGTGCCCAAACACCAGCCGGACGTGGTCCTGATGGACATCCATCTCCCGGATGAATCCGGCATTGTCTGCACCGCGCAGTTGAGGGAGCAAATGCCCGATCTGCAAATTATCATGGTGACGGTTTACAAGGATACTGACCTTATTTTCCAAGCGCTACGAGCCGGCGCCTCTGGATATATTCTCAAGCGCTCCCGTCCGGAAGAGATCATTGAAGCCATTGCCGAAGTGCGCGCCGGCGGGGCGCCAATGACCAGCGAGATTGCGAGCATGGTCGTGCGTTCGTTTCGATCATCTCCAGGGGCGTCCGAGATAACCGGGTTGACGGCCCGCGAAACGGAGATTCTTATGCTGCTTGCGGACGGACTCTCAAACAAGGAGATCGCGCAAAAGAAAGACATCGGTGTCGGGACGGTTCGAACGCATGTGGAGCACATCTTCCGGAAGCTTCACGTTCACGGCCGAACGGCGGCAACAGCCAAATACTTCCGCGCCAAACCGGGCGGTGCGTCTGCAAACCATAAGAAGCCCTGGCTGCTGGAGCAAATTGAATAAGACTGTAGCCTGATTTTGAATAGGCGGATGGGCAGCCTTCCCGAATTTTCGTTTTAAGGGCTTGCCACTCCTCGCCTGCTTGGGCTACGGTTTTGGCATGTTCGAGCGCCACACGGCCCCGCCAGCGTTAAGCGCGCACCTGGGCGTAATACACCCCGTTGCGCTCCCAGAGTCCGCGTACCCGGCGGTTCCGGCCATCGAACACTTTGTTGAACGCGTTGGGTATGCTCTTCTGCGTCTGGTTACGTTTGACAACGCAAAAGGAGCACAAATCAAGAACGAAATGCGATTTTCCCTGGTGCCTCGGTAGCTCAGTTGGTCAGAGCAGCTGACTCTTAATCCAAAACAGGCCATTCTCAGCACGTCTCGTGCCGTATCATTACGAGCGCGTTTTAGCTCGGAAAATCGCGCTATTTCGTTTTGACAGCGATTTTCTCCTCGGGGGGGCCAGAAAACCACAAAAGGAGCACAAAAAGGAGCACAAATCAAGGACGGCGCGAAGCATATAAAGCCGTATGGTTAAAGAACTCATGCTTCGCGGTAATAGAATTTCAACAACCCTCCCAGTCGCTGACGTGTGCGGATTGTAGCGTTCCCCGCTTTTTCCGTGAACTTTTTCCATTTGGTTTTGTGGTGAAGCGGAAAGCAGTGGCGAGATGAAAGAGCGATATCGAGTCGTCATGCTGGGCAAGCGGAACGGCGCGTTCTATTGCAAGGACACGGAGACCGGCTCCCGCACGAGCCTTGGGACCAAAAACCGCAAGGAGGCCGAGCGGGTGGTCCAGCATGGCGGACATTGTCAAGGATAAGGAGGGGCCGACCCTCCGTCGTTGGAACACCGCCATCAAGGACGATGCCTTTTTGGCTTGATCCGCCCGAAAGTCGTCGTGCTGACCACGTCCGACGATTTTATGGCCGCGCTGCGCACGGGAACGGTCAGCACCAACGTGTATCTGCGCCGGCTCCAGAACCATTGCCTGGACATGGGCTGGCTGCCGGTGCCGATCCTGCCGAAAAAGAAACTCCCGAAGATCAAGCACAAGGAGGCCCGGGCCATCACCTGGGACGAGCACTGCCGCATCCTCGCTCGCGAGGGCAGGCACGCCTTGTGGGCCTCGCCTACGACCTGGCTGCGCAAGACAAAATGCTTGCCTTGAAACACCGCCTCAACTTCCTGCAGATTGTCCAAGCCGCGCAGGATTTCCGCCCATTCCCAACTCGCTCCTTTCTCTTCCAGGCGTTTTTCCAATCCGCGTTTGAGCAATAATGCCAAAAAGCTGCAAAACACATGCCCGCGGATGGTCTCGTCCAGTTTGTGATAGATCGGGCGGGTTTCCAAAATGGATTTCATCGTGCGGAAGGATTCTTCCACCATCCACAGTTGCTTGTAAGCTCCGGCAATGACTTCCGGCGGCTCGGAGCGATTGGTGCGCAAGACCCATTGGCCGTCGTAGCGCGCTTCTTCCTTCACCTTGGCTTCGTCCACGACAAAGTGCCGCCCCCGGTCGATTTGCAGATACTTCC
>Ga0326727_10001841_pt1 | contig 75969 bp, 61 predicted proteins | sample MB2enrmetagenome_FD_207643 | JGI IMG/M metagenome (GOLD analysis project Ga0326727, IMG submission 207643) | Lab enriched peat soil microbial communities from McLean, Ithaca, NY, United States - MB29MY | ecosystem: Environmental > Terrestrial > Soil > Wetlands > Peat | place: USA: New York... | reverse complement strand
CGGCATCCTCCACGGCTGTCTCGTCAACGGCAGCTTCTACGACGAGCACACCGCCTGGGGCCACCGCTCAGAGAGCCAACTCACCGAGGCCGCTTGACATCTTCGGGCCGTGGGATATCTAGACGCCGCAAACCCGGTGGCGTCAACCGCGCGCGCCGTACCGCCGTGGCGACCGGGCGGCGTCGACCGCTGCGCAGGCCGCCCGAGTCGTCACGGTGGTCGCGAATCGGCGCGATGCTGAGTGTTCGCAGTCGACCGTGTGTCGGCTGCCATCTTGTTGCACGCTGTTTTACCGCGCCGATGCTGACTGCCACCGACCTCGAACTCGTCACTGGTGCCCGGACGCTTCTTGTGGGGGCCACCTTCCACGTCGGTCCGGGTGACCGCATCGGGCTCGTCGGTCGCAACGGTGCTGGGAAGACAACGCTCATCCGTGTGCTCGCGGGGGACGCATTGCCCGCGAAAGGGTCGGTGCGCCGCTCCGGGGCGATCGCCTACCTCCCCCAGGACCCGCGGACGGGGGACCTCGACGAGGTCGCCCGCCACCGCATCCTGTCGGCGCGCGGGCTCGTGAGAATCCTCGATGATCTCGCCGCCGCGGCCGCGCAGATGAAGACGGGCGACGAAGACGGCCGGAGCGAAGCGATGCGCCGCTACGCCCGCGCTGAGGAGCGGTTCGCGGCACGAGGCGGCTGGGCGGCGGAATCTGAGGCGGCCGCGATCGCTTCGAGTCTCGGACTTCCGGCGCGCGTCCTCGCCCAGCCGCTCGGCACGCTCTCGGGCGGCCAGCGCCGGCGGGTCGAACTCGCCCGAGTCCTGTTCTCCGGGGCGCCGACGCTGCTCCTCGACGAGCCGACGAACCATCTCGATGTCGACTCCATCGGCTGGCTGCGGAGCTTCCTGCGTGCCCACGAGGGTGGCTGCGTCATCATCAGCCACGACGCCGCCCTTCTTGAGGAGGCGGTCAACCGTGTCTTTCACCTCGATGCGAACCGGACATCGCTCGACATTTACAACGTCGGCTGGCACGCGTATCTCGAACAGCAGGCGGCCGACGATCGTCGGCGTGCCCGGGAACGCGCCAATGCCGAGCGCAAGATCGTCGCGCTGCGCCTGCAGGCGGACCGGATGCGGGCCAAGGCGACGAAGGCCGCCGCCGCGCACCAGTTCGAGCGGCGCGCCGCCGGTCTCGCGGCCGGGCTGCCCGAAGTGCGTCGTCGGGAGAAGGTGGCCAAGATCCGCTTCCCCGACCCGGCCCCGTGCGGCAAGACTCCGCTCGTCGCGAGCGGGCTGGCGAAGTGCTTCGGTTCGGTCGAGGTGTTCCGGGGCGTCGATCTCGCGATCGACCGCGCTTCGCGCCTCGTCGTGCTGGGGCTCAACGGAGCCGGCAAGACGACGTTGTTGCGGGTGCTGGCGGGGATCGAACCAGCCGACGTCGGGACCGTCGCGCCCGGCCATGGCCTGCGCCTCGGTTACTACGCGCAGGAGCACGAGACGCTCGACCCAGTCGCGTCGGTGTTCGCCAATGTGCGTCGCAGCGCGCCGGCGTCGATGACCGATGTCGAGCTGCGACGCGTGCTCGGCGCATTCCTCTTCGGTGGCGAGCGGATCGACCAGGAAGCCGGGACGCTCTCTGGTGGCGAGAAGACGAGGCTCGCCCTGGCCTGCCTCGTTGTCTCGGCAGCGAACGTCCTGTTGCTCGACGAGCCGACGAACAACCTCGACCCCGCGAGCCGCGTCGAGGTGCTCGGCTCATTGCGTCGTTACGTGGGGGCGGTCGTCTTGGTCACGCACGACCCCGGGGCGGTGGAAGCCCTTCGGCCGGAGCGCGTCCTGCTCATGCCCGACGGCGTCGAGGACTACTGGAGCGACGAGTTCGCCGATCTCATCGCCCTCGCCTGATGGACGCGCCGCGAGACGCTCCGCACAGTCAGGGTTCTCGGCCGGCGCGCGGCGCCAGCGCCGAGCGAGGTCCTCGCTAGCGTGGAGCGGGAATCCGGTGGGCAGCAGGTTTTCACAGCAACTTCTCAGGCTGAACCCAGACGGGTCCGAGGCGCCGACGCGATGCTCGCGAGCGAGAAGGAAGCTCGATGGCGGGGGGCGTCGTCGACTGCAGTGGAGAGCTGAGGAACGAGAACCGATGGACGAAATGAACGAGAACCCGACTCCGCCGCAAGGCGGGGAAGTGGTGCCGCCCGCGGCCGGCGACACCGGTCCGGGCGAATGGGCCCCGGTCCGCTCGTCTGCGGACCCCGGGGGCTCGACCTTTGCGCCGTCTCCGGGTGGCGGATCCGAGGGGTGGCGCTGGGTCCCGCCGCCGACGCCGGCTGACGAAGGCGGTCGGCCAGGAATCCGTGGGCGCCACGTGCTCGTGCTCGTGATCGTCGTCGCGTTGCTCGCCGGCGCCCTCGGTGCCGGCTTGGACGCCGCGCTGCGCGGCAACTCGACCCCGTCACGCGCCAAGGTCGCGACCCTCCCGAAGACGGGTGAGACCAAGGGGACAGGACTTGCCGGCACCGAGAACTCGGTCGCGCAGGTGGCGGCCGCCGTCGACCCCGCGGTCGTCGACGTCCGGACGAACATCGCGAGCCCGGTCGGCGCGAGCACCGAGCAAGCAGCGGGGACGGGGATGATCGTCACGCCGTCCGGCGAGGTGCTCACCAACAACCACGTCGTTGCAGATTCGACGAGCATCTTGGTCGACGTCGCGAGCCACGGCGCCTATCACGTCAGGGTCCTGGGTGTCGACGTGTCCCAGGACGTCGCCCTCCTCCAGCTCGTTGGGGCACCGGCGAACCTTCCCTACGTGAGGATGGGGAACTCGGCGAACGTCAAGGTCGGCACGCCGGTCGTCGCGATCGGCAACGCGCTTGGCCTCGGTGGCAAGCCCACCGTCATCAGCGGCACCATCACCGCGGTCGGGCGCACGATCACCGCGGGTGACGACCTGTCGACGACGACGAACGAGACGCTGCATAACCTGCTGCAGACCGATGCGCCGATCGTGTCGGGCGATTCGGGCGGCCCACTCGTCAACCTGAACGACCAGGTCATCGGGATGGACACCGCCGCCCAGTCGGCGGAAGCGGGCGGGTCGGAGGGATTCGCGATCCCGATCAGCGAGGCGCGCGCGATCGCCCTCCAGATCGAGCACGGGCAGTCGTCGGGTCGCATCCACCTCGGCGAGACCGCGTTCCTCGGCGTCCTCGTCGGCGAGTCGTATTCGAACAGCATCGGACCCTTCGGTTTCCCAGGATTTAGCGGTCCATCAGGCACGACCTCGAGCGTGGCAGGGGTGTCCGTCGGCGAGGTCTACGCCTCGACACCGGCGGAAGCGGCGGGGATCCAGTCGGGAGACACGATCACGGCGATCGACGGCAAGGCGGTCACCACGAACAACGCCCTGCTCGCGGCCATCGAGGCTCACAAACCGGGTGCCTCGATCACCGTCACCTTCGTGGACACGAATGGCGTGTCGCACACCGCCAGGGTCGATCTCGACGGGATCGCGCGCTAGGCAGTCGCGGTGACAGCGCCCCGGGCCATGCGGGCCCGGGGCGCTGTCACGTCGGGCGCGCCGTGGCGCGGTGCACCGTCCCTCGTGGCTTGGTCGAGCAGAACGGAGCGCTGCGCTGGCGCGAGGCGTCGAAGATTCCCGGCGCTGCGCTCTGTCACGACGTTGACGGCAATTGGTGCCGTCGCATCCCGGCTCGGCGCGCGAGAATGTTTCGCCTGGGCGGTGGCCGGGCGAGCGGGGCGCGGTCCGGTTTCGGGGCGCCAGCGGGAAGGAAACGGCGCCGGCCAGCGCGCTCATCGGCCGTGGGAAGAGGTGCCGAGATGCGCATCATGATCGTCGCACCGCCCTGGCTGCCGGTGCCACCGCCCGCCTACGGCGGGACCGAAGCCGTCCTTGACGGTCTTGCCCGAGGGCTGCGACGAGCGGGTCACGATGTGTTGCTCTACACGACCGGCGACAGTACGTGCGACGTCGAGCGGCACTGGGTCTTCGAGCGCGCCATCGGCGTCGGCAGGGGCGGCGCGGCCCAGGAGATACGGCACGTCGTGCACGCCTACGCGCTGGCGCGTGATGTCGATGTCGTGCACGATCACACGCTGATCGGACCGTTGTATGCGGGCCGCACGGCGCGCGTTCCTGTCGTCGCGACGAACCACGGCCTTTTCGAGAGCGACCTCATCGACCTCTTCCGGGTCGTCGCCGAGCGAGTTCCTCTCATCGCGATCTCCCATCACCAGGCCGCGACTGCGCTCGGCGTCCCGATCGTGGCGGTCATCCATCACGGGATCGAGGCCTCCGTCTTTCCGGTCGGCGCCGGCTCCGGGGGTTACGCGCTCTTCCTCGGCCGGATGAATCCGGAGAAAGGGGTGCACATTGCCGTGCACGTCGCACGTCAAGCCGGGATCGCGCTGCTGATCGCGGGGAAGTGCAGCGAACAAGTCGAGATCGACTACTTCGAGTCGGAGATCAGGCCATTGCTCGGTGCCGATGTCGAGTACCTCGGCGAGGTCGACTATGAGACGAAGATCGGATTGCTGGGCGGCGCCAAGATGCTGCTCAACCCCATCTCCTGGCCCGAGCCGTTCGGTATGGTGATGATCGAAGCCCTTGCCTGCGGCACGCCGGTCGTCGCGACGCCGTGCGGCGCGGCCCCAGAGATCGTCGACGACGGGGTCACGGGATTCCTGCGCGCCGACGGGCCGAAGCTCATCGACGCCGTGGGCCATATCGACGAGATCGACCGGCGAAACTGTCGCCTCGCGGTCGAGCAGCGTTTCTCGTTGCGTAGGATGGTTGACGATCACGTCGACCTCTACCGCCGCGTGGCGCGCGGCGAACGAGGGATCGGGGGTTCTCGTGGAACGAAATGAGGCGCCGCTTGTCGCGTCCGAACGTCCGATGCTCGAGACGTGGCTCGACTTCCAGCGGGCAACTCTGGCATTGAAATGTGAGGGTCTCTCGCCGAGCCAGCTGGCGACACGCTCGGTCCCGCCTTCGACTCTGTCGCTGGCCGGCCTCGTCCGGCACATGGCGGAGGTCGAACGCTACTGGTTCCAGCGCTGCCTCGACGCGGCCGACAAGCCGCGCCTGTACTGCACGAACGCCGAACCAGACCTCGACTTCGACGGCGCCGAAGCCGTCAGCGCATCGGCAGATCGTGCGACCTGGGAGAAGGAGTGCGCGGCCTCCCGGACCGTGGCGGCGGCAGTGGAGTCCCTCGACGTGGTCGCCAAGCGCCGATGGCGCGAGAGCGAGGTCTCGTTGCGGTGGATCTACGTGCACATGATCGAGGAGTACGCGCGGCACAACGGACACGCCGACCTGCTGCGCCAGACGATCGACGGCTCGGTCGGCGTCTGACCGAAGGCCCGCAGGCGAGCCGGCACTAGCGCTGGGCATGGCGTTGTGCGGCGGCGTCGGGCGGGCCGTATCCCCGGCGGAACGACACCCGTCGGTCATACTTGGAGCCGGGGAACTGGGAGAAGTCACATGACGGAGACGTCGAACTTCGGTACGTCGCGGCGTGAGAGCCATGATGCAAGCCCCTTCTACAGTCGGTTCACCGCCCCCGTGATGTCCGATGACGACGAAGTCTGTGCCTGTACGGTCGAGGACTCGATCATCGTCGGTGATTCCCGTGACATGGCGAAGGTGCCGTCGAAGTCCGTGGCACTCGTCTGTTCCTCTCCTCCGTACTTCTCGGGAAAGCAGTACGAGCAGGAGCTGGGTCACGGCCACATTCCTGCCACCTACGTCGAGTATCTCGAACAGCTCGCGGACGTGTTCGCCGAGTGTCGGCGGGTGCTCGAGCCTGGTGGCAGGATCGCGATCAACGTCGCCAACCTGGGGCGAAAGCCGTACCGTTCGCTTTCGAGCGACGTGACGCGCATTCTGCAGGACGATCTCGGCTTTCTGCTGCGCGGCGAGATCGTCTGGCAGAAGGCCGTCGGGGCGAGCGGCAACTGCGCGTGGGGATCGTTCATGAAGCCGGCGAATCCGGTGCTCCGGGACGTGACCGAGCGTGTCATCGTGGCGAGCAAGGGACGCTTCGACCGGGCGCTCGACGCCAAACAGCGCGCGGCGTGCGGGCTTCCCCACGAAGCGACCATCTCCAAGGAAGACTTCATGGCTTGGACGCTCGACGTCTGGCACATCGCACCGGAATCGGCGACGCGTGTCGGTCATCCCGCGCCGTTCCCGGTCGAACTGCCGCGCCGTCTCATCGAGCTGTACACCTACCGCGGCGACGTCGTGCTCGACCCGTTCATCGGCTCCGGGACGACGGCGGTCGCCGCGATCGCGACACGTCGCCACTACGTCGGGTACGAGACGGACCGCGACTACGTCGGCCTCGCGGAGCGTAGGGTTGCGCGCGCACGAGGAGCGCGCGAGGAAGATGTCGCGTAAGGGGCGCTGATGGACGGGGCCGAACGGGAGACTCGAACCGTCGAGTCACAGTGCCGCTACGACCCCGACAGTCCCGCCGACCGACTGGAACTCGTCAAAGACGTTGTCGCGCTCGCGAACAGCGGCGGTGGCGAAGTTCGCCTCGGCGCCGCCGTCGGGAAGGAATGGTTCTTCGATCCCGTCGCGTTCGCTGAGCTCATCGACAGCTACGTCACCCCGAGCCACGTCGCGGTCGCGACGAGCTTCGCGGATGCGGACAGCCCCGGTCGCCAGGTCGTCATGGTTACGGTCGAACCGTACGAAACGCCTCCGGTCGTGTTCGCGAGGGACGGCAGCTTCGAGTCCGACGTTGGGAATGTCACGGTTTTCGCCCGCCACACCGTCGTGTGCCGCCATGGCGAGAAGACGGAGCTCGCCACGCACGCCGATCACCGCGTCTGGATCGACGCGGCCGTCCGAACTGAGAGGGAGCGCATCCTGCAGAACCTCGTGCTGGCGACGTTGCTGCCGGCTGGCGCCTCGATCCAGGTCGTCGGCGAGTCGGGTGAGGTGAGCGCGGAGCCCCGGGCGCTGCTCGACGGGGCCGTTCGCAGCTGGCGCGCTGATCCTGCGAAGCTTCTCAGCCGCCAGGACCTGCTCGTCTTGTTCCTCGCGCGCAAGATGCTGACCTTTGACGACGCCGCCGGCGACCTGATCCTGCACAGCGCGTTGCGACGTCGGCCGACGCTGTGGTTCTGGGTCGACCGGATCCATCCCGAATCGAACCGGCTGGCGAGGATCCTTTTCGAAGCCGTCGCCGGGAGCGACCGGGATCGGTCGGACGCCGCCTCTTCGATCCTTGATCTTTCCGCTCTCGTGCTCGACCCGCCGCAGTACGGGGAGATCGTCACGGCTCTCGGTTCGTCGCGCTACAAGCACTTCCATGACGCGGCGGAGCGGGGCGGCGACCGGCAGGCGGTGTTGGCTCGGCTCCGTCGGCTGCGTGACCGGCAGCTGCGCGGTGAATTGCTCTGCCGGGCGCGCGAGGTCGACCTCGAGGAGATCGCCGGTGAACTGGGCCGTGCGCTCCTCGGGACGAGGCCGCCGAACGCGGCAGCGAACCGCTGGCTCGGACCGGTCGGTTTCGAGCTGATGCTGCGTCACCGCCCGGAGTTGGCCGCGCTTCTCGGCACCGTGTCAGCTGGCGACTAGAAGACGACGTCTCGTCGACCCGAGCTGGCGACATGTGGTCGCTTGCCTGACGCCAAGGAGGGGGGCGCCCGCCCAGACGCCCGGACGGTGATGGCCGAGGCGCCCGGGCCGCCTGGAGAGTTTTCGAACCTACAGTGAGATCGTGCTTGTCGTGGCGGGTTCACCCGCACTGGATCGACACGAAGTCGGGAGCGGGCATCCCGAGCGTCCGAGCCGCGTGCAGGCCGCGCTCGACGGGATCGACGCTGCTGGGCTGGCGGATGCGGTCGTCCACCTCGAACCACGACGGGCGACCGAAGCCGAGCTGCTCCGGGTCCACGAGTCGTCGTACCTGAGCGGGTTGCGGGAGTTCTGCGAGCACGGTGGCGGCTCCCTCGACCCCGACACGGTCGTGAGCCCGGGGTCCTGGGATACGGCGCTGCTCGCCGCCGGTGGCGTGCTCGCCGCCGTCGACGCGCTCGAGCGCGGGGCCGGCGACGCGGCCTTCGTCGCCGCACGCCCCCCTGGTCATCACGCCCTGGCGGACGAGGCGATGGGCTTCTGCTTGCTCAACAACGTCGCGGTCGCCGCCGCCGCGCTAGCGGACCGGGGTGAACGCGTGCTCGTGGTCGACTGGGACGTCCATCACGGGAACGGCACGCAGTCGGCCTTCTGGGACGACCCGCGCGTCCTCTACGTCTCGACGCACCAGTGGCCCCTCTTCCCGGGGACCGGCAAGGCGGAGGAGACCGGCGGGCCGCAGGCACGCGGGCTGAACCTCAACGTTCCCCTCCCGCCCGGCACGACCGGCGACGTCGTCCTGGCGGCGTTCGACGAGGTCTTCGCTGCGACGGTCGACGCCTTTTCACCCACGTGGGTCCTCGTCTCGGCGGGGTTCGACGCCCACCGGGACGACCCGCTCGCCGATCTCGGGCTCACGTCCGGCGATTTCGCCAGTCTCGCCAGGCGAGCGCGCGCCTTCGCGCCGCGCGACGGACGGCTCGTATTGGTCCTCGAGGGCGGGTACGACCTCGCCGCTCTGCGGCTCTCCGTCGGCGCGAGCCTCGCGGCGGTGCTCGGCGTGGCATTCCGGGCCGAGGCCACATCGTCCGGGGGACCCGGGATCTACGCCGTGCAACGGGCGCGCGAAGCGCAGGAAAGACAACGCGAAGTCGAGCGCGACGATCTGGACCATCTGTGGTGGAGCTGATCGCGCTCCGTCCCAAGAAGAAGACGACCAGGGACTTCTCGTTTCGACCCCTCTCGTGCGAACGGATCATTGGGTAAGGTCACGAGGGAGAGAACGCTTCTCGACTTTGAAGGAGCGCAGCCGATGCGTGTCGTAGGGAGACGGGCCGGCATCACGGCTGGCGCGGTACTAGTCCTCGCTGGCACCGTCCTCGGGGCGTGCGGGAACGCCTCGACGAGTGTGTCGAGAACCGGGAACACCGAGGGCGTGTATGCGAACCGGATCGTCGTCGGCGGCCTCTCCTCGATCACCGGGCCCCTGCCCGCCGACTTCGCGCCGGCGATCGCCGGGGCCCAGGCGTACTTCGACTGGCTCAACGCCCACGGCGGCGTTGACGGCCGGAAGATCGACTTCGCGTACAAGCTCGACGACCAGTCGGACCCGTCGCTCGATGCGAGCCAGGCCCGCACGCTCGTCGAGCAGGACCACGTCTTCGCCGTTGTTCCGGTCGCGACGCCGTCGTTCTCAGGAGGACCGTTCCTCTCGGAGCATGACGTCCCGACGTTCGGACTGAACGTCAATCCCAACGTCGATTGGGCGGGTCCGAGCATGTTCGGTAATACCGGGTCGTACACGGCGTTCACCTCACCTCAGCTCCAGGCGGCCTATCTCGCGGCGCAGCACGGCGTGCACGCCGCGGCGCTGATCGCCTACAACATCAGCCAGTCGAGCCAGGGCTGCCAGGGGGTCGCCAACGCCTTCCGCCGGTACGGCATCCACATCGCCTTCGAGGACCTCGCCGTTCCCGTGCCCGCGTTCGACCTCCAGGCCGACGTGACGCGCATGAAGTCGCTCGGTGTCGACATGGTCACCTCATGCCTCGACCTCACCGGCGACATCCTTCTCGCCCACACGATGCAGCAGGACGGGATGACCGGCGTGACGCAGTACTGGTTCGACGGCTATGACGTATCGGCGTTGAAGACGTACGCCTCGGCGATGCAAGGCGTCTACTTCATGCTGCAGCACGTTCCCTTCGAGGTCACCCAGCTCTATCCGGGGCGGTATCCGAGCATGGACCGCTTCGAGGCGGCCCTGAAGCGGTATGCGCCAGGGAACCCCCCCTCGGAGGCTGCGCTGGCGGGATGGACGAGCGCTGACCTGTTCGTGACGGGACTGCGTGCCATCGGCCGCGACGTCACGCGTGCGCGCCTCGTCGCGGCGATCAACAAGATGACGCTCTATACGGCGCACGGTCTCGTGGCGCCGATCGACTGGCGCAGCGACCACACCGGCGTCAGCACGATCTACAACTGCAGCGTTTTTGTCCAGGTGCAGGGACGTCAGTTCGTGCCCGTCTACACGACGCCACCGAGCGTGTTCAGCTGCTTCCCGGTGCCGAATCCCACGCACGGGCCGATCGAGAAGGTCGTCCCTCTGCCGCCGGGCGTCCCGCCACTGACGGCTTCGGGCGGCGGGGATGGCTAGGGACCGAGGGCGCCGCTCCCGTTGAGCGAGTTCCTCTCCTACGCGCTCCCCGGCATCCCCTACGGATGCGCCTACGCGCTGATGGCCGCCGGCCTGGTGCTCACCTACAAGGCGTCGGGCGTGTTCAACCTGGCGTTCGGCGCCCAGGCCTACGTCTCGGCGATCGTCTTCTACGTCGCCGTCAGCGACGGCCGGCCGAAGTGGGCGGCGTTCATCGTCTCCGTCGTCGTGCTCGGTCCAGCGATCGGCTACCTCCTCGACCGGCTGCTCTTCCAGTACGCCCGCACGGCGCCGCCGCTCGTCCGGCTTGTCCCTGCCCTCGGGTTGCTGATCGCCATCCCGGCCGTGATGCAGATGATCTTCGGGACAGGCCAGCGGCTCGCGCCGCCGGCATTGGCGCTCAACCCGGACCACGTCTACTTCCGGCTCGGGAGCGTCGCGTTGACAGGCGAGGAGCTGCTCACGACCGGCGTCACGGTCGTCGTCGTCGTCGCCCTCGGGCTGATGTTCCGTTCGAGCGGACTCGGTTTGAGGATGCGGGCAGTTGTCGAGAGCCCGCGGATGACCGAGCTCGCCGGCATCCGGGCCGACCGGGTCGGCACGTTCGCCTGGATGCTCTCGAGCATGCTGGCCGGGCTCGCCGGCGTCTTGCTGGCGCCGATTTACGCCGCGCTCGATCCCTCGTACTTCACGGCGTTGCTCGTCGCCGCGATCGCGGCGGCCGCCGTCGGCGGATTCGCGAGCTTGTCGCTGACGCTCGTCGGCGGCGTCGCGCTCGGTGTCGTCCAGGAGGTGATCGGCGGCTACCTGCCGTCGGGAACGGTGCTCTCCTCCGGGCTGCGACCGGCGTTCCCGTTCGTCGTGCTGGCGGTGCTGCTCGTCGCGCGGCGTTCGTTCCGTCCCGCCGGGCCGCTCGGTGACCCGCTCTCCTCGTGTGACCCGCCTGCGGCGTCGCTCAAGCCACCGGCCCGCATGACCGAGGTCGCACTCGGCTCACGCTCGTTCACCGCGTTGCTCGTCGCCGTGTTCATCGTCATCGCGCTCGTGCTCGTGCCGGGGAACTGGGAGTTCACCCTCACCCAGGGGTTGGTCCTCGCGATCATCTTCCTTTCCATCACGCTTCTCACCGGGATGAGCGGTCAGATCTCGTTGTGCCAAGCGTCGTTCGCCGCCGTGGGTGCGTTCACCGCCGGGCAGCTCGCCACGCACTTCGGCACGGCGCTACTCGCCGGTGTCGTCGCGGGCGCGGTGCTGGCCGGGCTCGTCGGCGGGATCGTGGCGATCCCCAGTCTCCGGCTCGGCGGGATCTCCCTCGCGCTGCTCACGCTGGCTTTCGCCCTACTCGGCGACAACGTGCTCTTCCAGTACTCGTGGTCCGGGAACGGCGCCTCGGGGCTCAGCGTCCCGCGGCCGACGATCGGGGATCTCAGCTTCGCGGGGAGCGGCGCGTTCTTCTGGCTCGCACTCGTCGTGCTCGCGCTCGCTGCCGGCGTCGTGTGGCTTCTGCAGCATGGTTCCGTTGGCGGAGAGCTCGGCGCGTTGCGGGCGTCCGAGGTCGGCGCGGAGTCGATCGGCATCGACGTCCGACGATTGCGCGTCATCGCCTTCATGCTCTCGGCGGCGCTCGCCGGAGTGGGCGGCGCGCTCTACGCCTCGCTCGAGCAGACCGTCTCGCCGACCGACTTCAACTACGAGTTCTCGCTCATCTTCGTCGTCATCGTGGCGACCGTGGGCGTGTACTCCGTCGCCGGGGCGATCGAGGCCGGACTCGCCTACACGGTGCTCCAGCAGCTCATCAACAATCTGCCGGGTCGCTTCGGTTCGCTCGTCGCGCTGATCTTCGGGCTCGCCGCGGTCACCTACGTGCGCCACCCGGAGGGTGCGGTCGAATACGCGCGTCGCTGGGTGCTCGACCGCGCCGAGCAATTCGCCCATTTCCTCACGCGCAACGACCGACCGCCAGCCGAGCTGACCGCGGAGACCGCGCCCGGGAGCCGCTGACCCATGGCCCTTCTCGTCGCTCAGGACGTCTCGAAGAGCTTCGGTGGGATCGTCGCGTTGAGCAGGATCTCGCTCTCGATCGACGAGGGTGAGGCCGTCGGACTCGTCGGACCAAACGGCGCGGGCAAGACAACCGTTTTCAACTGCCTGCTCGGTCTCGAGCACCCCGACACGGGAACGGTGATCTTCGACGGAGTGCGCCTCGACCACCTGCCGACCTTCCGGCGCACGCGGCTCGGGATCGGTCGCACCTTCCAACGGCTCGAGCTGTTCGCCGGGATGACTCCTCGCGAGCACGTGCTCGTCACGGAGCGCGTCCGCGGCGGGCAGGGAAGGCTCTGGAAGGATCTCCTTGGCGTTGGTCGGCCGAGTGCCGAGGAGCGGCGTCTGACGGATGTGCTCCTCGAGCTCGTCGGCCTCGAGAACGAGGCCGACGTTCCCGTCGAGGCTCTCAGCCTCGGTCACGGGCGTCTCGTCGAGCTAGCCCGCGCGCTCGTCGGCGAGCCGCGGCTATTGATGCTCGACGAGCCCTCATCCGGCCTCGACCGGGCCGAGCGCGCGGAGCTCGTCGCCATCCTGCGGCGCGTCCGCGAAGAACGCGGCGCCGCCGTCGTGCTCGTCGAGCACGACCTCGAGATGGTCGCCGCCGCGACGCGGCGTCTCATCGTCCTCGACTTCGGCCGCTTGATCGCCGACGGTCCGAACGACGCGGTGCTCGAGGACCCCGCCGTCCGGCGCGCCTACCTCGGCCATCTGTCGGCCGCGTCCCCGGCACGCCGCTCCGAGAGCGGGGGCGGGGCGGCCGTCCGGGCCGGAGGCGCGGCGGTCTTGTCCACCGGCCAGGGTGCGGTGCGCCGGGCGCTTCTCGAGCTGCACGACGTCGACGCCGCCTACGGTCCATATCGGGCGCTTTTCGGCGTCTCGTTCTCGGTTCCCGAGCGTTCAGCGGTCGCCCTCGTCGGCTCGAACGGGGCGGGCAAGTCGACGGTCGCGCGGGTCGTCTCGGGCCTCGTGCCCCCGAGTGGCGGCCGGATCGTCTTCGACGGCCGGGACATCACCGGGTGGCCGGCCTGGCGAATCGCCCGCCTCGGGATCGCCCACGCTCCTGAGGGGCGTTCGGTCTTCGCCTCGCTCAGCGTCGAGGAGAACCTCTCCCTCGACTTCCGCCGCGCTGTCGGTGCGCGGGGACTCGCCGATGCTTTGGGCCGTGCCTACGAGACCTACCCGCGCCTTGGTGAGCGGCGCGACCAGCTGGCCGGCACACTTTCCGGCGGCGAGCAGCGGATGCTCGCGCTGGCGAGGGTGCTCGCCGTTCCCCGTCGGCTACTCGTCGTCGACGAGCTCTCGCTTGGCCTCGCGCCCGCGGTCCTCGACGAGGTGTTCGAAGCTTTGCGGCGCGTCCTCGAGTCCGGCACCGCTCTCCTCATCGTCGAACAGCACGTCGAACGGGCGCTCGAGCTCGCCAGCCGCGCCGTCGTCCTCTCCGAGGGGCGGGTGACCTTCGAGGGACACCTCGAGGACGGGCGTGAGGTGGCCGCCCCGATGCTCGGTCCTCTGCGGGACGTCCTCGGGGACTAGACGCCAGGACAGGAAGCGCCCGTCTTGCTCTTCGAGGCGGGCGCGCGCGAGCGAGAATGGACCGTGCGCACCGTCCTCGTCCTGCGGCACGCCAAGTCCGACTGGTCCCACGGTCGCGACGAGCCCGACCTCGCCCGACCGCTTTCGGGGCGGGGTCGGCGCAGCGCCGACGCCGTCGGCCGGTTCATCGCCGAATCGGGGAGTATCCCGGACGGCGCGATCCGCTCGCCGGCCGAGCGTGTGGTCGAGACCCTCGCGCGGGCGATGGCGGCCGGGAAGTGGCGGTGTGCCGTGCGCGAGTCGGACCGGCTCTACGGGCTGGGATTCGATGCTCTCGTCGGCGAGATCCGGATCGAAGCCGACCCGACAGGTGTGCTGCTTGTCGTGGGCCACGAACCGACTTGTTCGGTGGCGATCGCCCACCTGATCGGCGGAGGGCAGGTCGTGATGCCGACCGCCGCGCTCGCCTGCCTGGATTTCCAAGTCGCACACTGGTCCGATGTCGCGGCCGGGACGGGGGCACTGCGCTGGCTCGTCACGCCGCGGCTCATCGGGGCGGGTTAGTCGTCCCTTGGCGGCCTCGGTGGCCGGCGCAGCACTCCGGGTCGGCGCCGCCGACGTGCGCGGGCCTTTCCTGGTGGCGACGCGCTTTCCCACCTCGCGACGCGGATCGACCCCGCCGGCGCCGTTGCACTAGGTTCAGCGCAGTCCACCTGGAGGGTTGAAAAGCGATGACCCAGCCTCCTGACCAGAACGTCCCGCAACCCCCGCCGAGTGGTCAACCGCCGTCGGCCGGTTACCCGTACCCGGGACCGCAGCCCGCCGCCGGGTACGGCTCTTGGGAACAGGGACCGGTCGGCGGTCCCCCCGGCATGTACGTCGACCCGGAAAGCGGCCTCACCTTGCCTGAAGGCGTGCAGCTGGCGAGCGCTGGTCGACGTATCGGTGCCTGGTTCCTGTCGATTCTGCTGTGGATCGTCACCCTCTTCATCGGCTACATCATCTGGGGGCTGATCGTCTGGGGCCGCGGCCAGACTCCGGCACTGCAGGTGCTGGGGATGCGCTGCTGGCATCCGGAAACCCGGCGGGTGGCGGGCTGGTGGCGGATGGCGCTGCGCGAGATCATCGGCGGTTTCGTCGAGGGCATCTTCGGTTGGATCACGGAGCTCGTGTCGCTCATCCTGTTTCTCGCGAGGAGAGACCACCGCTGTCTCCACGACCTCGTCGGCGGCACCGTCGTGCTCCACGACCCGGGCAACGTCTTGGAGTCTCGGGCGGCGTAAGGGGCGACGCCGGTTTCTGTTCGGCGACGTCCGGGCGACGCCCCGGCTGTTCCTGGGGCCAGTGGTAACGGGTACATCACTGCGGTCAGTGAGCGGTTTGACATATGCCGAAAAACGGCGACAGCGGCGTGTTCACGAGCGCCGCAGGACCTACGGATGGAAGCCGCAAACTCAGTCCAACGATCTTTCGATTCTCCGGTCGAGCTTCGTAGGGTCTTCGCAGGCGACGCGCAACAGGCGACGTGTGAGGCTTAAGCGGCAGGCGCGTCAAGCATCAGCCGAACGCGGGATGTCAAGCGTCAGGCGGAAGTACACCGGGAAACGGTGGGGTCGGCAGTGGGGCTGTGAGGTCCGAGAGGGGTCGGACCTGCGACGCGAGGATCATGCGTCCGGCCCAGAGCGTCAGAGTGGGTCCGGTGGCGTGCCAGCAGGTCCCATTGCGGCAGCTTGTCAGTGTGAGGCCATGACCTCGGGTACGCAGCGGGACGCCGGTGGACGAATGGGGACAAGGTTGTTGGGCCGAGGGCCAGCCCCAGTGCCGCGTGTCGAATAGCGCGTCACGGTCCGCCGAGGAATTGCCGCACCGTCGCGAGCCGTTCGGGAACGATCCGCCACAAGGTCCACTTGCCGAGCTTCTTGCCCTCGATCAACCCTGCTTCGGCGAGCACGCGTGTGTGGTGCGAGATCGTCGGCTGGCTCCTGCCGAGCGGCGCTTCCAGATGGCAGCTGCACACCTCGTCCGTGGTCGCGATGATCGAGAGCAGGCGCAATCGCACCGGGTCAGCCATCGCGCTGAGGATCGTGGCGAGTTGCGTGGATTCGGTCTCGCTCAGTGGACCCTGAGAAAGCGACAGGCAGCAGGGCTCGTGATCGGCCGGGAGCGACTTCCTCGTTGTGCCCGTCGTCATGACACCATCCTGACATTGACAACCGTCGATCTAACCGCGATACTTTCACATCGACACTTATCAATCTAGCGGAAGACACCGTCGCCGCGCTGTCGATCGGGGTGAGCTGGTCGAGTCGACTCGACGCTGCGGAGCGTCGTTGTGAGACGACCGTCTGTTGAGCAGGCGACCCGGGGCCGAAAAGCACTCGCGGAGTTCGTCGGAACGGCCTTCCTCGTCGCCGCGATTGTCGGTTCGGGCATCGCCGCCCAGCGGCTGTCACCGGGTGACGTCGGGATTGAGTTGCTCGAGAACACCCTGGCCACCGCGGCGGCGCTCGCGGCGGTCATCCTTGCGGTCGGTCCGGTATCGGGAGGCCATCTCAACCCGGTGATCACTCTCGTCGACCGCATCTTTGGCGGCGTATCCACCGAGGACGCCTTCATTTACATCTCCGCGCAATTCGCCGGTGGTGTCACCGGGGCCATTGCGGCGAACACGATGTTCGGGAGAGCGGTCGTCTCGCTCTCGACCCATCACCGCTCGAGCGGGCCGCACCTCTTCGCCGAGGTGGTCGCGACATTCGGTCTCGTCCTCGTCGTGTTCGGCCTCACACGGTCCGGTCGCGGGAGTCTCGCTCCGTTCGCCGTTGGCGCCTACATCGCCGCCGCGTACTGGTTCACGTCCTCGACGAGCTTTGCCAACCCCGCCGTCACCCTTGGTCGAATGTGCTCGAACACTTTCGCCGGCATCGCGCCAGGTTCGGTCGCGCCGTTCGTGCTCTTCGAGATGGTCGGCGGAGTATTGGGCGCGTGTTGCATCGCTGTGCTTTACCCACAGGCAAGGCGCCGTGCCCGAGAGTTCGTGAACGCCCACGAGGAGGCAGTATGAGCATGGAGAAGCCGGAGGTGCTGTTCGTCTGCGTGCACAACGCCGGCCGATCACAGATGGCTGCGGCGCTCCTCGCCCGACACGCCGGCGATCTGGTCTCGATCCGCTCAGCTGGCTCCGAGCCAGCTGAGCAGCTGAATCCGGCTGTCGTCGAAGCCATGCGGGAAGTTGGCATCGATATCGCGGCCGAGAAGCCCAAGTTGCTGACGAGCGACCTCGCGATGGACGCGGATGTCGTTATCACCATGGGCTGTGGTGACACCTGCCCCGTCTTTCCGGGAAAGCGCTATCTGGACTGGGAGATCAACGATCCCGCCGGACTCGGAATCGAGGAGATCCGCCCAATCCGCGACGAGATCGACGCACGGGTACAGGCGCTCTTTGCGGAGCTCGTGCCGTGAGACGTCCTAGTCCGGCGCCACCCGCACCCCGACGAAATCCGTTCATCGACCCGAGGAGGCCGGAATGACCGCGCCGGATGCAGGCAAGATCAGAGAAGCGGTACGTGAGCGCTACGGCGCTGCGGCCCGGGCGACGGAGGGGCGCTGCTGCAGTCCGGCCAACGCGACACGGGGCGTCTTCGGCCGCACCCTCTATGACGAGAGTGAAGCCGATTCGCTTCCCGAGGCGGCACTCGCCGCGTCGCTCGGTTGCGGCAACCCGACGCTGCTCGCCGAACTCCACCGAGGCGAGGTCGTCCTCGACCTCGGTTCCGGTGGCGGCATCGATGTCCTTCTCTCAGCTCGCCGGGTCGCGCCGACCGGCATCGTCTACGGCCTGGACATGACACCGGAGATGCTGGCGTTGGCCAGGCGCAACCAAGCCGAGGCCGGCGTCACGAACGCCGAGTTCCTCGAAGGAACGATCGAAGCCGTTCCCCTGCCAGATGAGTCGGTCGATGTGATCATCTCCAACTGCGTGGTGAACCTGTCCGCTGACAAGCCCGCTGTGTTCCGCGAGGCGTTCCGCGTGCTCCGGGCGGACGGGCGCCTGGCGATCGCCGACGTTGTCCTGCGTCGAGCGCTACCTCAACGCCTGCAGGACGTGATCGGACTGTGGACCGGCTGCCTGGCCGGCGCCATCTTCGAAGCCGACTATCGGGAGGAACTCGAGCGTGCCGGCTTCGTCGCGGTCGACATCACGCCAACCAACGTTTACGACCGTGCGGGCCTCGCCCGTATGGCCGAGGAGGTTTCCGCTGCGGAGTCGGTCCCGGACGCGATCGACGTCGAGGCGACGATTGCCGAGCTCGACGGCGCGGTTATGAGCGCCTTCGTCCAGGCACGCAAGCCAAGCGAGTAGCGACCGGCGTCACCATGGACGCTGTGCTCGCTAAGTGGGAGCCGGGATCGTCGGGCTATGGCGTGTCGCTGAGCCCGTCGCAGACGACCGCGGCGACGGCGTCGTAACGCTGTTCCATCTTGCTGAGCTCCCTGAGCACTCGGCCACCTCCCTCGCTCCGAAGAGCGCAGGAGGGTGGGGCCGAGATGTCAAGCATCAGCCGTTATCGCGTAACCGATCACCCGTTACAGCGTCACAGATCAGGCGTTATCGATCCGTCGCAGATCAGCCGTGGTTTTACAGGAAACAGTGGGGCCGGCAGGGATCGAACCTGCGACGCGAGGATTATGAGTCCCCTGCTCTGACCACTGAGCTACGGCCCCTCACTGGACATTGCGCGCGACACTCTGCCACCTGCGGGAAGGTCGCGAGAATCGTCCAGTCCGCAGCTGGCGGACCGCTGTCGGCCGCGCCGCGCGCGTCACCCGGCATCGGTGTCGAAAAGGCCTGTGCTGAGGTATCGCTCGCCCGTGTCGGGGAGGATGACGACGATCGTCTTGTCGGCCAGTTCCTCGCGTTCGGCGAGCCGCGACGCCGCGCACAGGGCCGCCCCACTCGAGATGCCGGCGAGGATGCCCTCGGTCCTGGCGAGTCGCCGCGTCGCCCCGACGGCGTCAGTTCCGCTGACCCGCATCACCTCGTCGTAGACGGCCGTGTCGAGGATCGCCGGGACGAAGCCAGCGCCGATGCCCTGGATCCGGTGGGGAGCGGGGGAACCGCCGGAGAGGACGGGCGACTCGTCGGGCTCGACGGCCACGACGAGGATCGATGGGTTGCGACTCTTCAGGACCTGCCCGACGCCGGTGATCGTGCCACCGGTGCCGACTCCGGCGACCAAGACGTCGAGCCGACCGTCGAGGTCGTTCCAGATCTCGACGGCCGTTGTGCGCCGGTGCATCTCCGGGTTCGCCGGGTTCTCGAACTGTTGGGGCATGTACCAGCCGTTTTCGGCAGCCAGTCGAGCGGCTTCTTCGACCGCGCCGCGCATGCCGCCTGCGGCGGGTGTGAGAACGATCTGGGCGCCGTAGGCGGCGATGATTCTTCGCCGTTCGACGCTCATGCTCTCGGGCATCGTGAAGACGGCGCCGTAGCCTCTGGCAGCCGCGACCATGGCCAGGCCGATGCCGGTGTTGCCGCTCGTCGGCTCGACGAACGTCCCACCGGGGGGGAGTTCACCGTGGGCCTCTGCTGCTTGGATCATTGCCAGACCGATGCGATCCTTGACGCTTCCACCAGGGTTCTCGCCCTCGAGTTTGGCGATAAGCCGTATAGGGATGTCCGCCGCGAAACGGTGGAGTTCGACGAGCGGCGTCCGACCGATCAGCTCGGTTATATCGTCATGCCGGGTCATCGGGCGTCTCCTCTTTCTCGCCCGTCATCCAGGTGGCCGGGAGTCGCTCTTCGTCTGCCGGTTCTTCGAGGCGTGCCCGGCTGAGCGTGACGCAATGGCCGCGGGCCACGACGACGATGGAGCGTGCCGGGACATCGTCCACGACGAGGGCGTGCGGTCCGATCCGGCTGTCCTCGCCGACGACGACCGGGCCGAGTACCGAGCACCCGACACCGAGCGTCACGTTGTTGCCAATCGTCGGGTGACGCTTTGCACCTTTCATATCCGCCCACCAACCATGGCCGCCGAGGGTTACTCCCTGGTAGAGCATCACGTCGTCACCGAGCACGGTCGTCTCGCCGATGACCACTCCCGCGCCATGGTCGATGAAGCACCGCCTGCCGATCACTGCGCCGGGGTGGATCTCGATCCCCGTGAAAAAGCGCGCGAGCTGGGAGATGAGACGGGGGAAGAACGGCACGTGAAGCTTCCAGAGCGCGTGGGCGAGCCGGTAGGACCAGATCGCCCATACGCCCTGGTAGAGGATGACCTCGAGCGCGTGCACGCCGTGGAGCGCCGGATCTTTGCGGTAGGCGACCTTCAGAGCTTCGAGCATTGTTCGGTCCCGATCGATGATCGCATCGTTATGCCTTGACCGTACCGGCTCCGCCCCGTGGGGGGAAAACTCGCCCGATGGCGACGAGCGAATTCCTCGCGCATCGTTCCTGGCCGACAGTCCCATCGCTCGGCGAAGCCGAGATGTCGCCGCGCGTCCTCCAGTCGATCGGAGCGTTCTGGCAAAAGGCGGTCGTTTGGGCGCCGGGCGCTCTCGCGCAGCGGGCGTGGGGCCGTGACGGCCGCCAGCCTGGAAGGCATCATGGCGGGCGTGGCGCGCCGAGGGTCGTCGGTGCCCCATGGAAAGGAGCGCGATGACACGTCGCACCAGCCTGACGAGCTCGCTTTATCGGGCAGCGCGGGCCTCGAACAACCTGCGGGCCATCTCGCGAGGCCCCGGCGCTTATGCCAAGCGCGTCGCCCGCCGCAAGGTCTATGCAAAGCAGATGGGCCTGACACGGTCGATTCTGCGCGCATTGGGACTGTCGAAGTAGACGCGCGCCGTTTCCCGAAGCCGACGAACTCGGATCCGCCAACCGTCGGTCCCCGCGTCGCGGCGTTGTCGGGCCGGACCGAACCGATTTCAGTTGTCGAGCCGTGAGTCCGACGCCGAGAATTACGATCTGAGTCGTCGGCGCCGATCACAGGAATGTCCGATCTGATGCCGGATCCGAGGAGGTGACGATGCAAGCTGCTTGCGGTCGCTGGGCGCACCCCAGGACGCGCGCCGCGGGCACCGTGCTGCTTGTGAGTGCCACCGCGCTCGCGGGTCAAGGTTTCGGCGTCGTGAGCGATGCCGCGTCTGGCGTGCACCGTGGGGGGACGAACAGCTTCATCGTCACCGGGGCGTATCGCGGCGTCCTGGAGATGTCCGACCCGACGCAGAACTGCATGATCGTCAGGTTGCCGGGAATCGTGACACTCGAGTTGATCCTCAAGGGCAGGTTGTCCGGCCTCGACTGGAAGACCTGGACTTTCCTCGCGGTAGAGCCGAAAGCGGGCAAGTCGATCCAGAACAACCTCTCGCCGATCTCCCGGTACAGCGTCGGACTCGTTCCCGTGGGCACCGTGGCGAGTTCGGGCACGGGGTTCTCAGCAAGATCGGGGACGATCACCGTCGGCGGCAAGACAGGCTCGGCCACGTTCAAGATGGTCTTCAGTAACGGCAGTGGCGACCCGAACGACGGGACTGTGGTCGTTTCCGGAAGTTGGAGCTGCACCAGCGTCGCGTCGGCGTAGCAACGGCGCGTTGCCGCGCTCGCTCGTCGTCTGACGCGCAACTGCCCCGGCGTGGGACAGGTGAGCCGCGCGCCCGGTCGAGCCCGTTGGCTTGTCTGGAGCGTTTCTCGCAGGACAGGTGCACCCGCTCCGTGACGAAAGAGGCGTTCGCGCCGTCCGCTCGATTCGGTCCCGGCGACGAGCTTCGCCTCTGTCCCCGGACGGCTATCAGCGGGCGAGATCTCTCGTACGGCGGGCCACGTCTCCCCGTCCTTCTCCTTCGGGCGATTTCTGCGCGGGACTGTCGGCAGGAAGCACCGCGATCGCCCCGCCAGGATGTCGAGGGCCACAAGGCAGCGCACCCGTCGCTCGCCGAGGCCTGCGCTGCGCCACGCGAGCTTCGAGCGCGAAGAGGACGACTATGATTCGGCCCACAGAGCAGCAGCAATTCGACCGCGGATCACAAGAGGTTCGGAGGAGGCCATGTCGTACAACGTGAGCAGTAGGCGGGTACACCCCGGGATGCGCATCGCCGGAGCCGCGCTCTTGGCTGGCGCCATTTTTCTTGGCGCGCTAGGTGGCGGAATTGTAGGCGCTGCGAAATCCCCTGCGAAGGGTGGCAGCCTCAACGGCGGTAAGACGACCTACTTTAAGATCACAGGGAAGTTCAAGGGCACCCTCACTTTGTCCGACCCGAAAAGGAACTGCACGCTCACCAACGGGGCTCACCAGCCCGGGGGCGGCGGTGCGTCAGTCGTTCTGAACCTCACGGGCAAGATCCCAGGCCTTTCCTATAAGACCTGGACCTTCAACGCCTCGGTGCCGAAGGGCGGGACGAATCTGGTCGAGAAGGGATGGTTCCAGGGTTCGGCGTACGACGCCAGCCTGAGACCCATCATTGTGGGCGGCTCCCCCAACATCGGTTTCTTCGCGTTCTCGGGCACGATCACCATTGGTGCCCAGGATGGCTCAGCGACGTTCAAGATGGGGTGGGACAGCGGCGGTGGCAAAGCGAACGATGGGAACGTGACGATCTCGGGCAGCTGGGACTGCCCCGTGACGATCCAGTCGTAGCCGTCGCTGGCGAACGAGAAGCATCGAACGGAACCGGTGCCAGGCTGCGCCTGGCGCCGGTTCCTCACATTGGACGGGTCCTGATCGCGCGGAGCCGTGCTTGGGCGATGGGCCGTCGGGTTGATCTGCAGCTCCGGGGGAGAGACTCGAACTCTCAACCACACGGTTAACAGCCGCGTGCTCTGCCAATTGAGCTACCCCGGATCGAACGACGGCACGTTAGCAGCGCGCACGGCTTGCGACGTCGGCACGTGCCAGCGGCCAATGGATCGGACGCATCAGGCGCGAGGCGCGTGCCGTCCGGTGCCCGTCGCGGTGGCGGGGGACCGGGTCGAACGGATCAGTCGCTTTCGAAGTAGTCCCGGAGCGGCAGCGCGAGGGCGGGTTGGCGCAGCTTGGCAAGTGTTTTCATTTCGATCTGGCGGACGCGTTCTCGCGTCACACCGAAGATCTGCCCCACCTCCTCGAGCGTGCGGATGCGCCCGTCGTCGAGCCCGAAACGGAGCCGGACGACCTCTTGTTCTCGAGGGGACAGCTCGTGGAGGGCGTGCTGGACGGCCTCGTTCAGCATCATCCTGGTCGCGGCGTCCAGTGGGACCTCCGCGGCCTGGTCCTCGAGGAGGTCCGAGAGGCTGAACTCTTCGTCACCGCCACCGATTGGCTGCTGCAAGGAGATCGTGTCCTGACTGATGCGCTGGATCTCCCGGACTCGCTCGATCGGGAAGTCGATGCAGGCCGCGATCTCACTGACGGTCGGATCCCGGCCGAGTTGTTGCGAGAGCTGGCGCTGGACCCGGACGACCTTGTTGATCGTCTCGACCATGTGGACCGGAATGCGTATCGTGCGCGCCTGGTCGGCGACAGAGCGGGTGATCGCCTGGCGGATCCACCACGTCGCGTACGTCGAAAACTTGAACCCCCGGCGGTAGTCGAACTTCTCGACGGCGCGCATCAGTCCGAGATTGCCCTCCTGGATGAGATCGAGGAACGCCATGCCCCGGTTGCGGTAGCGCTTGGCGATCGACACGACCAGCCTGAGGTTCGCCTCAGTGAGGAGATCCTTCGCCTCCTGGCCCTCGGCGATCTCGCGCTCGACATCCCGGCGCTTCGCCACCGGGATGTCATCGAGCACGCCGTCTCGTTGCCAGGCTTCGCGGCGGTCGTGCGCCTCGCGTCCCCGTTCGATCCGCTTGGCGCAGAGCACCTCGAGTTCCGCCGTGAGCAGCGAGACCCGGCCGATCTCGCTGAGATAGGCGCGGACGGGATCGCCCGTCGTCATCATCCCCGTGCCGCTCGTCGAGCCCGCACGCCGCTTGCGGATCGCGTCGGTCGTCTCTTTTTCTGGGCTTGCCCCGACGCGGGACGCGTGCTCGTGGCCCGGGCGGGTCGGCGCCCTCCCATGCCGTTCTCTTCCCGGGGTCGGGGGCGTCAGATCGGCGGCAGCGGCGGAGGTCGGGTCACCTGCGAGCGGTCTTGGGCGCCTCATCCCCCTGCCTCCTGCTGGTGTTGCGTGAGCCACGCTACCAACCGCCTTGCGGCGTCCTCCGCGCCCGAGGTCCCACCAGGGCTGACGAGGGGGTCGCGCAGGATCTCCAGCTCGGTTCGCAGCCAAGCCTGCGCGGTCAGCACGCCGACGACGTCCTCGGTCCGCGCTTCCTGCTCGGCGACGCGCCCTTCGGCCTCGAGCTCGCGCAGCGCCTTCTCGGATGCCGCCCGGACGAGCTCGATGTAGGTGCCGGCGACATCGAGCTCGTCGGGCACCTCGGAGACGGCGAGACGACGGAGCAGGTCTCCAGCCTCCGGGTCAGCCTGCGCGATCGCCTGGACGAGGCCTGTCGACTCGGTGAGTGCACGGTAGGCGTTCCGCTGCACCGGGTCGACGAATAGCACCTCACCGAACAGCTGTCGGACCTCGTCGACGCGGTCGAGCGTGAGGAGGAGCGCGTCGCGTCCTGCCCTGAGCTCGGGGCGCAATTCCGGTGCTCGCCCGGCCGACCGACCCGGGGGCGCGATGAGGGAATCTTCTTCGCCGCGGCGGAGAGACGGTTGCGAGCTGAGTGCGTCGGGGTCGGGCTGCGGTCGAGACTGCACTTCGACGAGGAGCTCACGGAGCCGTGCGGGGTCCACGTGGGTCCGGTCGGCCACGCCGACCAGGTACGGGTCGCGGACGAGCTCGTTCGGATGCTCGGCGATCGCCGCGAGGGCGGACTCGGCCGCCCGACTGCGTCCTTCTGGCGTGCGCAGGTCGTGCGCGTCGAGGGCCTGCTCGACGCGGAAACCGAGGAACGGCTGGGCGTGCTCGACCGCCGCGGCGAGGGCCGTCGGGTCGCGCTGTGCCAGCTCTCCCGGATCGGAGCCGACCGGCAGCGCGGCGACGGCGAGTTCGAGCTCGTGCCGCTTCTCCCATTGGTAAAGACGCGCCGCGGCCGCCTGTCCGGCGGCGTCGGCGTCGAAGCAGAGCACGATCTTCTTGGCGAACCGGGCGAGCAGGCGGAAGTGGTCCTCGGTGAGCGCCGTGCCGCAGGTCGCGACGACCTGGGGTACGCCGGCGATGTGGAAGCCGATGACGTCGGTGTAGCCCTCGCAGACGATGACCGTCTCGGCGTGCGCGATGTCCGTCTTGGCCCAGTTCAGCCCGTAGAGCGTGCGGCGCTTGGAGTAGATGGCCGACTCGGGGGAGTTCCGGTACTTCGGCCCCGGTTCGCGCGCCGATTTCCGCAGCGCCTCGGGCAGGATTCGGCCCCCGAAGGCGATCGCCTGGCCGCCGGGATCGAAGATCGGGAACATGACCCGTTCCCGGAAGGCGTCCTGGAGACGCGCGCGCTCGCTTTCGTAGGCGAGCCCCGCTTCTCGGAGCACCTCGCCCGGCAGACGCAGCGCCCGGACAAGTTCGTTGAAACCCGCTGGCGCGTAGCCGAGTCGAAACTTGCGGACGATCTCGCCGTCGTATCCGCGGGCGCGCAGGTACTGCCGTGCCCGTCCCGCGTCGGGGTGGGAGAGCAGTCTGTCGTGGTAGAACTCGACGGCCGCGGTCATGGCTGCGAGCAGCTCCCGTCGCCGGTTGCGGTTTTCGTTCCGGTCGCGCTCGTCGTCGAAGCGGATCGTGATCCCGGCGCGGTTGGCGAGGCGCTCGACGGCCTCGACGAAGTCGATCCCCTCAGTGGCCCGCACGAAGCTGATGGCGTCGCCCGAGGCCTGACAGCCGAAGCAGTAGTAGAGGCCCTCCTCGGCGTTGACGCTGAACGAGCCGGTTTTCTCAGCGTGGAACGGGCAGAGTCCGACAAAGCGCCGGCCGACGCGCTTGAGGGCGGTCCGTTCGCCGATCAGAGCCACGAGGTCCGTCGCCGCCCGGACCCGGGCGACGTCCTCGTCGGGGATTGCCATGGTCCGGACGGTACCCGTTCGCCGCGTCCTTTGGACACGGCCGGGTTGACGGGCGCTCGCGCCGCGGCAGGAACCGGAGGCCGGACCAGTCCGTATCGACAGTCGCGACCTCGTTGTCGACGAGTCCGAGTCTCTCCGCCTGACTCGTCGCCTTGGTCCCGTCCCTGTTTCTCGTCGGTGCCCTTTCCCTATCTCCGTCCGGCACATCGACGCGCTCGTGACGTCGAGGTCTTCCGATCCCGGAGGTGCGCCGCTGCCGGCTTGCCGAGGCCGAGCCGACGGGTTCAGGCGCCGATGCGGTCCTGCAGCTCGGCGACGACGTTGTCGATCGGCACCCGGGTCTGCCGGGTCGAGTCCCGCTCGCGAATCGTCACGGCTCCGTCTTGCAAGCTGTCGAAATCGACGGTGACGCAGAAGGGAGTGCCGATCTCATCCTGGCGCCGATAGCGACGTCCGATCGACTGCGTGTCGTCGTAATCACACATCAACGCCGTCTGGCAGCGGTGCAGCACTTCGTGCGCGAGTGCGTCGAGCGACTCCTTTTTCGACAGGGGGAGCACTGCGACTTGGAACGGTGCAAGCCGCGGATGGAGACGCAGCACCGTCCGACGGTCGCCCCCGACCTCGTCCTCGTCGTAGGCGGCGAGGAGGAAGGCCATCATCGCCCGTGTCGCCCCGGCCGACGGCTCGATGACGTACGGGATGTAGTGCTCACCCGTTGCCTGGTCGAAGTACTCGAGACGGACGTCGCCGTGCTCACTGTGTGCCTTCAAGTCGAAGTCGGTCCGGTTGGCGATCCCCTCGAGCTCGCCCCAACCCCAGGGGAAGGCGAATTCGATGTCCGTCGTCGCCACCGAGTAGTGCGACAGGTCCTCGGGGCGGTGTTGGTAGAAGCGAAGACGGTCCTTGGCGATCCCGAGCTTGTGGTACCAGGAGAGCCGCTCCTCGCACCAGTAGCTGAACCACCGACCGGCGTCGGCCGGCGGTACGAAGAACTCCAGCTCCATCATCTCGAACTCACGAGTGCGGAAGACGAAGTTCCCGGGGGTGATCTCGTTGCGGAAGCCGCGGCCGAGCTGGGCGATGCCAAAGGGCGGCTTGCGGCGCATCGTCGTCATTACGTTGACGAAGTTGACGAACATCCCCTGCGCGGTCTCAGGACGGAGGTAGGCGACGGAGGACTCGTCGTCGACCGGGCCGACGAAGGTCTTGAACATGAGGTTGAACGGTCGTGTCTCGGTGAGGTCCTTGGATCCGCAGTTCGGGCAGACGCCACCGATCTCGTCGGCCCGCCAGCGCTCGCGGCACGACCGGCAGTCGACGAGCGGATCGGCGAACGTCTCGAGGTGACCGGACGCCTCCCAGACCTTCGGGTTCGTGATGATCGCGGCGTCGATCGGCACGACGTCGTCACGGCGGCGCACGACCGCGTGCCACCAGGCCTCCTTCACGTTCCGCAGCATCAGCGCGCCGAGGGGTCCGTAGTCGTACGTCGAGCGGATGCCGCCGTAGATCTCGGCAGAGGGGAAGACGAAACCTCGCCGCTTCGCGAGGTTGACGATGGCGTCAAACCGCCCCGAGTCCTCCTCGAGGACGCGGTCGATTGCGGGATCGTCTTCCGACATGGACCGAGGATACCCCGCGTCCTCGTCCCCACATCTCGGACACAGCGCGGTCTGGCGGCCCTGGCCCGCAGACCCGTCTATGCCGGTGTCGTCTCCTCGGCAAGGTGGGAGCGCGTCGTGCGCAATCGTCGGTCGAGGTTGTGTTCGACAGCCGAGATGGCGACGTGCTCCAACGCCTCGACGATCGGTCCGTCCGGCTCGGCCAGCGCCCGGGCGAGCCCGCCGGAGCAGATGCGCTGCGCGAGCGCGACGACTTCGGGTGATACCGCCTGGCCTCGCCGACAGGAGCGGCAGAGAAAGCCGCCTTCCGCGGCGTCGAATGCGACGAGCGGTTCGGCGCTTCCGCAATGGGCGCAGCAGTCGGTGACCGGCCCAACGCCCTCGATCGTGAGGAGCTTCAGGCAGAACGCCGCCAAGGTGACCGGTGACGCCGTGACCTCGAGGCTGCGCAGCGCGCCGACGAGCAGGGTGTAGAGCGCGGGAGAACCCTGGTGGTCGACGGTGACCTGGTCGACGATCTCGAGCATCGTCATCGCCGGTCCGAGGCGGGCGAGGTCGGAACGGATGGCGCGGAAGACATCGAGCACCTCGACCTGGGTCACGATGTCGAGATCCCGTCCCCTCCAGCACATCATGTCGACGTGGGTGAGTGGTTCGAGGCGAGCCCCGATGTGACTTTTCACCTTGCGGACACCCTTCGCGACGGCCCGCACCTTGCCGTGCTCGGGCGTGATGATCGTCACGATCCGGTCCGCCTCGCCGAGTCGGATCGTCCGGAGCACCACCCCGCTGTCGCGATAGTTGGGCACTCGTCCTAGATCCCGCCACCGGTGCCACCGGGTGCGCGTCTCCCGGCGCGAAGGACGAAGCGGACCGAGTGGAGTTCCTGGCGGATAGGCCGGTGCATCACCGGTGGCACCGAGCATCCATCGGAGGCGTCGCGTGATCTCGTCGGTTCAAGGATCGATCCCACCGTAGCGACGCTCCCGGTGCTGGTACTCACGTACGGCCGCGAAGAGGTCCTCGCGACGGAAATCCGGCCAGAGGACGTCGGTGAAAACAAGCTCGGAGTAAGCGAGTTCCCAGAGCAAGAAGTTGGAGATGCGATACTCGCTCGAAGTGCGGACGATGAGGTCAGGATCGGGCATGTCGGGGAAGTAAAGGTGGGAGCGGAACCGGCGCTCGTCGATCTTCTCTGCTGGAACCTTTTCCGCGACGAGACCGCGGATGGCGTCGATGATCTCGGCGCGTCCGCCGTAGTTGAAACAGATCGTGAAGGTCATCCTCGTGTTCTTGGCGGTGAGTTCCTCGGCGTCTTCCATCTGACGGAGCAGTCGACGCGGAACACGCCAGTCGCGGCGGCCCGCGAACCGGACGCGCACACCTTTGGCGTTGAGGTCGTCCCGGTTGCGAAGCAGGGTCCCTTCGTTGAAGTTCATGAGGAATCGCACCTCGTCGGGCGGGCGCCGCCAATTCTCCGTCGAGAAGGCGTAGACGGTGAACCACTTGACGCCGAGCTCGAGAGCACCGTCGACGGTGTCGACGAGGGCTTCTTCGCTCGCGGCGTGGCCCGCGGTGCGCTCCAGCCCACGCTGCGTCGCCCAGCGCCCGTTGCCGTCCATGACGACCGCGACGTGTCGGGGGACCTGGTCAGGATCGACACCATGGACGGAAGGGGTACGTGCCATTAGGGCGAAGCTAGTCCCGTCGGAGGTCAGGCAACCGTCGCCACGGACGACGTGGTCACCGGTGTCGGCTCGCTTCGGCGTGGTTGGGCGGTTCAGGCCTCCTCGGTCGCTCCCAGCGTCGACGCCGGTTCGCTTGCAGGCGCGGTCGGGGCCGCAGTTGCCGCGGACGACCGAGAGATCGTCCGCACTAGCGTCGATCTCGCCATGGAAGCTGCCGACGAGTTCGCCCACGTCGCGGAGGAGCTCGAGGGCGCGGACGCGCTGGAGATCTGTCGCTGGGCGGTCGGAAGGTTCGGCCACGACGTCGTCGTCGCCTCCTCGTTCCAGGACTGCGTGCTCATCGATCTGGCGGTAAGCGCCGATCCGGCTATCGAGGTGGTCTTTCTCGACACTGGCTTCCACTTCCCGGAAACGATCTCCTACATGCGACAGGTCGAGCGCCTCTACGGCCTGAACCTCACGGTCGTCGAACCAGGGATCGGCCTGACCGAACACCCCTGCGGAACCCCGCACTGTTGCGAGATGCGAAAAGTCGTTCCCCTCGTCCGGGTGCTCAGCGGCAAGGCCGCGTGGATCACTGGGCTGAAACGTGTCGACACGCCAGAACGTGTCGGCGCCCCCGTCGTCGCCTGGGAGCCCGTGAGACAACTCGTGAAGATCAACCCCATGGCGACGTGGACCGACGCGGCCGTCGACCGCTACGTCGAGGACCACGACCTTCCGCGTCATCCGCTCAATGCGGCCGGCTACGTGTCGATCGGCTGCGCTCCGATGACCAGGCCGATCGCCCCGGGGGAGGATCCCCGGGCGGGACGTTGGCCGGACAGCGACAAGACGGAGTGCGGGCTGCACCTCTGACCGGCATAGCGTGGCTCCCGGCCGTCCAGTTGGTTGCACCGATTTCCTCTGTGACGCGGCGGCCATAGTCGCGGAGCTACGCGCCGTCGCAACCGAGCCGTATGCTCGCCGGGGTGTCGGGGAGCATACGCTTCGTTCGCTACGGGGCACCCGCCTTCGAGGCGCTGGCTGCCACCGTCGACGAGTTCAAGTGTGGCGACCCGATGGCGCCGGTGACCGTCGTCGCTCCATCGGCGCGCGCGGCCCGCGCCCTACGACACCGTCTGGCGGCCCGGGCGCGTCCGGACGGTGCGCGGGGGCTTGCGAACATCCGCTTCTTCGTGCCAGCCGACCTCGCTGAGGAGTTCGGCGGCCGGGTCTGCCGTCGCGGGGGCCGCCGTCCACTGACCCGGGCCGCGCTCGGCGCGGCGGCGCGCGCGGCGGTGCGCGACCACCCGGCATTCCTCGCCGCCGTCGCCGAGCACCCCTCGACGGAGCAGGAGCTCGTCGACGTCTATAAGGAGGTTCGTCAGCTCGGAAACGACGGGTTGGCGCGTCTTGCGGCGGTTGGTCGCCACGGCGGCGATCTCGCGGTGTTCTGTGCCTCGATGCGGGAGCGGCTCGGCGGGTGTTGGTTCGATGACGTCGACCTCGTCGATGCTGCCGTGGGTGAGATCGGTTGTCGGCGACCGGAGCGTGGGTGGGGCAACGTCGTCATCCATCTTCCGGAGCGGGTGCGTCCCGCCAACGTCCGTCTCCTCGTGGCGCTCGCCGAGGCGAGCGAACTTGTCGTGCAGCTCGGGCTCGTTGCCGACGACGCTGCTGACGTACCGGCCCGACGATTGGGCGACGCGCTCGTCGGGGCGGGTTTCGCCGTTCTCGGCTCTGCGCCCGGCGTCGTGACGGAGATCGACCCGGACGGCCCGATTCGCGCGCAGGAGAGTCTCGAGGCCCCTGACGCCGAGTCCGAGACACGAGCCGCCGTCCGCCTCGTGCTCGAGCATCTCGCCTCTGGCGGCGCACCAGAGCATGTCGCGTTGTTGTTCACGGCAGCCGACCCGTACCTCCGTCTCATCGCCGGAACGCTCAATGAGGCCGGAATCATGTGGAACGGCCCGTCACCGGACCGGATCGCCGACGCGTCGAGCGCGAGGTTCCTCACCGGTCTCGTCGATCTCGCGATCTCAGGATTGGAACGCGCCACGGTCATGGCTTGGCTCCATTGCGCGCCGATCTACCAGGCGGACGGGACCGCGATCCCAGTCGGGGACTGGGAGCGGGTTTCGCGCCTGGCGGGGATTGTGGGCGGTGGCGTCTCCTCTTGGCGGCGTCACCTGGACGCGCTCGCCGACGAGAGCCGTCGCGCCCTCGCCGAAGAGAACCGGTTCGGCGACCTGGAGTCCTCGGAGAGCTCGCGAGCGCGCGCGGAACGCGCCGCGCGCGTGCTCGCGGCCTCAGTCACGCTGCGCGCCTTCGTCGGCGAGCTCGACGACACGTGCCGCGCCGCCATCGCGCTGCGCAGCTGGTCAGGTTTCGCCGAGTGGTCGCGGGCGGCGCTCATCCGCTACCTCGGAGGCGAAGTCGGACGCGAGACGAGCAACGCATCCGACGATCGCGTTGGCGTCGTCGTCAGCAACGCGCTGGAGGAACTCGAGGTGCTCGACGGCGTTGATCCTGATCCGGATCTCGTCCGGTTCTCGCGAGCCCTGGCCGGCGTGCTCGACGGTCCCGCTCCGCCGACGGGCCGGCTGTCAGCGGGGATCATGGTCGGTCCACTCGATTCGGCGGCGGGCATCGAACTCGATCTCGCGATCGTGCTCGGGTGCGTCGAGGGTGAGTTGCCGCGCCGAGCGAACGCGAGTGCGGTTCTCTCTGCCGAAGAACGGGAGATCGTGGGACTCGAGGCCGCGACACCGGTCAGTGCAGTCGAACGGGACCGCCGGCGCCTTCTTGTGGCCGTCTCCGGCGCGATGCGGCCGGTGCTGACGCGACGAGACCGCGACTCCCGGGATGGTCGCTCCCGGATCCGTTCCCGCTTCCTCGGGCGAGAGACGCCCTCGCGGCGGGTCGCGGGTTCCGTCGGGGTCCTGGGGTCGGTGGCGGGCGGGTCGGCTCCGGCGATCGGCGTGGGCGAGCTCGTCAGTGCGACCTTGCTCGCCGCGGGCGCGACCGGCCAGGACCAGGTCGTGTCCTTCCTCGTCGACGCGTCACCCCAGCTCGTGGCCGGCAGCCGGGTCGCCGCCGCGCGCCGGGCACGAGCCTTTGGTCGGTTCGCTGGCCGGGTCGAGGGCGGGGCCGGCGATGTCGGTCTCGTTGGCAGCGTCCTGTCGCCGACCACGCTCGAGGAGTTTGCCGTCTGTCCATTCCGCTACTTCCTTGGCCACGAGCTCCGTTGCGAGGTGATCGACGCGCCCGAGCGCCGGACCGAGATCGATCCGCGCGAACGCGGTCACATCGCCCACGAGGTGCTCGCGCGGTACCTGGGCGAGGTCATCGGTCGACGTGAGACGCGGGATGCCGAACCTGCCGCGGCCGCGGCGCGGCTCGCCGGCATCGCGGGGGATGTCTGTGATCGATACGAGCGTCTCGGTCGGACGGGAAAACAGGTGCTGTGGGCGAGGACTCGTCGTGACCTTCTGGCGAAGCTCGAGGCTGAACGGGCCCGCGACGTCGAGTCACGACGGCAACGCGGCGCGACGCCGATCGCCGTCGAATGGCCGTTCGGCACCGCCGCGGCCCCGGCGGTCGACATCGTCGTCGGGGACAAGAAGCTCAGCTTCCGGGGCAAGATCGACCGCGTCGATCGCCGGTCGGACGGGGCGCTCGACGTCATCGACTACAAGACGGGCAAGGTATCGCCTTTCAAGGGGATCGCCGATGACCCGGTCGACGGCGGCCGGCATCTCCAGCTGCCGATCTACGCCCTCGCCGCGCGTGCCGGGCTCGCGTCGGGTGAGGGAGGCGTCCCGGTGCGGGCGAGCTACCGGTTCGTGGACGATCCCGATGCCGAGGTCTCCATCGAGCTCGGTGAAGAGACGATCGCGCGTACCCGCGAAGTCCTCTCCGTGCTCGCCGGAACGGTCGAATCCGGCTCTTTCCCCTACCGGCCCGGCGCTCGCCAGCAGGATTCGTTCGAGCACTGCCACTGGTGCGATTTCGACAGCGTCTGCCCCGTCGAACGAGACGTGCTCTGGCGGGTGGCGCGCGCGGCGCCGACGCTCCGTCGGTACGTCAGCCTCGTCGAGCCGGAGGCGATCGATGAGTGAGCCGTCGCCGATGGTCGACGACGCGGCGCGTCGCGCCATCCGGGAGAACCTCGACGCGACGCTTTTCGTCGAGGCTGGCGCCGGCACCGGCAAGACGAGCGAGCTCGTCCGCAGGGTGCTCGCGCTCGCGGCGTCGCAGCGCACCTCGTTGGGCCGGATCGCCGCGATCACCTTCACCGAGGCGGCCGCGGCCGACCTGCGGGAACGGATCCACGACGAGCTCGTACGCGAGTCGGCGCGTCCCGACGGGGGCTGGGCGAAGTCCGCCCTGCACGAACTCGACAACGCCTCGATGACGACGATCCACGGGTTCGCCCAACGGATCCTTCTCGAGCACCCCCTCGCCGCCGGGCTCCCGCTCCGCATCCGGGTGCTCGATGAGATCCAGTCCGATGCCGACTTTGAGCGGCGCTTCGGGGCGTTTCTCGACGCGCTGCTCGACGACGACGAGGCCGAGGCGCTCGTCACGGCTTCACTGGCGATCGGCGTCACGCTCGGTCACCTCCGACAACTGGCGCGCGAGATCGACGAGGCGTGGGAGCGCCATCCGAGCGCGGGTCCCAGCCCGTCGGTCACCTCTCTGGGTCTTGGGGCTGAGGTCGACGCCTCCACGGGAATCCTCCTGGAGGCAATGCGCGCGCGGCGCGCCTGCCGTGCGGCCTGCTCGAACGACGCCGACACGCTCGTCGCGCTGCTCGGGAGGATCGAGGCGGACGTCGAGCGCGCGAGCGGACTCGTCGACTGGGCCGGCCGGCTCGAATGGCTCTGCTCGATCGGACCGTGGAGGGCGGGCAACAAGGGCCGCAAGGACGACTGGAAGGGCCTCGACGTCGCCGACGTGCGGGCGGAGGTAGCCGAGCTCGACGAATTGCGGTCGGCGCACGCGGCCCGATTGCGGGAGGTCGTGCTCGACGCGCTCGTTCGCCGATTCGGCAGAGAGGCAGTGTCGGCGGCCGAAGGACGCCAGCGGCGCGGGGAGCTGTACTTCCACGATCTCCTCGTGTTCACGCGCGAACTGCTTGCCGGGGATGCGAACGTGCGACGCGCGATGAGCGCGCGCTACAGCCACATCCTCGTCGACGAGTTCCAGGACACCGACCCGCTGCAGCTCGAGATTGTCCAGCTCCTCGCGCAGGACCCGACAGGAAGGACGATTCCGGGAAAACTCTTCTTCGTCGGCGATCCCCGCCAGTCCATCTACCGCTTCCGTGGCGCCGCGCCCGAGGTCTACGCGGCCGCGCTGCACGATCTCGTCCCCTCCGGTCCCGTCCGGCTGACGACGAACTTCCGGTCAGTCCCCGGCGTCATCGACTGGGTGAACGGGGTCTTTGCACCGTTATTCGCGCCAACGGACGGCTCGCGGGCGGCGAGTGCGGTCAGGTCGGGTTACGCGCCGCTCGAACCACAGCGCAGCCGGACTCCCGGTGTGCCGATTCGCGTCCTTGGCGTGGCGGCGGATGCCAAACTTTCCGCGCACGAGAGGCGGGAGCGCGAATCTGTCGATATCGCCGCGGTCATCGTCGCGGCGGTGCGTGACGAATGGCGCGTCGAGACCGCAGCCGAGACGCGCCCCGTTCGCTACGGGGACATCGCGATCCTCCTCACCCGGCGTACCGGCCTTGCCGAGCTCGAGACGGCGCTCGATGCCGCGGATGTCCCTTACCGGGTCGACTCGACCGCGCTTGTCTACGCCTCGCCCGAGGTGCGGGATCTGCTCGCCTGTCTGCGGGCGGTCGACTCGGCCGGCGACGAGGCGGCGGTCATCGCCGCGCTGCGAACGCCGATGCTCGCCTGCGGCGATGACGACCTCCTTCGCTATCGGAGGCGGGGCGGCGTCTGGAGTCTCGAGGCGAGCCCCAGCGTCGCGCCGGACGACCCCGTGGTCGTCGCCCTCGGCCGGCTGGCGGCGATCGCCGCCGTTAGCCACCGACTCGGCGTCGTCGGCACGCTTGAGGCCGTCGTCGCCGATCTCGAGGTGTTCGAACTCGCGGCACTGGCGCGGCACGGACAGGAGGCCGTGCGGCGTCTCCGCTTCGTCGTCGACGAGGCGCGGGCGTTCGTCGAGTCTGGTGGCGCGACGATCGCCGAGATGCTCGAGTGGATGGACCGACAGGCTGCCGGACGGGTTCGTGCCCATGAAACGGCGACGAGCGAGGCCGACGACGCCGTTCGCATCCTCACGATTCACGCCGCTAAGGGCCTTGAGTTCCCGGTCGTCGTCATCGCCGAGCTCGGTGGCAACCAGCAGAGCCCGACTGCCCGCAAGACGGTGCTTTTCGACGCCAGCGGCAAGGTTGAGGTCCGCCTGCGCCGCGCAGTCGAGACGACCGGTTTCGCGTCGCTTGCCGAGGCCGAACTCGTCGAGGCTGCCGAGGAGGATCTGCGGCTGTGTTATGTGGCGATGACCCGGGCGCGGGACCACCTCGTCGTCTCTCTCCACCGCTCGGCGGGGGCCGAGCGCGGTCGGCCGTCGCTCGCCGAGCGCGTCGCGTCCCGCCTCGAGGATCTCGCCGGGCTCTGGGAGGACGGCTCGACTCGTGCCGCGCCAGGGAGGAGACGGCCGCGACCCAGGAGATCCGGGGGGCTTGTCGCGCCCGAGGGGCCAGCCTCCGACCCGGAGGCGTTCGCGCGCTGGCAAATGGCGCGCGACGAGATCAGGCGACGTTCGGCCCGACCTTCGAGCATCGCCGCGACCGAGCTCGCCGAGGCTGCCGGTGGCGGTCCCGGTGCCGGTTCGTTGCGCTGGCCGACGGACGAGGACGAACCCGCCGACCACGCCCGTTTGCGGTCGCGCCGGGAGGCGACGGCGATTGGTCGGGCCGTGCACGGCGTGCTGCAGCGGGTCGATCTCGCCGGCGCCGCCGGGATCGGCGAGCTCGCGGCCGACGAGGCGTGGCGCGAGGGGTGCGCTGACCGCCTCGACGAGGTGGCAGCGCTCGCCCGGTCGGCCCTCGCGACTCCGGTCGTCGTGGCCGCGGCCGCGGCCCACCAGTCCTGGCGGGAGCTGCCGCTCACCGTCCCGGTCGACGGGGGCGTGCTCGAAGGTGTCGTCGACCTGTGCTTTGTGGAAGACGACGGACTCGTCGTCGTCGACTACAAGACAGACCTGCTCCGCAGCGCAGCCGAGGTGCCCACCGCCGCCCTCCGCTATCGCATCCAGGCCGGCGCCTATGCCCTCGCCCTCGGGGTGGCCCTCGGGCGGCGGGTTGACCGGGTCGTGCTCGTGTTCCTCGCGCCCCCCGGAGGCGCCATCGAGCACGATCTCGTCGATCTCGACGACGCGGTGGCTGCGGCGCGGCGCGGCCTCGCCGCAGCCTTCGCCTGAGCGGCGACGGCGTGAACCGCCGAGAGGGTCGCCGGGGGGTCGACGCCTACGCTCGCAGCATGCGGAGCCTGACGGCGGCTGACGCCCTCGGCCGGGTCACCGCCCGGCTGCCGGCCGGGGGTGAGCGGCGCGACGGCCAGCGCGCCATGGCCGACGCTGTCGCGGCGGCGATCGCTTCGAGACGTCACCTCCAGGTCGCGGCGGGCACCGGGACGGGCAAGTCACTGGCGTACCTCGTGCCCGCGGTCCTTTCCGGCAAGCACGTCGTCGTCGCGACGGCGACGAAGGCCCTGCAGGACCAGCTGGCGAACAAGGACATCCCGCTCGTAACCGCCGGACTGCGGCGCTTCTCCTCGACCGTGCTGAAGGGCCGGTCGAACTACCTCTGTGTGCAGCGGTGGAACGAATCGCGGTTGGCCGGGGCACAGGGCCTGCTCGGTGAGGACGACCGGGCCAGCGGGGCACGCCGGGAAGGCGCCCAACGGGTCTTCGCCTGGGCGGAGGCGACCGCGACGGGTGACCGGGCCGAGCTCGTCGCCGAGCCCGACGAGAAGCTGTGGTCCTCGCTCAGCGTGACCGCCGAGGAGTGTCCCGGCGCCTTTCGCTGCCCGTCGGGCGGCGAGTGCTTCGCCGAACGGGCGAGAGCGACGGCGATGGTCGCGGACGTCGTCGTCGTCAACCTCCATCTCCTCGGCGCCGACATCGCGAGCGACGGGGCCATCTTGCCCGAGCACGAGGTGCTCGTCGTCGACGAGGCCCACGCGCTCGAGGACACCGTGACCGAGAGCCTCGGCGCCTCGATCGCCGGCGGTCGCTTGCGCTCCGTCGCCGCCGCGGCTCGCGTCGCCATCGGCGCGGCTTCGCGGGCGCGTTCCCAGGTGGTCGACGACCTCGACGATCTCGCCGCTCGCCTCGGGGAGGCTCTGACGGCACGCGCCGGCGAGCGGATCGTCGGTGTGCTCGGCGGGGACCTCGGTGAGGTCGTCGGTGCCGTCAGCTCGCGTCTCGCGCGTCTCGAGGCGGCACTTTCCGCGCTCGTCGGGGCCGGGGACGGCGAGCACGGCGCCGTAGCGAGCCAACCGGCGATGCGGGCGATGCTCGCGGCCGGACGGCTGCGGAGCGACATCGACCGGCTCGTCCAGGGCGACGACGATGACGTCGCCTGGATCGACCAGGGAACACGTCCGGCGTTGCGTGTCGCGCCGATCGACGTCGCGCCGATACTCGCTGAGAGATTGTTCGCGCGACGAACGGTCGTCCTCACGAGCGCGACGATCTCGCCGGGCCTTGGGGTTCACCTCGGGGCCGCACCCGGCGGCATCGACGAGGTCGACGTCGGCAGCCCCTTCGCTTTCGACGAGCATGCCCTGCTCTACTGCGCGGCGCATCTGCCGGACCGCCGCCGGGCCGACGCCGAAGAGGCGATCCACGAGGAGCTCGTCGCCCTCATCGAGGCGGCGCAAGGTCGGACGTTGGCGCTGTTCACGAGCCTCGGCGCGATGAGACGCGCCGTCACGGCTTGCCGCCCCCGCCTCACCTTCCCGCTCCTCGTCCAGGGCGACCTGTCGAAGGCGGCGCTCATCGCCCGTTTCAGCGACGAACCGGCGGCCTGTCTGTTCGCGACGATGGGCTTCTGGCAGGGCGTCGACGTCCCGGGGTCGACCCTTTCGCTCGTCGTCATCGACCGGATCCCGTTTCCCCGCCCCGATGACCCGTTGATCGCGGCACGCCGTGACCGCGCCGGCCGCGCAGCCTTCACGACGATCGACCTGCCGCGGGCCGCGACGCTGCTCGCGCAGGGCGTCGGTCGGTTGATTCGCAGCGCGTCCGACCGCGGCGTCGTCGCCGTCCTCGACTCGCGACTGGCGACCGCCAACTACCGGTGGCAGCTCATCCGGGCGCTGCCGCCGATGCGCCGGACGAAGGAACGTCGTGTGGCCGAGGCGTTCCTCCGGGCCCTCGCCGCGGCATCAGCTCAGTAGCCGAGGCGTTCGATCGCTTGCGGGTGCTGTCGCCAATCGCGTTCGACCTGCACGCGCAGGTCGAGGTAAGAGCCGGGAGCGAGTTCCTCGCGTACCGCCGTGCCGACCGCTTTCAGCACTTCGCCCCGCTTGCCGATGACGATCGCCCGCTGGCTCGGCCGTTCGACGAGGATCTCGCAGCGGATATAGGGCCACTCCCACTCAACGACCCGGCAGGCGATCGATTGCGGCAGTTCGTCGCGCACCTTCTTGAGGAGTTGTTCGCGCACGAGCTCGGCGACGAAGAAAGCCTCGGGGACGTCGCTCACCACACCTTCCGGGTAGTAGCGGGGTCCGGCGGCGAGCCGGCCGACGAGGTGTGCCGTGAGGTCCGCGACGCCGCTCCCGGTCTTGGCCGAGACCGGGAAGTACTCGGCCCTCTCGAGCCCGAGCTCGGCCGCGGCCCGCGCGAGCTGGCGGAGGGTCGTCGCGGCCGGCGCCAAGTCGGTCTTGTTCACGACGACGACGGCGTCGGCCGGCAGCTTCGCCGCGATGCGCCGGTCCCCCGGCCCGATCGCTGGCGTCGCCTCGACGACGAGGACGCAGACGTCGACGTCGACGATTGCGTCGGCGGCCGCGCAGTTGAGCCGGTTGCCGAGCGCGGAACGGGGTTTGCGGATCCCGGGGGTGTCGACGAAGACGACCTGGTAATCCGGTCCGTGTAACACGCCGCGGACGCGTCGACGGGTCGTGTTCGGCGTCTTCGCCGTGATCGAGACCTTCCTGCCGAGGATGCGGTTGACAAGCGTCGATTTGCCGACGTTCGGTCGTCCGACGACGGTGACGAAGCCCGAACGGAAGTCCGCGCCGCCGCGGCGCGCACCACCCCCATTGTCGGCCCGGTCCGAGGTCCCCGTTGCCCGGTCGGGCGTCACCGCGCCACCGGCGCCGGGCCGGTGGAGTCTGCGCCCCGGTCCTTCCCGCCGTTCGGGATGATCCGCACTTTGCCGATCCGGCGGCGCTGCACCCGCTCGGCGACGAGCGTGTAGCCGTCGGCGGCGACCGACTCGTTCTCGGCGGGAACACGGCCGTAGAGATGGAGGAAGAGCCCGGCGACGGTGTCCCAGTCGCCGGTCGGCAGGTCGGCGTCGAGGATCTCGTTCACCTCGTCGAGCGCCATGCGACCGGAGACGACAAGCACGCCGCCGGCGAGCGGTTCGATGAGCGGGTCGTCGGCGTCGAACTCGTCGGCGATCTCGCCGACGAGTTCCTCCAACAGGTCCTCGAGCGTGACGATCCCGGCCGTCCCGCCGTACTCGTCGACGACGACGGCGAGATGGAACTGCTCGGCCTGCATCTCCCGCAGCAACGGCGCGACCCGTTTCGTCTCCGGCACGAAGTGCGCCGGCCGGGAGAGCTGTCCGATCGGACGCTCCTCGCGGCCGGCGCGCACGGCGCGCACGACGTCACGGGTGTAGGCGATGCCGACGACGTCGTCGAGCGTCGCGCGATAGACGGGAATCCGGCTCAGCCCCGAGGCCATCGCCCGCTCGAGAACCGTACCGGCGGTCGTCCCGGCCTCGACGGCGATGACGTCGGGGCGGGGCGCCATCACCTCGCGCACGATCGTGTCGCCGAAGTCGATGATCGACGAGATGAGCTCGCGTTCCTCGTTCTCGATGACGTCCTCGTCGACGGCGACGTCGGCGAGCGCGAGGAGCTCAGACTCGGTGACCTCGGGCTCGACGTCGCGGCCGTGCCCCGGGGTGACGAGACGGGCGAGGCCGATGAGGAGCGACGCCACAACCCGCACCGGCGGGAAGTTGATGATCGTCGTGACGAAAGGTGCCGCGAAGAGCGCGGCGCGGTCGGGATGACGCACCGCCCACTGCTTGGGGACCGCCTCGGCGAAGACGAAGATGAGGACGATCTCGACGATGATCGCAAAGACGAGGCCGAGCACGCCGTGCAGGTGCGCCGCCTCGTCGCCGACGAGGCTCGCCGCGACGAGCTGGCAGACGAGGACGAGGAGTAGGAGCGGCGCGAGGAAGTGCTCAGGGTGTTCGACGAGGCGCCGCAGGGATCGCGCCCCGTGACGTTGCTGTTCCTCGAGCGAGCGTGCCCGGGCCTGAGAGGTCCGGACGAGGCTCGTCTCGGCGAGCGCGAGGACGGCGGAGAGCCCGATGAGAACGACGACGGCGGCGAGCAGGCCGCCGTCGGAGGCGCGGAACGTCGCCGCCAGCATCACGTGTCCCGGGCGCGGAAGAGCTCGTCGAGGAGCTCCTGCTCGCGGGCCTCCATCGCCTCGGCTTCGCTCGGCCGCTCGTGGTCCATCCCGAGCAGGTGGAGGATCCCGTGAACGAGAAGGAGCGCGATCTCGTCGTCGAAGCTGCCGGCGTGCTCGGGCGCGTTGCGCCAGGCGACCTCGGGGCAGATGACGACGTCACCGAGGAGCAGTGGCACCCCGCCGTCCTCCGGGGTCTCCCAACCGGGGCCGCTGCCGCCATTGTCCGGCGAACGTCCGAAGGCGGCCTGGTCGTCGTCGATCGGGAAGGCGAGCACGTCGGTCGGCCCGGCGATCCCGAGGAAGCGCTCGTTCAGCGCGGCGATCGCCGCCTCGTCGACGAAGAGCACGGAGAGCTCGGTGTCGGCGCGCACGCCTTCCGCGGCGAGGACCGCCTTGGCGAGAGTGGCCCAGCGCGCGCAGTCGAGCTCCCGCCCGTCTTGCTCATCGGCGACGAAGACCTCGACGGCGGCCACGGCTTCAGTGCGCCGGTTCCTGGTCGCCGTGCCGCTCGTAGGCGGAGACGATGGCGCGCACGATGCGGTTGCGGACGACGTCGGACTGACCGAGCCGGACGAAGCCGACCCCGTCGATTGGCCCGAGAATCTCCTCGATGCCGACGAGGCCGGAGCGCCCCCCGGCGACGTCGATCTGCGTGACGTCGCCGGTGACGACCGCCTTCGTTCCGAAACCGATACGGGTGAGGAACATCTTCATCTGTTCGGGGGTCGTGTTCTGCGCTTCGTCGAGGATGACGAAGCTGGAGTTCAGCGTGCGACCCCGCATGAAAGCGAGCGGCGCGACCTCGATGGTGCCGCGCTCGATGAGGCGCTGGGTGCCCTCGGGCTCGAGCATGTCGTAGAGGGCGTCGTAGAGCGGCCGCAGGTAGGGGTCGACCTTCGCCATGAGGTCGCCCGGCAGGAAGCCGAGCCGCTCCCCGGCCTCGACGGCGGGGCGGGCGAGGATGATCCGGTGGACGTCTTTCGATTGCAAGGCCCGCACGGCGGCCGCAACGGCGAGGTAGGACTTGCCGGTTCCGGCGGGACCGATCCCGAAGGTGATCGTGTTGGCGGCGATCGCGTCGACGTAGCGGCGCTGTCCTGGGGTCATCGGCCGGACCGGCCGGCCGCCGGCGGGCCGCAGGACCTCGGTGGCGAGCACCTCGGACGGGACGATGTCGGACTTCACCATCTCGATCGTCCGTCCGACGTGCGCGGCGTCGATCCACTGGCCGCGCTCGAGATGCGCGACGAGTTCGTTGAAGATTCGGCCAACGCGGTGCGCGTCGGGCCCCTCGATCGTGATCTCGTTGCCGCGCACGCGGATTGCCGTGTCGTCGAACTCCTGCTCGACGAGGAGGAGGAGCTCGTCCCGTTCGCCGAGCAGCCCGACCATGAGGTCGTTGCCGGGGACTTGGATCTTGATCTGGGTCACGGGCAGGTCTACCGCCCCGAGGGTACCAGCGGACCCGCGGGGACTCGGACGAGAACCGGCGATGGCCAGCTCAGGCGGGGCGCGGCCAGACACCGGTCGAGACGTTCCCGGTGGCGATCCCCGTTCAGCGGCCGGCCTGGCGTGTCGGCTCGGGATAGAGGTGCTCGAGACTGCCCGGCACGATGCGCGCCGATTCGACGAACGCCTCGACGTCTTGCTGGCGCAGGCGGATGACGCGACCGAACTTGAAGGCCGGCAGTCCACCTTCGTCGATGAACCGGTAGAGCGTGCGCAAGTTGACGCCGAGGTAGGCCGAGGCCTGCTTCGTGCTCATCCAGACGCCACTCTCTGCCACTGGTGGCAATTATAGCACCTGACCATGCAGTTCGTACCCTCTCATGTCATCCGCCAGCAGCACGTGCGGCAAGATCCCGGCCACCGGTGCGACGACGGCCGCGGCGTTGCCGGCGGCCGGCGGACGCAGCCGAATCGCCACCTCGTTGGCGAGCAGCCGGCCGCGCCGCGTGAGAACGGCCCGTCCGGCGCGCCGCTCGACGAGGCCCGTGAGCGCCGGGTCGGCCGGCAGCGCCGACTCCGCCACGCCGTCGCGGGTCCGCAGCGCGAGCTGTAAGGACTCGAGCTGGCGGGCGACGTCGTCGAGGTGTTCGCCAGCGGCGATCGGCGAGACGCCACTGGCAACCCGCTGGATGTAGCGCTCGGGTGAGCCGACGTTGTGAAAACGCCGCCCGTCGAGGTGGCTGTGGGCCGCGCATCCGAAGCCGAGGTAGTTGGCGCCGCGCCAGCAGGCGACGTTGTGGCGGCACTCGTGGCCGGGTCTCGACCAGTTGGAGATCTCGTACCAGCTGAGCCCGGCGGCGCCGAGCGTGACGTCGACGAGCACGTAGCGTTCGGCTTCAACGTCGTCGTCGGGGTGGCGGCGTTCGTCCCTGGCGAGCGGCGTCCCGGCCTCGACGGTGAGGGCGTACGCGCTCACATGCGGCGGTGAGGGCTCGAGATCGAGCAATCCCGTGAGCGTCGTCGCGAGGTCGTCGTCGGACTCGGCGACCGAACCGTAGACGACGTCGACGTTGAAGGTCTCGAACCCGACGTCGCCGATGAGCGCGACGGCCCGCGCGACCGAACCCGCCCGGTGGTGCCGACCGAGGTCGGCGAGCACGTGGGGCACGAGGGACTGCACCCCGAGCGAGATCCGGGTCGCGCCGGCGCGCCGTGCCGCCGTGAGAAAAGCGCGCGTCGTGCTCTCGGGATTGGCCTCGATGGTCACCTCGGCGCCCGGCACCGTGTCGATCGCGTCGAGCAGTCGGGTGAGCGTTCCTCGGGGGAGAAGCGACGGCGTCCCGCCCCCGACATAGACGGTCGTGGCCGCGCGCGACAGACCGGCGGCGCGGGCACGTCCGATATCGGCGACGCAGGCGTCGACGTAGGACTCGGCGAGGTCGAACTTGTCGCTCCAGGTCGCGAAGGCGCAGTAGTCGCAACGGTGCGCGCAGAACGGGATGTGGACGTAGACGCCGAACTCACCGGCCACGCCCTCGCGGGCGTCGGGTGGCACTAGGCGGCGTAGATGAGGCCGAGCGACTGCAGCCTCTCGACCATCTCGACGACGCCGAGGCCGAAAGTGGCACCGATGACGCGCAGATCGTCGGCGCGGATCGTGAGGACCTGTCCGTTGAAATCCTGCCGGTCGAGCTGGACCTTGGCGAGAAAACGCTGCAGCGCCTCCGCTTCGAGCCCCTTGGTCGCCTTCAGCCGGACGAGGTCGATGCAGATCTTCGTCTCGTGCGGCGTCCTCGTCAGCGGCTCGGCATCGGCCACCGACCCGCCTTCGCGGCTTCCGGGCAGGAGCTGGTTGAGCGGCACGTCGTAGATCTGGGCGAGACGGCGCAGGCGCGGGACCGAGATGGCGCGCTCACCCCGCTCGTAGGCACCGAGAACCGAGGCCTTGAACTCCTCGTTCGACACGGCCTCGACCGCCTGGAGTGACATGTGCTTCTGCCGGCGCACGGCGCGTAGTCGGACACCGACCGTTTCGGCGTAGCTGTCTCGGGGTCCGTCGGCTTGTTCGTCGAGATCGCTCATCCTGGCAAGAGCCGTTCGTCTCCGGTCACGCCGGGCGCCCCCGCCCGGCGGTCATCGATTCTTTACGGTACTCCACCACGCAGCGTGGTGCGGAGTTGTGCTGGAGTGACCAGCCGCCGGTCAGCTCGGACGGATGCGCCCGGAGCGGAGCGACACGAGCAGCACGCCGGCCGCGACCGCGGCGGTCTCGGTGCGCAGCACGGTGTCGGTGAGGCCGACGAATGCCGGTGCCCGGCTGAGCTCCTCTTCCGTGAACCCGCCTTCCGGGCCGACGAGGATGCCCGTCGTCGCGGCGGTGATCGGCGCCGCTCCGGGTTCGGCGACGGCGAGCCCTCCCGGGAAACTGGCGAGCACCGCCTCGTAGGGTGCCGGGTCGTCGATCACCGGCAGCCGCAGCCGTCGGCACTGTGCCGCCGCCTCGCGGGCGACGCGGCGCAGGCGGTCGCCGCGCCGTCTGGCTGCCGTGTCGTCGAGACGGAGGACGGTGCGCGCCGTCGTGAACGTGACGATGCGGTCGACGCCGAGCTCGGTGAGCTTCTGCACAGCCCATTCGGGTCGTTCGCCCTTGTGCAGGGCGAACCCGACGATGAGCGGGGGTTCGGGTGACGGGGTCGTTCCGACCGGGCCGGCGCAGGCGAGGTGCACGGGGCGCCTCCGACCGGCGCGGGCCGGCCCCCGCTGGCGGGAGGCGCCGATCTCGAGCCGGCAGGGTCGGAACTGCCCCCTGCCGTCCGAGGCGATCACGAGGGCGTCCGCGCCGAGGCGCAGGACGTCGGCGAGGTGGTGGGCGTCGTCGGGCTCGAGCTCGGGAGCGGCGAGATCGGCGACGAAAACGACGGCTCCGGCTCGCCGGACGGTGTCGAGGTCGGCCTGGCAGATGGCGGCGGGACCGGGGTCGTGGCCGGTCAGCCGAAGCTCGACCGGATGCGGGAGATGATGCCGGGCTCCTCGGAGGCGAGCTCCTCGCCGCGCTGCGCCGCGAACTCCCGGAGCAGGCGTTCCTGGTCCTTGGTGAGTCCCGCCGGTGTGTCGACGATGATCTGGATGTGGAGATCACCGCGGTTGCGCCCCCGCACTTCGGGCACCCCCCGTCCTTTCAGACGGACGATCTTGCCGGACTGGGTGCCTGGCGGGACGGTGATCGTCTCGGTTCCGTCGAGGGTCTCGACGTCGATCTCGGCGCCGAGCGCAGCCTGGGCCATCGACACGTGCTCCGAGGCGGCGAGGTCCGTGCCGGACCGTTCGAACCTCGGGTGGGCGGCGACGCTGAGATGGACGTAGAGGTCCCCGGGGACGCCGCCGCGCATCGCCGGCGCGCCGGCGCCGCTGATGCGCAGCGTCGTGCCGTTGTCGACGCCGGAGGGCACGTCGACGGTGATCGTCCGTTCGTCGACGCGACGTCCGTCGCCCCGGCATTCGGTGCAGCGCGACTCGATGACCTCGCCGAGTCCCCGACAGCGGGTGCAGGGTGTCGCGCTCACGACCTGGCCGAGGAACGACTGACGGACGCGACGCTGTTGGCCGGTTCCGCCGCACTGGGTGCAGGCGACGGGGCTCGTCCCCGGGCGGGCGCCGGATCCCGAGCACGTGGCACAGGGAACGATCCCGCGGAACGTGATCGGCCGCTCCGCTCCGAACACGGCTTGTTCGAAGGGCAGCTCGAGAGTCACCTCGACGTCCTCGCCGCGCCGGGTGGTGTTGGCGTTCGTCGTCCCGAACCCGCCGCCGGCGAAGAAGGCGTTGAACAGGTCGCCGAAGCCGGTCGTGAAGATGTCACCCGGGCCCTGGGGGCTGAAGTGCTCGCCCTCGGGACCGAACATGTCGTAGCGCCGGCGGCGCTCCGGGTCGCGCAGCGTCTCGTAGGCGAGTGTCACTTCTTTGAAGCGCGCTTCGGACTCGGCGTCGCCGCTCGTATCCGGATGGAGCTCGCGGGCGAGTCGCCGATAGGCGCGCTTGATCTCGTCCTCGCTCGCGTTGCGCGGAACTCCCAGGAGCTCGTAGAAGTCTCGTGCCACTAGCGGATTCCCATGCCGGGCGCCCTAGTTGCCCGACAGTTCGTGGCTGAGGCGCTGACTGACGACGGCAACGGTCGCCAGTGCCTGCGGGTAGTTCATGCGCGTCGGACCGAGCACGCCGATCGTGCCGACGAACTCGTTGTCGACCTCGTAGGGCGCGACGACAAGCGAGCACTCGGCGAGCGACGGCAACCCGCTCTCCGCGCCGATCGCCACCTGGCGACCCTGGGCCAACAGGTTGCTGATCAGCGAGACGACGACGAAGGACTGTTCGAGGATGGCGAGCACCTCGCGCACGGTCGCCGCCGCGGCGAACTGGTCCGCCATGTGCGAGGTGCCGCCGACGTAGACGTCCTCAGCGCTGGAGTCGTAAGGCGGGATCGCCGGGAGAACGGCGTAGCAGGACTGCACGATCCGGTCGACGGTTCTCGCTCCCGAGAACCTCATCGGGGCCGGCCGGCCGAGGGTCTGACCGGGGAGATGCTCGCGCAGTGCCACGTTCGCCTGCTCGACCTCCGTGTCGGTCACGGCCTCGTCGAGCTCGAGCGACCGTTTCTCGACGACGCCATTCGAGAGCACGACGACGAGGAGCGCGGTGCGCGGTCCGAGCCGGGTGAGCAGCGACGACCGGATGCTCAGCATTTCGTGGGTCGGGCCGACGACGACCGAGGCGTAGTCCGTGAGCTGGGAGAGCAGTCGCGAGGTGTCGCGCAGCATCCGTTCGAGCTCGCCGTGCGCCCGCTCGAAGAACACCTTGACCTGCTCTTCGCTCGCCGGGTCGAGGGTATTCGTTTCGTCGAGGTGGTCGACGAAGTAGCGGTAGCCCTTGTCCGTCGGGATGCGGCCGGCGCTCGTGTGAGGATGCGTGAGGTAGCCCTCCCGTTCGAGCACTGCCATGTCGGAGCGCACGGTCGCGGCCGAGACCTCGATCTCGGCGTTGTGCACGACGTGCGCCGAGCCGATGGGCTGTCCGGTCTGGATGTGCTCGGAGATCACCTGGCGGAGGATCGCAGACTTCCGCGCGTCGATCGCCGGGTCCTTCGCTGCCACGTGTCTTTCCCGCCTCACGCTGTTAGAGGGAGCGAGCCACCTGCGGCGCACCCTTCATCAGCACTCGATTCTACCGAGTGCTGATGATCGCGGGCATCGAGGGGATGCCGCCGGTCGCGCCCGGGACCTACTCGTTGAGACGGAGCACCGAGACGAATGCCTCCTGAGGGATCTCGACGCGGCCGATCGACTTCATGCGTTTCTTCCCTTCCTTCTGCTTCTCGAGAAGCTTGCGTTTCCTCGTGATGTCGCCGCCGTAGCACTTGGCGAGCACGTCCTTGCGTTTGGCCTTCACTGTCTCGCGGGCGACGATCCGTCCCCCGATCGCGGCCTGGATCGGCACGTCGAAAAGCTGGCGGGGGATGACCTGCCGCAGTCTCTCGGTCATCCGACGGCCATACTCTTCGGCGCGTGCACGGTGCACGATCGAGGAGAAGGCGTCGACGGGCTGGCCGTTCAGCAGGACGTCGACCTTGACGAGGTTCGCCGTCTCGGTCCCGGCCGGCTCGTAGTCGAGACTCGCGTACCCCTTCGTCCGGCTCTTCAGTTGGTCGAAAAAGTCGACGACGATCTCGGCGAGCGGCACGGCGTAGACGAGCTCCACGCGTTCGGCGGACAGGTACTGCATCCTCTCCTGGCGCCCACGCTTGATCTGGCAGAGGTCGATCAACGTGCCGACATATTCGACGGGGGTGACGATCGTGACCCGCAGCACGGGCTCGTCGATGTGATCGATGTTCTGTTGCGGCGGCAGCGCCGAGGGATTGTCGACGAGCTGCGTCGTCCCGTCGGTGAGGTGGGCGACGAAGCCGACCGACGGCGCCGTCGCGATGAGCGAGAGGTTGAACTCGCGCTCGAGCCGCTCGCGGACGATGTCCATGTGGAGAAGTCCGAGGAACCCGCAGCGGAAACCGAAGCCGAGGGCGGTCGAGGTCTCGGGCGCGTAGCTGATGCTCGAGTCGTTCAGCTGGAGCTTCTCGAGAGCATCGCGCAGGTCCGAGAACTCGTCCCCGTCAATCGGGTAGATCCCGCAGAACACCATCGGTTTGGGGTCCCGGTAACCGGCGAGCGCGTCGTGGGCCGGACGCGCCGCGTCGGTCACGGTCTCGCCGACGCGGGCCTCGCTGATGTCCTTCACGCCGGCGACGACGTAGCCGACCTCACCGGGACCGAGCTCGTCGACCGCCGTTGGTGCCGGCGCGCGGACACCGATCTCCTCGACGTCGTGCGTGACATTGGCCTGGAGAAAGCGGATCCGCATGTCTGAGCGCAACACGCCGTCGACGACCCGGATGGCGCTGATCACCCCCCGGTACTGGTCGTAGTACGAGTCGAACACGAGTGCGCGCAGACGCGACCCCGTGTCGCCCGTTGGAGCCGGGATGCGGGCCACGACGGCGTCGAGGAGTTCTGATACCCCTTCGCCGGTCTTGGCCGAGATCCTCAGCACCGTGTCGCCCGCGATGCCGAGCACGTTCTCGATCTCTGCTGCATAGCGGTCGGGATCGGCGGCAGGCAGATCGATCTTGTTCAGCGCCGCGACGATCTCGAGCTCATTCTCCAGCGCAAGGTAGCAATTGGCGAGCGTCTGAGCTTCAATCCCCTGTGACGCGTCGACGAGGAGGACGACGCCTTCGCACGCGGCGAGACTCCGAGACACCTCGTAACCGAAGTCGACGTGACCGGGGGTGTCGATGAGGTGCAGTACGTGGTCGTGCCAGTGGACGCGGACGTTCTGGGCCTTGATCGTGATGCCCCGCTCCCGTTCGATGTCCATCGAGTCGAGGAACTGCTCGCGCATGTCGCGGGGATCGACGGCCCCAGTGAGCTCGAGGATGCGATCCGACAGCGTCGACTTGCCGTGGTCGACGTGACTGATGATCGAGAAGTTCCGGATCGTCGATGTGCCGACCATGCTGCACATCGTGCCATCTCGGCCGGGCCCTGCCTTCGGGAGGCCTGCTCGTCGGGTCGCGTGACCGGGCAGGCCCCTTGGCCTGGTACGATGCACCGCCCGTCGAGGCGCGAATTTGCGGGTACGAGATCAAGGGAATCCATGGCGAACATCAAGAGTCAGATCAAGCGCATCGGCCAGAACGAGGCCCGGCGCGAGCGCAACAAGTCGGTGCGCTCAGAGCTGAAGACGCGCACGAAAAGCGCGCTGTTCGCGGCCGAAGACGGAGCTGACGACGTCGCGGCCAAGGTTGCCGCGGCGGCACGACGCATCGATAAGGCGGCGGCCCAAGGGGTCATCCACCCCAACCAGGCGGCCCGCCGCAAGTCTCGGCTGATGCGCGGCGTCGCGCGGTCGCAGGAATCAGTGGAGAGCTGACGGAGCCACCGTCAACTTGAGGCGGTCGGGGCCCGTTTCGGCGGGGATCCGCCGTCGAGCGCGCTGAGCATCTCTGTGGCGTTCCCCTCGAAACCGAGGGCCCAGACACCGATCCCGGCGAGATGGAATCGCGCCACGAGCGCACGTTTCAAAGCGATGCTGATCGGATCGTCGTACCAGGTCTGGTGCCATGTCGTGTTGACCAGGAAATGCGTCCACACCGTGAGCGATTCCCGGTCCCACAGCACGGTGTTGTCTGCCGCGACGATGGCCGAGTAGGTCTCGACAACCGGTGACGATGTCAGCGTCATCGCGCCCGCTGCCCCGGTCGCCGTGGTGAAGTCAACCCCGTAAAAGGGGACTCCGAGGATGAGCTTCGACGCCGGGACGACACGCCGGAACTGGATGAGCGACTGGACGTCGCTTAACCCGAGGTCCCTGGCCGCGAGGGGGGCGTTTGCCGAGGAGTTCGAGTACTGCTCCATGTCGTAATCCATGACGAAGACCTGGTCGACGAGGGGCGCGAGTCGCGCGACGTCGAAGAAGTTCGTCGAGTCGCCCGCCGACTGTGGGTAGCAGTCGAGGACGATTGTCTTTCTCATGCCGTCGTGTCGCAGCGACCGCACGAGATCCGTGACGAAGATGACGAAGCCGTAACGGTCGGCCTGCGAGGAGCCTTCGATGTCGAGATCGACTCCGTCGAGTCCGCCTGTCGCGACCGCCCGCGTCATCGCCGCGGCGAGCCGGGTGCTCGTCGATCCGGGGTTGCGCGCCAGATCGTTGACGACGGCCGGCGTGGTCGTCGTGACCGTGAACAAGACGCGATCCCCGGCGCGGTGCGCCACGGAGGTGAGGCCGCCGTATCCCGCGGTGGCGTAATAGACCCAACCGGGTCCGGACTCGAGGAATTCCCCGTTTTTCGCCACTTCGACTCCGTAGAGGGCGAGCACGCTCGTGTCGGCGAGCTCGGTCGTCGTGATGTTCGGAATCTCCCAGTACGGGACGAAGCCGAGTACTTCCACCGGGGTGAGCGGGGCAGTGAACAGCTTGGCCGGCACGGAGGGGGCAACCGGCTGCGAACCGCCTCGGGGGAGCCGGACCGGAACGAGGGCCTCGGCGCCACGAACCGCGGACGACTCCTCGTCGAGGAGATGCCGTGTGGCCCTTTCCGCTGCGCGCGCCGCGAGCTGTGCCGGCGTCAGGCTCGGAGGCGCGGGCCGGAACACCCCGGCGGCGATCGCGGCGACGAGCACCGCACCGAGGAGCAGCACAAATCCGGCGGCGATTCTGGCCGGGTGTTTGATCGCGGCCACAATGCCCACGAGCGTAACGGAGCGCCGCGGTCGGATCTTGCAGCTGGCTAACCTCTGTTTTCGCGGGTGCTTCGACAGATCGAGGAGGTCTGAGTTGCGTGTCGTTGTGGATTTTGACGCCTGCCAGACCAATGGCGTCTGCATGGGGATCTTGCCGCTGGTGTTCGACGTCCGCGATGACGGGTTTCTCTACGTCCTCGACGAACATCCGTCCGAGGATCTGCGCAGTCTCGTCGAGCAGGCGGTGACCTCGTGCCCGACGCGAGCGATCTCGATCGTCGAGGAGTGACGGTTCCGGCGGCGCCGCGCGTTCGTTTCGCCCCGTCTCCGACGGGGTACTTCCACGTCGGGGGAGCCAGGACCGCCCTGTACAACTGGCTGTTCGCACGTCGCCTCGGGGGGGAGTTCATTCTCCGGATCGAGGACACCGACCGTGAGCGAAGTCACACGGACTGGCTCGACGGGATCCTCTCGGCGCTCGAATGGCTGGGCATCACCTGGGATGAGGGACCAATCTTGCAGTCGGAGCGTCGGGAGGTCTACGAAGCTGCGGCGCGCAGGCTCTATGAATCCGGACACGCCTACGCCTGCGACTGCACGCGCCCGGTGATTGACGAGCGGACGAAGGACAACCCGGTTCCCGGTTACGACGGCTTCTGCCGCGACCGCGGGCTCGCGCCTGGGCCTGGCCGGGTCCTTCGGTTCCGCGTTCCCGACGAAGGTGTGACCACCGTGCGAGACGTCGTGCGCGGGGACGTCGAGTTCGCGAACTCGACGATCGAGGACTTCGTCTTGGTGAAGTCGAACGGTGACCCACTGTTCGTCCTCGCGGTGGTCGCCGACGATATCGACATGCGGATCACACACGTGATCCGGGCTGAGGAGCATCTTCCGACCACGCCGAAAGCAGTCCTTGTCTGGGATGCGCTCGGCGGGCCGCCACTTCCCGTGTTCGCACATCTGCCGGTTCTCGTGAACGACAAGCGCCAGAAGCTTTCGAAGAGGCACGATCGCGTCGCGGTCGAGGACTACCGGGAACAGGGTTACCTACCTGAGGCAATGCGGAACTACCTCGTCCTGCTCGGTTGGGGACCCCCCGACCAGCGGGAGGTCCTGACCGTCGAGGAGATGATCGACAAGTTCCGCCTGGAAGATGTCAATGTCTCGCCCGCGTTCTTCGATGAGAAGCGGCTAGCACACTTCAACGCGCTGTACGTGCGCGCCCTTGGCGCGGAGGATTTCGTCGAAAGAACGCGCTGTTTCCTCGACACGACGACCGTTCCCTGGCCCCCCGCGAGATTTGACGCGGAAATGCTGGTCCGCCTCGCCCCACTCATCCAAGAGCGCGTGGTGACGTTGGCCGAGGTCATCGGGTTCGTCGAATTTCTGTTCGACGAGCCGTTCGTCGTTGATCCTTCGGCCTTCGACAAAGCGATACGCCGGGATGACGGGGCGCAGGCGATCCTCGAAGAATCCCGCCGGTTGTTCCAAGACGGTCCGTGGACCGCAGGCGCTCTGCGGGAGACGCTTACCGCTATCGCTGATCACGCCGGGCGTAAACTCAGACAGACACAAGCCCCGGTTCGCGTTGCGACGATGGGGACGAGCGTGGGCCTACCGCTTTTCGAATCGCTCGAGGTGCTCGGTAGGGAGCTGACCTTGTCACGGATCGACGCTGCTCTCCTCGAATCGCCACCTTCCTCGGCGCCGGGTTAACGGGAGCGAGTTGCCGCCATGTTGTTCTCGCCGATTCGTTGGTTGACGAAGCTCCTTTCGCTCGCTTTGACCGTGGCCGTCGTCTATGTCGTCGTGTGTGGTGTTCAGGTCGTGATCGCGTCACGGCTGGCGACGGCGCCTTCCGCGGTGAAACCCGCATTGGCGATCGTCGTTCTCGGACAGCCGGTTGTGAACGGCTCCGCTGGCGTCGACCTTGCCGCTCGCCTTGAGCAGGCGGCAACGCTCTATGAGGACCACCGTGCATCGTCAATTGTCGTCACGGGGCCGAGAACGTCTCTTTCCGTCGAGGCGCGTCTATTGCTCCGCGACTGTCATGACGCGTCCCCAACGCTGATCAAGGTGCAGGCGTCCGACGCCGCGGTCGCGCTCTTGAAGACCGCGAGGCGACTTACCAGGGGGAATAGCGTCATCGTCGTTACGGACGCGATTGATGCTCAGTGGGTGAGGTACGTGGGAGCGGAAGACGGTCTTTTCGTTCAAGTCTCTCCACCAGCGAGTTCGGAGAAGTTAGTTTTCTCCGAACTCGGCCCACTCGTGCGCGAATCGACCGGTATCGCTGTCGGCCGGCTCGTGGGCTTCGGACACGTGCCCTGGGCGGCTTACTAGATCTGGCGCGAACGGGCGAGTCGGACACGATCGTCTTTCCAGCTGTTTGTACCGTGTGACCATTCAAATCCCGCGAACCCGACTGTTAAGATCTCATGGCGTCAATTCGGGGGTGGTGTAATCGGCAACACGACAGGTTCTGGCCCTGTTATTGGGGGTTCGAGTCCTCCCCCCCGAGCCATGTCGTCGAAGAATCTCTGAGTGTGGACGGAAAGTCTCTCTCGAAACACGCTCGAGATTGCCTCGTCGATGAACGAGGGACGGTGCCCGGCGCGTCGCAGCGGGTCGTCTCGTCTTCCCCGAACCGTTGCGCGGCGTTCGGTCGGACGCGGGTACGCTGCTCACCCGTCCGGTGCGCGCAGAGCGATCTCGGCCCCATCGTCTAGAGGCCTAGGACACCACCCTCTCAAGGTGGAGACACGGGTTCGAATCCCGTTGGGGCTGCCACGAAGTTTCCTCATTAGAGCAGATCACAGCCCAATTCGTAGTTGATCGTTTGGGTACAGTTTGACTCCACTCGGACGCGTAGTTGCCAGTTCGCTAAACCCACGTCTTACCCACGAAATCCGTCTCGGCGGAGCTTGGAGCTTGACGACCTGGGCAGACCATCGTTCCGTCGTGTTATCTGAGTTCACATGACCTCAACTCTGTACGACGCTTGCCTGGAGCCCCAAAATCGATTTCAGCCTTTAATGATGGGGGATCCGAGCACTAGATGTCTTGCTGATCGCCCGAACGAGATGGCTCTCGGGTTTGCTACGATCATGAGGATCCACTCACCCCGGTTGGTCGCGCAGAGCCTCAAATGTTGTGCTAACAACTGAGAGGATTGACCGCATAAGGGATTAGTGGGGTCTCCTCGGGGGGAGTGCGACGGATGCACAATCTCTATCGGGATGGACGACAGGGGCTGTTGCGGCTACAACGCGTTCGCGTGCTCCTGCGAGTTGGAGCAACGGGAACCATGCTGCTCACCGTCGGACTCGCGGTTCTCGCACAAACCGCGTCGAACAGCAGCGCGCAGGGGATTACCGAGGGGTTCACAACCCACGAGGACTACGAGACCAGCGTCGCGAGCGACGTCGACAGCGTCCCCGCGGACGAATCGTTCGACAACGGCTACGGCTGGGGATTCAATCTGGAGAACACCGATGCAAGCGCCTCGCTCACCGGCGCTCAAATATCGATCGACACGTCGAGCACCGGTGTTGACCTCACGAATACGAGTTTCTGGTGGGCGTACGCCAGCTCGGGCCCCACCCAAGGCCCGCCGAACCCCTGCACGGCGTCGTCGACGACTTCAGAGACGTGCCCCACGACCGGGGCGACCATCCCCCCTTCGGGAGGTACTTATTACGGATTCAATGGTCAAGGGCCTGCGAGCACATGGACGACTGGCTACGACTCGTCGCGCACTCTCGGTCCGGAGACCAACGGTGACTCGCCCGTCACCGTGTCCGTCACGCTCGATGACCCGCGGTACGAGACCTCGCCCGAGAACAACATTCTTAGCGTGGCGACGTCCGATGACAACGTCGACGAGAGTTCGACCCCGGCAGTCACGGCGAACGGCGCTGTCGTTCCCGCATGTTCACAGGCGGGTGGCACCCCTTGCGTTCAATGGGCGTTCGAGTCATACAAGTACTCGGTGCCAGGGGGAGGGAGCACGCCGTGCAACAGCGTCGCGATGAACGTCACCTCGGCTCAGGACACCGCGGCGAATGGCGGGACCCCGACGCAATATGCCTTCAAGTTTGAAGAGAACGAAGAAGGCACTGGCGGCTGCCCGACTGGGACACCGCATGTGAGAGTGTACGCGGCTCCCGCTCGCACAGACATGGGAAACACAGCGTGCGTCGATAATGGAACGACGTGCGCGTCGACCTTTTCGGTCTCCGGTATCGGGAACGTTACCGCCTCCGTGAACTCCGGCCAGGGGGTGAGCGACTTTGACTACCAGATCGGGCCGCAGTACCAGATTGACTACGAGTCCTCGACTGCACCGCCGCCGCCGTCGGGTTCCACGAGCTCCACGGTCGGAAGCTCGGCGAGTTCAACGGGCACCGCGACGGCAACGAACGATGACACATCAGTGAGCGCGAGTGGCGAGGGCGCGTTCACTCTCTCCCAGTTTGGGTCGGATCCGGAACACAGCCCGCCGATGAGGACGAACGGCGAGTACTTCGACGTCGACATCGCCGCGGGGAGCAGCTTCAGCACTCTCACGATCACGGACTGCAACCTCAACGGGGGCGACAGCCTCCAGTGGTGGGACGGCTCAGAGTGGGCCAATGTCAGCCCAACCACCTATCCCACAACGCCACCAGATGATGAGTCGGGGCCCTGCTTGACCGCGACGCTGTCATCGACCTCTTCTCCCACCGTCTCCCAGCTCTTCGGCACCTCATTCGCGGTGGTGACGAGGCCGCTCCTCTCTGTCTTGAAGAAGACGGTGACCGTCCTTCACGGCAGCAAGCTGTCTGTTCGGCTCGGCTGCAGGGGTGTGCGGTGCCACGGCACGATCTCGGTATCGGCACGAGAGGTGACGAAAGTGAAGAAAGGCGGCAAGCTGGTCACGGTTGCCCGAACGGTCGTCGTCGGGAGATCCCGTTACTCGCTCGTCGCGGGGAAGCACGCCAATGAGGCAGTTGCATTGAACCGTTCGGGTCGACTCGTGCTCGGCCGGGCGTCGAAAGCGAGCCCGCTACACGCCACGCTGAAGATCACGGTCGCGAATGGCAAATCGTTTTCACTCGCGGTTGGCGTTGTCTGAGCGAAGAGATAGTTGCGGCCAAGGATAGGAGCCGGGGCTTCTCCTTGGCGCGAGTTGTGAATGCTGATCGAAAACGGGAACGCGCGCCGGTCAACGCGAGCGCTCCTTCGGGAACGGCGATCTAATCCACGGAAGGTGTCCCAGAATGTGGGCTAGATTGACCGATCGGCGCGTAGCAAGAGTGCCGATGCGGGGCAACGATCGTGAGCATGGGGGCCTATTATTCGACGACGAACGGGACCTGCAGCGACTTTGCCGCTTTCTTCTTCGCGTGCTGGCCTCGGCGGTCGTAACGAGCTGTCGTCGTGACATTGGCGTGGCTGACGAATCGTTGCACCACTGAGATGTCAACTCCGGCATCGAGAAGATCGGATACACAACTCTGTCGGAGGTCGTGCGGACTGAAGTCCTTCACCTTTGTCTCCTTCGCCCGAGCCCGCAGGATGGCGTAGACGGCTTGATCCGTCATCGACCGAATGGTGATCTCGCCGATTTGGCTGACGGGACAGAATAGCGATCCGGTTTCGTTCTGAACCGCGCTGGGTTTCGTAGAGACTCCACCAGATCCAGCGCGGTTCAGTGTCGTGTCCGAGCCCGCTGGATACAGAGAGGTTCTAGGTTGAGGACGTGAACGTCGCGATTGTGCCTCCGAAGCCGCGTCTTCGCGGGTGGATCCACCTCGGGGCATTCCCGTACGCGCTCGTGTCGGGCCTCTGGCTCGCAGCCAACGGGACGACGCATGCAGACCGCGTCGCGTGCGCGGTGTTCGCGCTCACGGCATGCATGCTCTTCGGTACGTCCGCCGTCTACCACCGCGGCGATTGGAGTCCGCGCACGGCGGGCCTGCTGCGGCGTCTCGACCACTCGAACATCGCGCTGATCACCGCGGGCACGTACACGCCCCTCGGGCTCGCCGTACTGCCTTCCTCTCAAGCCACCGTAATGCTGTGCATCGTCTGGGCAACCGCGCTGGCGATAGTTCTGCTCCGTGTCACGTGGTTGTCTGCCCCACGGTGGCTCTACACGGCGATGTACGTCGGTCTGGGCTGGGCGGCGATCTTCTGGCTCCCTGAGCTGTGGCATCTCGCCGGTGCGATCACGATCCTGCTCGTCGTCTTCGGGGGGCTGTTCTACACCGCTGGCGCCGTGGTCTACGCGCTGCGCCGTCCCAGGTTGTCGGCGCGCATCTTCGGCTACCACGAGCTGTTCCACGCGTGCACGATTGCGGCATTCACCTGCCATCTGATCGCAATCTCACGCGTCGCGACCTGACGGACTCGAGTTGGTGAGCAACGTCGATGTCTGGCCTCGAGTAGCCGGCGTCGCCATCGTATGGCACGCCTCTGGCGAGACTCCCGACGGGTGAAGGTGATCGGCAGTCGACCAGCCGACGACACGCCGTGGGTACGCGTCGATCACCGTCGCCGGGCGGGCCTTGCCCTCCGCGTTCGGTGTTCCGTCGCGTCACCAACCGAGAGGGCGTCGGGCCGTTCGACGGAGAATTACCGGTTGACGAGGTTGTTGGAGAGACCTGCCCGTGGGTCACGCCTCGTCGTCCAGTGCTTACGCCGTCGATAGACACCCTCGATGCCGAGGTTCCGCATCAGGCGTTCGACGCGACGGATGCCCACGTGGATCCCCTCGGACGGTCGCGCCGCCATGTCGTCCGCGTGCCCTACCGAAGGACACGAAAGGGTTCTACACGGTAGTTCACGCTCGTTAGGATTCGCGCATCGCAAGACTGTCACGCTGTTGCACGCCCAGGGCCACTGGTCGAGTTGCCGTCACATGGGCCGCGCTCGTCCTCATTGTGACCTCAGTCGTCGGTGAACCGACTGCCAGAGCGAATTCCCTCGCGGGCGACGCCTCGAGCAACTGGACGGTGTACCACGGCGACCCCGCGGGATCAGGCCTGTCACTGAGCGTGAAATCGGTCGACACGGCGCACGCGATCTGGATGTCGCCCACCCTCGACGGTCTGCTCTACGGCGAACCGCTTGTCTTCTCGCACAACGTCTACGTCGCGACCGAAAACGACACCGTCTACGCGCTGTCGTCGACCTCCGGTCGCGTCGCGTGGGCGAGGCACCTGGCCCGTCCCGTCCCGTCGTCACTTCTGCCCTGCGGGGACATCTCCCCTTCGGTTGGCATCACCGGCACGCCGGTTATCGACCCAACAAGGAATGAAATCTTCGTCGTCGCCGATGAGCTGAGGAATGCACGGCCGGCCCACATGCTGGTCGGCCTCAACGCGACGTCCGGGGCGCTCGAGATGCAGCGCGTCGTCGATCCACCCGGCGCCGACCCGGCCGCTCTTCTGCAGCGGACCGGTCTCACCCTCGACAATGGTCGGGTCGTCTTCGGTATGGGTGGGAACTACGGCGACTGCTCCACCTATCGCGGCCGGGTGGTCTCGGTCAGTGAGAACGGCGCGAGCCGCGAGTTCTTCACGGTCGACAGCGCTCCGGGCGAACGCCAGGGGGCGATCTGGATGGGCGGTGCGGCGCCGGTCGTCAACGCCAGCGGCGACGTCTGGGTCAGCGCGGGCAACGGCTCCGTCTACTCGTCGAGTCGGCCGTACGACGACAGCGACTCGGTCCTGGAACTCTCGCCCTCGATGCACCTGTTGCAGTACTTCGCTCCGACGACGTGGCCGTCGAACAACGCCCATGACCTCGACATGAGTACGGCGCCGATCCTGCTCGCGAGCGGCCAGGTCGTGCTCACGGGCAAGTCGCGCATCGTCTACTTGCTGGACGGAGCACACCTCGGCGGCATCGGAGACCAGGAGGCGAGTCTCGCTGACGCGTGCGCCAGCGACATCGACGGTGGCAGCGCCGTTGTGGGCATGACCGTCTACCTGCCCTGTCTGAGCGGCACCGTCGCGCTGCGGGTCACCCGATCACCGCCCTCGCTGCGCATCCTGTGGAGTTCGAGCCGCGGCGGCGGCCCCCCGATCGTCGCCGCCGGTCTCGTGTGGACCATCGGACAGAATGGCGTGCTCTACGGACTCGAACCGGCCACGGGAGCCATTCGCCAGCACGCCACCATCGGCCTGCCTGTCCTCAACCACTTCCCCACCCCGAGCGTCGGCGACAGTCTGCTGCTCGTGCCCTCTTCGAACCGGGTCATTGCCTTCCGCGCCGGTTGAGTTGCGCCAGATCTTCTTGAGCCCCCAAACGCTCATCGATTCGCCGCTCCGGCCCTCATTGTCGCCCCGGAGTGGGTCGTCGCGGTGGGCGAGGAGGGATTGGAGAGGGACCAGCGAACTTGACGTTCGGGCGGCGGTCCGCGCCCGCTTGCATCGGGACAACCAAGGTTTGTCGGGATTTCGGAAGTTAGGGGGGCCTGACGACCAAAGGCAGTCGAGAACCGGGCGTTCTCTTGGCAGTGAACACGAGACGGGGGCTCTGCGATTCTCAAGGTGCTTGACGCCGGCAGAAGAGAGAACCCCTGAAACGAGAACCACTTGGCTCCTCAATCTTGGCCCGTGCTCCGACTGGGATACCCGGCGGACGACCTACCAAGAGAAATGACAGCACATGTGTCTGAGGTTGTCTTTCACCAGAAAGAGTTGCAACGGTGGCCCGGAACTTCCAGGGTCAGGAACTTCAGGACGTCGCCAACTGCGTCTGTGTTGAGATTTCCGAGTTCTTCACCCTCCGTGTGCCACGGTGCTTTCACCGCCGTAACGGGTGCCGTGGCATCCTTCAAGATTCGACCGAAATTGCTCACCGCGTGTAAGCGGGCGGAGTAGGCGACTGACGCCGAGCGCAAGGCTCCTTCGCCCGCGGGTTCCACCTGAGAGGTCCAGTGTCTGGAATCTCCGCTTCTGACATGCCGCACAATTAGATGAAGGTGCGTCAAGTATGTCAGTCCCCAATTTAGGCCACTACCATGAATTTCAAGCTAGGCCACTACCCGCAAATGGTTGTTTGCGCGAAGGAACTAGCGTCGTCTCCGGCACGGATCGGGAGGCGACGAGGATCGAGGAGCAGGGACGAACGGTGGCCGAGGCATCGGTGGTCGAAGCATCTGAGCGCAAGGAACCGCCCGACGATTTGGTCGAGCCAACCGGCAAGTTCCGCGTCTACCTCGGGGCGGTCGCCGGCGTCGGCAAGACCTGGGCGATGCTCGATGAGGGTTGGCGCCGTTACAAGCGCGGCGCCGACGTCGTGATCGGCTTCGTTGAGACACACGGCCGGCAGCTCACCGCCCAACAAATACGCGACCTACCCATCGTTCCGCGCAAGTCCGTGGAGTACCGGGGCACGCGCTTCGAGGAGATGGACCTGGAGGCGGTGCTCGCCCGCAAGGCCGGGGTGACGCTCATCGACGAACTCGCCCACACCAACGTGCCGGGCTCGGGGCCCCACGCCAAGCGGTGGGAGGACGTGTTGGAGATCCTCGAAGCGGGCATCAGCGTCATCAGCACGGTCAACATCCAACACCTCGAAAGCGTCGCGGACGCCGTCCAGCAGATCACCGGCGTCGCCGTGCGCGAGCGCGTGCCCGACTGGGTCGTGCGAAAGGCCGACCAGCTGGAGCTGATCGACTCGTCGCCCGAGCAGCTGCGCCGGCGCATGCTGCACGGCCACGTCTATCCCCCCGAGAAGATCCCCCTCGCCCTCAACAGCTTCTTCCGCTACCAGAACCTGTCGGCACTACGCGAACTCGCGCTGAGGTTCGTGGCGGACGAGACCGAGGAAGAGCTGCTGGCGTACCTCGTCGCCCTGCATCCGGACATTGTCTGGGACACCACGGAGCGCATCATGGTGGCGGTGACGGGTTCGCCGGGGACCGACAGGGTGCTGCGGCGCGCGGCGCGCATCGCGACCCGTGTGCACGCCGACCTGCAGGTGGTCCACGTCGTCGCGGACGACAGCTCGCGATCGGCGTCCAAAGAGGCGCTCGCGTCCGTCAAGCACCTGACCGAGGACCTCGGCGCGAGCTGGCACGAGATAGTCGCGGACGACCCCGCCCCTGCCCTGGTGCAGTTCGCAAGGGACCACCAGATCACCCAGATCGTGCTCGGCGCCCAACGCCGGTCGAGATGGGAGCAATTCATGAGCGGGACGTCGGTCGTGCGACGGGTGCTGCGCTTCGCCCGCCAGGCTGGCGTCGACGTGCACGTCATCGCCCGCTATGGCGCCGAGGCGCCCCTCAGCGCGGCGAGCGCCCCCGAGGATGGCTAGCGAGCGGCGCGAACAGGCGTCACCGCTGGCGAGACTGCCGCGGCCCAGTAGAGGGCGAGAGGCTTGCGCGAGAGCCTTTCCTGAACGCTCCCGAAGCAGCCGGCCATACGGCTCGCCGTGACCTCGGCGATCGCCACCGGTTATCGACCTCTAAGCGATGCTGATCGAATCGTCGAGGTAGACGTCCTGGATGGCCCTAATGATCCCGACCCCCTCGGCCAAGGGGCGCTGGAAGGCCTTGCGTCCCACGATGAGGCCCATGCCACCGGCCCGCTTGTTGATGACAGCTGTCCGCACGGCCTGGGCGAGATCGCCGGTGCCTTTTGACTCCCCGCCGGAGTTGATGAGCCCGACGCGCCCCGAATAGCAGTTCACGACCTGCCATCTCGTCAAGTCGATCGGGTGATCGCTTGTCAACTGCTCGTAGACGAGCGGGTCAGTGCGGCCGAAGTTCAAGGCGGTGTAGCCGCCGTTGTTCTCGGGCAGCTTCTGCTTGACGATGTCGGCCTCGATCGTCACCCCGAGGTGGTTGGCCTGTCCAGTGAGATCAGCCGCCACGTGGTAGTCGGCCTCCTTGGTCTTGAAGGCCGGGTTTCGCAGGTAGCACCAAAGGATCGTGAACAGCCCGTAGCGGTGGGCCTCGGCGAACATCTCGCTCACTTCACGCAACTGGCGCGAGCTCTCCTCCGAGCCGAAATAGATCGTGGCCCCCACGCCAAGTGCCCCGAGGTCAACGGCCTGGCGGACAGAGGCGAAGGGCACCTGGTCGCCGCGGTTGGGATAGGTGAGCAGCTCGCTGTGGTTGAGCTTCAAGATGAGCGGGATCTTGTGGGCATAGCGCCTCGCGATCATGCCGAGCACCCCGAGGGTGGTGGCAAAGCCGCTGCATTCGGCGGCAACCGCCAGCTCGGCGAGTTTCACGGGGTCGAAATAGGCCGGGTTCTTGGCAAAGCTCGCCGCCCCCGAGTGCTCGATGCCCTGGTCGACGGGGAGGATGGAGAGATAGCCCGTGCCAGAGAGGCGGCCGTGGCTAAAGAGTTGCTGCAGGTTGCGCAGGACCGCGATCGGCCGGTCGCCTGCGAGAAGGACCCGGTCAATGTAGTCGGGGCCGGGCAGGCTGAGCTGTCCGCGCTCGATCGTCTTGCACTCGTGGTCGAGGAGGAAGTCCGCCTCGTCCCCGAGCACCTCGCGGATGTCGATCCCCACGGTATTTCTCCTTCTGTCGGCGCACTCAGCCGAGCGACTGCTGGAGCGGACGGTGCGGAGGCGAACGCTCCACGGATCTCACCATCCAGGTTCGCGCACGGCCTGCGGGCTTTCCAACCGGATCGCATCGCCTGGAGGCGACAGTCTGTCTACACCCCCTGCAGACGCCCGAAAATTCGACCTCATCCCGGCCGATCCGGTCCAGTTCGATCCCGGAGAGCCGACGCCGCCGCTTCGGACGAGCGCATTTACCAAATGTGCCTGGTCGTCAGTTCCGTCCTGCCGCCTCACGCGGCGGACAGAGCACCTTTCGGCTCGTCTCACCGGGCGACCGCGCCGCGCGCGCGACGGACTCAGTCGAAGAACGCCTGCGCGACGGCGTACCACTCTGGTGTCACCGTCTTCAGTCCCGCCGTCGCCTCGTCCAGCGATACGACGACGATCTCATCGCCGTGCAGCGCCACCATCTGACCGAAGACGCCGTTGTGCGCGAGCTCTGCCGCTTTCAGGCCGAAACGCGTCGCGAGGACGCGGTCACGCGGCGTGGGGGTACCTCCACGCTGGATGTGGCCGAGCACGACCACTCGCGCCTCGAACCCCGTGCGCCGCTCGATCTCTCGCGCCAGCCCTTCGCCCACACCGCCGAGGAGGACGTGGCCGAACTGGTCGGTCGTGGGCGCATCGTGGCCCACCAGCTGACTCTCGCCGCTCTCGTAAGAGAGCTCGTAGCCTTCGCTGACGACGACCATCGAGAAGGTCCTGGTGCGTGCGTGACCTCGGCGCAACTCTTCGCAGACTGCCTCGACGGTCATCCGCTGCTCGGGGATCAGGACCAGGTCGGCGCCGCTGGCAATGCCGCTCATCAGCGCGATCCAGCCGGCGTGGCGGCCCATCACCTCGACGACCATGACTCGGCGGCGTGACTCGGCCGAGGTGCGCAAACGATCTATCGCTTCGGTCGCGGTGAACACCGCCGTGTCGAAGCCGAAGGTGTAGTCGGTGCCAGAGAGGTCGTTGTCGATCGTTTTCGGCACGCCGACGACCGGGAACCCGTGCTCACGGTAGAGCCTGGCGGCCACACCGAGCGTGTCCTCTCCGCCAATGGCGATGAGCGCGTCCAGCTCGTGCTCTCGTGCGTTCTGAAGCAGCTTCTCCACGCCGCCCTCGATCTTGTAGGGGTTTGTACGGCTCGTGCGGATGATCGTGCCTCCGCTCTGGAGAATCTCGGAGACCTGGATCCGACCGAGGTCACAAAAGAGTCCGTCGACGAGCCCACGCCAGCCCTCCAGTACGCCGAGGCAATCCCAACCGGCGACTTCCGAGGCTCGTACGACCGCACGGATGACCGCATTCAGGCCCGGACAGTCGCCGCCGCCCGTCAGGATCCCGACCCTCTTCGCCATCGTGCCCTCCTCAGATCGTGGTTCTCGGCGGCTCGCCTCTGCGACGGCAGCGACACCGAGATCGTCGACGGCTCCGCCAGGCGCAACTGACAAGAGTAGTGACCTCTTTCGCGGTCATGGCGAGGCGGGTGGCCCAGTGCCCGCACGCCGAAGCTGGGGAGGTGCTGGGGTTTCGGCAGGAGAGAGGTCTTCCACCTTCTGTCGCACCTAGAGTTGGTTCGGGCCGACGATGATCGGTGCCTGGTGATTCATCGACCAGATCAGTCCTCGCGGTGCGAAGGCTCGAACTGCCGACGGGAGGGAAGAGATGGGCTTTGTGACCCCGGCCCAGCGCTACGACGTGATCAGCGTCGGTGACGTGGCGACCGACCTGTTCATCCGGCTGTCCGACGGTGCGGTGCAAAGGCGCGTCGATGAGCGGGGGACATGGCTTGAGTTCCCGCTCGGTGCCAAGATTCCCTATGAGAAGGCGACGACCGTCGAGGCCGGCGGGAGTGCCGCCAACGCGGCCGTGGCCTTAGCGCGCCTTGGCCTCCGGGTCGCGCTGGCGAGTTTCCTCGCCCATGACGAGCTCGGGCGCGACCTGCTCTCAGCGTTACACACCGAGCACATCGACACACGCCTCGTCCACATCGACTCGCCCGCCCATACGAACCGCAACTTCGTGCTGTCGTTTCACGGGGAACGGACGCTTCTCGTTCGGCACGAGCAGTTCGACTACCACTGGCCGCACCTGCGGCCGAGCGAGGTGCCGAGCTGGCTCTACCTCACCTCACTCGGGTTGTCCGCGCTCGACTACCAGGAGAAGATCGCCGACTGGCTCGACGAGAATTCCGCTGTCCGGGTGGTGTTCCAACCCGGCACGTTCCAGGTCGAAGAGGGGGTCGAGCGGCTCGCGCGTCTCTACGAGCACGCCGAGGTCCTCGTCTGCAGCCGCGCCCAGGCCGCCGCGATGACGAACGGGCGCTTCGATGATCCCGCCGAGCTGCTCGATCCGTTGTTGAAACTCGGCCCCCGTCAGGTGGTCGTTCTGGACGAGACGGGCGGCGCCGTCGCGGCCGACGGAGCGAAGCGCTATCTCGTCCCGCCATTTCCCGACTCGAGCGCACCACTCGACCGCACCGGGGCGGAGGACGCCTTCGCGGCGACGTTGGCCGCGGCGCTCATCCGGGGCATGCCGTTCGCCGAGGCGCTGAGGTGGTCGCCGGTGAACTTCATGAGCGTCTCGCACGAGCTCGGCTCGCAGGCCGGTCTTTTGCACGAGGAGGAGTTGCGCGGCTACCTCGACGAGGTGGGTGACGCTTATGCGGTGCGTCCCAACTGAGGGCGCGGCCAAACGGCGAATCGATTCCCGAGCTGCACACGGCGTTGCGGTGATGCCCGGAAACCTTCTCGGCGAGCTCGATGCGCCTGAACCCTCGCTCCCGATGAGGCGGCAGATCACACCGTTGTCACCGAGGACGGCGAGGTCGCGGTAGGTCGCTCACCGGCAGTGTCGTGACCGACCGCTGCTCTCGGTCTCATTCAGCCTCGCTACCCCATGCGAGATGCTGCGCCATGCACTCGGCGTGCATTGCGGTGATCTCGATCGTGTGGGTCGTGCCACCGAAGCCGTTGGCCATGGCGATGTGGGTCGCCCACTGTTCGATCTCTGGGCCTTCGACTTCTGCCGTCGTGCCGCAATCGCGGCACACGAGGTGATGATGGTGGTGCTCTGAGCCGCATCGGCGGTAGAGCATTTTCCCGTCGTCTCGGCGCAGGACGTCGACCTCGCCAGTTTCCGCCAGGGCGCGTAGCTGGTTGTCGTCGCGATTCGATCGCGCGTCCCTCGCGTGGCGGATCCGCTGCGCCCCTCACCGCGAGCAGGCGGGAATGTCCTGCAAACGACGATTGAGTGGCGGTGGCGTGACGTTCGGACAACGATCTGCGCTCACAACGAACTCGGTTGGTTCATCCGCCGGGAGATCGTCGTCCCCCGCTGCGCTGTCAACACGAGTACTCGTGTTGTCCAGGTCGTGCACGATCCGCACGACTGGTTGGCCGTCTACGTGAGACAGAGCACCGTACCGGTCATCCTTTGGCTGACCCGGAATCCGTACACCGCGTGACGCTCCCAGCACTGGCGACGCCGGTCTCGTCCCACGTTGGGGGATGGGACTCGCGAGAGAGCTCTGTACCGCGCACGGACCCGTGAATTCGCGGGCCGTGACGCGGTACCGAGGTGATCCTCTTGGCGGTCGGCAAGCGATCGCGTTGACGCAATGGCTACGAGCGCCGCCGGGCGAAGAGCAAAGGTATGCCCGCGAGCAACACGAGCAGGATGCCAGGAACGACGAAGGCCCACGTGAACAGGTTGAAATTCGGCAGGCTGTCGACGGCTGCGAAGTTGCTCACCTGGGCTTGCATCGTGTCGACGATCGGCTTGTACCAGCTGAGCCCCGGCGGGACCGCCTTGAAGATCGGACCGAGCCGCGGGAGATTCGTGAGGATGCCGCTGAGGATGGGGGACTTCGCGGCCAGGAGGCTCTGCACCTGGGTGGGAGTCATGTGCAGCGCCGTGGCGAGTGTGCCGATGAACTGGGGCACTTCGGCCGTCGCCGCCACGGCTCCGGTCGCGAATGGTCCCAACGGCGTGAACGTGTTGACGTCGTAGCTGACCGTCGTACGCACGCTGGCTGGCTGCATGATCGGGTGGAAGGCGTTCAGCAGCTTCTGTCCCGCGCTTGCTCTGCTTGGCAGGGAAATCGTGAACGGCAACACGATGAGCAGAACGCCGATGACAAGTACTGGCCAGTGAAACATCCGGCTCGTTTTCACGTTCATGTTCTCGCTCCTGACTGACAGTTAGTGTGCTCGTTGCTCTTGGACAATGATGCTTGGGACTTCGCCGCCATGACGGCGCAAATGGTTCGCGCAGAGTATCCCAGTCGCTGCCCCGATGACGGCGATCCCCTCCGGCTGGGGCGGGCGTGGCCACTGCTCACTGATGTGGGCAGGGGCGAACATCTCGATGGGTGCCGGCGCGCGTCGACCGAAGTCGTGCTTCGGTCGATTCGATGCTCCGGCCCAACCGGGTAGCCCGTCCCGGAGGGACGCGAGCGCGGGTCCCGAACGCCTCGCCCGGTGTCGTCGCGCGCGCAGCCTGGCCGGGAGCTCGGCGTTGGGACCTTGGTGACTGCTATGACTTGAAGCTCAAGGGCGCGAGTTCCGACACCGCCGTCATGCGCCGATTTCGGCGATCACGTCACGGGAGATGGGCCAAGTTGTCCCTGCCTCCGTCCTGATGATCCCCTCGACGGGAGCTGGAACGCCACGGAGTGGGGCATCAGTGGAAGCAAGGGGACGTCGTTCGCGGCTCCAGGCATCGTGGCGACCAATTGCACCATCTGCTGAAGGCGCGTCAGACTTCGGCTCGCAGAAGGACGATCGATAAACAGAGTGTGCCGCTGAGACGCGCGATGATGCTTCCTTGACCGATGGGAATGCCCGTAGATCACTTAGCGTCACGCGCGAATTTGCCTGACCCTCTTCGTCCATCAAGCGAACAGGAAACACCGGTACGGCGTGGTCAATCGCAGTGGCGACCACGCATCTGGGTGCTCGCGGCTCTGGCGGTGTACCTCGCCTTCGCGTGTCTCGCTTACTGGCCAGTCGAGCCGCTCAGTCAGACCCAGATCCTCGGGTGCGCCTGCTCCGACCGGATCCAAGAGGTGTGGTTCTTCGCCTGGATGTTCCACGCGCTGAGCCACGCGGTCAATCCTTTCACCACCACAGCGATGAACTACCCCTACGGGGTCAATCTCGCTGACAACACGTTGATGCCACTTCTCGGAGTGCTCGCGTCGCCGATCACTGCGATCTTCGGACCGATTGCCGCTTTCAACCTGTTCATGAGGCTCGCCTTCTTCGCGTCGGCGACCTCGATGATGTTCGTCCTCCGTCGCTACACGAAGTGGTTTCCGGCGGCATTCCTCGGCGGTTTGTTGTATGGGTTCTCCCCCTACGTGGTCGGCCAAGCATTGGGACATCTGTTTCTCGCGTTCGTGCCGATTCCTCCTCTCGTGGTGCTATTTGTCGATGAACTCCTGAGGCGTCAGGAGAAGGATGCGCGACGCAACGGGGTGATCCTCGGGCTCTTGCTGGCGGCTCAGTTCCTCATCTCGATCGAGATGTTCGTGACGACGATGCTGTGCTGCGTCGCCGGGGTTGCCTTCGTGATCGTGATCTCGCGTCCGAGCGTGCGGGAACATGCTGCCCATGCCCTGCGCGGCGCCATCTGGGCTCTCGCCACGTTCGTCGTGATCGTGGCGTATCCCTTGTACTGCTACTTCTTCGGACGTTGGCACATATCCGGTCCACAGTGGACGGTTCCGGAGATCGCCCCCTTCCGAGCGGACCTGTTTGGGTCGATCGTCCCGACGATCAGCCAGTTCTTCGCGCCGACGCACCTTGCCGCGGTCGGCACGGCGTACGTGGGGGGCGACATTGCCGAGAACGGCTCCTACCTCGGCATCCCACTGGTCCTTTTGCTCGTGATTCTGCTCATTCGGAACCGGCGCGACCGGTTCGTTCTCACGTTGGCCTTCGCAGGATTCGTCGCCTTCGTCCTCTCCCTCGGATCGCCGCTGAACGTCGGCGGCCACGTCACGTCCGTCGTGCTTCCGTTCGCGATCTTGCAGAGAATCCCCTTGCTCAAGGGTCTGGTCGCGTCGAGATTCTCACTGTTCGTCGCTTTGGCTGCTTCTTTCATCTTCGCGATTGGCCTGGATCGCTGGAAACGAGACGTTGGGTTCGCTGCCGGGGTCGACCGAGCTGTCGTCCGCCGCCACAGCAGCTGGAGCTCGACGGCTCGGAGCCGTATCGCCATCACCGGCTTAGTCGCCCTGATAGGCGCGGGGGTGCTCGTCCCGCTCGTCCCCCAGGTGCCGTTCGTCTCGCAGGCCGCAGACGTCCCGACGTATTTCACCTCCGCCGAGTTCGAGGCGATTCCGAACGGGAGCGCCGTCGTCACGTACCCCTACGACTTGGGCGCGGTCAACTACGGAATGCTCTGGCAGGCGGTCTCGGGGTTCTCCTTCAAGCTCGTCGGTGGTGAAGCCGCCGTGCCGATATCCACCGCCGCGGGGGCGACCCACGTTGACCCGCTGCCGCCCATCCAGCTGCAGCATCTTTTCCGCGCCGGTTACTGGGGGAATGTCCGACTGGCGCCGGAGCTCGATCCGCAGGGGGAGAAGCTGGTGCGACGCTTCCTCACGCGTTGGCACATCGGCACCGTCGTCTTCTACCCCGTCGGTGTCGATCCCGGTCTCGTGCGCCACTACCTCATCGTCTTGTTCGGACGGTCCCCGGTCGAAGTCGGGGGGGTAGCCGTGTGGTACCACGTGGACCGCCCCTGATCGCTGGCATTCGAGACGGACGCAAGGGTCGCGACGCCCCGTGACGTGAGCGCGCCACAGGTTGACGGATCGAGGCTGTGGACGGTTCGCCGGTTGTACGTTTGACAGCGCGTCAGACGATCTCGGTTCGACCCGCCACGGCATGAGTGTTCCGGTGGAGCACCGACGATCTCGGGGGAGAGGATCATGCACAGGAGAGCTGGGGCAGTGGTGCCGTTCGGCTCGGAGGCAAAGCGATGAGGGCGTGTGTCTACCGTCAGTACGGCGGCCCGGAGGTTCTCGAATTCGTCGACCGACCCAGACCGGTCCCCGGTCCCGGAGAAGTTCTCGTCCAGGTGGCGGTGTCAGGGGTGAATCCGACGGACTGGAAGATGCGGCGCGGCGCGACGGCACCCGTCGTGTTCCCCTACCCCGAGGTGGTTCCCCATCAGGACGGGGCGGGCGTCATCACGGACGTTGGCGAAGGGTGCGATGTCTCCCGACTGGGTGAGCGTGTCTGGCTCTGGGAAGCGGCGTGGCAGCGCGCCGCCGGAACCGCGCAGGAGTACGTCGCGCTGGCCCAGGATCACGCCGTCTTTCTGCCGGACAAGGCATCATTCGATCTCGGGGCAAGCATCGGCATTCCCGCGCTCACGGCCCACCGGTGCCTGACGGTCGGCGTGGGCTCGACCGGAAGGCTCGGGCACGATGCGCTGTCTGGTCGCGCCGTACTCGTCGCCGGCGGGGCAGGCGCGGTCGGTCACGCGGCGATCGAGCTCGCTTCGTGGTCGGGCGCCTTCGTCGTCACGACAGTGAGCTCCGAGGACAAGGCGGCCCTGGCGCGCGCGGCCGGGGCGGACGTCGTGATCAACTACCGGACCGAGGACGCCGTTGCCAAGGTGCGCGATGTCGTGCCGCAAGGCGTCGACCTCGTCGTCGAGGTCAACGCGCCCGCGAACGAGGAGATCGACCGCGATGTCCTGGCCTCAAACGGCACCGTCGCGGCCTACGCGACCGGCCCGCGTGACCTCTCGATTCCCGTGCGGCCGGCGATGATGCTCAACGCCCGTTACCAGTTCATCTTCATCTACACGATTCCGGCTGCCGCCAAGTCCGCCGCCGTCGAGGATGTCGCTGCCGCGATCGACGAGGGAACGCTCCGCGTGGGTGAGGAGACCGGTCTTCCCCTCCATCGGTTCCCGCTCGAGGCGATCCGCGAGGCCCATACGGCCGTAGAGAACGGCGCCATTGGAAAGGTCTTGGTCGAGGTCTCCCAACAGACCCAGCCGGGCTGAACCCGCTCGGCCGCGCGATGGCGCGTCACGAGTCCCCAGGCGGCCTCCCCGTGGCGGGGTCCTTTCAGGACGCCGGTCCGTAAACCTGACGCCAGTTCGGAACCGAGGGTGCAAAGTGCCCGGTTGGGCCCCGGCCGAAGAGGGCGAACAGATTGCCCGTGATCCTTCTCGTCACCGTCGCCGAACAAGTGCGTGTGCGGGGCGGACATGGCGTGAGGGACGCGATCCACGAGGTCGCGCCGCTGTCAAAGATGCCGGCCCCGCTGGCAGCGTCAGTCCAGTAGGTCATGTCCGAGTACAGGTATCCCTGCGCGGCGCCGGTCTCGCTCATCGCGTCCGAAAGGCTGACGGGCGAGTGGGCGAGGATCTCGAGGTCACTGGGGTGGTCGCCCGGGTCGAACGCGTCGAGGTCGCCGGTGACCACCCCCGGCACGCGCGAGCCCCCATGGAGCCCGGTGCCACGGAAGAGCCAGGCGGCAGCGCCGCGCGCGACGACGAGCGGTCCGGGCGTCGCGCCCGGCAGCAGATAGCCGACGTACTGCTCGCCGACGAAGCCAATCTCCGGCCAGTTCGCGGGCGGCGAGCTCCACGTGTTGCCGGTCACTTCGAGCGGGTTGCCTTTGCCGTCAAGCGGGTCGGCCGCCGAATCGCGGTAGTCGACCTCTTCCCGGTCGGTGCCCAGGGGCGAAGCTTGCAGGCGTACGTGTCGCAGCATCGCGCTCGCGCCGAAAAAGATCATGTTCACGCCGCGGGCCTCGGCGCGGTCGGCCGCCTGGCGTTCCGTGAGTGACCAGCACTCGTCGTGACCGAGCGAAATCATCGTTCGATGCGCGGTCAGCAGCGCTGGGTGCTGTTGGACGGTGACATCGGTGACGTACGTGACGTCGAGTCCCTGCTGTTCGACGAAGCGCACGAGGGGGTACTCGCTACCGAGGAAGTCGCCGGCGCCGTCGCCGTAGTCGTAGGGACGGTCGAAGGAGACGACGCGAGCTCGTGTGCAGAGCGGATACACGCCCGACGGGCAGGTACCCGGGCCCGCGTAGAAGTCGTAGCCGCCGTAGGCGTTCCAGGCCTGCCAGGTGTAGACGTCGTTCTTCACCAGGTAGGTGGCCGAGCTGCTCGGGTCCCAAATGGTCAGCGGGACGTAGCTCTGCTGGCCACCACTTCCGACGAGCTTGAGGAGATAGTCACCCTGGACGAAGCTGTTCGTGACCGGGAACGTGAGCGTCGGCGTCCAGTTGTCGCAGGCGACCATGTTCGTTCCCGCGGTCCGTGGACAGGTCGGTTGCCGGCGCCCGGCAATCTCTGACGATTGCCAGACGAGGCGGGCGCCTTTTCCCTGGTAGTAACCCATTCGGTAGGCGGCGACGTGCAGGCGCCGCGCCGTCGTCGAGACGTAGAGCGTGACGTCGTCACCGCGTGCCGCGTACGTCGTCGACGCGAACCCCGCGATGGACCCTGGCGTGCGCGCAGGGATCTCCCAGGCCGTCGTGCCCGGTCGTCTGTTCTCCTCGACGACCCATCGAGCCTGCACACCGTCGCGGGTCACAATCGTCGCCCGTGCCGGTCGACGAACGGCAGCGTGTGCCGGCGTGGCGAAGCGTCCCCGTGCGATGGGGACGGCGTTGGACGGCGACGCGGCGAGCGTCGATCCGGTCACGAATACGGCGGCAGCGCCCGTGATGGCCAAGGGAAGCCTCAGCACGTCCGTACTCCGGCGGGCGCGGTCACCGCCCCGATGGCGCGGCGACCCGCAGAGCTGGGCAGGCAGTTCAGCGGCCGCGGCCACCCCCTGCCGACGGACGATGCAGGACGCGCAGCCCTCATTTCGTGGCGATGATGGCAGCATCGGCCGATCGTCAAGGGAAGAGCTCGCCGAGGAGGGGAATACTCAGGTCTGTCCCGATCCGTACGACCTCGTCTTTCCAGGCCAATCCGTCGGGGAACAAACGATCTACCGCGAGAGCAGACCAGCACTGGCATTGAGCCGCCCACAAAAGAGGGCTACCGACTGACGCCTCGAATACATAAGGGTTCGGCTCCTTGTTTGGTCGGAAATCGTCGAGCCAATCGCTATTTGCCAGCACAGCCCCAAGAGTCGGATGAGACATTTGGCACATGCCCACGTAGTACGAATATGTCTCTGCGTATGCGCCAAGCCGTTCGGCGTACGTCGTGAATCGCTCTGGCCAGTTGTCTTCCAACGTTGCGGTCAACTGTTCGACGAGCGCACTGAGAATAACGACGAGTTCGGGGTCCTCATCGGTGGGACGACTTCGGACTCCTCGCGCAAGATCGTGCAACGTGTTGCGTAGAACACCATCAGGCACGGTGGTTTCGTCGTGCCGGCTGAGAAGAATGAGCGCGAATGTATGTTCCAGTGCGGATCTCGCGTTCGGAATCGACTCCGCCGCTAAGCCAGCATCGCAAAGAGTTGTGATCGCCTTGGCCTGACGGTTAACAATCGTCCACCACGCGAGTCCAATGAGAATCCACGATCCGGATGGCTCGCGCGGAGGCACAGGAAACTCGTACTCCTGAAACAATGACTGAAGTCGGTGCGATGCTTCCCGAGCTACATCGTCAGATACAGAGTCGGCCGAGGAGACGATGGCGTCGAGTCTCAGTTCCAGGGCAGCATGGACTACGGGCGGCAAGATGTCAACGTACCGGGCGAGAACGGCCTCCCAAAATGTGACGCGAGGATTGCATGGCAAGTCGGTGATGTCACCATATTTTAGTCGCAAGTCGCACGCGAAGATCTACCTGCGTTGATTGGTGGAGTAAGGGCGTAGCCTGCGTTGCTGGCTGGCGTCTTCAGATCATCGAAGTCGTCATGCGACCCCGGGATTGGTGTGAGTCCTCAAGGCTTCGTGCGCCCAGTCGAGGTACTCACGAACAGGGGTGAGACTGGCTCGCCAATCTTCGTCGTCCCATCCGAAGTACCGGCAGGTCATGCCCCATGCCCGGATGCCGGCGAGAATGAGCGTCGCAGTCAGGTTGTGGATCGTGCTGGCTTCAACTACGAGGGGGACGGTAATCATCGGCCCCTCGATAACTCCACCGGTGCGGTCCGCGCTCTGAAGTAGCGCATACGGATTTCCGTGACTTGCTCCCGAGAGGTACGACCAGAGCTGGGGCGCGAGCCCATGGATATCGCCCGTGCCGCCGACTACGAGATCGATCGCCGGCTTCGTGTCGATGAGCACTTCGCGGCCGATCGTCATCTTCGTGAAACTCACCGGCCACTCGTTGGCCTCCGAGAACGCTTGGATCGATGCTTTGGTCTTCTGGCTCTGGTTCGTGAACGTCTCGATGCCGAACCGGGCTAGTTCCTTGGCATCTTCGAGCTGCATCAGGAGTCCGCGCTGGACGCGTCGATCCGGGTCGAGCGGACATTCCGCGAGCCAATGGCAGTATGCAAAAGTTTCGAGCGCGGAACGGGCGGATGGCAGATGCGCCCAGATGAAGACGGGGTCGGTATTCGCCAGGACGACGACAGCACGAAGCGCGTCGTTTCCCGCCTCCGCGAGCAGCCTAATCATCGATACCACATTGTCTACGGGCTGATTGTCCTTGGTGCCTTTGTACGTCGACTGGTTCTGTAACTCGGTCATAGCTGGACACCGAGCTGTCACCACCGCCTTGCGGTCGTGGCGGTTGAGCACCGTTGTGCACGCGAAGCGAAAATTTTCGACACCCTCGACGGCGGGGCGGATCGCCTCTTGGAAGTCCCTCAAAGATGCTTCGGTCACGGTGAGTCCTTTTCGGACACGCTAGTTACGATTGGACCGGTTGGGTCGTGACATGAGTGCCGTTCATGGGCAGTACGCGCCACTCGCGCTCAGCACGCGGGCGCCGCTCGCGCACTGCCAGCGTGCCGAGTTAGTGAAGACTCTTCGCGATGCCGCTCGGGGGCTTATCCCGACGAGACGGTCCCAAGCACAGCGGGGCGCTGGGCGTCGGGGCGAGCACGGTGAGGGAGAACCTGGCAAGGGTATAAGGAGCCCGGATGCGCCTCCGCAGGCGAATGCATTCGTTAGCCGCGTAAATCGGTGCCTCCCGATCCGCATGGTGAGGTTCTGGCGCTCCACGTAGCCGGTCGAGATTCGCTTGGGGTCGGGCTGACCGGCGATGACCCGAATGTCGGTGCCGGTGCATTCAGCCAAGCTGCATCGCTGCGCGGCATCCTGCGAGCAGTCCCCATTGCAAATCCGGTGACAATCGTAATGTTCGGACCAATAAAAGTCCTGTTCAGGACGGTGCTGTCGCAATGTGCAGGCAGGTGTACGCTTGCTGATACACTCGTCACCAACCCGAGACAGGGAGCGACGAAGTGCAGATCGACACAGACGACGTAGAACGCATCCGCGACCCGCTTGACCGATCTCTAGCTGCAGACACGATGCTCGCGGAGGTCCAGCGAAAGATTGACTACCTCAAGGAAGTACGTGCGGCGGCGATGCGCGAGCTGGTCCGCAAGGTCGGCGGATTTCAAGCCGCAGATGCTCTGAACATAAGCCGAGCGAGCATGTACCGAGCCATCAGTAAGGGCGTTTCGTCAGAAGCGGTCGAGCGCGACGACATGCACTGGCACCGGCAGGCGCTCGTTATCAATGATCGGCTGCGGAAGCAGGGCAAGACAAAGGAGGGCATCAACATTTGGTGGAACGCGACGATCCAACCTGGGCTCGATGATCGCACTCCGATGCAGGCCTGGTCGGCAGGCGACTATGACGCGGTTCTCGCGCTCGTCCGATGATGTACAGCACGCATGACGAAATCGAGGCCCGGCGTGCGGTACTGCACGCGGCCGAGCGAACTGCCCGAGCCAACTATGACGACGTAGCGGTCGCCGGAAGACCGCTCCGCGGCACCGACACGGCTATCCAGCACCTGCCACTACTCAGGGAACTTCAAGCGAAGCTTCAACAGGCCACAGCCGAACGGAAGGCATTCGACCGGGAGCACCCAGTCCAAAAAAAGACTGGCTCAAACTAGGCCACTACCCGCAGCACAGGGCCCTGGTAACGTGCTCTAGCTCGGTCTGACGCGTACCTGACGATTTCGCATCTGCGGCTGGTCCGGGAGAGTGCTCGGCCAGTTCGAGCTATCGGTTGCATCCGGAATTCAAGTCGGTGCACTTTCTTCCGTAAGGATCGCGATGGCAAAGCGGCCGAATGCAAGTCCCCAAGCCCCGGGCCCGGGTCTCGCCGCCGACGAGATCGAGCGCCTCTGCATGCGCAACCTCCTCGACAACCCGGACGAGCGCGTCT